>Ga0187863_10003810_pt1 | contig 10983 bp, 10 predicted proteins | sample June2016WEW_11_1_FD_132975 | JGI IMG/M metagenome (GOLD analysis project Ga0187863, IMG submission 132975) | Peatland microbial communities from SPRUCE experiment site at the Marcell Experimental Forest, Minnesota, USA - June2016WEW_11_10 | ecosystem: Environmental > Terrestrial > Soil >...
GGTCCGGCGCGACCACCGCCACGCGCGGACCTTGGCGGCCCAGGATGAGCACGTCGCCCGGGACTAGCACAGCGGCCTCCGCCCGTCCGGTCGAGAACCGAACTTGCGCATACATGCCGGGCATCAGCACGCCGCTCGGATTCGGAACTTCGAGCACCGTCAGCATGGCGCGCGAGGTGGCGTCCAGCGCGTTGGCGATACGCGTGACGCGGGCGGAGAAGACCTGGCCGGGCAACTCCTGCACGCGCAGTTCGGCGGTCTGGCCGGGGTGCATGGATGCGACGTTGGTCTGCGGCACATTGACGAAAATGCGCAACACTTGAATCTGCGCGATGTGGAAAAGCTCGCGGGCCGCGCCGCCGTTGCCGGAATTGACGAGCGTGCCGATATCCACGTTGCGCGCGGTGATCACACCGTCGAACGGCGCGGTGATGCGGGCGAACGCCTTCATCTCGTCCAAGCGATGCAGATTGGCTTCATTGCCGTGTACGGTCTCCTGGGTGGTGGCGATACTGGCCTGGGCTTTGGCGACCTGCGCCTCGTTGACGGCGAAGTCGGCCTCTTTCTGGTCGGCTTCCTGGCGGGCTACCACGCCACCTTTCGCGAGCCGCCGCCAGCGCTCGACCGTGAGGCGGGCCATGTTCAGATTGGCTTTGGAGAGATCCAGGTCGGCCTTCACCTCATTGAGCGTGGACTGCGATTGCGAGAGCGTGGCGCGCGCCTGGCGGATCTGCTGGTCGAGCTCGGGCGTATCGATTTCGGCTAGAAGCTGGCCGGTCTTGACGCGATCGCCGTAGTCGACCAAGCGGGTGCGCAGGTAGCCGTCGACGCGGGCGAACACGGGCGAATCGACTAGGGCTTGCATGTCGCCCGGCAGGTCGAGCACGGAACGCGCGGGGGCGGGGTGGGCGGTGGCTACCTCGACAAGAGGGCGTTGCTCGGTTTGGGTTTCCGCGGCCGCCAGCAGCGCCTTCTGGCGGGTGAGGCGGGGGAGGATTCCGCCGACGACGGCGGCTGCGACGAGGACGCCGATTAGCGCGAAGAAGGCTAGCAGGCCGCGGCGGCCGGTGCGCGGCTTGGGGCGGGCGGTTGGCGTCATGCCCGTCTGGGGCGCGGGGTCAACGATCATACGCCTCCGGAAGGGCGGGTCTGGAGACCCGCTGCAGACCTGGAGGTCTGCCCCACAGCATCCACCTCGGCTTCGTGCTGAAGGTAGGTCGGTGGATTGCGGCGGAGGACGCTGTAGACGACTGGCACGAAGAAGAGCGTGGCCACGGTGGCCAGCAGTAGTCCGCCGATAACGGCGCGGCCTAGCGGTGCGTTCTGTTCGCCGCCTTCGCCGATGCCCAGCGCCATCGGCAGCATGCCCACGACCATGGCCAGCGCGGTCATAATCACGGGGCGCAGGCGGGTGTAGCCGGCTTCCAGCGCGGCGGTGATGGAATCGGCGCCGGTGGCGCGCACGTCGTTGGCGAAGTTCACGAGCAAGATGCTATTCGCCGTCGCCACGCCAATGCTCATGATAGCGCCCATCAGCGAAGGGACATTGATGGTCGTCTGGGTGACGAATAACATTAAGAGGATGCCGGAGAGCGCGCCAGGCAAGGCCATCAGGATGATGAACGGATCGAGCCAGGATTGGAAGTTGACCACCATCACGAAATAAACGAGCACGACTGCGAAGACCAGCCCAACGCCCAGGCCGATGAAAGAAGTCCGCATGGTTTCCACCTGGCCGCGCGTTTCGAAGAAGCTGCCCTTGGGCAGTTTGGAACGGAAACCATCCAACGCCCGATGCACTTCGCCGGCCACGCTGCCGAGGTCGCGATCCTGCACGTTGGCGTAGACGTCGTAGAGCGGCTGCACATTATAGTGATTGACGACCGAAGCCGTGGAGCCGCGCTCCAGACGCGCCACGTTGGTGAGCAATTGGTTTTGGGCGCGGGCGCCGCCGGCATGCACGGGCGTGCCCAGCAGGTCGGCGGTGGAAGCCATGCGGTATTCGGGAGTCTGCACGGCGATGGGATAATCCACGCCGTTCTGCGGATTGATCCAATAGTTCGGCGCGAGTTGCATGTTGGAGCTGAGAGAGATCAACAGGCTGTTGGCCACGTCCTGCTGGGTGAGGCCGAGTTGATCGGCGCGGGTGCGATCCACGTTGAAGCGCAGTTCGGGCGCGTCCACGACCTGATGCAGGTGCACGTCCACCGCGCCGGGGATGCGGGCCAGGCGCGCGGTAATCTGCTGCGCCAGCGCATAGTTGGCCGGGGCATTGGTGAGCGGCCCGATGACCTGCACGTCGATGGGGGCGGGCAGTCCGAAGTTGAGGATCTGGCCGACGATATCGGCGGGCTGGAAGAAGAAAGTCAGATCGGGAAACTGGCGGTTCAGGCGATGGCGCAGATCGCGGATGTAGTCCCATGTGGAAGCGTGGCCGGGCTTCAGCGACACCAGGATCTCGCCATCGAACGAGCCGATGGTGGCGGTGTCGCTCAACGCAATGTTGTAACCGCTGTAAGGCAAGCCGATATTATCGAGGATATCCGATAGCTCGGCGGGCGGCACGGTCTGGCGGATGGTGTCTTCGACCTGTTTGAAATAGGCCTCAGTCTCTTCGATGCGGGTGCCGGCCGGCGCGCGTACGTGCAGGCGGATCTGGCCGGCGTCCACTTGGGGAAAAAAATCAGTGCCGATGAAGGGGATGAGCGCGGCGCAGGCGATCGCGATCAGCCCGAAGCATGCGGCCACCAGTTTGCGATGCGCCAGCGCGGCTCCCAGCAGGCGGCGGTAGGCGTTGCGCGTGCGTTCGAAGCGCGTTTGGAAGCCGTGGTGGATGCCGGCGAAGAAGCCGTGGCCGGTATCGGCCATTTCGCCGGACTCGTCCTGGTAGCGGCCGGCCTCGGCGCGCAGCAGGTATTTGACCATGGTCGGGACGAGGGTGCGCGAAAGGATATACGACGCCATGATGGCGAGCACTACCGCCAGAGCCAGGGGCGTGAACAGGTAGCGTGCGGCGCCGCTGAGGAAGATGACGGGCACGAAGACGATGCAGATACACAATGTGGAAACGAACGCGGGGACGGCGATCTGCGACGCGCCATCCAGGATGGCCTTGACGATGGGCTTGCGCTGGCCCATGTTGCGATGGATGTTTTCGATTTCGACGGTGGCGTCGTCCACCAGGATGCCGACGGCCAGGGCCAGACCGCCGAGGGTCATGACGTTGATGGTTTCGCCCAGCAGGTTCATGACGGCGAGCGAGGTGAGAATCGAGAGCGGGATGGAGATGCAGACGATGATGGTGGAGCGCCAGCTTCCAAGGAAGAGCAGGATCGTGAGGCCGGTGAGGCAGGCGGCGATGATGGCTTCCTTGAGCACGCCATTGATAGCGGCGCGCACGAAGATGGACTGATCGAACAGCAGTTTCAGATTCAGAGCGGCAGGCAGCGTGGAGCGGATGCGCGGCAGGATTTCTTTGATTTTCGCGACGATGCTGAGGGTAGACGAGCCGCCGTTTTTCAGGACCGTCAGCAGCGTGGCGCGGTTGCCGTTGTGGCGCACGATGTTCGATTGGATGGCGTAGCCGTCGCGCACGTGGCCCACGTCGCGGATGTAGATTGTGGTGCCGTTGGTCTGTTTGATCGGCAGGCTGTTGAAGGCGTCGGCGGAGGGGGGCAGGCTGTTGAGGCGCACGACGAATTCGTTGGGGCCGATCTTGGCGATGCCGGAGGGGATGATGAGGCTTTGCGCGTTGACCGCGTTGACCACGTCGTTGGCCGACAGCCCTTGCGCGTAGAGCGACTTCAGGTCGATATCGACCATAATCTGGCGGGGGCGGCCGCCGTAGGGGAGCGGGAAACTGGCGCCCTGCACGGTAGCCATCTGAGTGCGGATGAAGTTGTAGCCGTAATCGTAGAGCGACGATTCGCTCATGGTGTCGGACGAGATGCTCATCTGCAGGATGGGTACGCTGGAGGCGTTATAGCGCAGGATGGAGGGCGGCGTCATGCCGGTGGGCAGGGAGTGCAGGACGGCTTGGGAGGCGGCGGCGAGTTGGGCGACGGCGGCGTCGACTTTGGCGCCGGCGTGGAAGAAGACCTTGATGATGGAGAGGCCGGGGAGCGATTGCGACTCCATGTGCTCGATGTCGTTGACCGAGGTGGTGAAGGAGCGCTCGCAGCGGATGGTGACGACCTCAGCCATTTCCTCGGGAGAGATGCCGGCGTAGGACCAGATGACGCTGACGACGGGAATATCGATTTCGGGGAAGATATCGGTGGGCATGCGGAAGGTGGCGAGGATGCCGAGGATGACGATCATGAGGGACATGACGACGAAGGTGTAAGGGCGGCGAAGGGCGAGGCGGACTATCCACATTGATTAGCGCCTGGAGGGTCTTTCTGATAGTTTAATCCGATTTGGGCGCGGGGCGAGGCGCGCTTCGCCGGCTGGGCGCCTTCGGATCGGACAAACAAAGCCCAACGTATTGATAATAAAGGCCTGCTTGATTCCGGCGGTCCGGTCAGGGTTTTCCGCCGATCAAAGCCAATTTCCGATATCGCATCAGGCCTAACCACACCGGCCCATGTGCTATGCTACCGGCAGGAGTCTGGATTTTTCCGGATTTCCGTGAAGCGCCAAAACCGTATGAGCACCGTCAAAGTCCAACCCAAAGGCCAAATGACCATTCCCCGCAGAGTACGCTCTGCCGTGGGCTTGGTTGACGGCGACCTGGTCGAAGTCCGGGCGGTTGGGAAAAAAATTGTCATCATCCCGCAGTTGGTGATCGACCGCTCCAAATTCCCCAACGCCGATGACGAATACACTCCCGAGCAGCGCCGCATCGTTAATGCCCGCCTGGACGAAGCCGAAAAGGGACCTTTCCACGGCCCGTTCAAAAACGGCGCCGAGGTTGCGGCATTCCTCAAGAAGAGGGTCCGGAGCACCGCCAGGGCGGCCAAATCAAGAAAATCGGGATGAACGTCCGCCTTTCGCAGACCGCCGTCGAGGGCTGTTCGACGCACCTCTACCGGTCCTAAAAGCCTTCATCAAGCAAATCAATTATCTGGTCCGCAACCTTAACCACCCCTCGCTTCGCGCCATGAAGTTTGACGAAGCTAAGGGCCGCTGGCAAGCCCGCATCAACGACGATTGGCGCTTTTACTTCACCATCGAGCGCGATACCTACCGCGTCAGCGAGATTATCCCCATCCCAAATGACCTATGAGGCAGCAAGATGATTGCTGGGCGGTGAAAAGCCGTCGTCTTCACCCACAACGCCACCCTACCACAGCCGTGCGACGCTGCGACGGGCCGCCTGAGACGCCCGTTGCCAACCGCGGTCGTTGGCGGTATTCTGTACGCTTCAGAGGGAGCTGACCGGGTATGGTGCGAATCAGTTTTGCGACGCTCGGGCTTGTGTTTGTCCTTTGCCTCCGTGCGGACGCGCAACGAGTGGCGCTAAGAATCGAATATAAGGACCTGTTCGTCGAGTATCATATGGACAAGACCTACAAGTGGCAATCTAAACATAGCCACGAGCCGCCGATTGAGATCTACAATTGCTCACTTGCCTGGATGGCGCCCGATGGCTTCGTTTTGAAGCAAGGGCGCGGGGTTATTCCGCTATCCCTCCCCGACGCCGATCCTAAGCAATTCCGACTGTACCCCTTACCGCTGATTGACGATATTCGAAGGCCTGGCTTCGAGTTCGAGGGGAAAGGGGTTGATAGTCATAAATCCCCCGTATTTTACGCGTCGATTCAGCTTAGCAGGATCGAGAGAATCGAGTTTGTGGATGACGCTGACCTGAACGATCTTGGGCCCGAGTGGTTCCACGGGCTTGGCTCGCTACTAATTACACTCAAGGGCCAAACATCATCTGCGCGCGTTCATATTCGCAACAGGATATGGGATAGCTATGAGCTCGTTCCGGTGGTCTCGGGTTATACCTACGACGCAGCGGGCAACACAGCGGAACTTGATGTACGATTCCCGTGGATACGTAGGTTGACTGCTATTGACGACCGCGCCGCGCCGAAATGAAGTATTCGTGGTCCGATTGCAGACGATCAAATCATCCTCTGAGGTTGGTAGGCTTCCTGTGGCGGCAGGCTATTGAGGCGCACGACGAATTCGTTGGGACCGATTTTGGCGACGCCGGAGGGGATGATGAGGCTTTGCGCGTTGACCGCGTTTACCACGTCGTTGACCGAGAGACCTTGCGCGCAGAGCGATTTCAGGTCGATATCGACCTTGCTCTGGCGCTGGATCTGGCGGGGGCGTCCGCCATAGGGGAGCGGGAAACTGGCGCCCTGCACGGTAGCCATCTGAGTGCGGATGAAGTTGTAGCCGTAATCGTAGAGCGACGACTCGCTCATGGTGTCGGACGAGATGCTCATCTGCAGGATGGGTACGCTGGAGGCGTTCTAGCGCAAGATGGAGGGCGGCGTCATGCCGGTGGGCAGAGAGTGGAGCACGGCTTGGGAGGCGGCGGCCAGTTGCGCGACGGCGGCGTCCACCTTGGCGCCGGCGTGGAAGAACCTTGATGATGGAGAGGCCGGGGAGAGATTGCGACTCCATGTGCTCAATGTCGTTGACCGAGGTGGTGAAGGAGCGCTCGCAGCGGATGGTGACGACCTCGGCAGGGGAGATGCCGGCGTAAGACCAGATGACGCTAACGACGGGGACGTCGATTTCGGGGAAGATGTCGGTGGGCATGCGGAAGGTGGCGAGGATGCCCAGGATGACGATCATGAGGGACATGACGACGAAGGTGTAGGGGCGGCGGTGGGCGAGGCGGACTATCCACATTGATTAGTTGCCAGAGGGTCTTTCTGATATTTTAATCCGATTTGGGTTGGGGCGAGGAGAGGCTCGCAGAAGGGGACCTTCAAATTGGACAAACAGACCCCAACATAGTGATAATAGAAGCACTTCGTGTATATACGCAGATTGTAGGTGCCGCCCTTGGCTTGCCTCGCTCGTCGCCAGTAGGACTGCGAGGAAAAGCCAAAGCGTCATTTCTAGCTGTGGCGCGAAATGTCTTCACCCAAGGCCACACTACCACGGCCGTTAGGCAGCTCTGCCGGGTGGATTGGCGGTTCGGACCTGTTTTCAACAAGAGCCAGGCGAGCGCCGGCGTGTGATCACCCGGGTGAATTCAGGGACGCGCTGGCGCGGTCGGGATGACCGGGAGAGTCAGCTCACGAGCCTCTTTTCGTCGGCGTCCAAGGCCTCATGCAGGAGCATCTTGAGGTACGTCTGATAGCGGAGGCCCCGCTTGGCGGCCAGTTTGCGCGCGCGTGTCAGTTCCTCCGGGGCGATGCGAATGGTAACTGTTTCGGAGGCACCGGGCAAACCGGTTTGGCTCAGGCGGCGCAGCTTTCCCTGTTGGCTGGCAGTTTGGAATCGTTCGGCGAGAACTTCGGGGTGTGCATCCCACCAGGAAGCTTCCTCTTCTTCGGTGGCAAATTTGGGAATGGGTTGGTGAGTCATAGAAATTAGCCTTCCTCGTAGCTTTCCTGCTGTTGCGGAGTCATAGGGTGGGCCGTGACGAAGCGCACGCGAGCGCCACGGGCGGTAAAAACGAAGGCCAGGCGGCGGCCGGCGCCGGTTTCGCCCAAGGCGAGGTAGCGGAGTTCTCCATCAACGAATTGCTCTTCGACGATGGGGGATCATTGCGATAGCATTGCTCGGCTTCCTGGGGCGAGACGGCATGGCGAGCAAGGTGGCGGCGGTTGGCATCATCCCAATCAAAAAGCGCTGCTGGCTGCTGCTCCAGACGCCTGTACCTGCATTGTGTTTACCACTTTCAATGGTCGGGAGTCAAATCAGCGACGCGGCCAGCGCTCGGACACACGGCGGCTCTGCCCTCGCCCTTGACCACTTCCCAACCGTCTGGCTCTAAGACGGAGCGGATATATTCCTCCTCGGGGTTTGGGTCAAAGATGTTCCTGATGCGAACTTGTATGTGCTGGTCCTGATTATCCACAGTCTATACGGGAAACAGCTGTGCTGCCGCGTGAGGCGACGGTATCATTCTACGTTCCACAGGCAGACGCAGCCGTCATAAGCGCCAGACAGGACACGCCGCCCGTCAGGGGAGAAGGTCGCGGCTGCGACTCCAGCACATTGCCCCGTCAGAGTCTGAATCGAATTCCCCGTGTTCAGGTTCCAAAGGCATACGTTGAGCCCGTCCCCAGCGACGATCCCAACTGGGGACCGAGGGGAAAGCGCGACGGCGCCGATCGGATTGCCAAAACCTGTAAAGCGCCGGATCGCGCGTCTGCCTTCGATGTCCCACAGGCGGCTCGTCATATCAGCGAGCCAGTGAGAAGGAATCGCCCGTCTCGCGAAACCGCGACGCTAGTCACCAGTGAGCTATGGCCTGCCAGGGAACACCACTCGTTTCCAGCGCGCAAGTCAATGCACCGCACCGTGCCGCGGTCACCACTGACCGCGGCAAAGCGATAGTCGGGTGAGAACGCCACGGCCATGAACAGGTCGTCACAGCAGGAGATGCGGTGCACTTCGCGACCGGTACCGATGTCCCAAATCCGAAGCGTCTCCTCGTAGGATGAGATGACGTGCCGCCCGGCCGGATGGAACCCGACGGTGTAGACGCCGAGTTTGTGCCCGTGGTAGCTCGCGACCCTTCGTCCGTTGCGGAGGTCCCACAGGTCCACGGCGTTAGAGGCTGAGCATGCCAGAAGGGAGCCGTCCGGCGAAAGGGCGACGCTCTCTATTGGCCCGGCCGCGCGAAGGCCGACAAGCAGTCGCCCGCCCGTCTCCCACACCTGCAATTTGCCATCGATCCCGCACGAAAGGAGCCGCGTACCGTCAGGGAAAAAGAGCACGGAGTTGACTCTCTTCTCGTGCGCTTCGAAGCGGACAAGCAACGGCGGTTTCGTGCCCGCTACGGGGCCCTTGTCGCCGTGCGTCCCGACTTTGGCTGGCAAGCCGTCGTCCGGGTCATAGACACCGGCATAGTGTTCTCTCCAAGATCGGTGCGTGCTTGTCCGGGAGATGCCGGCGTAAGACCAGATGACGCCGACGACGGGGACGTCGATTTCGGGGAAGATGTCGGTGGGCATGCGGAAGGTGGCGAGGATGCCCAGGATGACGATCATGAGGGACATGACGACGAAGGTGTAGGGCGGCGGAGGGCGAGGCGGACTATCCACATGGGTTGGCCGGGGGGCTTTCTGATATTTTAATCCGATTTGGGGGGCGCTTCGCGCGCCGGGGCTCGGGGCTGGGGGCCGGGCGCTGGTGGCCCGGTGAGCCGGGGGCGTTCCTGAGCCGGGCTTGCGATAGATGAGCGGATCGAGCGGCGGCCTATGTGCGCGCTTGACACAGGTTGCCGTTGCTCTTACCCTTGGGGCATGGAAGTAAATCTTAACCCCGACCTACAAGCCAAGCTCAACCGGCTCGCCGCCGACCGCGGTAGCGACGCGGGTACCCTTGTGCAGGAGGCGGTTGAGCGCTTCGTGGACCACGATGAGTGGTTCCTCCGGGAAGTGGAGAAGGGAATGGCTGCCGCGGACAGTGGCGAACTCATCGACCATGAGGATATTGGCAAGTTGATTAATAGCCGGTATCGAGGCTGATGCGCATCCGGTGGACGGAACCCGCCGCCCGCGACCTTACAAACATCTGCGAATACACCGAGGAGCATGACGGTCCGGAAAGCCGCCCGGCGTATGGCGCTGAGAATATACGAAGGTCTGGGCACCCTCGCGCAGTTTCCACGTCGTGGCCGCCCAGGCCGCAAGTCAGGCACTCGCGAGCTTGTGTTTCCCGGGCTTCCCTTTTTGGCGATTTATCGCGTCGGCGAAGAGGTTATCGAAGTCGACCGCATTCTCCACGGCGCGCAGAAATGGCCTTAGCCAAAACGCACCGAGGCGCACGACGAATTCGTTGGGCCGATCTTGGGATGCGGCGTTGACCACGTCGTTGGCCGAGAGGCCTTGCGCATAGAGCGATTTCAAGTCGATATCGACCTTGCTCTGGCGGGGATCCGGCGAGGGCGTCCGCCGTACGGGAGCGGGAAGTGGCGCCTTGCACGGTAGCCATTTGGGGTGCGGATGAAGTTGTATCCGTGGTCGTAGAGCGACGACTCGCTCATGGTGTCGGACGAGACGCTCATCCGCAGGATGGATGGGTACGCTGGAGGCGTTATAGCGCAGGATGGAGGGCGGCGTCATGCCGGTAGGCAGGGAGTAGAGGACGGCCTGGGAGGCCGCAGCCAGTTGCGCGACGGCGGCTTCGACTTTGGCTTGGGGGTGCAAGAAGACCTTGATGATGGACAGGCCAGGGAGGGATTGCGACTCCATGTTTTCGATGTCGTTGAGCCGAGGTGGTGAAGGAGCGCTCGCAGCGGATGGTGACGACTTTAGCCATCTCATCGGGGGAGATACCGGTGTAGGACCGGATGATGCTGACGGGGATGTCGATTTCGGGGATTGGGCAATAATATACTCGACATAACCAAACAAACGCGCGGCCGCGGACGGACAACCGCCGGCCGGCAGAAACGGCACCCACGCGCAACGCGTGCCCACTCTGCCAAAATAAAAACGTGGCCCCCAACAGATTCCGCATCGGCCTGGTGCAAATGGCCTGCTCCCCCGACCCCAACGAAAACTTCGCCAAGGCCGAATGGCGCATCCGCGAAGCCGCCGCCCGCGGCGCCCAAATCGTGTGCCTCCAGGAGCTGTTCCGCTCCCAATATTTCTGCCGTGAGGAAAACGCCGCCCTCTTCGACCTCGCCGAGTCCATCCCCGGCCCCTCTACCGGCGCCCTCTCCCGCCTTGCCGCCGAACTCGCCGTCGTTATCGTCGCCTCTCTCTTCGAACGCCGCACCGCGGGCGTCTATCACAATACCGCCGTCATCATCGACGCCGACGGCTCCCTCGCCGGCACGTATCGCAAGATGCACATCCCCGACGACCCGCTCTATTTCGAAAAATTCTACTTCAC
>Ga0187863_10003811_pt1 | contig 10981 bp, 11 predicted proteins | sample June2016WEW_11_1_FD_132975 | JGI IMG/M metagenome (GOLD analysis project Ga0187863, IMG submission 132975) | Peatland microbial communities from SPRUCE experiment site at the Marcell Experimental Forest, Minnesota, USA - June2016WEW_11_10 | ecosystem: Environmental > Terrestrial > Soil >...
CCGTATCGGAGATATCGATGGTTTTCGGCTCGTTGACCAAACGGTTCATCAGAGCATCATGGTCGGCGGTCTGCATCTCCACCTGGAAGCCGAGATCCTTCGAGGCCTGCCGGCCGATGTCGATGATCGCCGAGTAAGACCCGCCGACCTGGACCAGCTTGACGTCTTTGATATTTTGCGCCCAGATCGTCGGAAATCCTTTCACAAGTCCCGATCCGATGGCCACACCCGCGCCAGTTGCCGCTCCCTTGAGCAGCCGCCGACGGGTAATGTGATTATTTCCTTTGCTACGGTTCCTGATCATGTCCGCTACCTTTCTGGCTAGCCAGCCAAATTCCGTTCACTTGTCGACGTGACATGCAAAAGGAGCGCCAGATTGAGCACCGCGACACCGACGCCCCGCGTTGCGCGATTCCAGTCTTTTCGACCCTGGGGACCATATCCATCACTGCTGTCGCGCGGCAAACAACCTTCCATTCGTGGCTTCCTGGAGTCAAGCTACTAAGCGGCTTGGGAGCTCTGCGCTGGGCCGACCGGATTGGCAACTTGGAATTGCGTCAGCGCGGGCTATCGCCGCAGCGAAGCTTGAGGCTGCAGCATGTCAGGGGGACAAAATGACAACGACGCTCATCAAGAATGGCCACATAGTGACCGCGGTGGACGACTACGAGGCGGACATCCTGGTGAATGACGGCCGCATCCGTACCATCGGCCTGGACGTGTCGGTCGGTCCGGATGTTGCCGTCCATGACGCCGCGGGACTGTTGGTGCTGCCGGGCGGGGTCGATGTGCACACGCATCTCGATTGGGAGTTTGGCACATCGCGCACCGTCGACACATTTGCCACAGGAACCAAGGCCGCGGCGTTTGGCGGCACCACGACGGTGATCGATTTCTGCAACCAGAACCGCGGCGAGAGCCCGCTCGTCGGGCTCGAGGACTGGCACCGGCGCCGGACCAACGCCTGCGTCGATGTCGGGGCACACATGATCCTGCTCGACGTCAACGCGCAGAGCCTCGCCGACATGAAGACGTTGATCGATCGCGAGGGAGTGAGCAGCTTCAAGCTGTTCATGGCCTATCCCGGCGTGCTCATGGTCGACGACGGGGCGCTGTTCAAGGCGATGCGGATTGCGGGCGCCAACAACGCCATGATATGCGTGCATGCGGAGAATGGACCGGTCATTCAGGTGTTGACCGAAGAGGCCGTCGCGGCCGGGCACACTTCGCCGAAGTACCACATGTTGACGCGCCCTTCGCTGATGGAGGGCGAAGCCACCCATCGCGCCATCCGTCTCTCCGAACTGGCGGAGGTGCCGCTCTACGTGGTCCATCTCTCGGCCGGCGAGGCGCTTGCTGCCGTCACCGAAGCCCGCGACCGCGGCATTCCGGTTCATGCCGAAACCTGCCCGCACTATTTGTTCCTCACGAACGAGGAATATGACCGGCCGGGATTCGACGCCGCGAAGTTCGTGATGACGCCGCCGCTGCGCGATTCTCATCACCAGCGGCAATTGTGGCGGGGATTGCGCACCGATGACCTGCAGGTCGTGTCGACCGATCATTGCCCATTCTGCTTCAACGAACAGCCGTACGGCATCAAATATTCGAAGCAGCAGGGCCGCGCCGGCTTCAGCAAGATCCCTAACGGCGCGCCTGGCATCGAGACCCGCTTGCCGTTGATCTACGACGGCGGCGTCGGTAAGCACGGCATGTCGCTCAATCGCTTCGTCGAAATCACGGCGACCATGCCGGCGAAACTGTTCGGCCTGTTTCCGAGGAAGGGCACCATCGCCGTCGGATCGGACGCCGATATCGTGGTGTTCGACCCCGGCGAGACTTGGACCATCCGCGCGGCCGAGCATCACAGCCGTATCGACTATAGCCTTTTCGAGGGCCGGTCGGTTACCGGGCGGGTCAAGAAGGTGTTTTCGCGCGGAGAACTGATTGTCGATGGCCAGCGGTGGCTCGGCCGCGAGGGACGAGGCGAGTTCTTACGGCGCGGCCGTTCCGGCGCGTCTTGACGATCAGCGGTCTCTGCGGCAGGCCCTCGGGCGTGTTTGCCGCGACGGTTTGCCGGTCGTGATCACCTCGCGTTGCCCGATCGGCCGCGTCAGCCCCGTCTATGGCGGAGCCAGCGGCGGCGGGCGCGACCTCGAAGATGCCGGAGCTGTCTTCGCCGGCGATCTTAAAGGGCCGAAGGCGCGACTGCTCGTGATCGCTGCGCTCGAGATACAGCGACGCGCGACCGTGTTCGCGAGGTGTTCAACACCGTCGGTCCCTAATCGATCCGCCAATCAAAATGACCCCCAGCGGCTGTAAGGTACGGGAGTAGGATCGGTTAGGCGCCAGAAAAGGAGCTTGCCATGATGGCACCCTTCAAGATTGTTGGGATCGATCACGTCGTGCTGCGGGCGGCCGACCCGGCGGCACTGGAACGGTTCTACCTCGATGTGCTCGGCCTGAGCTTGGAAATGCGGCAGGGTAAACTGGCACAGCTTCGAGCCGGCCACGCGCTCATCGACATCGTGCCCGCCGACGATGCCGGGCCGGCAGGCAGTCTATCGAGCAACAACGGAGCCAACCTCGATCACTTCTGCCTACGAATTGAACCGTTCGACGTAGCGGCAATCGCCAAACATTTGGCGGAGCAAGGCATCACATTCGGTCCGGAGACTTTGCGCTATGGTGCCGAGGGCAAAGGCCCGTCGATCTACCTGCAAGACCTGGAAGGCAACGGTATTGAACTCAAGGGACCGGCCGTCAGTGGTAGCGGTCCGGAGTGACTCTACGATTTGGCCTTAATTTCCGCGCGGCAATATGCAATGGCGCGATCAGGACAAGCGGGATGAGGCCCGCGATCTTCTCGTTTCAGTCCAGCTGGTTCACCAAAGGCCTAGGCAGCCTCGATCTGAAAAAGGCCAAGACTGTTCTCGGCGGGTTGGCCTCCTGACCGCGCCGCTAGCCTCGTGAGGCCGGTGGGGGCGGACGACGACTTCTGTCATGTCGGACATTCGCGAACGGACAAATCGGCCTGAATGGATCCTCCCCGAGGACGGGTCTACCTGGATCGCATAGTTTGTCGGCGACGCAAGGTTCGCGTCGAGCTCGCACGAAGAGGATGGCCATGCTGGTCGGCGTGCCGAAAGAGACCAAGGACAACGAATATCGCGTCGGCCTAGTGCCTTCGACCGTGCGTGAACTGACCGATAAGGGCCATCAGGTCGTGGTCGAAGCGGGTGCCGGATCGGGGGCCGGCCTGCCGGATGGCGATTACGAGGCCGCCGGAGCCGAGATCGTGCCTGATGCCGATCGCGTCTATGGCCGTGCCGAGCTGATCGTGAAGGTGAAAGAGCCGCTGGCGGCGGAGCGCAAGAAGCTGCGCCAGGGCCAGGTATTGTTCGCGTATCTGCATCTCGCGCCTGACCGTGAACAGACCGAGGATCTGATGAAAGCCGGCGTCAGCGCGATCGCTTATGAGACGGTGACCGGCCCTCAGGACACGCTACCTTTGCTCACGCCGATGTCCGAGGTCGCCGGCCGGATGGCGCCGCATGTGGGTGCGCGATGCCTCGAGAAGGAGAACGGCGGGCGTGGGGTGTTGCTCGCCGGCGTGCCGGGAGTTTCCCCGGCAAGCGTCGTCATCGTCGGCGGCGGTGTCGCCGGAACGAACGCCGCCCTGATCGCCTGCGGCATGGGGGCCGATGTCGCGGTCCTCGATCGCAATCCGGAGGCGCTGCGCCGCATCGCCGCCCAGTTTGGCAATCGCGTGCGCACGCTGTTCTCGACGCGAGACGTTGTCGAACTGCTCTGTCGTCGCGCAGATCTTGTGATTGCCACGGTTCTGGTGCCCGGCTCAACCGCGCCGAAACTGATCTCGGCGCAAACGGTGAAGGCGATGAAGTCGGGCGCGGTGATCGTCGATGTCGCGATCGACCAAGGCGGCTGCGCCGAGACCTCGCGGCCAACCACGCATTCGCATCCGACCTACGTCGTCGACGATGTCGTGCATTATTGCGTAACCAATATGCCAGGCGCGGTCGCGCGCACCTCGACTTTCGCGTTGAGCAACGTGACCACGTCCTTTGTGCTCGCGCTGGCGGACAAGGGCTTGCGACAGGTGTTGAGCGAGGACCCGCATCTGCGCGCCGGGCTCAACGTGCACGCCGGCTGCATCACCTACCGCGCCGTCGCTGATGCGCTCAAGCTACCCTATGCGGATGCCAATCATGCGCTGCGGATCTGACCGAGCGACGGCAGTTGTTGGCCCGTCACGTCACTTAGTGCGATGCAGCGATATGTCCGGAGTTGGGTCTACGCGAGCGACGCCGACACCGGCGTTTGGAAATGGCGCGTGAAAACCAATTGCCCGATACAAAGCGGCATGACTCCTACCGCCGGAGGCGTCGTGTTCTTCGGCGATATGGGCGGCAATTTCTATGCGGTCGATGCTACCAACGGCCAGAAGTTATGGGGCCAGAAGATCGGCGGGGCGATCGGTGGCGGCGTCATCACCTATACGGCTGGTGGGACGCAAAAAGTCGCCGTCGCGACGGGACTCACGGAAGTCCTGTGGCCGACCGAAATCACGACCGCAAAGGTCTCGATCCTGGGCCTGGATGGCGGCAAGTAAGAGCCATCACAGAATCGCCGACACCACGGACGGCCGTCGCAGCTCTTTCAGTCCAGCCACTTGAGGATTGCCGGCACCAGGAGAGCGTTGGCATCGTAGGCGAAAAGGGCGAGTACGATTGCCGAAGGTAAAGTGAAGCCGGTCCACGCCGCAAGAGCGCCGCCACACATAACCGGCTCGCATTAGCCCAATCGTTTTGACGCCCGCGACCATTTGGCCCTCGCTCGCGAGCGGCGGCTCCGCCGCCCATTGACAATACCTTCCCTCCGACACCCCCATCAGAGGGAAGAGCGCCTGCCCAGGCTGCAGGAGCCTTCCTTGGCGATCCAAGGATGCGACCTCACCTTCTTGATCTGTTCCTTCGTGTGCTCGACCAGATCCTTGTACGAGAGGAAACGCATGGGGACTGGCGATGCATCTCCCGTTAGTTTCGAGAGCTTTGCGTTCAATTCCTCGTCGGTAAAGGTCGTAAATCCGCAGCCGGTGTGGTTAAGAAGCATGATCTCCTTCGACCCCAAAACTCGCGTCGAAACGAGAAGTTCCGCCAGCACCTCGTCCGTGACGGCCGGACCGCCGTTGCGAATGACGTCCATGTCAGCACGCTTCAGGCCCAGTATTCCCTCGAGGTCGGAAAGTCGGGGATCCATGCAGGTCACCACAGCGATGGCAGGCTTCGGCGGACCTGCACCTATTCTCGGATCATAAGCTTTGGCGTATTGCTCATTTGACTTCAACGCTTGATCGATAACGCTCATTACGTCCTCCAATTTGCTCGCGGCGATCGCTGGACGCTCAATTCAGCATCTGTGTCACCCTGCTTGGGGCGAGTCTGTTCAGACAAATTAAGACACTCGCCCGGCGAATACGGAGCCGTGCGGTCTCCCCAACAATCGAAATCTTCATTTCTGGAAAGGTTCCGAGTGGAAAGTAAAAATTTCTGAGGGGCTTTCCTTATGGCCAAAATTGGACCGGCTTCGTGAACAAGGACCGGCTGGCGCTGCCTTGGATTTACTCGGTCGCACAAATTTGCGGCGTGCGCCTTCGCGGTCAATGATAGTTCGACCGGACGTCGACGGGATGTCCGTTCCTGGCCGATTCTGTTAAAAAAGTCGCAAAACCATAGTCGTTGTAAATCTGCTATAACACCAACGACATCTTCGATTGACGTTTATTACCGCCGCAGATCGATTTAGAACTCGCTCCGTTGAGTCTGAGGTGGATGATCGGGCCCCCCGCGTCCGAAACTGAAAACCGCACCCACGGCGCCTAAAAAAATTGGGCCGAGTCAATACTCCGACTTTTTCAATAGAATCGACCCCAAGCCGACATTGGCCCTAGCCCGATAGTAGCCCGACATGCTTTGATGCGCTGGGCATAAATTTTCCAAGTTGCGCTTCGTCCGCTGGCGGCGAAAGAAATTTCCATGATCATCAAGCCCTTTCGGATTTCTGTCGGTAATGACGTGCTCACGGATCTTAAGTCGAGACTGCAAAGGACTCGCTGGCCGGAGGCAGAGCTGGTCGACGACTGGAGCCAGGGCACGCCGCTGACGTGGATCAAAGAGGTCTGCCAATACTGGGCTGAGGACTATGATTGGCGCAGTCGCGAAGCGCTGCTCAACCGCTTTGCGCAGTTCACTACTGAGATCGACGGGCTCGACATTCATTTCCTGCACGTGCGCTCCCCACACCCGGAGGCCATGCCGCTGATCATCACCCACGGCTGGCCGGGCTCGGTGGTTGAGTTCCACAAGGTGATCGAGCCGCTGACCAATCCGACCGCCCATGGCGGCGACCGCGCTGACGCCTTTCACGTGGTTTGCCCGTCGTTGCCTGGCTTTGGCTTTTCGGCCAAGCCAATGACTATCGGTTGGGGCGTCGATCATGTCGCGTCTGCCTGGGCTACGTTGATGGACCGTCTGGGCTACGCGCGCTATGGCGCACAAGGTGGCGACTGGGGCTCCGCAGTGACCACTTCACTCGGCGCGAAGGACGCAAGGCATTGCGCCGGCATCCACATTACGCTCGCCATGGCCGCCCGACCTAAAGTCGATGGCCAACCGACGCCCGAAGAAGCGCGAGCGCTCAAGGGAATCAAGCATTACAGGGACTGGGATTCCGGTTATTCCAAGCAGCAATCGACCCGCCCACAGACAGTAGGGTATGGCCTCACGGACTCTCCTTCCGGACAGGCGGCCTGGATCCTGGAGAAGTTCTGGGCGTGGACCGACTGCGACGGACACCCCGAGAACATCCTCGGTCGCGATGAGTTGCTCGACAACGTGATGCTGTACTGGGTGACTGCCAGCGCCACGTCGTCGGCCCGACTCTACTGGGAGAGTTTCGGGCCAGAGCGTCGGATCGCCCACGCGGTCACCATACCGACCGGAGTGGCAGTATTTCCCAAAGAGATCATCCCTCCAGTGCGCAAGTGGATGGAGAGCAGTTACACCGACATCCGTCATTGGAGCGAAATGCCCAAGGGCGGCCACTTCGCTGCCTTCGAGCAGCCTGACCTGTTTGTCAGTGATGTGCGGGCCTACTTCCGGATGTTGCGGTAGGGATAACAAAATTATGCGTGACCCGATTTTCGCTATCGGGGGTTAACTGTCCCTCATGCGAGCGCAGACGGGGTTCTCGGTATGCGACTTTGGACTTGTGACTTTTCGACAGAATCGACCCTTAACGGACGTTCGAACTTGACGCAAAAGACGCCCGCAAGGTCGGTGCCGGCGCTCATGTTGAGATCATCTTCTTTTCGACGCCGACGCCCGCAGCGACCGCGCGCTCGTATTCAAGCGGGACGGTCGCCGAATCCTGGAGCGCAATTCCGGTCGAATCAAACAACGTGATCTCGTCGTCAGAGCGGCGGCCCTGCTTCTTGCCGGTGATGACCTCACCGATCTCGCCGGCGATGTCTTGTTCGCGAATTAATCCCTTGGCAAGCGGAACGTTGATTTCGCCGTCTGCGCGGCATTGACGGATGTCGTCAACGAATATCCTGGCGCGCTGCAAAATACGCGGATCAAGCTCTTGATCGCCGGCCTTGTCGGCGCCGACCGCCGCGATATGGGTACCTGGCGAAATCCATTCGTCTTTGACTAGCGGTTCGCGCGCCGGCGTAACGGTCACGACAACGTCGGCACCGCGCACCACCTCCTCGAGATTGCGCGACGCGCGAATCTTGAAACGAGGATATTTCGGACCCTGCGTCGCAGTAAACTCATCGAGTGTTGACTGCGACCGGCTCCAAACGCGAACTTCGTCCCAAGCGAAGACCGTGTCGCACGTGGCGAGCGTCCCTTCTGCCATGTGACCGGAGCCGACGATCGCAAGTTTCTTCGAGCTCTTGCGCGCCATCCATTTAGCCGAGACCGCCGCCGAGGCGCCGGTCCGCATCACCGTGTGATAGGAGCCGTCGCAAATCGCCAGGGGAAAGCCAGTCTCCGGATGCGTGTAGATCAAAATGGAAAACACCGTCGGCAAATCGAACTTCTCACGATTGCGCTCGCGGATCGACACCCATTTGCAGGCCGCGGCCTCCGGCTCCTCGATATACGATGGCATCGCTTCCCATTCGCCGGGATATTTATCCAGCACGATGTGGCCCTTTGGATCCATGTAGTAACGGCCTTCACCGTGCATGCGATACGCCTGTTCGACGCAGCTCACATATTCCGTGGGCGTCACAAGCCCCATCATATCGGTGCGGCTGAGGATTAATGTTTTGCGGTTTCGCCAGCTCTCCATTGCCTTCTCTCGCTCCATGGTGAGACGCCCGTGCGATCGGCCAGCGCAGACGCAGTGATCGTGCTGATCGTCTTTCGTGGATATCCTCATTGCACCCTAGCCTGGAATAATCGGAATAGAAACACACGAGGCACGTGCGCCATCGTGAAACACGGTTTGGCTTGCCGCACCCCGCTCAAAGGACCTACCCATCTCGGCCGGCCCGCTGGTGTTCGGCTTGCGGTTGATCGCAGGAGCGGTGTCGCCTTGTGGCCCTCTTCGTCCGTTCCCGTAATGCAGCAATTCGGTAGATGGGGTAATCGGCCGGCGAGCTTGTGGATAGCTGAAGAATTTGGGTGCTGCGCGTCAGGCTGATGGTGAATACGAGGTCCGTGTGGACGGCCTCAAGCTTCAGAAGGAGAAGCGCAGCATGGACCATTTTGCTGGACTGGACGTTTCGGTCAAGGACACGAGTGTCTGTATTGTGGATAACACGGGCAAGATCACGCGGGAGGTGAAGGTAGCAAGCGAACCTGAAGCTCTGCTGGCGGTGCTGAAGAACCCCGCCTATCACTTCAAGCGGATTGGATTGGAAGCCGGACCGCTGTCGCAATGGCTTTACATGCTCTACGAAGCGGCACCAGCGCCGAATGGCTCGGTAGTGTTTGACCCGGAACCGACCTGGCACAGTTAGACTAGTTGCCAATTGTAATCGATAATCGCTTATGGGCTCAGCGCCTCTTGCGTAGGGCCGCCGTAGCTAGGACCGAAGGGTACGATCTTGTTATTAGCGTCATGCCCGATGTCGGCGCGTCCCAACCAGGGAATCCCGGCCCTCCGACACCAGTATTGGGTGATCTCCTCTTCGTTCATTCCGAAGTCCGGTTCATTCGGCGTGATATTGCTGCAACGGCCGAGCATGATGCCTGACACGCGTCGGACGTTGGCGTTGCTGGTGATATGAAATAGCGATCGATCGATTCTGTACATCGCCTCTCCCACCTCCTCCAACATGAGCACATGTCCGTCGAGGTCGGGTTCCAGCGGTGTACCGAGCAGGTGGCTTAACACCGTCATGTTGAACGCCGCGGTCTTTTTCGCGCCGTCGACAGTTGGCTCGAGCGCCTCCGGCGCCCGATCAATCATCCAGGCGAGTGTCCTTGCAACCGCTGCATCTCCTCCGTCGCGAAGGATGTCCTGCGCGACGGGGCCGTGTGCCACGGCCGTGAAACCGGCCCGGTACAAGGCGGCAAGCAGCATGCCAGCATCACTGTAGCCCACATAGGCCTTTCGCCGGGACGCCTGCATCAACCGGGACATGATCGACTCGACCACTCGGCATGATCCGTAGCCGCCGCGCGCGAACCAGACCGCGTTGTAGCTTCCGTCGTTGGCGACGTCGAGGAACGCCTGCGCGCGCGCTTCGTCATCGCCTGCGAAATGTCCATGCGACGCAAAGCACTGCGGGTGAAAGACGATCTCAGGCGTCCGGTCCGGATAGAGACGCTCACGCAAGGCCGACACACTTGTAGCGACATCTGGAGACATACGTGAGGCCGGCGCGACGACGCCAATCCTACATCTCTCCCTGCTCATGCCAGCGCCCCGATCGAGTTGTCCCTCATGGCCAATGCTTGTAGATTTCGCCGATGTCCCAACGTGAAGATTACTTTTTTTGTGGCATCGGCGGTAGCGGCATGACTCCCCTCGCATTGATCATCCAGGCGAGGGGTGGACTTGTCGAGGGCTCTGACCGCGCGCTCGACCAGGGACGCAACGGCGAAAGATTTGATTTCCTGCGCACGCGTGGCGTACCGCTTCATCCGCAAGATGGCAGCGGAATTCGTCGCAACAGTCAGATCTTGGTCGCCTCCGCCGCAGTCGAGGAGACGGTCCCCGACGTGCAGGCTGCGCGTCGCGTCGGCGCCGCCGTCATGAACGCGCAAAACTTCTCGCCCAACTCTTCAACCACGCCGCCCTTGGCGTCGGCGTCGCCGGCACGAGCGGCAAGTCCACTACCGTCGGCATGATCGGATGGATTCTGCACTGCGCTGGAAAAAGCCCAACGATCGTGAACGGTGCCGATATGAAGAACTTCATCGACCCGGGCTCGCCGTTTGCCAGCGCCCGGATCGGCGACGGCGATATTTTCGTCAGCGAAGTCGACGAGAGCGACGGCTCGATTGCACTTTTCGAGCCGCACGTGGCGATCGTGAACAATATCTCGCTTGACCACAAGTCGCTCGACGAGCTGCGTACACTTTTCCGGGGCTTCGTCGCTTGTGCGCAAACGGCGGTACTGAACCTCGACAATGCGGAAACTGCGGCGCTTGCTGGCGGTCTGAAGCCGGGACAGGCAGTGACCTACAGCCTGCGCGCTGCACCAGCTGACCTTCTTGCCTCGGCGCTAATCCCCGCGCCGACCGGAATCGCGTTCCAGGTGAAGGCGCGTGATACCAGTGAGACCGTCACAGTGGAGCTAAAAGTTCCGGGGCTGCACAACGTCTCCAATGCCCTTGCCGCATTGTGTGCCTCGAAGGTTTATGGCGTTGGCCTCGCGGAGGCTGCGTCCCATCTGGGCGAGTTCAGCGGTATCCGCCGACGATTGGAGGTCGTGGGC
>Ga0187863_10003812_pt1 | contig 10981 bp, 13 predicted proteins | sample June2016WEW_11_1_FD_132975 | JGI IMG/M metagenome (GOLD analysis project Ga0187863, IMG submission 132975) | Peatland microbial communities from SPRUCE experiment site at the Marcell Experimental Forest, Minnesota, USA - June2016WEW_11_10 | ecosystem: Environmental > Terrestrial > Soil >...
TAGCGCGGGCGCACCCAAGGTGTCGGCAGCGACCAATTATGGTCCCGTTGCCGATGTGATCTATGTGACAGCGAACCTTGCTGCTGCAGCGACCCTCACTGTTACTTCCGGTCCCATGGTTTCCACATTTTCTTTGTCTGCCGGCAGCACGGATGTCTCGGCGCCCTTTGTTGTTGGCACTACGCCTGCATTCGAACTGGATCGAAGCGGCATTGCCGTGATTCCGGCCACGGCCGGAGCAGACCTGATCGCCGCGACGCCCTCTTTCAACGACTACTACTACTCGAGCGGTTCTGTCGCTGGGCCTGCGCTCAAAGCGCCTCCCAGCGCGAGCAGCGGGCTGACCTTGAAAGTGTGGTAAACACGGGTTCTGCAGCGCCTCGCAGCCTTGGTAGCGCCAACCGCCCACCCAGCCGGCAAGAATCGGAGAAGTCTGGCTTCCCGGAACGGGAATCTTCCCGCCACAGTTGATGAGAAGAGCCAAAGGTTAGCTCGATTGGCACGATCCGCGCGCTCGGTCGGGCGCTGGCGGAGGAAGCCCTACATCCAGAGCTTGGGGTGTGAAGAGCAGCGTTTCACCCAGTGTCGCAAAATCGCTCGCAGAAATTGCTTGCGGCACCCGCCCGATCTCGGCGGTCTGCTTGCGGGCTGGAAACCGAAACTGCTCGTAGAAGAGGTTTTGGACCTGCCACAGATTGACCGGGAAGGGTAGCGCACGTGCTAGTTCCACGGCGGCTTGAAACCGGAGCAGCGAACCGGGATCGATGGGGGAGGCGGCGAGTTTTCCGGCCATTTGTTCGAGTCTGTTTCGCAGCGCATACTCGAGCGTGGGGATGTCCAAGTGCACCTGGACGGCTGCGGCTTCCTTCATCAACGGCGCGACCCTGTCCAGACTAGGCCCATCGCTTAAAAATTCCCTTCGCAGGTAATAGTTCAGTGCAAATTCGGCGGATGCCCGAAAGGTTTTTGGCAGAGGAATCTGCAGGGCCGTGAGGAAACGCATCAGGTCCGCGTTTCGAGCATACAGGCGAATGTGCGCCTCCTCTGCTTCGGCAAGGAGCGGGGCGAGAATCAAATCCAGAATCTTGCGCTGTTCATCTTTGAACAACGAGTGCAAGGAATCCGTCTCGCTCTCAAACACCTCGTTCAACCCTTCGACGACTTCCCGAGCCCCGGAGCCGTAGAAGGCTTCCTTCAATCTGTCGACCGCGGACAGATAGGCGGCGTCCTCGGCTGACTCGCGCACACCGACTCTCACCTGATGGTCGCCAAGGTTGAGGGCCGCGAAACTCAGTAGAGCCCATTCGGTCGTGATCGTCGAGCAGACGCGAACTCGTCCGATCGCCAGTTTCTTCCTCTCTTGTTCATGAACCATGTAATTCTCGCGCTGGACCTGGTAGCAATAGATGCGGCGCAAGTCGGCCGAGGGCTCGCAAACCGAGGCAATCGCATAGTGAGCGGCGACTTTCCGGAGGTCGATGACGGCTGGCCGCACCCACTTGTGGTAGATCTGGGCGCCGTCACCGTGTTCCGGGATGTTGCTCTTTGCCTGCGAAAGCTTTTCGACGAATGTTGTCTCGATATCTTCGGGGAACATCTGCTGTGCCAGATCGACGACGCGGCCGGCGTATTGAATGCACTGGACCGTCTCGATTCCTGAAAGCTCATCGAAAAACCAGCCGCAGCTTGTGTACATGAGCATGGCGTGCCGCTGCATCTCCAGAAGCTTGAGCCCGGTCACCCGATCCGCAACGCTCAACTCGCGGGCGGCATGGCGGCGAAAGAACCGGTCGATATTGTCAGGCGAACGGTCCAGAATCACGTCAATGTAATCATCCCGCGCCACCCAAGGATCGGTGAACAGCGGGAGGGCCTTTTCCTGGTACAGCGAGGCCACCGTATCCCGCAGCCAGTCGAGCGCCCGGCGCAGCGGTCCACGCCAGTCCTGATTCCAGTCCGGGCGTCCGCCGGAGTTACACCCGCAATTGCTTCGCCAGCGCTCGATTCCGTGAACGCAACTCCACGAACTATCCTCAAAAAGTTCGACCCGGTGAATCGGCGGGTGGCGCTCCATGTATTCCGCATAGTTGGTGATTTTGGCCAGGTCTCGAGCCTCGATCCAATCGAGGGCAAAGGCCAGTGTCATTTCGCCCATCTTGTGGTGATGTCCGAAGGTCTCGCCGTCTGTAGCAACGTGGACCAGTTCGGGCCACGGCCGTACTTCCTCGGCGAAACCGGACATCAGGCGATCGACGAACTGCTGCCCGCTCGCCAGGAGATTCTCAAACGCTATAGCCCGCGAAATGGGCCCGTCATAGAAGAACAGATTGATCGCGCGGCCCGAAGGAAGACGACACACGTAGGCCATCGAGGGATCGATTCGCTCGTCCGCAACATCCTTCCATAAGCGTCCACCAATCTTTGATTCGCGCCGCGCCTGGCGCGCGGCCAGGATGGTGAAAGCGATCCCGTGCTCGGCGAGAATCTCGAGGGTCTCGATATCGACCGCCGTTTCCGGCAGCCAGAGTCCCTCGGGCCGGCGGCCGAAACGGTGCTCGAAGTCCCGAATGCCCCAGACGACCTGCGTGATTTTGTCTCGCGGGTTCGCCAGAGGCATGATCATGTGGTTGTAAGCCTGCGCGATGGCCGAGCCGTGTCCCGAGAAGTGCTCTTGACTCGCCTTGTCGGCGTCCAGAATGGATTGGTAGACCTTCGGGGCGCGTGTTTCGAGCCAAGAGAGCAGCGTGGGACCAAAATCGAAGCTCATTTTCGGGTAGTTGTTTACGATTTTGAGGATCCGTCCGGTGTCATCAAGGATGCGCGCGGCGGTGTTGGTCGCATAACACTCCGCGGTGATGCGCTCGTTCCAGTCGTGATAAGGGTGCGCGGAATCCTGCAGTTCGATGGCCTCAAGCCATGGGTTCTCGCGCGGGGGTTGATAGAAGTGACCGTGAATGCAGAGATAGCCCATGCCGTCCCGGACTGACTCTAACAATATACATTGCTTTTCGTTTCGCTTCTGTGTGAAAACGCACGCTCGCCAGATGGTATCGGTTCCGAGCATCGCGAGAGAGCAACCCGTCGCATGACAAAACGCATGGACGCGCTCCGGATCAGCGGTTACGGGCGGAGTCGCCTACTTTTGAGTAGCAGAGCCACAGCCACCAGAAAGGAGGTCGCTGCATTCGCCCAGATCACTGCCACCGCGTGCAGCAGTAGGCCATATATGAGCCAAAGCAGAACGCCGATGAGATAGAGAAACAGCATCGGATAGGAGAGATCTTCCGCACCTTGTCTTTTGATTTTCAGGATCTGCGGAATGAAGGCGCTGGTTGTGCATAGAGCTGCGACAGTTCCCACGTAATCCAAGATTGTCATTCCCGTTGACGCTCCCTTATGACACGCAAGATACGCTCCGTAAGCATAAGAGTAAGCGATAGCCGTCCAGAAGGCGTTTCCGCAGTTTCTCTGACTGTGTTGTCAGGCTCACGAACCAACTTCAGCCGAGTGGATTTGTGCAACCAGCTTGCACAAATGACCGCCGAATACAACGCGAACTCGCGATCCGTCGCTACCAACGGGGCGGTGCAGGGGGGTGGAGCATCGTGACGCTGATAAACCATACAAGCCATCGGTGCTACCGGCCTGCTTCTGGGTTCCGACAGCTTTTGCGTGACGGAGCAATACGATTGAAAGTTGCCCCGTGTTAATCGTGTAGCACAACGCTCAGCAGTGAACTGTTGATGTGGAGACCGCCGTTGTTATGAATAAAGCCCAGTTTCTTGAACTTGTTCATGAAAAGATTAACGCGCGACCGTGTCGTGCCAATCATTTCCGCCAACGTCTCTTGCGATATGTTGGCCAGGACCTTCTGCGGCTCGTCCTTCTTCCCGTAGCGAGCTAGCAGGAGAAGCGTGCGGGCAAGCCTTTTCTCCGTCGAATTGAAAAGCTGATCGATGAGGTCTTCCTCAACTCGGATGTTCCTGGAAAGCATGTATTTGATAAAACGATCGGAGAATGCGTGTTCTCGGTGAAGGACCCGCTCCATCTCGCTCTTTCCGATGGCGAGCACCGTGGTTGGTGTAATCGCGGTGGCTGTTCCGATGCAGATTTTCTGCCCTGCCAGACATCCTTCACCAAAAAAATCCCCCGGTCCCAGCATCGCGACAACCGCTTCCTTGCCCACTTCGTTGACGACGGATAATTTCACGGCTCCCTTTTGTATGTACATGACGTGTTTGGAGACGTCGCCTTGTGCGTAGATGGTCGCTTTTCTTCGATAGTCCACGACTTTTCGGGCGATGCCGGTTGAATCCAGGAAGCTTTGAGCGTCAAATGCAGGGGTGTCGGTTTTCTTCATAGTTGGGCCACTATCGGCTGACAGCTTGGGCACCTCCCACAGTACCAAAAGTGATAGAACCAGAGCTGTGCCAAACAGGACAGAAACGTTGGCGACGCAGCCCCTTGTGGGCACTCTTTGGGGGCTTCCGGGGCGCTGGCTGCCCCCCCCCGGGCCCCCCGGGGGGGGCCGACACCCTTCCGCCTCGTACCGGCTTAGAATCCTACGGGTGATATCAAGCCTTAACAAAAAGAGATAGGTGTGCTGTTTAGAACAGATTTCTCCCCTGCCTGGCATGCAAAATCCGGTGGAATTATGCGTGCCTTGCGACTCAACAGTGCCCGGAAAGACCCGGCTGGCAAAAACCAGTTCAATTGGCTGATCGCTTCTTTTATGTTGTTTCTTCACCTGGGAGCAGTAGCAGCATTCTTCTTCTTCACTTGGAATGCGCTCCTGGTCGCGATCTTTCTATACTGGGTGGCAGGGAGCCTGGGAATCGGGATCGGTTATCACCGCCTTCTCACCCACCGCAGCTATAAGACTCCGAAGTGGTTCGAGCACGTTCTCACGGTTTGCGCCGTGACTGCCGTCGAAGGGGGGCCGTTGCTGTGGGTGGCTACGCATCGTATGCATCATCAATTCCCGGATGAAAAAGGCGATCCGCATTCTCCTCGTGACGGCAAGTGGTGGGCGCATGTGGGTTGGATCCTGGTTGGCAATGCTTTGCGCCAAGACGCGTCGACGCTGGATCACTATGTCCCCGACCTCGCTCGGGACGAGTTCCACGTTTGGATCACGGAATACCATTTTATCCCGACGGTTATTCTCGGACTCTCTCTGTTTGCTGTGGGCGGACTGCCTTTCCTGCTGTGGGGTATTTTCTTGCGAACCGTCGTGGGACTCCATGCGACATGGCTCGTCAATTCGGCCACACATCTTTGGGGCTCGCGCCGGTTTGAAACCAGGGATCGATCGACCAATAGTTGGTGGGTGGCGTTGCTCACTTTCGGCGAAGGGTGGCACAACAACCACCATGCCCATCCTGTCTCGGCCCGGCACGGTCTGAAGTGGTACGAGATTGATTTCAACTGGTATGCCATCTGCGTTCTCAAAAAGATCGGACTCGCTTCCCACGTCATGACGATGGGAATACGCGAGTGATGGACAATAAATCTCCCTCGTTTGCAGGTCCTCGGCAGTCCGTTTACCGTCGGTTGGAAGCATTGCTCGTCGAAAGGCAAAACATGGGAAGCTACAAATCGTGTGTGACCCTGCTCGCGTTGTTGGCCGCCGGAACCGTCGCAGGGTGCTCCCGAACGTCTGCGTCTCCTGATGTTGCCGACAGTATCCGCGCTTCGCTCGATCAGACGGGACTCCAGGAGGTTTCCATCGTCCAGGACCGGGATCAGGGAGTGGTGACCCTTGGCGGACACGTCGGATCGGATGGCGACAAGTTGCGAGCTGAAACAGTTGCGAAGTCCTTTTCTGGCGGCCAGGTTGTTGCCGATCAGATTGCCGTGCTTCCTCCCGGTGCCGGAAAAGATGCCAAGGCGATGAGCGCAGATCTCGATGAGGGCATCGCCAAAAATCTGGATGCGGCTCTCATCCAAAATCGGTTTCACGACGGCGTGAACTACCAGGTGAACAATGGCGTCGTCATCCTGACCGGCCAAGTCAACTCCCGGTCCAGGCGTGGGGAGGCCGAAAGGACCGCGACTGCAGTTCCCAACGTGCAGCAGGTTGTGAATGAATTGCAGATCACCGATCAGAAGGCCCGTTCGTCGAACTAAGAGGCGGTTGGCAGAACAACGCCTGGATCCTGGGAATAGTCGTGCTCGAGGTGAGAAATGGATGATTCCAAAAGACATCTGGTGCAGTTCTTAGAGAAGGAAATAAGAACGTACAAGGCGCTGGCACGATTTCTGGAGAAGAAGGGGATAGAAGAACGCGCGAAAGTCGGAAGCAGAAAGGTCCTCATGAGCCCCACGTACTATAAGGACCGGATGAACGAGGCCAAAGGGCTTGTGAACGAAATCAGGAAATCAAACTAGGCTTACTCGCCCGGCTCCATTCCCAGAGAGTGTCGACAGGGATGTTTAGGGTTCTGTTCAGCTTGCCGCTGTGCTCCCCAACCCGGCCAAGTGCGGCAACAAAATCTCCATGTGTCCGTAAGCGGACAGATCCAGGTACTCGGCTCTTCTAGAATGCCCTTGCTCATCGAACAAGAACAGCGGCAAGAACAGCGGCAAGAGCAGTGGCGGGAACAGTGGCAGCAGCAGTCGCAGCAGCAGTGGCAACTGTTGACTTCCTGATCCACGAGCGGCGACGGCGCCGTCGGACAAAACAACACTCGCGTGCACTCCCTCGGGGCCAGCCACAGACCCCGGTCGTCACCGCCCAGCTCAAACATTTCTCAGGAGGAAATGAACATGAAGATCATCAAACTGGTTTTAGTCGTACTTACACTCTCCGTGCTCAGCGCTCTTTTGGTCCCGCGCTCGAGTGGGGATGAATGGAACAAAAAGACGGTCATGACATTCAGTCAGCCGGTCGAAATCCCCGGACAGATTCTGCCGGCCGGCACCTACACGATCAAGCTCGTGGATTTAGCGTCGGAACGGCATGTCGTGCAATTTCTAGATGCGGACGGAATCAAGGTCATCGCCACGGTACTGGCGATCAACGACTGGCGGCTTCGTCCGACCGGCAAGACCGTCGTCAGCTTTGCGGAAAGAGCCGGCGATAGCCCGGAAGCCCTCAAGGCTTGGTTCTATCCAGGCGATAACTTTGGACAGGAATTTGTTTATCCGAAGCATCGTGCGGTTGAGCTAGCCGTCACAACGAAGCAACCAATCCCGGCAATTGATGAAGACGTCGCTCTCGCCGACCTGAAGACGGCTCCGATTGTTGCCATTACCCCCGAGCAGAAGGAAGTGCCGGTAGCCGAAGTGATCGCGATCACTCCAGTCGCCGCGGAGCAAGCGACTCCTCTGGTCGCGCAAAATACCCGTTTGCCGAAAACGGCCAGCTCGCTTCCCCTGATTGCCTTGCTGGGCATAGCATCGCTTGGGTTTGCATTCGTTCTGAAACGCTTCGCGATGTAAGGTTCATAACCCGTATCAAGCTCCAGGCGCCGCGGATCTCTATCTAAATCTGATACCGCGGCGCGAGGAGACTTACCCGTGACTCTCATCGTAGGATCGAAAAGGTGCCATTCGGTTCCGATTTTCCTCTTATGGGCAGCTTTGTCTTTTTCTTCTGGCATAGGCGCCTATTCCCAGTCTCTGCCACAGCAGCCGCCATCAGGCAGTGCGGCCGGGCCACCCGCAATTTCAGTCACCTCCGAGCTGGTCGTGCTGCCAGTCAGCGTGACAGACGGCAATGGGAATTTCGTTTCCGGGCTGAGCTTACCCAATTTTCGCGTGTACGAAGACGGGCGACTGCAAACAGTCACCTCCTTCCAACAGGAAGATACCCCGGTCACCGTGGGGTTGATCGTCGATCACAGCCGCAGTATGGGCCCCAAGCTGCTCGACGTAGCCGCTGCCGTTTACGCATTCGCTCGGTCGAGTAACCACCGGGATGAGATGTTTGTCGTCGATTTCAACGACGACGTTTCGGTTGAACCGCCGGGCGGGGACCCGTTTACCAGTGATCCCGAGGTACTCGAAAGAGCCATATCGGCGGTTTCCGCGCACGGGAGAACCGCGCTGTATGATGCCGTGGCGGAGGGACTCCAACATCTGCAGCTTGGCCATTTGGATAAGAGGGCGCTCGTCATCGTGAGCGACGGCGGAGACAACGCCAGCGGCTACAAGTACTCGCAGGTACTCGAACTGGCCCGGCGATACCAAGTCACGATCTACGCCATCGGGTTGATCGATTCCAACGAGGAGGAGAACCCCAACGCCCTGCGGCGGCTCTCTAGAGCCACGGGCGGCATCACCTATTTCCCGGGTCCGGAAGCAAATGTGACCGACATCTCGAAACGCATTGCGCGCGATCTCCGGGAGCAGTATACGTTGGGCTTTGCTCCCGAGAAAACGAACCTCGCCCATCCCTTTCGAAAGATAGAAGTAAAGGTTACCGATCACGGACACGGCAAACTACGGGTCCGAACAAGACCAGGCTACCTTGGCACAGAGCCGAACCAGTCGCTCGCCCCGTCTGCGAGGAATGCATCATGAATCCCCCCTCCGAAGCCACGGTCAACAGACCACGGAAGGCTTGGACACTCATCCTCCGCGCGGGGTACTACCTGTTCCTGATGGCGGGCATCCTGGTGCTTGTTTATACCGCCTATACCATCGCTGACGCGCACGCCTACCAAGCGGTTGAGAAAGCGAAGTTCGAAAATGTGAAGGGAAGCAAGCGTGACGCGCCACCTCAGGTGGTCCAAGGGGATGTTATCGGCGAATTGGAGGTCCCTCGACTGGGTCTCCAAACGATCGTTGTGCAGGGAGATTCAGCTCAGATCTTGCGACGTGCGGTTGGGCACATCGTCGAGACGGCCTTGCCGGGCCAGCAGGGAAACGTTACCTTGGCTGGGCACCGCGACAGTTTCTTTCGTCCTCTGCGCAACATTCGCCCGGGTGACACGATCACGCTCAAGACACTGGATGGGGACTTTCAGTATCAAGTTGAATTTACGGTTGTCGTACCTCCCAGCGATATGGAAGTCCTGCAACCATCGGGCGAGCGGACGCTGACCCTGATTACATGCTTCCCGTTTTACTACGTCGGCTCGGCACCGAATCGCTTCGTCGTTCGCGCTCGTGCGACCGATTGAGCGTTCCCGGAGATTCTGTAGGGAATCGCATCGCCGGCGGCGTCAACCGTCGGGCTTCTAAGACTGTTGTTCAATGCCGCGTTGTAATTCTCCGATCGTGACCGCCTAGATTATAGAGTTGATCCTCGCGCAACCCCTCGATCCAGGCCAGCACGCCACCATGTGGTTTGAGCTTTCGGACTTCGGAAATACTATTGGTGCCGAGCAGGTATCGAGTCACTTGAACTCCTCCGGAGGGCGGCGCTTCCAAGCCCGGCGAGGGGGAACCTTTCTTGGGGGCCGTATTGAGGAATTCCGTAAATCGCGTTTTCGCGTCGTGTACTGGCCAGGAGCCCATGAATCCCCTCCGCTACCCGACCACATACCTAGTCATCTGTCTAATCAATTTATCGGAAACGTCGATGTGTTTTCAATTCCTCACCCTCCAGTAAGTCCTCACGTTCCTTTAAAGGGAAATAGGAACCATTGGCCCCCAACCATCGGCCATTGATCCCGGAACCACGAAATGTCGTATCTTGACCAAATAGCGCGTCAGATAGTCATACCGATTGAGCTTTCAAACTTCTGGCAAACTGAGAAGCTAGGTGTGCCGCACAGGGGGCCTGTATCTTCACCTAGTCTTAGTCCATGTCTCGCGCAAGTGCCATTACTTCCAGAACTCCTAGGGGAGAGCTCAGGACCTGAAGCAAGGTTGCAGTCGACCGAGAGCTTGCAGGACAGACGCCTGTACGATCTTCATTTCTCCCTTTTCACTGACAGCGTTTAACGGCATACTTCACTGCAACGGCAGGACGAGATGGATCGGATTGGTAAAAATGCTATCTTTGCGGGACAGCGGGAACGAGCCTGCGCGCTTCAGGGGCGAGGATTGTGCAGGCGACGTGAGCCCCCGGCGGGAGACGTTGAAACGTGGGAATCAGATCAACCGCTTGGTCCTGACGCTCCACAGGTTCCGACACGGTTGCTGATGAAAGCCCTCAGAGGACTAATCGGGGTGATAGCGATCTGCCTTTCAGCAGGATTTCTCACGGGTTGTTCGCATCGAGAAGCGAGAATCCCCGAAGCTTGGAATCAGACGGCCGCGGCCCACTACCTCGATTGGCGGGAAGGCTGGTGGACAACTTGGCCGACCGCCGCCCGCGATCACGGAACCTTCTGCATTTCTTGTCACACCGCGCTGCCGTATGCCCTCTCTCGGCCATCGCTTCGTTCGGCGCTCTCTGAAAAAGCGCCTTCTCCCGAGGAGCGCGAACTCATTGACGATGTCCAGAGGCGCGTGCGACTCTGGTCAGTCACCGCCCCGTACTACAGGGAAAAGACCGATGAATCTCGCGGGACCGAAGCTATTCTCGATGCGTTGATTCTGGCCAGCTACGACGCGCGGAACGGGAAACTGAACGCCGACACCTTGTCTGCCTTTGATCACATGTGGACGGTGCAGCAAACCACAGGAGGCGATAAGGGAGCATGGTCTTGGCTTCAGTTCGATAACGAACCGTGGGAGGCGTCTGACTCAGAGTATTACGGTGCCAGCCTTGCCGCGGTTGCGGTGGGCACAGCCCCTGGTAATTACAGCGCAACCCCCGAAATTCAGAATCATCTTAGACTCCTGCGCGAATATCTCGAGCGCGATTACACAACACAAACTCCCATCAATCAGGTGGCCCTGCTGTGGGCCTCGGAGAAGCTGCCCGGAGTGCTCGACAGCGAAGAACAACGATCCATCATCAACGAAGTCTTGACCAAGCAGCGCTCGGACGGAGGCTGGTGTTTGTCGTCGCTGGCCGGGACGTGGAAACGATACGATGGCACACCTTTGGTTCTTCACAGCGACGGCTATGCTACGGGTTTCA
>Ga0187863_10003813_pt1 | contig 10979 bp, 8 predicted proteins | sample June2016WEW_11_1_FD_132975 | JGI IMG/M metagenome (GOLD analysis project Ga0187863, IMG submission 132975) | Peatland microbial communities from SPRUCE experiment site at the Marcell Experimental Forest, Minnesota, USA - June2016WEW_11_10 | ecosystem: Environmental > Terrestrial > Soil >...
ATGATCGACTTCCCCTATAACTCGCCGGACTTCGACAAAGTCATCAGCGCGCTCCGGAAGGATCCGGAAAAAGAAGACCGGATGCGGCGAACCAATGTCCGGCAGGCTTTGCTGCGGCACGACTGGGTGTACCGCTGGGAAATGATCCTCAAAGCTGTAGATCTCGAGCCGCTGCCGAAGATCGCCGACCGGAAGGCTCGTCTGCGCAGTCTTGCCGAACTTGCTGCGCAGAATCAGTCACTGCCAACAACGGCGCCACCCGAATCCGCCCTGCACGCGGTACCATCGCTGAACCATTGATTTCCAGGCTCGATGACGAAGCCCAAATTTGCTGAAGTACTCTTTTCTGCCCGTTCTACTCGGTTGCAATGAGCACAGATCAAAAGAAGCCGGCGAAGATCGCCATCCTGCATCACACGGGCGGCGGCAACCTCGGTGACGACGCCATCATGGACGTCGTCATCCATAACATCCGTTCGCGCTGGCCGGACGCCGAGATCGCGGCTTTTTCCATGAACCCCGGCGATACGGGAGCTCGTCACGGGATTCCGTCTTTCGCGATTCGGAGACATACCTGGGGCATTGGCTACAACTCCAGAGAGAACGAAAAGACTGAGAAAACCAAACGCGGACCAGGGAACTGGCTGGCGACCACCAGAAATCCCGCCATTCGCCTGCCCAGAAATGCTTTCCGCGAGCTGGCTTTCCTTGTGACCTCGTTTCAAAAGATCCGGCCGTTCGACATGCTCATCGTCAGCGGCGGCGGCCAGCTCACTGAACGCAGCGGCCCGTGGGGTTTTCCCTACGCAATTCTGATCTGGGTTCTGATGGCGAAACTCGCGGGCGTCAAGCGTGTCTTCCTCAACGTTGGCGCGGGTCCGCTGCGGCATCCGCTGAGTAAGTTTTTCGTTCGCCGATCGCTTTACGCCGCGAATTACGTATCCTTCCGCGACGAGCCCTCGCAGGCGCTCGCGCGACAAATTGGGTTTACAGGAAAGAGTCAGGTCTTTCCCGACAACGTCTATAGCCTCGACGTTCCGCTGCCGTCGGCTCCGCCGGGATCACGCCAGCGGCCGGTTGTTGGCCTCGCTCCCATGCCGTGGCCGTTTTGCGATCCGCGCGAGTACACGGGCGAGAACCTGCAGGACCTCTACGACGAGTACCTGGCCAAGTTCGCGACCTTCGCCTCATCGCTGGTCCGATACTCCTGTTTGCTCGAACTGTTTGGCAGCGACGTCGGCACGGATCCTTCCGCGATTGAAGACCTGCGCAGGGTGTTGCGGGAGCAGCAGAAGATCGATACTCCGCCGTATGAGCCGGTCGACACAGTCGATGGTTTGCTGTCCAGAATGGCCGACATGGATTACGTCGTCACCTGCCGATTCCACGGAGTGGTGCTGGCGCACATCCTGAACAAACCGGTTCTGGCCATCTCGCACCATCCGAAAGTCGCCGATCTCATGGAGGCTCTCGGCCTGTCCCAATATTGCGTCGACATCCGAACCTTCGACCCGGATCGGCTGGCCGATGCCTTTGCTTCCCTCGTCGACCACACCCGGGAAGTAAAAAGCAGCATGGCCGCGAGCCTTGCAGCCTACAGGGCCCAGGCAGGAGCTCAGTTCGATCTGCTGTTTCCTCCGGCGCACGAAAAAATGAAACCGGCATCCATCGCGCCTCCCCGCAATTCCGCCGTGGTCGGTGCTACGCCGAAGTAAGTGAAGCGCGCACGCGGCAACGCCGTATGCACTGGTTTGAGCCTTCGAGCCCATGGCTTGAAAAGATCAAGACTGTATCAACAAGGAGAAGCATTATGAAAGTCGTTCTGTTCTGCGGTGGAATGGGTCTGCGCATTCGCGATGCGGAGAATGTTCCAAAGCCGCTGGTGCAGATTGGATACCGGCCGGTGCTCTGGCATGTTATGAAGTACTACGCCCACTATGGCCATAAGGATTTCATCCTCTGCCTCGGCTACGGCGCGGACGCGATCAAGCGCTACTTCCTCGACTACAGCGAGTGCGCGTCGAACGACTTCGTGCTGTCCCAGGGCGGTCGCAAGGTCGAGCTCTTCAACAGCGACATTCACGACTGGCGCATCACCTTCGCCGACACCGGCATCAACTCCAACATCGGCCAGCGGCTGAAAGCGGTCGAGCGCTACCTCGATGGCGAGGAGGAATTCCTGGCCAACTACAGCGACGGTCTCACCGATCTGCCGCTTCCCCAGCAGCTCGATCATTTTCACCGCAACAAGAAGATCGCGAGCTTCCTGTGCGTCCTGCCCAACCTCAGTTATCACGTCGTCTCGACTGAGCCGGGCAGCAGCCTGGTGACCGGTGTCCACGCCATCACCAATGGTTCGGTGCGCATCAACGGCGGCTACTTCGCCTTCAAAAAAGAAATCTTCGACTACATTGAAGAGGGCGAAGAGCTCGTCATCGAGCCATTCCAACGGCTCATCGATGAGAAGCAGCTCCTCGGCTACACCTACGATGGCTTCTGGGCCGGCATGGATACCTTCAAGGACCGCCAGTCGCTGGAAAGCCTGTGGGGCAGCGGATCCGCTCCTTGGCATGTGTGGAGAGGCGACAATGGATCGGATGACCCCAGGCCGTCCGCTCCGGTGCCGGTGGCGGAATTTCTTGACCGGCGCAGTGCCGTAGGCAACGGAATCACCGGGTCGCGCAAGGCCGCACGCAACTGATCGAACCCAGACCTGACAAATTTCCCCGACCACAAAAAAACACATCATCGGCGACTCCGCCGAATGACTGGAGAGATCCAATGAGTGCTGTCGATACTGCTTTGCAGAGGCTGGAAGCTGCCGGTAACCCGATTCGCGTCGGCATGGTGGGCGCCGGAGCCACGGGCCGAGCCATCGCCCTACAGCTGGGAACGCCGGTTCCGGGCATGCGGCTGGTGGCGATTGCCAACCGCACAGCGGAACACGCGGAGCGCGCCTTCCGTGAGGCTGGTTTCCCCAACTGCGCCCTCGTCCATTCGGCGCATGAAGCCGAAGAGCAGATCGCCCGTGGCGTGCCTGTTTTCACCACCGACCCTTCCGTCCTGACCGCTTGCGGCGCCATCGACGTCCTCCTCGAAGTCACGGGGACCGTCGAAGCCGCCGCCGGAGTCGTGCTCGACGCATTCAAACACGGCAAGCACGTAGTGCTCGTGAATGCCGAGCTGGATTCGCTGGTCGGTCCCATCCTCAAGGTCAAAGCCGATGAAGCGGGCGTCGTGCTCACGCACACCGATGGCGATGAGCCCGGTGTTGCCATGACCCTGCTGCGCTACCTGCGCACCCTCGGGCTGAAAATCGTCGCCGCCGGCAACATCAAGGGCATGGTCGACTACTATCGCAACCCGGAGACCCAGCGCGCGTTTGCTGAGAAGAATGATCAGGACGTCCGCAAGGTCACTTCCTTTGCCGACTCCACCAAGCTCTCGATGGAAGCCACCGTCCTCGCCAACGCCACCGGTTTCAAGGTCGGACGCCGCGGCATGTTTGGTCCGCCGTGCAATTACGTTCGGGAAGTCGCGAATCTCCTGCCCGCGAAGGAAATGCTCGAGACTGGCCTCGTCGACTTCGCTCTCGGCGCGGCTCCGCATACCGGCGCTTTCGTGATCATCCACGAAACCTCGGCCCTCAAGAAGGCCCAGCTCGCGTACTACAAGCTCGGCGACGGACCCTTCTACGTCTTCTACACGCCGTTCCATCTGCCGCACCTGCAGATCGCATCCACCATCGGCCGCGCGGTCGTCAATCGCGATGCCACCGTCACGCCCCTCGGCGGACCCGTCTGCGAAGTCGTCAGCGTCGCGAAGCGCGACCTGAAAGCGGGCGAGCGTCTCGATGGCATCGGTGGCTTCTGTACCTACGGCCTCATCGACAACGCCGAGTCGGCGCGCGGCGTGAAGGCGCTGCCCATCGGCCTCTCCGAAGGATGCGTGCTGAAACGCAACCTACCGAAAGACGCCGTCATCAGCTTCGACGACGTCGATGCCGTTCCGCAGGGCATCGCCGGAACCCTTTGGCACGAGCAGAACGCTCGCTGGCCGCTGGCGAAGAAGGTTCCCGGGGAGTCCGCGCTGCCGTCTGAAATTGTCGCGGGAGTTCGATGAACGTCAATCGCTCCTTCTGGCAGGGCCGGCGCGTTTTTCTCACCGGGCACACGGGCTTTAAGGGAAGCTGGCTGTCGCTCTGGCTGAATTCGCTCGGAGCCGACGTCACCGGTTACGCGCTCGATCCGCCCACCCAGCCGAGTCTCTTCGAGCAGGCGCGCGTGGACGGCAAGCTGCGCTCGCTTCGCGGAGACATTCGCAACTTCGCGCAACTCAAGAGCGCCATGGCCGAGTGCCGCCCCGAGGTCCTTCTCCATCTCGCGGCACAGTCGGTTGTGAAGACCGGCTACGAAGACCCCATCGGCAACTACGCTTCGAACGTCATGGGAACAGTGCACGTGCTCGAAGCGGTTCGCCAGCTGAAGCTGCGCTGCGCCTTCGTCAACGTCACCAGCGACAAGTGCTACGACAACCGCGAATGGATCTGGGGCTATCGAGAAGATGAGCCGATGGGCGGCCACGATCCCTACTCCAACTCCAAGGGCTGCGCCGAACTCGTCACCAGCGCTTATCGCGATTCCTTCTTTCCACCGGACACCATCGCCGATCACGGCGTCGCACTCGGCAGCGCCCGCGCCGGCAACGCCATCGGCGGTGGCGACTGGACCAGCCATCAGCTCATCCCCGATCTGATGCGCGCCTTTCTCGAGGGCCAGCCCTGTCTCATTCGCAATCCATCCGCGTATCGGCCATGGCAGTTCGTTCTCGAACCCCTGCGCGGATACCTGATGCTCGCCGAGCGTCTCGCCGAAGATGGACCGCGCTTCGCATCGGGATGGAACTTCGGTCCGGTCGACTCCGATGTCCAGCCAGTTTCGTGGATTTCCGACGAGCTCGTCCGCCTGTGGGGTCCCGGCGCCGCATGGGCTCTCGACTCCGGAGCTCATCCGCACGAAGCCCACGCCCTCAAACTCGACGCCTCGAAAGCCGCCGCCGGCCTGCATTGGCGGCCGGTGCTCTCACTCAAGCAAGCGCTCGCCTGGATCGCCGATTGGTACAAAGGCTTTAAGGCAGGCGCCGATCTGCAGCAGCTCACCCTCAGGCAGATCGAGCAGTATGAGGCCCTGGCCCGCGACGCCGGCTGACCCGGCATACCCCAAAAGTGTCGGCCACGAGTGTTACTGAGGAAAGCCCCCCTCTCCCCAACTGAGGGATACCGAACAACACACCACCCCGGAGAGAATTTTCGTAATGTCTACGCCCAACATCGTTGTCCTCGGAAGCGGTATGGCCGGCTTTGGAGCCGCCCACCGGCTGCATCAGGAGGGTGTCGCGCCCGTCATGTACGACAAGAACGCGTACTACGGCGGCCACACCATGTCGTTTCGCTACGAGAGCGGCTTCCTCTTTGACGTCGGACCGCATATCTCCTTTACCAAAGACACCCGCATCCAGGAGCTCTTCGCCGAAAGCGTCGGTGGGCGCTACGAGACGATTCCCATTTCGCTGAATAACTACTGGGAAGGCTACTGGCCTCCGCATCCCGTCCAGCTCCACATGCACGGATTGCCGGAAGAGACCATCATCAAGGTCATCACCGATTTTCTCGAAGAGCGTAACGCACCCGAGCGGCCGATCAAAAATTATGCCGACTGGCTCTATGCCAGCTTCGGCAAGACCTTCGCCGAGTCGTTCCCCATGCGCTACACGCGCAAGTACCACACCACCGAAGCCGAGAACATGAGCACCGACTGGCTGGGCCCACGCATCTACCGCGCCAGTCTCGAAGAAATGCTGCGCGGCGCGCTCTCCGCCTCGGCGCCCCAGGTGCACTACATCACCCATTTCCGCTATCCAAGCGAAGGCGGATTCCGCCTCTATCTCAACAAGTTTGTTCCCATGGGGAATCTCAAGCTCAACCACGAGCTGGTTTCCGTCGATCCGCGTGCGCGCGAGCTCCGCTTCTCCAACGGCCTCGTCACCAACTACGATTCACTGGTCTCCTCGGTGCCACTGCCCGATCTGATTCGCATGATCAAAAGCGCCCCCCAGGATGTGGTCGACGCAGCGGGCCGCCTCACCTGCTCCACCTGCATTCTGGTCAACATCGGCCTCAATCGCGACGACATTTCCAATGCGCACATGACGTATTTCTACGACCCGGACATTTGCTTCAGCCGCCTCGGCTTCCCGTACATGCTCTCGGCGAAGAATGCGCCTCCGGGAACCGGCAATATTCAGGCAGAGGTCTATTTCTCGGAGAAGTACAAACCCTTCCGCGGCAACGCCGACGACTGGATCGAACCGGTCATTCGCGACCTGCGCAAGGTCGGCATCGTTCGCGACGACGACAAGATCCTCGACAAGAAGGCGATGCTGCTCAAGTACGCCAACATCATCTTCGATCTCGAGCGCGCCGAATCACTCAAAACCGTTCACGCCTACCTCGACGACATCGGCATCGCCTATTGCGGGCGCTATGGTGACTGGGGCTATATGTGGACCGACGAAAGCTTCATCAGCGGCGAAAAAGCCGCCGAACGAGCTCTCTCCGCCGTCGTCTCGTCGACCTGAATCGTCGCTGTCGCCGCCTTCCCTTGTCGTACTTTGAAAGACCCATCCCTATGATCAAACTGAACCTCGATGTGAAGAAAGGCGGGGCCATCAAGGTCCTGTGCCTGGGTTCGCATTCCGACGATATTGAGATCGGATGTGGCGGCACCATCCTTCGCCTCGTCGATCAGTATCCCGACTGTTCCTTTCACTGGGTCGTCTTCAACGCCATGGGCGTCCGCAAGGCGGAGGCGCAGAAAGCAGCGGAACTGTTTGCGGGCTCCGGCCGCATCGACCGCTTGATGCTCAAAGAATTTCCCGATGGTTTTATGCCCTTCGTCGGCTCCGAAGTGAAGGCGACCTTCGAGGAACTGAAACAGAAGGTCGATCCCGATCTCATCTTCACCCATCAGCGCCACGACGCGCACCAGGACCACCGTCTCCTCTCGGAGCTGACCTGGAACACATTCCGCAATCACTTCATCCTGGAGTACGAAATTCCCAAATACGACGGCGATATGGGGCGGCCCTCCGTCTTCGTTCCGCTTACCAAGGAGATGTGCCAGACCAAGGTCCGTCACCTCATGGACGGCTTCGCCTCGCAGCGTAGCCGGAGCTGGTTCCAGGAGTCCACCTTTCACTCGCTGATGCGGCTGCGCGGCATGGAATGCAATGCGCCCAGCGGCTACGCCGAGGCGTTCTATTGCCGCAAGCTGGTGCTCTGACGTGACCTGCAGGTATTGTCAGGGAAGGGAGGCGACCATCCGCCCGAGCTGTGTGGGGAGAAGATGAAAGATCTGAAGCAACGAACGATGCGTGGCGGCCTGGCCAAGATCGTTTCGCAGATTACGACCCTTCTGCTGCGAACGGGCACCCTGATGATCATGGCCCGTCTCCTGCTCCCCAAAGATTTTGGTCTCGTGGGCATGGTCACCGCCGTTATCGGCGTCTTCAGCGTCTTTCGCGATTTCGGCCTCTCCGCCGCCGCCGTGCAGCGCCAGTCCATAACCACCGAACAGTCCTCCACGCTGTTCTGGATCAATCTGGTGGTCGGCTTAGTTCTGGGCGTTGTCGCCGTTGCCCTCGGCCCCTTCGTCGCCGCGTTCTACCATGAACCGCGTCTCGTCGGTGTCACCGCCGTTCTCGCCACAGCCTTCGTCTTCAATGCGGCCGGAGTGCAGCACAGCGCTCTGCTCGAGCGCCAGATGCGCTTCGTCATGCTGTCGATGATCGACATCGTGTCGCTGGCGGTCAGCACCTCCATCGGCATCACCATGGCGCTGCGTGGCTTCGCCTACTGGTCGCTCGTCGCCACCTCCACCGTCACGCCCTTGGTCTACACCATCGGCGTCTGGCTGGCCTCGCGGTGGGTGCCGGGGAAACCGCGCAAGCACACTGAGATTTTCCACATGATGCGCTTTGGCGGCACGCTCACGCTGAATGGCCTCATCATGTACTTCGCCATGAACCTGGACAAGGTTTTGCTGGGGCGCTTCTGGGGCGTCGACGCCCTCGGCATTTACGGCCGCGCCTATCAGCTGGTCAATATCCCGACCGACAATCTGAACTCAGCCGCCGGCGGCGTGGTTTTTGCCGCGTTGTCGCGCCTTCAGGACCAGCCGGCTCGCCTGAGAAGCTTCTTCCTTAAGGGTTATTCGCTGGTCCTGTCGCTCACCGTGCCCATTACCCTGATGTGCGGCCTTTTTGGTGACGACATCATTCACGTTTTCCTCGGGCCCAAATGGAACTCCGCCGTCCCGATTTTCCGCATTCTCGCACCCACCACTCTCGGCTTTGCGATTCTCGCGCCTCTGGGATGGCTGCTCTCTTCGTGCGGGCTGGTCGGGCGAGGCCTGCGGATGGCGTTTGTAATGGCGCCGTTGCTCGTCGGTGGCTACGCCATCGGCTTGCCCTGGGGACCGAAAGGCGTTGCCGTAGCGTACTCAACCGTCATGATGCTGACAGTCATTCCCCTCATCGCCTGGGCCCGCAGCGGAACGCCGGTCCTGCTTCGTGACCTTCTGCTGTCAATCGGCCGGCCCATGCTGGCGGGCGTCGTCGCTGCGGCGGTCGCCTTTGCGCCGCGCTTTTTCTGGGGCCACCTGCTGTCGCCGTTGCCTCGCCTCGCTCTGTGTGTTGTCATTCTCTCCGCAATCTACCTCTGGATTCTCCTCTATGTCCTCCGGCAGAAGCAGCTCTATGTTGAGATCCTGCGCGGCTTCCTGAAACCGCCCTCCGCCGACGAAGCCGTTGTGGTTTCCGCCTGAGGAACCTGACTCTTCATGACGAAATCGTGTCATTGGCCCCGACCCAAACGCCGCTCACAATGGTGAGCAGCACTCACGCTGTCCTGATTTTTGGTATCCATAATGAGAGCAACGATGACCGTGACTTCTTTAGACAAAACCGCTGAACTGCTGCAGAAAATCGAATCCCGCCAGGCCCGCATCGGCATTGTCGGTATGGGCTACGTTGGCCTGCCGCTGGCTTTGCTGTTCAGCGATGCACGCTTTCGCGTGACCGGATTCGACATCGATTCCCGTAAAGTCGACACCCTTAACCGGGGCGGTTCCTACATCGTCCGCATTCCCGGTACCGAGATTCAGCTGGCCCGCGAGAGCGGCTTCACCGCCACCTCCGACTACGCCCAGATCGCCGCGATGGATGTCATCATCATCTGCGTGCCGACTCCGCTGAACGAGTACCACGAGCCGGACCTGAGCTACGTCACCGGAACCGTGAGTAGCATCGCTCCCCATGTTCATGACGGGCAGCTGATCATCCTTGAGAGCACCACCTATCCCGGAACCACCGAGGAAATCGTGGTCCCGCTGCTCGAGAAGGGAAATCCCGCTGGCCTGCGCATCGCGCGCGATGCCTCCAGCCCCGGCTTCTATGTCGCGTTTTCTCCCGAGCGGGAAGATCCGGGCAACGACACCGTCGCCCGTCGCGATATCCCCAAGGTGGTTGGTGGCTGCGGACCCGCCGCTGGTGATCTGGCCTCCGCTGTCTACAAAACCATCTTCAACCGCACTGTGCCAGTCTCGTCACCCGCCACCGCGGAGATGACCAAGCTGCTCGAAAACATCTACCGCTGCGTGAACATCGCACTCGTCAATGAGCTGAAGCAGCTCTGCATGCGCATGGACATCGATCTCTTCGAGGTGATCGACGCGGCCAAAACCAAACCCTTCGGATTCCAGGCGTTTTATCCTGGCCCCGGCCTCGGTGGTCACTGCATTCCCATCGACCCGTTCTACCTGTCGTGGAAAGCGAAGGAATTCGACTTCAACACCCGCTTCATCGAGCTGGCCGGGCAGATCAATATCGGCATGCCTTACTTCGTGGTCGAGAACATCATCGAAGCCATGAGCCAGCAGGGCAAAGCGCTGCGCGGCTCCCGCATCCTGATCCTGGGGCTTGCCTATAAGCGCGACATCGACGACCTTCGCGAGTCGCCCTCGCTCACCATCATCGAGCTCCTGCAAAAGCGCGGCGCTCACGTCGAATACAACGACCCCTTCTTCCCCACCGTCGGTCACGGCCGCAAATACGCGCTCAACATGACCAGCACTCCGCTGGAGAAGATCCCGGAATTCGACTGCGTCGTCATCGTTACCGATCACTCGCAGTACGACTTCCCCGCCATCGTTGCGAAGGCCAGGCTGGTTGTCGACACACGCAACGCGACCCGGAATATTGATGCCCCCAACATCGTAAAGTGCTGACCCGGCATTCCCGCAACCCTTCGCTACCTCATCGCCAGCACAAAAGAGAAGGCCCGCCAAACGGCGGGCCTTTGTTTTGCCTTGAGGCACTTCATTCGTTACGGAATCGTCGCGGCGTATACGTTCGACGGCGCGCTTTCCACTCCCGACGCATCCACGCTCGTGACTTCATAGTTGTAATTGCTGCCGCTCGCCACTGTGGTGTCGGTGAACGTTGTTGGCGTATTGACCGACGTATTCACCAGTTCATACGATCCGCTGCCCGTCGATCGATAGATGTTGTATCCCACTGCCGGGTCGGTCGTTTCCGTCGGTGCGTCCCAGGTCAGCTGGACCTCATAGGAGGCCGACGAGACACCCGTCCCGCTCAGCGCGATCGTTGCCGTTGCTCCGCTGGTTGCATTGCTGGTGATCGTCACCAGCCCCGTGGCCGCCCCGGCGGTCGTTGGATCGAACACCAGATCCAGCGTTTCCGTCTGGCCCGGACTCAGCGTCACCGGGGCCGTAACCCCGGACATCGTCAAGCCCGTTCCCGTCAGTGCTGCCGCGCTGATGGTGACCGCCGCGGTTCCCGACGAAGTCAGAAGCACGGCTTGCGTGGTGGGTGTGTTCAGGTTGACGTTGCCGAACGCGACG
>Ga0187863_10003816_pt1 | contig 10973 bp, 10 predicted proteins | sample June2016WEW_11_1_FD_132975 | JGI IMG/M metagenome (GOLD analysis project Ga0187863, IMG submission 132975) | Peatland microbial communities from SPRUCE experiment site at the Marcell Experimental Forest, Minnesota, USA - June2016WEW_11_10 | ecosystem: Environmental > Terrestrial > Soil >...
GGCCTCGCTCTGCAGGAGCGTACCCCGCTGATTTTCTCGAAACTGCAGATGCAGGGCTTCGAGGCCGAGATTACAAAGAACCTTCTCGCCGAAGGTCTTCGCTCCCTGTGTTGCGTTCCACTTCTCCGCCCCAAGGGCGCACTGGGAGTTCTTGTGCTGGGCAGCACCCGCGCGGAAGCCTTTCAAACGGAAGACCTGACCCTGCTCAATCAGGTTGCCGCCCAGTTCGCCGCAGCTCTCGAAAATCAACGGGCCGCAGTCGAAATCGATGCACTCAAACAGCGTTTGTCGGCAGAGACAAAATATCTGGTCGGCGAGTTTCGTTCCACAGGTGCCTTCCCCGAAATCATTGGCGACAGTCCGGCTCTGCGGCAAGCGCTCGACCAGGTGGCCACCGTCGCCCCCAGCGAGGCTACCGTTCTCCTCCTGGGGGAGACCGGTACGGGCAAGGAACTGTTTGCGCAGGCCCTCCATCGCCTCAGCCGCCGCAAGGACGGTCCCTTCATTAAGGTCAACTGCGCCGCCATTCCTACCGGTCTTCTGGAAAGCGAATTGTTCGGCCACGAAAAGGGGGCGTTCACCGGCGCGGTCAGCCAGAAGGTCGGACGCATGGAACTCGCCCAGGGCGGAACTTTGTTTCTCGACGAAGTCGGCGAAATTCCCCTCGAACTGCAGCCCAAACTTCTGCGCGTCCTCCAGGATCAGGAGTTCGAACGGCTGGGCAGCAATCGCACCATCAGAGTCGACCTGCGCTTGATCGCCGCGACCAATCGTGACTTGGCGCTGAGCATGGCGCACCACGAATTTCGCAGCGACCTGTTCTACCGGCTCAGCGTGTTTCCCATCCGCGTGCCCGCCCTCCGCGATCGCCGGGACGACATCCCCCTGCTGGTTCGCCACTTCGTGCACAAGTTTGCCCACCGCATGAACCGCAGCATCGAGAGCATACCCAGCGAAACCATGACGGCGCTGAGCGGATGGTCGTGGCCGGGCAATGTTCGCGAACTCGAGAATCTCATGGAACGCTCGGTGATCGTGAGCGAGGGCCATGCCCTGCGTGTCCCACTGGCGGAACTGCGCGGCGATCCTCAGGCCCCGAACGCTGCAGATCGCGGCCCAGAGCCCACCACGGATCACAGTCTCGATAACGCCGAGCGTCAGCACATTATCCGCATCCTGCGCGAAACCAAGGGTGTGCTCTCCGGGCCAGACGGAGCTGCTCACCGGCTGGGTCTGAAGCGCACGACCCTCCAATCGAAAATGCAGCGCCTGAAAATCACCCGCCGCGACTATTCGAGTTCCTGACCAGAGACGGACTGACGACTAATCGGCAGGGGTGCCCACTCACCGACATGCTCAAGTCTCCGATACTTCCTGCTCATTTCGGAACCCGTTCCAAACAGGGAAGTTCCCCGTTTTTCGCTTCCTCCCTTTTGCGGAACACAACGTGCACTGCACTGATCGATTCTGCCTCTGGCCGGCGAGCGTCTTTTCCCCACCTCCCCAGCAGGCCTCGGTTCCAAACCAGAAATTGGAGCCCGGTGCACGCGGCCGGTTTTGAGGGAGTGAGAAGTGGCAGTCACGAATCGATATCCGCTGTTGAACTCAGGTGCTTCCCCCCGCCTTCTCCCAGCAGTCCCGCCTCCACCCAAGCTGTATGATTCCGCCGTTGGGGATCATTCCGACCTCACCACGGGATGGGTTTCCTCGCCGCCGGAATCGACGGTGCCTAGCGGATCGAACCCGGAGAGCCCGCAATCCCGCGATCTACAGCCTTCCCCCCAACCCCATCCGCAGGAAGTCGATCCCTTCTACCTGTTTGCCTGTCACCTCGAGTGGGAACAGCGTGAGGAGCCCAGTGCCGCCTGGGAACTGTTGGCTGCGGCGCAGAGTTCGCACAGCGATACTCGCGCTCACGCCCGGGCCCTGCTCTCCAGTTCGCATCATCTGGGAGGTTTAGGCGTGGGTTCGGGGTGCGTCCCCAAGAAGAAGCGGTCGACCGCTACGGAGCCCAACATGAAGTTGCCCCACGACCTTGAAATCATCGACAATAGTCTCGAATGTACGAACCCTACGAACGGCTTTTTTTGCGGCCTTTCTGAATCTGCGCTGCGGTCGTTGAGCGAGATCAGCCACAAGAGCGCCTTACCCGCTGGCGCAATTCTGTTTGTCGAGGGCCAAAGCCCGCGCGGCACCTTCATCCTCTGCTCGGGCAAAGTGAACCTGTCCACGACTTCGCGCGAAGGCAAGATTCTGATTCTGAAAACCGCGGAAGCCGGCGAAGCCCTCGGATTGAGCGCCACGATTTCGGGCGTAGGTTATGAGTCGACCGCTGAGACTTCTACCCCCTGCCAGTTGAGCTTTCTGGATCGCAATCACTTGCTTGAACTCATACAGTCACATAGCGAGGTCGGGTCGCACGCCGCGCAGTGTTTGAGCCGCGACTATCAATCCGCCTATCGCGACATCCACGATCTGGTACTCACCCGCTCGTCAGCCGGCAAGCTGGCGAGGTTGTTGCTGTCCCACTCCCCCACGCAAGTCTCGGAAGAGGCCGAGACTCGCATTGGTTCTGCCATGACCCATGAAGAGATGGCGCAGCGTATTGGCTCGTCGCGTGAAACCGTGACCAGGCTTTTGAGCGGTCTGAAGAAAAAGCGGTTGATTCGTCTCGACGGATCGACCCTGATCATTCGCGATCGCATTGCGCTGGAGGCCATGGCCGTGTAAGCCTTCCCCCCGAGAGACCGGAGGACGGTTTGCCTTTCTCTCGCCGTCCTCCGGGTTGTTCGATACCAGCTTGGCAGCGCAATTTAAGTGGACGTCGACGAGTCTGTGAAGAAAGGAATGTATTCCGGTACGCTGATCAACGATCTGTTCGGTCTGGTGGACCGGAAAAACGTCGACCGGAAAAACGCCGAACGAGCAGAAGCCGAACGGTCCCGGGACGAAGGAGCCTCCGCAGAACCGGCCCACGTCGATTCGCGCAGTCCTGGCGCGGAATGGCAGTCCCAGACCTTAAGCCCACGTCTGCGACAGTAAATGGAAGATCACAGTCGAAATAGTTCCCGTAGCCGCTTGGTCTGAGCCCGGCTGACCGGCACTTCAGTTTGCTTCTTGTCATCCATCCGCAGCTGGTAGGAACTCTTGAACCACGGGACGACTTCCCGAATGCGGTTGATGTTCACCAGGTAAGAGCGGTGCGCCCGCCAAAAAAGATTCGTGTCCAGACTGTCCAGCAGTTCCTCGAGGGTGCGGCAGTTGGACTGGCCCTCCATCCCCGCCGGCCCTCCGGTCACCACTGTAATCACGCCGTCTTCGATCCACGCATAACAGATGTCCCGCTGGTCCACCAGAAACATTCGACCGACGGTCTTGAGCAGGATTTTCGTGGCCGGCTGCTTCTGCGACTCAATCATCCGCACCAGCGTCTCGATCTTCTCCGCCGGCAGGGCATTGGATTCCTGTTTGGCCCGTGCCTTCTGAATGGCCTGCGCCACTCGCTTCTTGTCAAAAGGCTTCAGCAGATAATCGACTGCGTTCACTTCAAACGCCTTCACCGCATACTGGTCAAATGCGGTGGCGAACACGATCTTGGGCAAGGGAATTTTCTTGTCGAGCAGCTTCTTGATCACGCCGAAACCATCGAGCCCCGGCATCTGCACGTCGAGAAAAACCAGATCGGGATTATGTTCCTTGATGAGGTTGACGGCTTCCAGCCCGTTCTTGCCCTGAGCCACGACGTTAACGTCGTCGGAATTTTTCAGCAGGTAGGCGAGTTCGTCGCGGGCGAGTTGCTCGTCGTCCACGATCATTGCGGATAACGCCATTCATTTACTCCGGAACATAGAGAGAAGAACGCTGAACTTAGTATAGGTCCGCAATTTTCCCACCGCAATGCAGCGAACGAGAAAGCAACGGCGCAGTGCGAGAGCCTGCAGTTGCCGATCCCTTACAGGTTGCGTTGCAGACCACGTTGCAGATCGCGGTGAAGATTCGGTGGAAGAGCGGCCCTTTAGGGCCGCGTTACCGCTCCACCTCCTGTGGGCTTTAGCCCCCGGCCAATCGCAGCTTCACTGCGGCCGCTGCATCATGGTGCCCATATCAAACTTCGTGTACCCCGCCGGAATCTCAAACAAACTCGTCGGCTGCGAACCTTCCTGGACGTTGCGCAACTCCCAGCTTCCGTTCTTACCCTCCCACTTCACCGGAAAGCGCAGCTTAGGATCAAGCCAAACGTTGCCCGTTTCACCCTTCGCGTTCGTGCCCTCGTACTTGACCGTGCTCCGTCCGTTCACCGTCTCGCTGCCGATCTTGCGGCAAGTTCCGCCCTTGTTTTGCGGCAGTTGCATCCAGTCGGAGCAAGCGGCTTCCACGTCGCCCGTGCGGAAGAAGTTGTAGGCCGCGCGTTGGCTCGCCATTTGCGGGGTCATTTCCATGTACATGTGCTGCTGGTTCATCAGCACGCTCGTGGTTTGCGTCGCCAGATTGATGATGACCACGCCGCCGGTGCGGGGGTCTTTGTTCGCCGACTCAAACCTCACTTTGTCCTTGGAGAAGTAGATTTTCCCGTTGCTGCCTTTCTGCGAATCGAACATCTCGGCAGAGAACTCGGTCTGCGCGAGCGCAAAGCTCGCGGACAGTAGCAACGCGATCAAGCAAGAAGTTCGCATCGTCGTCCGCATCGTCGTTTGAATCGTCTTCTGGATCATCGATGGAAGCATGTCAGTCTCCTTCCGGGTTCAGGGTGACGGTTTTTCCCATGGGACAGGGAAACGCCGGAGAAAAGGCGGGAAAAGCATATCAGAACCCGATGCTGCCGGAGGTGCGTTTGCAGGTTCAACGCAAAGTGGAAGAGCGGCGCTTCAGCGCCGCGAAAAGATTCCAAAAGAATTGGGGCTTCAGCCCCTGCGGCGCAACCCAATCTTCGCAGCTCAAGCCAATAGCCAAGAGCTTCGCTTCGCTTCACACCACGTTCTCCAACGCCAGCGTCATCCCCATGCCGCCGCTCACGCACAGCGTGGCCACGCCCCGCTTCGTATTGCGTTTCAGCATTTCGTGCAGCAAAGTCACCGTGATGCGCGTTCCCGTGCACCCAATGGGATGCCCGAGCGCGATCGCCCCGCCATTCACATTGAGCCGGTCGCGATTGAAATTCAGCGTGCGGTCGCACGCCACCACCTGCGCCGCAAACGCCTCGTTCAACTCGATCAGCCCAAATTCGTGCAGCCGCAGATTATGTTTGTCTTCCAGCTTGCGCAGCGCTGGAACCGGCCCAATCCCCATCGTCCGCGGATCCACGCCCGCCGAGGCAACTGCCGCAATCCGAGCCAGCGGTTTCAAATTGTTTTGCTTCACGAAATGTTCACTGGCCACGACCACCGCCGCCGCTCCGTCGGTGATCCCCGAAGAATTCCCAGCTGTAATCGTTCCGGTTTCCGAAAACACCGGCGCAAGTTTCCCGAGCTTCTCCATACTCGCGTCGGCGAACGGATGCTCATCGCGCGCAAAAATCGTGCTCCCCTTTTTTCCTTCGATCGTCACCGGAACAATCTCGGCATCAACCCGTCCCGCCGCAATCGCCCGCGCGGCGCGCGTCTGCGACTCCAGCGCGAATTCGTCCTGCTCTTCGCGCGTAATCTTGTACTGCTCGACCAGCACCTCGGCGGTTTCGCCCATCACCATCTTGGCCAGCGGACAGAAAAATCCGTCGCGATACATTCCGTCCACCATCTCCTGATTGCCCAGCCGATATCCCCAGCGCGCGCCATCGAGATAATATGGAACCCGCGACATCGACTCCGTCCCGCCCGCCAGAATGCAATTCGCGTCGCCGACCAGAATCGCCTGATACGCCAGCGCGATCGACTTCATCCCCGAAGCGCAAGCCTTGTTGACGGTAAACGCCGCAACTTGCTCAGGCACACCGCTGCGCACCGAAATCTGCCGCGCCACATTCGGCCCGCCACCAGCCTGCCGCGCGCAGCCAATAATGGTCTCGTCAACCTGTCCAGGCTCGATCCCGGCCCGCTCCATAGCCGCCTCAGCCGCGACCACGCCCATATCGGCCGCCGTCAGCGAGGCCAGCGCCCCGCCAAACTTCCCAATCGGCGTCCGCACTCCCGAAAGAAGATAGATCCCCGGCAAATCCGTACCTCCAACCGCTTGAGTCTAGCAGGAGAGAGCCGGGCCGTTCCCCTCCAGCCAGTTAGAAATTTCGTCGTCAAAGCAACTTCGATGAACCCTCCGGCGCCGATCCGGAATCTACGGTAATAGCGGTCGCCAACAGTCACAGCTCACTGTCAACATCGCCAAAATTCAAAACTCAGATCGCAAGGAGGATTGTCATGTCCTACGTTGAAGTAGGGAACGAGAATTCAACTCCCATCCGTCTTTACTACGAAGACCACGGCTCCGGGCAGCCCGTGGTTCTGATCCACGGATATCCACTCAGCAGCGCATCCTGGGAAAAGCAGGTTCCCGCGCTTTTGCAAGCCGGTCACCGCGTGATTGCCTACGACCGTCGCGGATTCGGGAAGTCCAGCCAGCCAACCACCGGCTATAACTACGACACGTTCGCCGAAGATCTGCACAAACTCATCACTCATCTCAAACTGAAAAATTTTACTCTCGTGGGCTTCTCCATGGGTGGCGGCGAAGTGGCGCGCTACATCGGCAAATACGGATCGAAGGGTGTGAGCAAGGCCGTCATCATGAGCGGCGTTCCGCCCTACCTGCTGAAGACCGCCGACAACCCTGAGGGCGTCGATGGCAGCGTGTTCCAAGGCATCGAGAAAGCGGTCGCCGCCGATCGTTACGCCTTCTTCACCGCATTTTTCAAAGACTTCTACAACACCGACATCTATCTGGGAAAGCGCGTCAGCGAACAGGCTGTTCAGGCAAGCTGGAATGTCGCCTCCATCGCTTCGGCCACGGCCAGCCTGGCCTGCGTGCCCACCTGGGGTGAGGACTTCCGCAAGGACGTGGCACGCATCGATGTCCCGACGCTGGTCATTCAAGGCGACGCGGATCGCATCGTCCCGTTGGCTTCCTCGGGACAGCGCACGGCCAAACTGGTGAACGGCGCCGAACTCGTCGTCATCAAAGACGGCCCGCACAACATCGCCTGGACGCACGCTGACGAAGTCAACACCGCGTTGCTGAACTTCCTGGCGAAGCCAGCCGCAAAAGGCCAGGCATCGGCCCCAAAAAGAAAAGCCGTAGCTTAAGCTACCGGACCGCTGTTCAACATTGGCCATAGATACGCTGTCATCCTGAGCGAAGCGAAGGACCTATGCAATCGCACGGTGGAACTGCATGGATCCTTCGCGGCAAAAGACGCCGCTCAGGATGACAAGGTTGCTTCGAACTTGGCGGGGTGGCGCAAGGGCCGTACGGTGCCGCCCTCGCGCGGATGCCGCTGCCCCCTTGCCATTCCGCCTAACCTCCGGCATAATAAGAGTTTGCCTCGATCTCACCGGACTCTTCCGGAACTAAGGATATAAGCCCTGTGTTAATGATTCGTCTGGCGCGCCGTGGTGCGCGCAAACAACCGCACTATCGCATTGTGGTGATTGAGAAGGAGCGTGCCCGCAACGGCCGCCCGGTGGAAGTGGTCGGGACCTACAATCCCCGCACCAATCCCGCCAGCGTCGAATTGAAGCGCGATCGCGTCGAGTACTGGGTGTCGAAGGGCGCCCAAATGTCGGATCGTGTGAACAAACTGTTCACCAAGACTCCGGCCCCGGCCACCGCCTCCGTCGCCTGAACTGGCCGCGCTTTTCGGAAGGGCGTCGCCGGTGCAGTGGATGCGGTGGAGCGCTCGACTCGGGAAGGGCACGACTTACAGTCGTGCCGTCAAAGCCGCAAAAAGGCCGTGGCTTTAGCCGCTGGGGGAAATGGCGGCTGCATCGCTATTATTCACCATGAGAAGCAAATTATGACTGAGCCCTCTGGAGATGTGCGCGCTCTCGTTGAGCTGATTGCGAAATCGCTGGTCGATGCTCCTGACGAAGTCTTCGTCGAAAAGTTCGACGACGACGTCATCGAACTGGAAGTCGCCGAAAGCGATGTGGGCAAGGTCATCGGCCGCCAGGGACGCACCGCACGCGCCCTGCGCGCTCTGCTAAGCGCCGCCGGTCACCGGGCGCATAGGCGCTACACCCTCGAAATCATCGAGTAGACGGTGAGAGTTTTGAAAATGCCGCACTTGGCAATGCGCCGCTTGGGCACGCTTTGAAAGGGCGTGGCTTATAGCCGCGCCGTAACGACAATAATGAAGTGCGGCTTTAGCCGCTGAGGGCGAGCGCCGTTGAGTCCCGAATCAATCGGCGAGTTCATTACCCTGGCCCGAGTCGTGAAGACGCAAGGCCGGCATGGCGAGGTCGCCGCAGAGATACACAGCGACGTTCCAGGCCGGTTCGCCGCGGGCATGAAATTGTTTGCCCTGCCGAAGCCGGAGGGAGCTGCGGAAAAAGCCGCGCGGCGCGAACTGGAAGTCGAGGATTTGTGGCCGCACAAGGGCCTGGTTGTGTTGAAGTTCCGCGGCGTCGATACGATGAATGACGCTGAGTTACTGATCGGTTCGGAATTGCAGGTCCCGAGCGCTCAGCGCGCGGAGTTGGAACGGGGCTGGGCGTATGTCAGCGATCTGATCGGCTGTGTTGTCGTCGATCGCGGTCGAGAAATCGGGCGGATCGAAGACGTTCAGTTCGGAGCCGGCGAAGCTCCGTTGCTGATCGTGGCTAGCGGCGTAGGTAGTAAAGAGAAAAAGCTTGATGTGCCCTTCGCCGAAGCGTACCTGGAAGGCGTGGATATCGCGCGGCGGCAAGTGCGCATGAACCTTCCGGAGGGCATGCTCGAGATTAATGCCCCGGTCACGGCCGAAGAAAAGCAGGAACAGGCAGGACTTGAAAGGGCGCGGCTTAAGCCGCGCCGCAGAGGCTCTAATAAATAGCGACACTTGGCGCGGCTGGAAGCCGCACCCTTTCAAAGCGAAGCAGGTTCGCAAGAAATGAAGGCCGACATCGTCACGATCTTCCCGGACTTCTTTCGCGGACCACTGGATCACGGCATTACCCGCCGGGCCTGCGAGATGGGCCTGGCGAAAATCGAAGTCCACGACCTGCGGCAGTTCACGCACGACCGGCACCGCACTGTGGATGACCGCCCTTTCGGCGGCGGCGAGGGCATGGTGCTCAAGCCGGAACCGATCTTTGATTGTTTAGAACCGCTCGGGCTCGCGTCGCGTGAGGAACGTCTAGCTGGCGCTGCAAAGCAGAGCGTGATCCTGCTTTCGGCGCAGGGTCAGCGTTTCACGCAGAAAGTTGCCGCTGAGTTAGCGACGCTCGATCGCATGGTTCTGATCTGCGGCCGCTACGAGGGCGTGGACGAGCGCGTGGCCGACTTCATCGCCGACCGCGAGCTGTCGATCGGCGACTATGTGCTCAGCGGTGGTGAACTGGGCGCGGCTGTGATTATCGAGGCGGTCACGCGGTTGTTGCCGGGCGCGGTCGGGAACGAGGCTTCTACGCGGCAGGAATCGTTCACCGCGCATGAGAAAGCGGGCGAGGCTACGGAAAACGACGCGGCGGATTCAACTTGCGGTTCCGGCGGATTGCTCGACTATCCGCACTACACGCGCCCCGCGGATTTTCGGGGGATACCTGTACCGGAGGTTCTGCTAAACGGCGATCACCAGGCGATCCGCCGCTGGCGGCGCGAGCGGGCTCTGCAGAAAACGCTGCGCAACCGTCCGGACCTCTTGGAGGACGTGAAGCTCGGCGACGAGGACGCAAAGATTTTGGCGCGAATCAAGCGCGATAGAGACTAACGAAGACTTTCAAGGAATCGAAAGACGAAGGATAAAACGACAATGTCAAACCTAATCATCGAAAAGCTGCTGGCCAAATCGCAACGCACCGACATCCCCGCATTCCACCCCGGTGATACCATCCGTGTCCACGTGAAGATTAAAGAAGGCGATAAGGAACGCGTGCAGGCCTTCGAAGGCGTGGTCATCAAGCGCGACAACGGACCGCAGGCCAGCTTTACCGTGCGCAAAATGAGTTTCGGCCAGGGCGTCGAGCGTATCTTCCCGGTTCACTCCAAAGTGATCGACAAAGTCGAACTGCTGCGCTCGTCGAAAGTTCGCCGCGCCCGCCTGTTCTACCTTCGTGGGCTCCGTGGCAAAGCGGCCCGCCTGCGCGACGTGGAAAAAAGCTAGGCCGCGAGCCGCGAAGCGGCGTAAGAATGCAGCCCACGGCGCAAGGCGTGGGTGGGATTGTCGAACGAGTAAAGCCCTGAAGGGGCGAAAGAGCGAGAGCCAACGGATTGCCCTGCGCCAGGGCGAATCTTAGCTGATGGGCGGACGAGGGCGTCCGCCGCTTCACTTATCCCGCGACTGCCAGCGGTTCGGTCACTACTTCTACGGCGACGAACTCCTCGACCCTCTTCGTTCTCAGTTTGCTCAACACGTAGCTGAGCAACGGACGGTCGCCGCGCCGAATTTCCTGAAACTCGACGCCCATCTGAAGGTTGTCCACCAGATATTTCACCTGCGCCTTCACCGCCACTCGGATGTCGAACATGCTCAGCATCAGGCGGAAGTCGGTTCCGGGCCGCAGGATTTCCGTGCCCGCAATGCGCGCGCCATATTCCGAAATCTGTTGCACCTCGCCGGCCACGTGCTGCACTCCGTCGATCACCTCGGCCTGGCCCTCGACGTAAAAGCGCGGACGCCGCCGCCGGTTCGCTGCCGGACGGTCAATCGTCGAACGATCAAAGCCCCGCGCCGACTTGCCCTTCAAGCCATCGAGTATGACGGGCTGGTACTGCTCTTCCATCTGCCGCAACTCTTCGTCCCACGGCGTTCTGCCTTCGACACACTGCACCGAAAACTGTCCGCGCAGCGGCGACGAAGGATCGCCGGCCCACACCACCTGACAGATGGCCTTGTTGCGCCCGCGCTCCAC
>Ga0187863_10003818_pt1 | contig 10968 bp, 10 predicted proteins | sample June2016WEW_11_1_FD_132975 | JGI IMG/M metagenome (GOLD analysis project Ga0187863, IMG submission 132975) | Peatland microbial communities from SPRUCE experiment site at the Marcell Experimental Forest, Minnesota, USA - June2016WEW_11_10 | ecosystem: Environmental > Terrestrial > Soil >...
GTCGGTGACGACCGACGCCGTGCAAGTGCTCGGCGGCTTCGGGTATTCGGCCGAGTACCCGGTCGAGCGCATGATGCGCGACGCCAAGATCACGCAGATCTACGAGGGAACCAATCAGGTCCAACGCATCGTGGTGGCCAAGCACCTCTTGAAGTAGAACATGCCGGCTACCTCCACCAGTCCCGCGCACTACGTCCGGCGAGGTCTCTTGAAGATCGACGACGACGTGGTCCTCAGCGCCGTTGATTCACTCGACCTACGAGGCAACGCCAAGATCAGCGCCGTGATCGGAATGCCGCTGCGCAGCCTCCAACAGCGCCGCGACGTCACGGCCTTCGCCATTTCTGCGCCGATTGCCGCGGCGAAAGGGCTGCTCGAACTCCTGGCCGCGTCGCCTCTCGAAAAGGTTGTCGCGTCGCTCGGCGACCACGCTGATTCGCCGTCGTACGAGCAGCTCGCGAACGCCATCGATGACCTGCTGGCCCAGGGCGCGTCCGATGACGACGTGGTGGCTCTACTCACCTTTGCGATCGGCGAAGAGTTCCCCGCGGCGCCGCACTGTCGGCGCCTGCTCGAGGAGAGGCCGGCGTTCGCGCTGCCCGAGCTGCCCGAGGCGGCTAGCGCCTCGTCGATATTGGCACTCAAGACCATCGACCCCGAAGTTCGAGAGCAGCGTCGAGCCCGACGCGAAGAGGAGAAGCGAAGGAAGCGCAACACCGCTCCGGTTCATCCGGCGCGGCCCGTCAGGGTGAAAGCCAGCCCCAAGGCGACGATCGTGACAATTGCGAACACTCCCGTGGAAGTGATCCCTCAGATAGAGCGCCGACGAGTGACGTTGACGCCTAGCGAGCTCGAGCGCTTCAACGCCGAACACCCTTTTGTCGGCACGGTGGTGCTGGCGGAGGTGCCTTTCGACTCGATCGATCCGACGATGCCCGAGCAACGCGCCAAGCTGCGACCGGGTCTGGTGGTCGCGGCGTCGGACACGTCGATCCTGGTTCGTGCGATCTACTCCAATCCGTCCACGACGCGGGTCGTGTTTCAGCCCTGGCGTCGACTCGGATTCGACCACGTGTCCTACATCGACGACCATCGCACGGCGCTTTCCGTCACGAACTTCGATGAGCTCGAGCGCCGGGGTCGAGTTACCGACGACGAGTGGAACGTCCTCTTCTAGCTCCCGCCGTGCTCGACGAACGTTCGACGTGGTCGTGGGAAGCCAGCCAGCGCTTCGACCGACGCCGCAATCCCGAGGTGTAGCGTTCAAAGGACCGTTTGAGCCAAGAACGAGGAGCCTTCATGACCACCCATCAGAACTACATCGCGGGGGAGTGGAGCACGGGAACTGACTCGTCCCTCGATCACAATCCGTCTGACGCCACCGACGTCGTCGGCGAATACGAGCGGGGCGACGCCGCGCAGGTGGCCACGGCCGTGGCGGCGGCGAAGGAGGCCGCCATCGCCTGGGGACGCTCGCCGATCCAGGAACGCAGCGACGCCCTCGACGCCATCGGTACGGCGCTGATCGCGCGAGCCCACGAATTCGGCTCGGTCCTTTCGCGAGAGGAGGGCAAGGTCCTGCGCGACGGCGTGGGTGAAGTCATGAGGGCGGGGCGCATCTTCAAGTTCTTCGCCGGGGAGGCGCTGCGCAACGCGGGCCAAAAGTTGCCCTCAGTGCGTCCGGGACTTGAAGTTGAGGTCTCCCGCGAGCCCCTGGGAGTCGTGGGGATCATCACCCCGTGGAACTTCCCCTTCGCCATTCCCGCCTGGAAGATCGCACCCGCGCTGGCCTTCGGCAACACCGTCGTCTTCAAACCAGCCGACCTGGTCCCGGGTTCGGCGTGGGAACTGGCGCAGTTGATCGCCGAGAGCGGCATAGCGCCGGGCGTCTTCAACCTCGTGATGGGTCGTGGATCGGTGGTGGGCGAAGCACTCATCACCAACCCGGACGTGGCGGCGATTAGCTTCACCGGCTCCGTCGAAACCGGTCATCACGTGGCCGAGGTGGCGGTGAAGAGGATGGCCAAGGTGCAACTCGAGATGGGCGGCAAGAATCCGCTGGTCGTTCTCGACGACGCCGACCTCGAGGTGGCCGTCGAGTGCGCCTACCAGGGCTCCTTCGAGCAGACTGGTCAGCGTTGCACGGCCTCCTCTCGGGTGATCGTCACGCCCGGCATCCACGACCGATTCGTAGCCGCACTCGTGGAGAGGTTGAAGAGGGCGAAGGTCGATGACGCGATGGTGTCCGATACCGACATCGGACCGGTGGTGGACGAGAATCAGCTAGCCCAGGACCTTCGCTACATCGAGGTGGGCCAGGCCGAAGGGGCCACGCTGGCGTTTGGCGGGAGGCCCTTGGAGCGCAAGAAGCAGGGACATTACTTGGAGCCGGCCCTCTTCGTCGACGCCACCAATCAGATGCGAATCTCTCGCGAGGAGATCTTCGGCCCCGTGGCCTCGATCATACAAGTGTCCAATTACGACGAGGCGCTCGACGTCGCCAACGACACCCCCTTCGGCCTGGCCGCCGGCATCGTGACGACGTCGCTCAAATACGCCTCAGATTTCCGTCGTGCGAGCCAAGCGGGCATGGTCATGATCAACCTGCCCACGGCCGGCGTCGACTACCACGTGCCGTTCGGTGGGCGCAAGGGTTCTAGCTATGGTCCCCGAGAACAGGGCAGCTACGCCGCGGAGTTCTACACGACCGTCAAGACCTCCTACATCAGGCCCTAACCCGGGGTGATCGATTCCCCACGCCGTGGCGAACCAATCAAGCGGAGATCCACACGGCGCGCCTACCGAGGACTTCGGCTGGCCGTCACGATCATCGTGGCCCTTTTCATCATTGGTCTGACGTCGCCACCGATTTTCGCCGTCGGAATCCTGCCGCCCGCCAACCCGGCCGCGAACATCGCGCCGCACCCCAATTTCGATGACAGCGGCGAATGCACGTCGGTGGGCGCTTCCGTGCGCTGTCCCAACCCGTGCGTGTCGACGACGGGACATTTCCCGGCGTTCGACGACGGCCATGCCTGCGCCCTGTACGTCCTTCGCGCGATCAACGCCGCCAGGGCGACGGAGCACGTGCGGGCCATGGTGCTGCCCACCAACTGGCAGCGCTTGTCCGTGACCGAGCAGCTCTTCGTGCTCGCCGACCTCGAGCGCACCGCGAGGGGCCTGCCGCCGTACCTCGGACTAAATCGCACGCTCTCCAACACCGCGCAACGAGCGGCGTTACTCACGCAGGACCCCGGTTTGGCCCCGGGCTTCGCGGTGGAGGTGCAGTCCAACGGCGTGGTCGATGCGAACGGCACCTTCGCCGCGGCCGAAACGGTCCTCGAGGCCGACTACGGATGGATGTACGAGGACGGCTGGGGTGGCAGCGTGTCCGCCACCTCGAACTTCGATTGCACGTCCGCCTCCGCACCGAGCTGTTGGGGTCACCGTGACGCGCTCTTGGGAATGTTTGACAATGGCGGCGTCGGCTTGAGCTGTCGTACCTGCGAGCTTGGTACCGGTTTCGCGCTCGTGCACGGCGAGTCGTCCTTCACCGACCTGCTGGAACGCCCTCGCGCCACCCCTCCGCCCATGTACTTCACGTGGGCTCGAAACGTGGCGCCGTACCTGCACGGCTGACGTCGCGTCTGCGAAGGACTACTGGAGGGAATCGTCAGATGGCATGACGTTCTTCTTAATCAGATTGTCGAGGAATCGTCTCCAGAGGCACATCGTTACAGTGCGGTAACCCAATCCACCAAGGACGCAAAGTACAGTGAACGAGTGAAATTATCCCCGCGTCCGTTTTTTCGCCGCGGAACCGTGGTCGCCGTTGCGACGAGTGCGCTGGTAGCGGCGTTCGTCCTGGTCACGCCGGTGATCGCCAATTCCACGACAACCACCACGACCACAATTGCTTCGTCGACCACCACGACGGTTCCCTCCTCGACCACGACCACCACCACATTGCCCGCCGTGATCCCGGGAAAGGACCGGCTGCCGTGGCCCGCCCAGGGCAGCGCCGCCGTGGCAATTCCCGCGCTCTCGATCGAAGCGCAATCGCCGTCGCAGCCGCAACAATCCATAGCGAGTCTGACCAAGATGATGACGGCCTGGGTGGCGTTGCAGCAGATGCCGCTGGCCTATTCCGATGCGGGTCCTTGTCTCATTGTCAACGGCGCCGACCTCGCCCTTTATCACTTCGACGTGGATACCGACCTGTCGGGCGTCGCCATCAAGCTCGGCGAGACCTTGTGCGAGGGGACGCTCCTCCGCGGCATGTTGGTTCACTCGGCGGCCGACTATGCGCAACTGTTGGTGATCTTGACGGGCTGGTCCAATTCGCAGTTCGTCAATCGGATGAACAAGGATGCCGCGGCCCTGGGCATGACGTCCACGCACTACGCCGACGTGACCGGAATCTCGCCCTACGACGAGTCAACCGCGCACGATCAGACCGTCATCGCCGTGGCGCTCATGTCCAATGAGCCCATCGTGCGCAGCATCGTTGCGCTGCCTCAAGTGAGACTGCCGGTGGCGGGCGTGGTCATCTCGTATACGCCGTTCATCGGTCGAGACGGAGTGGTCGGTGTCAAGTCCGGGTACACCACCCTCGCCGGCGGTTGCGACGTGATGGCGATCAACTACGCGATCGGGGGCACGGTGTTCACAACGTACGCCGTCGATCTCGGCCAGCACAGCGGCAATGCGCTCGGACTGGCCGGCGACGTGAATCTCGACCTCTCTCGCATCCTTCGTTCGCAGTTCGCCCGGGTGCATAGTGCCACCGGTGTGAGCGTCGAATGGCTCGGTTGGCCCGGATACGTGGTGACGCCGGCGACGACCACGACCACCACGACGACGACTAGCACGACGTCAACCACCTCCACGACCACGACGACCATTCCTTAGCGCGGACGCGTCGGGAACGGAATCGCGTCAGGATCGGAGTTGGTACACGAAGTACGCCCGCGAGGATTCGTCGGTGGGCTCAAAGCCTCCGGGATCGGTCTGTTCCAGAAGGTCGAAGTGCGGGTCGAGCGCCTCGCGTATCTGGGCCAACGGGACACCGAGCTCGGGGATGGTTTCGTGGTACAGCACGAAGTGATTGCCGTACTGCTGTTCGAAGACCCTGATATCCCACTGTGACATGTTGTGGCCGTCGAACTCAACGTCCATGATCAGCGTGTTCTCGTCGAAGTGGTGCACCCAAGGTGCCATCTCTCCCAGCTGGCGCAGCCTGCCCACGGTGTTGACGTCGAAGATGAAGATCCCGTCCGCGTGGAGGTGTTCGCGCACGGCCTCGAAGACCGATTGCCAGCCCTCGAAGGTTTCGACGTGGTTCAAGGTATCGAACACGCACAGCACCACGTCGAACTTCTCTGACAGTGAGAAGGACGTCATGTCGCCCAGGTGGAGGTGGGCCGAAGGGCATCGTCGCGTCGCGTAGTCCAGCATCTCGGGCGACAGGTCGAGGCCGGTCACGGCGAATCCCGAGCCGAGACCGGCGAGGATGGCGCCCGTGCCGCATCCGAGCTCGAGCACCGACGTCGATCCGGGACGATGTCGCCCGATGTTCTCGAGGATCTGTCGGCTTCTCGCTTCGGGATCGCCGTTCACGAGGTCGTAGAAGCGCGCGAACGTTGCGTAGGCACTCAACGCTAGGCCCCTCTAGTAGCCCATGTCCGGGTCCACGACGCCCACCAGCTCTTCGCCGGCGGCCAATCGCCGGACGTTCTCGGTGATGCGCGCGGCCAGCAGCGGCCAGATCATCTCGGTGGTGTCCGCCGTATGAGGCGTGATGAGACAGTTCTTCTGGCCCCACAATGGGTGTCCGTTGGGCAGCGGTTCGGGGTCGGTGACGTCAAGCGCCGCCCCCGCGATGGCGGAGGAGCGAAGGGCATCGACGAGCGCCTCGGTGTCAACCAGTGGGCCGCGACCCACGTTCACGAGCCACGCGTCGCGACGCATGACCTCGAATTCGGGCTGCGAGAGTAGATGAAAAGTTTGGGGGGTCAGAGCGGGAGCGAGCACGACCACGAGCGCACCGCGCAATCCCTCGTGAAGCTGGTCGATACCGAGTGTGTGCGCGGCGCCTTCCAGCGGCTCGGCCTGCTGTCGAACAACCGTGACCTTGGCCCTGAAGGGCGCGAGCAGCTTGATCAATGCCACCGTTATGCCACCGGCCCCGACGATGGTCACGGGCTGGTCGTAGAGGCTCGTACCGGCGGGCGATCCCCAGGTCCTCGCGCGGACCCGGGTGGGAAGTTGCCGCAGTCCCGCCAGCGCCAACGTCAGGGCGTGCTCGGCCACCGGCTCCGCGTACGCACCCTTCGCGGACGTCCAGCGACGATCGTGGTCGATGACGCCGGCCGCAAAGAGGTCTTCGACTCCGGCGAGTGGAAGTTGCACCCATCCAATGCCCGGGTGGGTCGAGAGGAAATTCTGGAGATTCTTGGGCACTCGAAACTCGATCCAGATGAGTCCGTCCGGCCGATCGTCGGCCGCCACAATCTCACCGCCGCCTTTGCGGACCGCTTCGTCTACCCAGGCCGTCGTCTGTGGCCCTACGGCGATTCGCGGCTTCATTCCTGAGACAGTACTCTCGCTGACCGTCGGAACGAACGTCGGCGAAGCTAATAGGTGCATCGCCTTTCTAGACAGGAAGTACAGACGTTGCCCCAAGAAGCGTGGCCGGGTCGCCTGCTACAGCGCCGAACGCTGTGAGCGATCTAGAGCTGCGAGAGACCTTCGGTGGCGATGCGCTCGAACGTCGAGACGTCGCTCTCGTACAGGGAGCCCGGTTCGGGCCAATGGACGACCAATTCGGTGACGCCCAGAGCCTGGTAGCGACCGGCCCAGTCGACGAACGCGTCAAGTGACGCGAGGGGCGTTTCATCGTTGAGTCCGTCCAGCAGGACTCTCTCAAGGCTCTGCATGGGCCGTTGCGCTTCTTCCATGGCGACACGCAGTTTCTGGAGCTGCGACGTGACGACGCTCTGGCAGGACTCTTCGGCGTTCGAGGACCTTCCGATTGAGACCCAGGCCTGCCCGTATCGCGTCACGACACCCAGGCCGCGTTTTCCGGCCGCCGCGACGAAGAATGGGGGCCGTGGCTGTTGCACCGTGCCGGGCAACATTCGTGCTTCGACCGCGCTGTAGAACGTTCCCTTTTCCGTGGTGATCGGTTGAACCAACAAATGGTCCAACAGTTCGACGAAATTTATGAATCGGTCCATTCGCTCTTCACTTGACCAGGGCTCCTTGCCGAGCACCGTGTCGTCGCTGCCAAGTCCTCCGGACCCGACACCGACGATGAGTCGGCCGTCGGAGAGGTCATCGAGGCTCAGCAGGTCTTTCGCCAAGGGAACGGGATGTCGGAAATTAGGCGTGGTGACGAGGGTCCCCAAGCGGATGCTCGACGTGCAGAGGGCCGCAGCGGCCAGGGTGGGCACCGCGGCGAACCAGGGGCGGTCCTTCAAGCGGCCCCACGACAGATGGTCGTAGGTGTACGCCGCGAAGAATCCCAACTCTTCGGCGCGGCGCCACTTCTCCTTCGATGCGGGCCATCGCTCGAGAGGAAGTATGACGGTACTGAGACGCACGGTGCAACCTTACGTGGCGACGTGCCGACGAGGGGCGACGTCGCTGCGGCATGGAATACCCTTCGACATGATGGCGCTCGAAGCGTCTTTCGGTGGCGGCTCGATTATCTCGGTCGTTGAAAGCGGCACCCATTACACTCACCGTTCGTGATCATTCGAGAGGCGAGGGACGACGATTGGGCGGAGATCTTTCCCTTCTTTCGGGCCATCGTCGACGCGGGCGAAACGTACACGTACCCGTCAGGCCTGGGCGAGGATGAAGCGCGCGACTTATGGATGGAGCGCCCGCCGGCACTGACCGTCGTCGCCCTGGACGACGACGTTGTCGTCGGCTCGGCCAAGATGGGGCCCAACCGACCAGGCCGTGGCTCGCATGTCGCCACGGCCAGTTTCATGGTGAATCCGCAGCATCAGGGCCAGGGCGTCGGGTTGGCGCTAGCGAACTTCATGATCGCGTGGGCTCGCGACAGCGGCTATCACTCGATCCAGTTCAATGCCGTTGTCGAGACCAACGGCGGCGCCGTCCATCTGTGGGAGAGCCTCGGGTTCACGACCCTGGCCACGGTTCCCCAGGCCTTCGACCATCCTCAACGTGGCCTGGTGGGCCTAAAGGTGATGTATCTTTCACTTTGAGCGACGAGGACGCCGCATCGTGACCGGCGCACGGTAAGTAGCGCGACGAGAGCGACGACGAAGCTTGAGCAGGATGGGGTGTCGCCTACAGCCTTCTGTTGGTCCCGGCGCGCTTAGTCGCGCACCATCACCATCACTTTTCCACGGGCTTCGTCTGCGGGCGGGTGTCGAAGCGTACTCAGGGCTTGTTCGTAGCCGTTGAGTCCGAAGGTGTGGGTGACGAGGAACGAAGGAGTCACTTGGCCGCCGTTCAAGAGCGCGACGACGTCGGACCACGCCGTGCGGGTGTAGCCGAAGCTGCCCTGCAGGATGATGTCGTTGTTCACGAAGTCGTCGGGGACGAAGGCCACTTCGGCTCCGTGAGGGGGCAGACCAAGCAAGGTAATGGAGCCGCCGCGGGACACCGACGACAGCGCGATCTTGACGGCATCAACGTGGCCGGCGGCTTCGATGATGACGTCGTAGTCGTCAGGAGATGGCTGTAGGAGGAAGCGGTCGGCTCCGGCGCGAAGCGCGAGGTCGCGCTGACGCTCGCGAAGACCGATCATCGTAATGCTGGCGACCTTGAAACGTCGAAGCAAGTATGCGGCCAGCAGCGCGACCGTACCGTCGCCGACGACGAGGCATCGGGCGTTGTCGCGAATGGCCGTGCGCGAAAGAGCTCGCCATACGACCGACATCGGTTCGACGAGGGCGGCGTCGAGCAACGACACGCTGGGGCGCAAGTGATGGACGAGCTCCTCGGGCACGCTGATGCGTTGCGCCATGGCGCCTGGTCGGGTGAAGCCGATCTCGTCGTACGTCCGGCATCGATTGGTGGCCCCGATGAGGCATTCGTCACAGTGCCCGCAGGGGATGATGCCTTCCACCACCACGAGATCATCGGAGCGATTGTCGCCGACCACTCGGCCTACCCATTCGTGCCCGAGGACGAGCGGGTAACGCACGTACGCCGGATCAAGAGAGCCGTCGATGAGCTCGAGGTCGGTGCCGCACATGCCGCAGGCCAGCGGCTCGACGAGCACGTCGCCGGGCTGCACTTGCGGCTCGCGAATGTCGTCCAATCCCACGTGTCCCGGCGAGTCAACGACGAGCGCGCGCACTAGAGCCGAACGTTTCCGATGAGCGTGGATATTCGTTCGGCGTACGTGAGGACCGTGTTGCACAGCGGTGCGATCACGCGTTGGGTGATGTCGACCTTAAGCCCGGTTACGCTCACGGCCCCCGCGCAGTGGCCGTTGTAATCGAAGATCGGCGCACCGACGCAGATGATCCCCTCGGCCTCCTCTTCGTTGTCGATGGCGTAACCGACCAACTGCACGTGCTTGAGCTCATTGAGTACGGCGTCCACCGAGGTGAGCGAATTGCCGGTGTGGGCCACCAACTCCTCGTTGGTAATGATGCGCAGCACCTCGTCGTCGGCCAGCTGCGCCAGAATCGCCTTGCCCGCACCCGTGCTGTGCGGCGACTCCCGTTGACCGAGTGGGGTATGGAAGCGAACCGATCCTCGGCCGTCGACACGTTCGACGAAGACCGGATAACCGTCCTCATTGATGGCGAGGCGCGAGGTCAAGCCCGTCTCTTCCGTGAGCTCGTGCAGCAGTGGGAGGGCGATCTTGCCGATCGAGGTCATCTGTGAGACGAGGTCTCCGTAGCGAAGGAGGGCCAGACCGAGGTGATAGCGAGGACCGGGAGATTCGATACGCAGAAAACCGAAGGAGGCCAGTGTGCGCGCCGCGGCCATCGTCGAACTCTTCGCCATCTCGAGCCGCTGAGCCATCTCGGTCAGCGTGAGTCCGGATTCACCACTTTCGCCCACCGCTTGGAGCATCTCGAGCGCTCGCGCGACGCTTCGTACTTGGTAGCGATCCGGAGTCTCTAGGTTCGGCATCAACGAACACAATACAGAATTTTGAATTAAATGTCGGAACGGCTTGAGAATAGGGGTTCGTTATGGTTAGATGTCGTAAACATTTACGAACGGAGTTCTGTGATACCGAACGCGACGGAGTATCGTCGGGCGCGGGTGCAACGTGCTCGCGACGCGATCCGCTCCATCCGTGCGTCGCACGGCGACGCCCCGCTCGTCGTCGGTTCGGTCGGTTCGGTGTCGTGGGCCACGGGGGGAGTGTCGCGGCCCATCGATAGGACGTCGAGCAGCGACTGCATGTGGCTCGTCGAGGCGGACGAACCGACGCTGCTCGTTAGTTCCGTCGAGGTGCCGCGCTTCGGTGCGGAAGGCGGACTCGAGGAACTGGGTTTCAAGGTCGTGCCGGTCCCTTGGTACGAGGAGAACGGCTTCGAGCGCCTGGCGTTGGAGGTGGCTCGCTGCGAGCCCCATCAACTGTTGAGCGACGTCAACCTCGGTCGTGATGTGTCGCCTGAACTGACGGCGCAGCGCATGATCCTCTCCGGTGGCGAACGTGAGATCCTGCGATGGCTGGGCGTAGAGACCTCGCGGGTGTTGGAAACGGCGATCCGCCTGTGGCAGCCAGGGGTATCCGCTGACCACTCCATCGCGGCGGAAATTCAGTTCGGGCTCGAAGCCATCGGCGCGGAAGCGGTCTGTCTGATCGTGGGAGGCGACGAACGCGTTCGCACGTTCCGCCATCCGATGATGAACGGAGACGTGGTGCACGAACTGCTCATGGCGGTCGTGGTCGCGCGCTGGAGCGGTCTGCACATCGCGACGACCCGCATGGCCACCACGAAGAAGGACGAACGCCTGAAC
>Ga0187863_10003819_pt1 | contig 10964 bp, 10 predicted proteins | sample June2016WEW_11_1_FD_132975 | JGI IMG/M metagenome (GOLD analysis project Ga0187863, IMG submission 132975) | Peatland microbial communities from SPRUCE experiment site at the Marcell Experimental Forest, Minnesota, USA - June2016WEW_11_10 | ecosystem: Environmental > Terrestrial > Soil >...
ACGCATCAATCAAGCCGCCCGCGACGCCGAAACCTACAATTTGGAGCGAAAGCCGCTGGTCTTCAGCGTTTTCGGCTTGCTTGCCGAGGCCACGCGCGGTTGATACCTATGCGCCGTCCTTGGCCGGGCCTGTCCCGGCCATTGGTCATTATGCGGCGCGGACAATCCGAAATGGCCGACAAACCCTATTACACCACCACGGCGATCTCCTATCCGAATGGCCCGCCGCACATCGGCCACGCCTATGAAGCGATCGCCACCGACGCGATCGCCCGCTTCATGCGGCTCGACGGCTATGACGTGTTCTTTCTCACCGGCACCGACGAGCACGGCCAGAAGATGCAGCAGACCGCGGCGCGCGAAGGCTTGACGCCGCGGCAATTGCTCGACCGCAACGTGCCGCTGTTCGAGGCCATGGTGAAGCGGCTCAATTGCTCGAACGACGACTTCATCCACACTACGGAGGAGCGCCACCACCGGTCGTCGGAAGAAATCTGGCGGCGTATGGAGCAGAACGGCGACATCTATCTCGGCAAATATGCCGGCTGGTATTCGGTGCGCGATGAGGCCTATTACGCCGAAAGCGAAACGCGCCTCGACGACAGCGGCAGGCGGGTCGGCCCGCAAGGTACCCCGGTCGAATGGGTGGAAGAGGAGAGCTATTTCTTTCGCCTTTCCGCCTATGCCGACAAGCTGCTCGACCTCTACCGGCGTGTTCCAGATTTCGTGCTGCCGAAGGAACGCTTGAACGAAGTCGCGAGTTTCGTGCGTGGTGGCCTGCAGGACCTCTCGATCTCGCGCACCACCTTCGACTGGGGCATCCGCGTGCCCGGCCGCGACGGCCACATCATGTACGTGTGGGTCGACGCGCTGACAAATTACATAACCGCGGTCGGCTTTCCCGATACGGACAGCGAGAAATTCCGCAAATACTGGCCCGCCGATCTGCATGTCATCGGCAAGGACATCGTGCGCTTCCATGCGGTGTACTGGCCGGCGTTCCTGATGTCGGCCGGCATTGCCGTGCCGCGGCGCATTTTCTCCCACGGTTTTTTGTTCAACCGCGGGGAGAAAATATCGAAATCGGTCGGCAACGTCATCGATCCGTTCGACCTGGCCAAGGAATATGGCGTGGATCCGCTGCGCTATTTCTTGCTGCGCGAGGTGCCGTTCGGGCAGGACGGCAATTACAGCCACGAGGCGATCGTCAACCGCACCAACGCCGATCTCGCCAACGATCTCGGCAATCTGGCGCAGCGCTCGCTGACCATGGTGGCGCGCAATTTCGCCGGCGTGTTGCCGAAGCCGGGACCATTCACGCAAGCCGATGAGATCATGCTCAGTTCCGCTGACGACATGATTGAGTCGGTGCGTCACGATATGGAAACTCAGCAGCTACATATGGTGCTCAATTTTGTTTGGAAGGTGATTGCCCTCGCCAACCAATACTTCACTGCGCAAGCACCCTGGGCACTGGCAAAGACCGATCCGGCGCGGCAGGGCACCATCCTCTACGTGACCGCGGAGGTGTTGCGGCAGGTCGCGATCCTGGCGCTACCGTTCATGCCGGCGTCGGCGGAAAAATTGCTCGATCTTTTGGCGGTGCCGGCCGAGGAACGGCTGTTCTCATTCCTCGGCAGCGCCCATCGCATCGCCGCGGGCGCAAAACTTCCGGCACCGGCGCCGGTGTTCCCGCGTTATGTCGAGGCCGAAACGCGCGCGGCGCAATAGCCATGCTGATCGACAGTCATTGCCATCTCGATTTTCCCGATTTTGCCGCCGAGCTCGACGCGGTGGTGGCTCGCGCGCGTGCCGCCGGGATTGCCCGCATGGTCACGATCTCGACGCGCGTTCACCGCCATGCCGAGGTGCTGGCGATCGCCGAGCAGTTTGCCGATGTTTTTTGCTCCGTCGGCACGCATCCGCATTACGCCGACCAGGAAGCGGACGTGACCGCGGCCGACCTCGTCGCGCGAACGCGGCACCCCAAGGTGGTCGCGATTGGCGAAGCCGGGCTGGACTACCATTACGACAATTCGCCGCGCGAGGCGCAGGAGCGCGGATTTCGCACGCACATCGCAGCGGCGCGCGAGACCGGATTGCCGTTGGTCATCCACACCCGCGAAACCGACGCCGACACCGCGCGGATCCTCGAGGAAGCGACGGGGCAGGGCGCCTTCCCCGCCGTGTTGCATTGCTTTAGCGGCGGGCGCGAACTTGCTCAGCGCGCGGTCGCCGTGGGGCTTTTCGTCTCCTTCACGGGTATTCTGACGTTCAAGAATTCGGCGGCGCTGCGCGCCATCGCCGCCGAACTGCCGGCAGACCGCATCCTGATCGAGACCGATGCGCCCTACCTCGCGCCCGGCCGGTTTCGCGGCAAGCGCAACGAACCGGCCTATGTGGTCGAAATCGCCAAAGTGCTCGCCGAATGCCGCGGCGTCTCGTTGGACGAGATCGCACGCCAGACCTCGGAGAACTTCTTTCGGCTATTCAGCAAGGTGCCCCGGCCGGCGGCCAGCGCGGATGCGTATCATCCGCCCAAACTTGGTGCGCCGGCGGCATGACGCTGAAATTCACGATTCTCGGCTGCGGATCCTCCGCCGGCGTGCCGCGGCCGGCGCTGGGCTGGGGCGCCTGCGATCCCAACAATCCGAAAAACCGGCGCCGCCGCACGTCGTTCCTGGTCGAGCGTCATAACTCCGGCGGCGTCACCCGGGTCCTGATCGACACGCCTCCCGATCTGCGCGAGCAGCTCCTCGATGCCGAGGTCGATTGGGTCGACGCCGTCCTCTACACCCACGAGCACGCCGACCACACCCACGGCATCGACGACCTGCGCTCGCTGTACCTCAAAAAGCGGCAGCTGGTCGACGTCTATCTCGACGAACAGACCGCGGCGATGATGCATACCCGGTTCGATTATTGCTTCAAGTCGCCGCCCGGCAGCGAATATCCGCCGATGGTCACCGAGCATCGCTTGGCGGCGGGCCACGAGATCGCGATCGAAGGGCAGGGCGGCACCATCACGGCCCTGCCCATTCTGCAGCAGCATGGCGACATCGCCTCGCTGGGCTTTCGCTTTGGCAAGCTCGCCTATTCCTGCGACCTCAGCGGCATGCCTTCCGCCAGCGTCGCGGCCTTGGCCGGCCTCGACGTCTGGATCGTCGACGCGTTGCGCTACCGGCCGCACCCGAGCCATTTCTCGCTCGACGACGCGCTCGCCTGGATCGAGCGGCTCAAGCCCCGGCGCGCGATCCTGACCAACTTGCACGCCGATCTCGATTACGAGGCCGTGCGCAAGGCGGTGCCGCCGCATGTCGAGCCGGCTTATGATGGGATGACGTTCGAGATCGCCGATGCAGCGCCGGCGGCGCCCTGACGCCGGGCACCTGCCCTACGCCGCAAAGCCGCGAACGAAGTAGACTGGCACGGATCCGCTGATGCCTTTGAGTTCGGCGGCACTCTTGTCGACCCGGTAGGGGGCAAGGATTTCCGCAATCCCCGTGCTCTGCCGGACATTATCGGTAATGACGATCTCGTCGCCGTCGGCAAGGTGTTGGACCCGCGAAGCAATGTTGACGGTCTGTCCGAAATAATCGAGCCTCTCGTTGAGCGTGACCGCGATCGAGGGGCCCGTATGGACGCCGATCTTGAGAATGAAATCGCGCTGCGGCCGATCTCTGTTCATCTGCTCGACCGACTGGCGCATTTCCAGAGCCGCCTGCACCGCGTCGGCCGGGGTGAGGAAAGCCGCCATCACCGCATCGCCGATCGTCTTTGTGACCGCACCCTGGTGCCGCACGGTGACGTCGACGAGCTGCTCGAAATGCCGCTGCACCTGCACGTAGGCGTTAAGATCGCCGATCCGCTCGTATAGAGCCGTCGAGCCCTTGAGGTCGGTGAACAGCACCGTGACGTCGCGAACGGCAAGCCCCTCGGTGCCGCGGATGACCTCGGAACGGAAGAAATCGCGGAAGGTCTGCGTCATCAACAGACGCTTGCCAGACAGGAACGGCTGGAATTGCAGCATCCCGTGCGGCGGCACTCCTCCCGGTGGCAACTGCAAGACCCCGAAAACGGCGCGCCGGTCCACGGTGGCGTTGTGGACTTCGAACACGACCTTGCCGGGTGCGATGCTGCCCGCATCGGGCGTGCAGGTATTGACGCCGAAGGTTATCGGGACGCGCTGTGGGGCGGACGCCGCGTCGCCGGCGACGATGAAATTGAAATGCGCGTCGCTCTCCATATCGAAGCTGAGCAGGACCCCCTCGACGGCGTCGACTTCCAGCTCGACCGTCGCGCCTGGCTCGAGCCAGCTCAAGGCCCTGATGCATGATCTGATCACCTCCACCCAAGGCACGCCCTCCGGCGTCATGCCTGCGGATGTCGCCTTGTAGATAAATGCATAATCGTCGACCGCGAGCGCGTTTGGATCGTGATAACGGATGCGGCGCACGGCCGGCGAAACCGTGAAGGTTACGGCGATGTAGTCGTCGAGCACGGCTTCGTAGTCGCCTTGGCACAAGTGACAATGATAGTGGCTATGGAGCTTCTGCAGGCTGTGCAGGCTTTCCACCACGTCTGAGCACATCGGACAGAGCAACAGCCAGTCCATCTCGAACAAGCCGACCAGTGTTCCATGCAGGAACAGATCGATGGCCTCGCTGACGGCGATGCCCTTGTCGGTCGCGAAGCGGATCGGATTGATGCGGAAGAGGGCGGTCTCGTCGGCCGAACGCAACAGCGTCTCCAGGCGCGAAACCACGCGCGGGCTCCACGTCTTGGCGGCCTCGAGCGCTGTGAGACGCTCCTCGAGCTTTTTTTCGTCGATCATTCGCCCCTGCTGCCGCTCCGTCTGTGGCTGCAAACCGCATGATAACACGGGGCGGTCGCGCCTCGCATAATTGTAGCCTCATCTCAAGAATAGCTCGCATCATCCTGTGCGTATTGGCGGAATAAAAATATTCCATAATATGTCTTATGCGAATGGACGGTTCAGATGCCGGATGAAGGCGCCGCCGCGCGCGGCTCTGCCGCCCCTTCACCAAATTCCCGGCAGCAGCCGCCAGCGCACCCGCTCCGCGTAGTCGCGATAGCCCGGCAATTCGGCGAGCAGCACACTGTCCTCCGTCGCGGAGCGATACAGGAAAAACGGCAAAATTGAGACCACGAGAATGGCCGCGGCGATCCAGGAGTCGAGCGCCAGACCGCTCGCCACCACGATGACGATGCCGGCGAGATAGCCCGGGTGGCGGATGAAGACGTAAGGGCCGGTGGTGATGACGACCTGCCCGCGATCGTTCTGGATGCGCACGATCGACGAAAAGAAGCGGTTCACGCGCATGGCCCAGAAGCAGAAGGCGTAGCCGGCCGCGACTGCGATCAGCGCCGTCCATTGCAGCCCGATCGGCACACTGTCGCTCCAATGGAAGCGGCCGTGGTCAAGACCGGCAATCACCCAATGCACGAACAGGACCCCGGAAAACAGCCGCAGCGCCAGCGGGGGCTTCTTTCCGCCTGGGCGCATTCGCTCGCGCACCAGATCGGGATCGAGCCACCGGAACGATGCCAGGAACACGGCGGCAAATATCGCGAAATAAACCCAGTAGGTAACGATGGCGACTGTACCGGCCGCGGCAAACAGGGCCACAGCCGCCAAAACGAAGAAAGCGACCGACCGGATGTAAGCGGAAGCGGGCACTGGTACAGCCCTCGCCTTGCCGAGGCGCGGAACCAAAGTCGTCATGCCGGCGTTGCTTGCCAAGGCCGCCCCTCCGCTTCGGCTGAGCGACCGTACCGGTTTGTCATCCCATCATAGCCCGAAGGTGATGCCGTGAACAACAAAGTCCGAGTCCTCGACACGCGCCGCAGACCCGCCGCGCCGCTTGATACGCCGACCGACCTTTCGGCCGCCACCGTGAGCCGGATATCGGCGAAGATGAACGAAATTCTGGCCACCACATTCGCGCTCTACGTCAAGACCAAGAATTTCCATTGGCACGTCAGCGGCCCGCATTTCCGCGACTATCATCTGCTGCTCGACGAGCAGGCCGAACAGATTTTCGCCAGCACCGATGATATCGCCGAACGCGTGCGCAAGATCGGCGGCATCACGCTGCGGTCGATCGGCCAGATTTCCAAGCTGCAGGGCATCGAGGACAACGACGCGAGCTATGTGGCCCCCGGCGACATGCTGCGCGAGCTGATGGGCGACAATAAGAAAGTCGTCGCGGCCATGCGCGCGTGCCACAAGATTTGCGACGACCACGAGGACGTCGCCACCGCGAGCCTTCTCGAAAACTTTATCGATCAGGCCGAGCGGCGCCTCTGGTTCCTGTTCGAGGCAAGCCGCAAAGCCGACCTGTCCGGTCACTGAAAATCCTGGCGCGGCGTCGGCCGTTTCGCGCCGGGCCAGTTGGCCGGCAATAACAAGGTCTGATAGGGGTTCCCGCAAGCAATTCGCGGGAATCTCCCATGACCCCTTCGCGCGATATCGGTCGGCTCCTCGACATCATGGCGGCGCTGCGGACGCCGCAGACCGGATGCCCGTGGGACTTGGCGCAGAACTTCGCCACCATCGCGCCCTATACGCTCGAAGAGGCGTATGAGGTTGCCGACGCCATCGCCCGCAACGACCTCGCCGACCTCAAGGAGGAATTGGGCGATCTGCTGCTCCAAGTCGTCTTCCACGCCCGCATGGCCGAGGAACAGGGCGCCTTCGATTTCGGCGATGTCGTCGAGAGCATCACCGACAAGCTTATTCGCCGCCATCCGCATGTGTTCGGCGATGAAAGATCGGACGACCCGCGCGCCGTCGAAGGCCTGTGGGAGCGGATCAAGGCGGAGGAGAAGGCTGCGCGCGGCCGCTCGCGCGAGCAGGGTACGCTGGCCGGCGTGCCGGTGGCGCTCCCTGCCCTGACCCGCGCGTTGAAGCTGCAAGCCAAGGCTAGCCAAGTCGGCTTCGATTGGAACGATCCGCGCGCCGTGCTGCGCAAGATCCGCGAAGAGGCCGGCGAGATCGAGGAGGCCCTTGACGGCGATCAAGCGGCAGCCGCGGCCGAAGTCGGCGACCTTCTCTTTGCCGCGGTCAATCTGGCGCGGCATCTGCGCGCCGATCCGGAAGCGCTGTTGCGGCAGACCAACCAGAAATTCGAGCGCCGCTTTGCGGCAATAGAGCGCGCGCTCGCCGCCCGCGGAAAAGCGCCGCAGGACGCCACGCTCGCTGAAATGGACGCGCTGTGGGAGGAGGCGAAGGCGCGGGAGTAGCACTCCCTCTCCCCGCAAGCGGGGAGAGGGTTGGGGTGAGGGGGCGTTACCGCCCGGCTCAGAATCGTGGTGAGGCCCCCTCACCCGCCACGCCTTCGGCAAACCTCTCCCGCACCGCCCTTGCCTTTTCCGGCTCGACCCGCACGGTCATGGTGACGCGGCCGGATGTCTGATCGATCGTCTTACTGATCACTTCGGTGTGGCGGTGCAGCCAGCTCACGCCGGCGCCGTCGGCGGTATCGAGCACAAGCTCGAGCAGCACCCGGCCGGCGGCAAGCCGGTCCTCGATGGCGGCGGACAGCGCCGCGATCCCCTCCCCGGTCAAGGCCGAAACCAGCACCGGCCGCTCGTCCGCCGGACGCCGTTCGGCGAGGTTTTGCAATCGCTCCCGTTCGTCGGCATCGAGCCGGTCGAGCTTGTTCCACACCTCGATCAGCACCCGCTTGTGCTGCGACCCGTCGTGCGGATCGATGCCGAGCTGTCGCAGGACGTTTTCCACGTCCTGCGACTGCGCTTCGGCGTCCTCGTGCGAGACGTCGCGCACATGCAGGATGATGTCGGCCTCGATCACCTCTTCCAGCGTGGCGCGGAACGCCGCGATCAGCATCGTCGGCAGATCGGAAATAAAGCCGACCGTATCGGACAGGATCACCCGCGCGCCGTGCGGCAGGCCGACGGCGCGCAGCGTCGGATCGAGCGTCGAGAACAGCATGTCGGCGGAGACGACGCTCGCTTGCGTCATGCGGTTGAACAGCGTCGACTTGCCGGCATTGGTGTAACCGACCAGCGCCACGATCGGATAAGGCACGCGACGGCGGCTCTCGCGATGCAGTTCCCGCGTGCGCTTCACCTTGGCCAGCTCGGCCTCGATCTTGGCGAGACGCTCCTCGATCAGGCGGCGGTCGGCTTCGAGCTGGGTCTCGCCGGGCCCGCCGAGAAAGCCGTAGCCGCCGCGCTGGCGCTCGAGATGAGTCCAGGACCGCACCAGCCGGCCTTTCTGGTAGGTCAGGTGCGCATGCTCGACCTGCAGCGCCCCTTCGCGGGTGCGCGCGCGGCGGCCGAAAATTTCCAGGATCAGCCCGGTGCGGTCGAGCACCTTGGCGTTCCAGACCTTTTCCAGATTGCGCTGCTGCACCGGCGACAGCGCGCAGTCCATGACCACGATGCCGGCGTCATGCGTTTTAATGAGACCGGCGATCTCCTCGACCTTGCCTTTGCCGAGATAGGTGGCGGGCCGCACCGCACTGAGCATCACGAGGCCGGATTGCTCGACATCGAGCGCGATGGCGCGGGCAAGCCCGACCGCTTCGTCGAGGCGCGCCGTCGGCGTGCGCTCGGTTGCTGCCGCGCGCGCGACCGCGCGGCGCAACGCCGGCTCGATGACCAGCGCGCGGCCGGTCGCCGAGCCTGTGGAGCTTAGCCGGTCAGAGCGCGTGTCGCGGCGGCGCGGCTCCAATCAGACCTTTTCCCCGGCCGGCGCATCCTCGGCGCCTTCGAACAGCTGGACGGGATGACCCGGCATGATGGTTGAGATGGCGTGCTTGTAGACGAGCTGCGAATGCCCGTCGCGACGCAACAGCACGCAGAAATTATCGAACCAGGTTACCACGCCTTGCAGCTTCACGCCGTTCACCAAAAAAATGGTGAGCGGGATTTTGCTCTTGCGGACGTGATTGAGGAACGTGTCTTGCAGGTTTTGTGCGCGGTCGGCTGCCATGGCCGTTGCTTCCGTTCTTGTACCGCAGGCCCTTGCCCCGCGGGTCTTTTCTTACGCTGCGTCAAATAGAGTGGGTCGAGCGAAGCGAACCCCACCTTAGCTGCGGTGCCGACGGCATGGGCACGCTTCGCCCACCCCATCCGCCAGGTTTGCGGCCCGCCGGTCCCGGCCGACGGAGCCAAGCGATTGATTAGAAGGCACGGCGAGAAGCGATGCAAGCCCAAGTTGGCAGCCAAGGCGCGCCTCCTGTGCTCGCCGAGACCCCGCCGAGAGCACAACCCCCCTTTTCACGCTCATCCGGTCTCCGCATGGCGGTGAAACTCGCGCCGCAACGCTGTCGCAACCGGGCCGGGTTTGCCGTCGCCGATCGGGTGGCCATCGATGCGCACGACCGGCAGCACGATCTGGCTGGCCGCGGTGACGAAGGCTTCGCGCGCGGCATAGGCCTCTTCCAGCGTGAACGCCCGCTCCTCGAGGGCAAGCCCCAGCGCCTTGATGGCTTCGAGCACCACGGTGCGCGTAATACCGCGCAGGATGGCGTCATCGGCTGGCCGGGTGACGATCGTGCCGGCTTGTGTGACGATCCAGGCGTTCGAAGAAGCGCCTTCCGTGACAGCACCGTCCTTGTCGACAAACCAGGCGTCGCGCGCACCCCGCTCGATCGCGGCCTGCCGCGCCAGCACGTTGGGCAGGAGCCCGATCGTCTTGATGTCGACGCGGCCCCAGCGGTTGTCCGGCACGCTGACGACGGCGATGCCCGCGGCGGCAAGCGCTTCGTTGCGCGCGCTGTTGAGAGCGCGCGCGGTCACCACCACGCTCGGGCGCAGCTCCGGCGCCGGGAAGGCATGGTCGCGCCGCGCCACGCCGCGGGTGACCTGCAGGTAGACGATTCCGTAGCCGATGCGGTTCTTCGCGATCACCTCGCGCAGCACGATGCCGAGCGCAGCCGGTGACATCGGCAGGCGGATGCGTAATTCAGCGAGCGAGCGCTTGAGCCGATCGAGGTGGCGCCGCTCGTCGATCAGCCGCCCTCCCCTCACCTCGCAGACTTCGTAGACGCCGTCGCCAAACTGATAGCCGCGATCCTCGACATGGACTTTTGCCGCGCGCATCGGCAGGTAGCGGCCGTTGACATAAGCGATACGGCTCATCGGAGATCGGATGACAGAGGACAGACGACGGAGGACAGAGGACAGATGACAGATGACAGATGAAGGAAACAGAAGACAAACATCCTTATTCCGTCTTCCGTCGTCTGTCGTCCGTCATCTTACCTCAGTCAATGCCGAGTGCTTTGAGTTTTCGATGCAGCGCCGAGCGTTCCATGCCGACAAACTCGGCGGTGCGTGAAATATTGCCGCCGAAGCGGTTGATCTGCGCCAGCAGATATTCGCGCTCGAACACTTCGCGCGCCTCGCGCAGCGCAAGGCTCATCAGGTGTTCGCCGCCGTTGCCGTTCGGCATCGAGGGAATCATCGAGCCGACGTCCTGCGGCAGCATCGACGCGGTGATCACCGCATCCGCCTCGCCGCCGGCGAGGATCATCAGGCGCTCGACGTTGTTGCGCAGCTGCCGGACGTTGCCCGGCCAGTCGTGCGACTGCAGCACCGCCAGCGCGTCGGTGCCGATGTTGCGCTTCTGCAGGCCGGTGGTCTGCGAAATCTGCGTCATGAAATATTCGACCAGCTCGGGAACGTCCTCGCGGCGCTCGGCGAGCGGCGGCACGCGGACCGGCACGACCGACAGCCGATGATAGAGATCTTCGCGGAATTTTCCGGCGGTGATATCGGCCTCGATATTGCGGCTGGTGGACGAGATGATGCGCACATCGACCGTGACCTTGGTGCTGCCGCCGACGCGCTGGAAAGTCTGATCGACGAGCACGCGCAAGATCTTGTTCTGGGTCTCGCGCGGCATGTCGGCAATCTCGTCGATGAACAGGGTGCCGCCGTGCGCCTCTTCGAGCGCGCCGACCTTGCGG
>Ga0187863_10003820_pt1 | contig 10960 bp, 9 predicted proteins | sample June2016WEW_11_1_FD_132975 | JGI IMG/M metagenome (GOLD analysis project Ga0187863, IMG submission 132975) | Peatland microbial communities from SPRUCE experiment site at the Marcell Experimental Forest, Minnesota, USA - June2016WEW_11_10 | ecosystem: Environmental > Terrestrial > Soil >...
ATCACGGAGCGCAAGCTGGCGGAAGAGGCTCTGTTGACGAGCGAGGCGAAATTACGCCAGTTCACGACTCAGCTTGAACGCAGCAATCGCGAGTTGCAGGATTTTGCCTATGTCGCCTCGCATGATTTGCAGGAACCTTTGCGAAAAATAGTGGTTTTCGGCGAGCGGCTTAAGGAACAGGGTGCGGGGAAACTCGATGAGCAGTCAACGGATTACCTGGATCGGATGCAGAAGGCCGCTGCGCGCATGCAGACGCTCATTAATGATTTGCTGAGTTTTTCGCGCGTCACCACCAAGGCCCGCCCGTTTGTGCAGGTTGATCTGGCGGAAGTGGCCCGTGATGTTGTGACCGATTTGGAGGGGCGGATTGAATTGGTCAAGGGCCGCGTTGAATTGGGAACACTTCCGACGATTGACGCGGAAGCGCTTCAGATGCGCCAGTTGTTGCAAAATTTGATTGGCAACGCCCTCAAATTCCGCCGTCCTGAAGCGCCACCTGTCGTGAAAGTCGAGGCGCAGATCATCCCCAACCCCGCCGTTCCCAATGAAAAACTTTGCCGATTGACGGTCAGCGACAATTGCATCGGTTTTGATGAGAAGTATCTGGATCGCATCTTCAATGTCTTCCAGCGGCTGCACACCCGCAATGAATACGAGGGCACCGGCATGGGCCTGGCCATTGTCCGGAAGATTGCATTGTATCACGGCGGCGATATCACTGCCAAAAGCAAACCAGGACAGGGTTCCACATTTATTTTGACGATACCCGCAAACCATCCCAAAGAAACAAACAACGTTGTACCCAACGAATGAGGTAACTATGAAAAAGGAAGGAAACATGATTACAATTCTATTGGCGGACGATGACCCGGACGATCGGCAGTTGACGCGTGATGCTTTTGGCGAAAACCGTCTGGTGAACGACCTCCATTGCGTGGAAGACGGCGAGGAATTGATGGACTACCTGCGCCGGCGCGGCCGCTACACCGACCTGGAAGGCGAGCCATTGCCGGGCCTGATACTGCTCGACCTGAACATGCCGCGGAAAGACGGGCGCGAGGCGCTCAAAGAGATCAAGGAGGATCCAATCCTGCGCCGGATTCCCATCGTTGTTCTCACCACCTCAAAGGCCGAGGAGGATATTCTGCGCAGCTACGACCTGGGTGTGAATTCCTACGTCACCAAACCCGTGACGTTCAAATCACTCGTGGAATTGATCAAGGTTCTCGGCCAATACTGGTTCGAAGTCGTCAAACTCCCTCAGGATGGAGTGTGATCCAGTTTATGTCCGACACCGCCCTCAGGGTCCTGTTGGTGGATGATGATGAGGATGACTATATCATCACCCGGGATCTTGTTTCTCAAATCAAGAATCCTCGGTATAAACTGGACTGGGTTAACAATTACGATGGCGCCCTGGCGGCGCTCCTGCGTCGCGAGCACGAAATTTGCCTGCTGGATTTTCGGCTCGGTGAGCGGACAGGGCTTGAGTTGTTGCGCGAGTCGCGATCGTTGATTGGCCGCCCACCGATAATTCTTCTTACGGGCCAGGGCGATCATGAGATTGATCTCGAAGCCACCAAGGCCGGAGCCGCCGACTACCTGATCAAAGGCCAGCTCGACGTTGACAGACTCGAACGTGCCATCCGCTATGCCATCGAAGGGCAACGCGCGAAGGAGCGTCTCCGTCGTGACCACGACCTCATCAGCCGCATCATGGAAACAAGCCCCGTTGGCATCGTTGTCACCGATCAGGCGGGAAAAATCACATTCGCCAATCATCGTGCCGAGGAAGTGCTCGGCTTGACCAAGGACGCAATCGCACAAAGAACATGCAGTGTTCTGGACTGGCGCTCGACCGATTTGGAAGGCAATCCATTGGCTGAACAGCCTTCGCTGTTGCAGCAAGTACTCGCTTCCGGCCAGGTGGCGCAGGACGTCCGATACACGATAGATCGCCCCAATGGTCGTCACACTTTGCTCTCGACCAACGCCACACCCCTTTTTGATGCAGGTGGCAAGATAGACGGCATGGTGGTCACGGTTGAAGACATCACCGAACGCCTGATGCTGGAAGCCCAGTTGCGGCAATCGCAAAAAATGGAGTCGGTGGGCCAGTTGGCCGCCGGTGTGGCACATGACATCAACAACATTTTGACCGTCATCCAGGGCCATGCGGGGCTGTTGCTCAACGTTACTCCACCGGGCTCGGACTCGGTCAGATCGTTGAAGCAAATTGCCGCCGCGTCGGAACGCGCAGCCAGCTTTGTCCGGCAATTGCTCACATTCAGCCGCAAACAAATTTTCCGCTCGAAAATTCTCGATTTGAACATGGTGCTGCAGAATTTGCAAAACATGCTCCCGCAAATGCTCGGCGAGGACATCGCGCTGGAGATCCGCTGTCAGCCCAACCTGCCGCACATCGAGGCGGACACCGGCATGATCGACCAGATTGTCATGAATCTGGCAATCAATGCGCGCGACGCCATGCCCAAAGGCGGCAAGCTGCTCATTGCGACCTCGGCCGTTGAAATCGGGGCCGCCCACCTGAGGCAGCATCCCGAAGCCCGGACGGGCTGGTTTGCTTCCTTGACGGTCACGGACACCGGCTGCGGAATGGACCACAAAGTATTGCACCGGCTTTTCGAACCGTTTTTTACGACCAAGGAAATGGGCAAGGGGACGGGGCTTGGCCTTGCCACCATTTACGGAATGGTGAAGCAGCATCAGGGCTGGATCGAAGTCCAAAGCGAGATTGGTGTTGGCAGCACCTTCAAGGTCTTTCTGCCGGTTGCCAGCGATTCCCGCAAGGCGCCCGCCGCGCCAACCGTTGAACCCAAGCCGGCACAGGGTGGTGAAGAAACCATTCTGATTGTAGAGGACGAAACCGGCCTGCTGGAATTGGTGCGAAACGTCCTCCAAGGCTACCACTACCGCGTTCTGGCCGCCTCGTCCGGCGCCGAAGCCCTGCGGGTTTGGGACGAACACAATGGCCGGATTGATCTGCTCCTGACGGATATGATCATGCCCGGCGGCATGACGGGCAACGACTTGGCGACAAAATTAAGAAAACAAAAGCCCAGTCTCAAGGTAATCTACACCAGCGGCTACAGTTCCGAATTGATGGGGAAAGATGCCGGGAAAAGCAATACCACGTTTCTCGCCAAACCGTATCTGCCGCTCGAACTGGCCAAGACTGTTCGGAAATGCCTCGACACCGCTGTTGACAGCAAACATCCGGGCCCTCTCGTCCCGACAGATGCCGTTTCCACGTCGGCGGATGCCATGTCAACACTGCCAGCCTGAGTGTTGAAAAGCCGAGGATCCGTTCGGCAAGTCCCGGTGCCCGGCGAACATGGCGTTTGTCATTTAACATTTGATTGAAAGTTGCCGGCGCTTCTCGCACTCTTGCCGGGTGAAACTTACAGGATTCATTGCGTTGTTTTTGGCCGCGACGCTGTTAACCGGTTGCAAAAAATCCCACGAACCCGCCGCCGCGTCACCAACCCTTGACGATTTGCTGCCAAAACAGGCGCAGCCGAAGCTGCAGACGATAAAAATTTATCTGGGCGCGGAAATTTTGGACACGGAGATGGCATTGACGGGTAAACAGATACGCACCGGCATGATGTTCCGCACCAACATCTTGGAAACCGACTCGATGCTGTTTGTTTTGCCCGTCCCGCAACGCGCGCAATTCTGGATGAAAAACTGCCCCGAATCCATCTCCGCCGCCTACATCGCGCCTGATGGCACGATCGAGGAAATCCATCACCTCGAAAAGAATGACACCAACTCGGTCGTCGCCGCCACCGACAACATCCAATACGTTCTGGAAACCAGGGACGGCTGGTTCGCCCGTCACAACATTGGTGCCGGCACGGTCATTCGCACCGAAAAAGGTTCGTTGGCGGAAACGTTTTTCCAGGATCGCTGATGATTTCTGTCGCCAAGTCCGAAGCATTGTTTGCCGAAGCGTTGAAATACATTCCCGGTGGCGTCAATTCGCCCGTGCGCGCGTTCCGCGCCGTCGGCGGCCAGCCGTTCTTCGTCAACCGGGCAAAAGGCGCGCGCGTTTGGGACGTTGACGGCAACGAATACATTGATTACGTCTGCACCTGGGGGCCGGCGATTCACGGCCACGCCCATCCCAAAATCATTTCCGCCGTAAAATCCGCCGCTGAAAGAGGCACGAGCTTTGGCATCCCGAACCCTTGCGAAGTCACAATGGCAAAGTTGATTTGTTCGCTCGTGCCGGGCGTGCAAAAGGTTCGCATGTGCAATTCGGGGACCGAGGCGTGCATGAGCGCGGTCCGGCTTGCGCGCGGGTTTGCCCACCGCGACAAAATCATCAAATTCGACGGCTGCTACCATGGTCATGCGGATTCGTTGCTCGTGAAAGCCGGGTCCGGCGCGCTGACGTTTGGCCATCCGGACAGCGCCGGAGTACCGGCGGCGTTCACGCAACATACCATCGTTTTGCCGTTCAACGACAGGGAGGCCGTCAAAGCCGCGTTTGACGCGAACAAAAAGCAAATCGCCGGAATCATCGTCGAACCGGTTCCGGGGAATGCCGGGGTTTATCTGCCAAAGCCGGGCTATCTGGAATTTCTTCGCAAAATCACGAAGGCCAACGGCGCGCTCCTGATTTTCGACGAAGTGATGACCGGTTTCCGCCTCGCATCCGGCGGCGCTCAGGAACGTTTCGGCATCACGCCGGATTTGACCTGTCTTGGGAAAATCATCGGCGGCGGTCTCCCGGTGGGGGCGTTCGGCGGTCGGGCTGACATCATGGATTTGCTCGCACCGCTGGGACCGGTCTATCAGGCTGGGACTTTAAGCGGCAATCCGGTTGCAATGGCGGCAGGCATCGCAGCGCTGGAAACATTGAGCAGCCGTGCTCGTAAAAGCGCGAAAAAATCCAGTCCACGTTCTCGCGGACAGGACTCCGATGCGTATTCGCTGCTTGAAAAGCTGGGCGCACAACTGGAAACCGGAATGAAGGACGCTGCAAAATCCGCCGGCGTGCCGGTTGTATTTAACCGTTGCGGCTCGATGTTTTGCGTGTATTTCGCGAGTGGCCCTGTCTGGAACCTGGCCGATGCGATGAAAAGTGACCGCGACCGGTTCAAAAAGTTTTTCGACGGAATGCTGGACGAAGGCATATATCTCGCACCCTCGCAGTTCGAGGCCGGATTTATTTCCACCGCGCACATGGCGGCAGACATTCAAAAGACTGTTGATGCCGCGGCGAAAGTATTGCACAGGTTGTAACCTTTCGGCACCCTGTACGTCTGACAAAACAGACCACCGTTTCACTTTGGTGCGATGGAGTCTGCAGACAACGACCGAAACAAAGTTTATGAAAATCACGAAACCATGGATCGTCACCGCGCTTGTCGCCGGCAATATGCTGCTCTGGGGCCTTGCGCTCAACGCACAGGATGCCACCAATACTCCACCCCCACCACCACCGGCAGGTGGACCGCCGCCCGGGAGCCCGCCTGGTCCGTCCGGCGGACCGGGCATGAGAGGCCGGCCGAATTTCGAAATGATCGCCCAGCAACTCAACCTGACCGATGACCAGAAGCCAAAATTCAGGTCCATCCTGGAGGACCGGATGCAGAAAATGCGCGAATTGCGACAGGACCCTGACTTTGCCAGCCTGTCCCCGGAAGACCGCAGGGCCAAGATGAAAGTCGTCCAGGACGCGATGGAAGCGCAAATGAAAACCCTGCTCACGCCGGAGCAATTCGACAAGTGGCAGAAAATGCCTCAATCGGGCATGCGCGGACGCCGGATGAGTCCGCCTCCGGATGCCCCAAGCCCCGGCGGCACGAATACACCCGCTCCTCCGCCCGTGAATCCACCGCAATAATAATCTGTGGGGTGACATGAAGTGACACCGGGACGGCCTGCGCCGTCCCTTTTTGTTTTGGCGTGTAACATTTCTGTGCGGCGGCTTGCGTAATTGATGGTAACATGAAAACGACAAAATGGCTCTCAATCACGCTGGCCGCCGCGCTCAATATCGGCGCATGGCTGGCTTCTTGGTAGTCTTTTTAGACATGCCCAATGATTGCCACAGATCAACACAAAAGAGAAATCAAATTTCAAACTGACCCACCACCCGGGCGCCGAGGTTGGGATGAAATTACCAAGTCCAGCCAAACGCAAAATACCAGAGCGTGTTTTCTTCGCCAGCGATGGAGTGTCCCACCAACCGTGGTCAGCGGCACACTCAAAGACAGTTGCGTGTCGGGCAGAATGCCATAATTAATTTCCACTGCCGGGCCATTGATGATGTAAGCGCCGCCCTCGTGGATGCCAGTGGCAAAAAGGTGGTTTTCCCAATGTTGATAATCTGTCGGCTCCGGGTCGTCGGTCAAAAACGGCGGGCCGGCAAACGAGCGTGTTGCCAGAATTAAATTCAGGCAGACGGCCAGTGTGATGATTTTGACGACGGGGTTCATCAACTCTTCAAGGCAAAATAATTTCCCGGCCAGCGCGGAGGCAGGCACAACCGGCCACGTCGCCTTGAATTTTGACCATGACGACGGCTGCTTATGACGCATTAGTCGCCATTGGGCAGCAACACCAGCCGGTACGGCTGACTTCCAAACTGTCGATGGGATTTTCCTGGTGCCGGCTAGGAAAACCCTAGTCGCGGTTGTACCAGTCAGGGCGTATCAGACAAGCAGTGCGTGAAATGCTTTGTTCAGGTTGCTGTTTGGGATGAGGTTGCTTGAACGTGCAGCGATTCTTGGCGAAGTCGCCTTTGGTAACAAAGACGGGCGATTTGGTGGCCTATTGGAAATCACGCCGGTGGCATCGCTCGAAATTGTTTTAACGTAACAATCACAGCGGAAGTCAAAGGCAAGAGATGAATGCTCAAGAGCGGAAACTATGGTGGATATGGTGCATATTCGCCGGCATTCTTGCCACGATAATCGTGCTGCTTTGGTTAAAATATCGCTAGTCATCAATTTGGAACACTCCCATCCGCTGGCGCTGATTATTCTGCATTCACGGTTGACATTTTTGGCCTGAAGTGGCTGAGTTGTCATCGTTGGGCCAAAAGGTTTGCGAGATGCCCGGCCAGAGCGACCAGTACCAATGATGAGGTGACAAATGAAAACGGCACTGCTTGAACACATTGAAGCGAAAGTCATCAATTATCTTCTTGATACAAATGCACCCAACCTTGTGAGCCGAATAGCTTTTCAAATCCAGGAAACGAGAGAAGACACGCTCCAAGCCGTTCAAAGCCTGGTAAAAAGCGGCACCATCAAGGGCATGCAGGATTTAACCTTATTCACGTCAACCGGTGAAACCGTTGCTTACACATTGGCCTACGCGTTACAGGTGCCAGTGCCCTTCATTCACCCACCGCCGGTAACACCGCACATTCGGCGCAGCTCAAGGCTTGGTCGTTAGGAAAAATACAATCGCCAGAGCCAACGGCTGCTGCCCATTGAATCTTGCCAAACCCGCAAAGATTTCAGTGTGATCTCTGTGAATATCTTTTAATAACTTTTACTTGGCCGATCAGAACCACCTTCACCATTGTGGAGAGCCATGAAATCCGCCTCATTCAAACCGCGCCAAGATAAAAAATCTGCTTTGCGCACCGTGTACCCTTCCAAGGCCCCGACCAAACAAACCGACAGCCTGACAGCCCACCCGTTACTTGATGCTTGGCTTTGCCAGCAAATCCAGCCTCAGCCCCAAAACTACTTGCATACACTCCGCAAGCGGAGCAACTAGGCCAACCCCACCGGCCAGTTTGGCACCGGGTTTTCACGTTCACGAAACACAACCGCCGCTGGGCGGTCAGTTCACACCTTCACGTTGACATCCATGCGTGGTGTGACTAGGTTGTTGGTAGAAGGCGTTAATCGCGCTTTGAACCATGAAGACAGTGCAAATCATTTACGACGTTACCATGGAACGAAGGGTAGTCGTTTTTGCGTGCGACGATGGTTCGTTTGGATTTGAGGAGCAGCGATTTTCTCGTGAGCCGCTGGAAATGTGTTGGGTTCCGGCTGGGAAGCCGCCGAGTCCTAACTGCCATTGCGACACCGCAGAGCTGGCCTCATTTGAGGCTCGCGGTCACATTCATTGGTTGTCAGAGAGTTTGATTGCGCATTCCGCCTTGTTGGCCGCCGGTGGTCAGCGCTGGTTGGCGTTTTGAATCCAGGATTAGCGGTTCACATTGCGGTCGGCGGCGGCTCAGCTTTCAGGGTGAGCGCACCCGACAAAGCGGTGGGGAATTTAAAGCGGGAAGAATATGAACTGCCCTTCAACCATGAAGTTTTATGAGTGCTGAATCCACATCTGGCCGCATAAAAAAGATTCTGGTGGTGGATGACGACGAGATCGTCCTCAAGACTGTTTCTCTGAAACTGCAAGGGGCTGGTTATAAGGTTTTCACGGCGTTGGACGGCGCGGAAGCTGTCGCCGCCGCACGCGGGGAAAATCCCGATTTGATTTTGCTGGACCTCACTTTTCCGCCCACCGTGGACGGCGTGCCCTGGGACGGTTTTCGTGTCATGGATTGGTTCCATCGGTTGGATGCGTCGAAAAAAATTCCCATCATCATCATCACTGGCAGCGAAGACCCCAGAAAAAAGGAACGGGCCAGCAGCAGCGGTGCGGTCGCATTTTTCCACAAGCCGATTGACCACGACGATTTGCTCAAGGTCGTCCACGCGACGCTCGGCGAGCCGACCAGTCCGGCTTGAAGTCAAGCTTGCGACCGCGGGAGGATTGGGAGTCCATACATCCGCTTGCGAAAGACGAACAAGGACAATAAGCAAGGGACAATCACCCTAATTTGACGGCAGACGAAATGTCAGCCAGAACGACATGATAAGCCCGGCAAGAATGAGGAACCAAATGAGCAATGCCCACCATATTTTCCACTCTTGAGTAGTCATTTCTTGCCTTTAACTCCGGCCGAGATTGCCGCCATTACGGCACTTTCTGGTGATGTCACTGGCGGGATTTCCAACACGGTTGCAAATCGCTCAGGTGCTTTTCCCATAAGGAATCATCCCGGCAGCGAATCTCGGCAGTGTTGAAACTCCGGCGCGTTCCTCACCCGATCAAAATCTTTTACGGCGTCAAGGTGGCTTCTTTGAGGATTTGGATGAAATCGTTTCCAGTTATCGAGATGGTGGCAAGTGTCCTTGATATTTCCTTTCATTGCCGCAAGCCAGGCAAGATTGAAATGCGCTTCGTGATCGTTGGGTTTGAGGCGGATCACTTCGGCGTATTTCTGACCAACCAGCTCAAACAACTTGCTCGCCTCCAGCGTGTTGCCCTTCAGCCTCGCCTGCTGCAAAAGGGCAGCGCCCCAGTTGCTGAACGCTTCGTGATCGTCGGGTTTGAGGCGGATCGCTTCGGCATATTTCTGGCCGGCTTGTTTGAACAATCGGGCGCCCTCCAGCGTGTTGCCCTTCAGTTTGGCCTGAGCGGAAAGTGCGGCGCCCCAGCTGTTGAACGTTTTATGATCGTCGGGCCTGAAGCGTACCGCCCTGGCATATTCTTGACCGGCCTGTTTAAACAATATGTCGCCTTCCAGCGTGTTGCCCTTCAGCCGGGCCTGCGCTGAAAGTGCGGTGCCCCAGTTGTAGAACGCTTCGAAATAGTCCGGTTTGATACAGACCGCTTCCGTATATTTCTGCCCTGCCAGTTCCAACAACTTGTCCGCCTCCGGCGTGCTGCCCTTCAACTTCGCCTGCTCCAGAAGCACGTTGCCCCAGTTGTTGAACGCCTCGTAATCGTCGGGTTTGAGGCGGACCGCATTGGCATAATTCTGCCCCGCCTGTTCCAACAACTGATCCGCCTCCGGTGCGTTGGCCTTAAACATCGCCTGCTCCAAAAGCACGTTGCCCCAGTTGTAAAAGGCCTCGTACTTGTCGGGCTTGATGCGGGAGGCTTCGGCATATTTCTGACCGGCCTGTTCCAGCAACTTGTCCGCTTCCGGTGTGTTGCCCCTTGACAGTGCCTGGTCCGAGAGAATATCGCCCCATCTGTAAAACGCCTCGTGATCGTCGGGTTTGAGGCGGACCGCTTCGGCATATTTCTGACCGGCCTGTTCCAGCAACTTGTCCGTCTCCGGCGTATCGCCCTTCAGCTTCGCCTGATCGGAGAGCGCGGCGGCCCAGTTGCCAAACGCCTCGTGATTGTCGGGCTTGATGCGGGCCGCTTCGGCAAATTTCTGATAGGCCCGCTTGAACAATTTGTTGGCCTCCGGCGCGTTGTCTTTCAGCCTTGCCTGGTTTGAAAGGGCATTGCCCCAGTTGTTGAACGCTTCGGGATCGTCGGGTTTGAGGCGGACGGCCTTGGCATATTTCTGATCGGCCTGTTCCCACAATCTGTCCGCCTCCGGTTTCCTGCTCTTCTGCCTGGCATGTTCCGAAAGCGCATCGGCCCAGTTGTAGAACGCCTCGTAATCATCGGGTTTGACACGGGCCGCTTCGGCATATTTCTGATATGCCTGCTTGAATAGTTTGTCCGCCTGCGACGTGTTGCCTTTCAGCGTTGCCTGACTTGAGAGTGCATTGCCCCAGTTGTTAAAGGCTTCGGGATCGTTGGGTTTGAGGCGGACCGCTTTGGCATATTTCTGCCCGGCCTGTCCCAACAGCTTGTTCGCCTCCGACGTATTACCCTTCAGCCGCGCTTGCTGTAAAAGTGTAGCAGCCCAATTATTGAGCGCTTTGTGGTTGTTGGGTTTGAGGCGAACCACCGCTGCATATTTCTGACCGGCCTGTTCCAATAACTTGTCTGCCTCCGGCGTGCTGCCCTTCAACTTCGCCTGCTCCAGAAGCACGTTGCCCCAGTTGTTGAACGCTTCGGGATCGTCGGGTTTGAGGCGGACGGCCTTGGCATATTTCTGATCGGCCTGTTCCCACAATCTGTCCGCCTCCGGTTTCCTGCTCTTCTGCCTGGCATG
>Ga0187863_10003822_pt1 | contig 10955 bp, 9 predicted proteins | sample June2016WEW_11_1_FD_132975 | JGI IMG/M metagenome (GOLD analysis project Ga0187863, IMG submission 132975) | Peatland microbial communities from SPRUCE experiment site at the Marcell Experimental Forest, Minnesota, USA - June2016WEW_11_10 | ecosystem: Environmental > Terrestrial > Soil >...
CGGGCGGCAAACTCCCACTCGGCCTCGGTTGGGAGGCGCTTACCGGCCCACGCGCAAAACGCCCGTGCATCGTTCCAGGAGACATGGGTCACCGGATATTGCGAGCGGCTCTCAATAGAGGAGTCGGGACCTTCCGGATGCCCCCAATCGGCGCCTTCTACCTTGCACCACCAGGGTGCTCCCGCAACTGTGTCACGGACCAATTCCTGGTAACGGTCAGGCGATATGTGGCTCTGGAACACGAAGGACCAACCGAGCTGCTCCGACTCCGTTCGATAGTCCGCCGCCCGCACGAACTCCGCAAATTGTGCGTTGGTGACCGGATGAATATCGATATAGAACGGATCGAGGAACACCGTCCGCACCGGCCCCTCGCCATCCTTCTGAAAGGCCCGGCTGTAATCGGTGCCCATCAGGAATTTGCCGCCGTCGAGCTTCCGCATGCCTTCGATGGATCCAGCGGCAACGCGCAGTCTTTGCTCACTGGCGGCGCGCGACTCGCTAAGCCGGACAGCCCGCTCTTTACCTGGAACGCAGCAAGCGAATTCCTGCTTCATACTTTTCTGATTTCGGCCCGGGCGCGCAGAGAGTCGATAAATTCGTACACCGCTTGTTGTTTCTTTTGGTTCAACAGTTGCCCCTCGATCTCGCCGCGAACTTCATTCAGCGAACGATACCCCGCGGGGTGCCGCTCGATGAGCCGGGCAATGTGGAAGCCGAACGGAGAGCGGAACACGGCGCTTGTCTCGCCGGGCCGGAGAGAGAACACCACGGCCTCGAACTCTTCCACCATATCGCCGCGCCCGAAAAAGCCCAGGTCGCCGCCACGCCCGGGACAGTCCGAACAACGGTTCGCCAGTTCCGCGAAATCGGCCCCGTTCTTCAATGCAAGATCAATCTCGCGAATCGCCGCCGCTGCCTGTTCTTCGGTCGCCGCCTCATCCACGTTCTTCACAATGTGGGCCGCTCGGATCGACTCCGGCAGATAGAATGAGGACTTGAATTCCCGGTAATACGCGGCGACTTCCTGGGCCTTCGGTCTCGCCAATTTTCGTGTGACGTTGTCGATCAGTTCCTCTGAAGAGAGTGCCCCCGCCGCCTGCTGCAACAGAACGCGCTCAATGACATTTTCCCGCGCCCATTCCCGTGCCCGTAACTCCAGCGAAAGAGAGTCTTCGGACGGCATCTCCAGCTTGAGGCGCTCTTTCAGAAAGCCTGCTTCGTCCCGTATTGTTTGATCGTCAATCAGTTGATCGTTTACCAGGATTGGCATGTCGAAGTCGTCAGGCAACAATAGCTTATCAAATCCTCGATCATTAGTTGTCCATTATCAAGATCGACATTGACGTGATTACCGCAAAGATGCTAACGTCGATAATCATTCGGGGACGGATATGAAAACCAGTTCAAGACGTAATCTATTGAAAAACACCGCTCTGGCCGGGATCGCCGCGACCGGTTCCGGCGCGCCCGGATATGCAGCCGTACCGCCGTCCGGCGAAGGCGGCTCACATTGGGATCGGCCCCCCAAACAGCAGGGCAACAATCTGAATGTAGTCGTGCTGGTCTCCGACACGTTTCGTGCGGACAATCTGGCGGCGTACGGCAGCCAATGGGTGGAAACCCCGAACCTGAACAAGTTTGCCCAACAAGCTATCGTGTTCGAAGATGCTTATCCCGAGGGACTGCCCACCATTCCGGCGCGAAGAACCATTTACACGGGTCGGCGCATTGTTCCAACCTACTATTACCGGCAGCCCGAGCCGGTCCAACTACCCGGCTGGCATCATCTCTACAACGAAGATGTGACGCTTTCGGAGACGTTGCAGGAAGCCGGTTACGCGACCGCTCTGATTGCCGATCTTCCGCACCTGCAGCGGCCCGGCCGCAACTTTCATCGTGGCTTTGGGTACTACGAATGGGTCCGCGGGCAGGAGATCGATTCCTATGCGCAGGCCCCGCGAAAACAACCCGATTACACCGATCTTTTCCCGGCCGATTACCTGCAGCAATCAGGTCTGGTGCAAAGCGGTTTTCTGAATCAGTACACGGCGAACCGGAGGCGCTGGCTGAAGTACGGCGAATCCATTGTCGAGCAAACTGCCAAAAACGCGGTCCAATGGCTTAAGGAAAATCACGACCAGAAGCCTTTCTATTTACAGGTGGAGGTGTTCGATCCGCACGAGCCATGGGATCCGCCAAAACAGTTCCTCGAAAAATATCTGAAGGAGCCGACGAAACACAGTTGGCCGGAGCCGCCGTACGCCAACCTTGCCGTTCCCGAGGAGGGCGTGAAACGGCTTCGCGCCAACTATGCGGGAGAGGCGTCCAACGTCGATTACTGGTACGGCAAGGTGCTCGACACTCTGGCGGAGCTCCGTCTGTTCGATAATACGGTGGTGCTGTTTCTTTCGGACCACGGCGCACTGCTGGGCGAACAAGGCCAGTGGGCCAAGGGTCCTGAGAGGCTGCGTACCCAGGTGACCCACGTTCCGGTTCTGTTGCGTGTGCCTGGCGGGCAGCATGCCGGCAAGCGGGTGGCAGGTCTGGTTCAGTTTCCCGACTTTGTTCCTACTCTGCTGGGGCGCCTGAATCTAAAGCCGACGCCGCGGGTCACGGGAGAGGATTTGTGGCCGTACGTAACGGGCGAACGAGCGCCGCGCCGGGATCACGTTATCTCCGCTTACGGCTACATCGCGTCCGTCCGTACGCATGAGTGGAATTACTCGGCTGTATGGAACAAAGAAAAATACCAGGGTATCTGGAAGCCGCAGTTGTATAACAGCAAGAGCGACCCGCATGAATTGAAGGACGTGGCGGATAGATATCCGGCGGTTGTCAAGGATTTGCAGGCGAAGCTCGAACGCTACATCGCCTCCGGTTGGGATATCACCCGCGGGAGCTTCAATGAAAAAGCCGGGTAGGCTTTAGAAATCGCAGTTATGCAGTTCGATTCGGTCAAGAGCGGTCAGCATACGATCACGCGGCGTTCCTTCATGGGCGCTACGGCGGCTGCGACGGCCACCTCGCTCTACTCGGCTGAGCAGAAGAAACCTAACATCGTTTTTATTCTCTGCGACGACCTGGGCTACGGAGATCTGGGTTGTTATGGTTCGTCGATCCGCACGCCGAACCTGGACCGCCTGGCGGCGGACGGCATCCGTTTTGCCAACTTCGATTCGGCGGATCCTGTCTGTTCTCCGTCGAGAGCCGCGCTTCTCACGGGCCGCTATCCTACCAGAGTCGGTGTTCCCCGCGTGCTCATGCCCCAGGACACAGGCGGCCTCGATCCTGGCGAAACCACGCTCGCCAACGTGGCCAGGGACCAGGGCTACCGGACCGCCTGCTTCGGGAAGTGGCACCTGGGCCGTCCCGACCGCTATCTTCCGACCAACCGCGGCTTCGATCGCTACTTTGGAATTCCTTACAGTAACGACATGAATCCACGGCCACTGCTCGAGGGCACCAAAGTGGTGGAACAGACCGCTACCCTCGAAACGTTGACGCGGCGCTACACGGAGCATGCGGTTCAGTTCATCCACGAATCGTCGCGCTCGCCGTTCTTCCTCTACCTGCCGCATACCTTCCCCCATATTCCTCTGGCAGCGTCGGAGCGTTTTCGAGGTAAGTCGTCGCAGGGACTCTACGGAGATGTAGTCGAGGAGTTGGACTGGAGCGTGGGCGAGGTATTGCAGGAGTTAAAGCGCAATGCCGAGGATAACGATACTCTCGTGCTCTTCAGCAGCGACAATGGACCCTGGTATCAGGGCAGTCCCGGTAGGTTGCGCGGGCGCAAGGCAACCACCTATGAAGGCGGCGTGCGGGAGCCATTTATCGCAAGGTGGCCAGGCAAAATTCCCGCCGGTCAGGTATCGGAGGCAGTGACTTCGATGCTGGATGTGTTCCCTACCGTGACCCGGCTCATTGGAGGCCGCTTGCCATCGAAGCCGCTCGATGGCATCGATATCTGGCCGATCCTGAGCGGCGCCAGGAAGTCGATCGACAGGGAGGCATTGCTTTACTTCGATAACTGGGACTTGCAATGCGCCCGCTGGAATAACTGGAAGCTGCATGTGGCGCGGCACAACTCAAGTACCTACAGCGCGGAACCCGCTGGAGGGCGTCGCAACTTTATTCTGCCCCGGCCCGAACTCTACAACCTGGCGCTCGATCCGGCGGAAAGCTATGACGTCGCTCCCGGTCATCCGGAGATTGTGGCCGAGATACAGCGTCGTATTGACAAGCTTCTGGCCGGTTTTCCCGAGCCGGTTAAACAGGCCTGGGCTGAATCGAAAGCGCGCCGGGTGGACCCGGCAACGCCTGTCGGCGCGCGTCCCAGACCGGCGGATGGCCGATAAACAGCATTACGGTTGAGACTGCAAAGGAAAGGCCAATTGCCCTATGGACGTTCAGATCGTGATATTTCCCGAAACAAAGGTTGCCGCGATCGAGCATTTCGGATCGTCGGCACTCGAGCACGATACGGTGAAGAAATTGATCGCGTGGAAATTCGAGCAGCGCTTGCTGGACCCGGTGAGGCACCGTAGCTATGGCGTTCACTATACAGACTGGCGCACCACAAAACCCTCAGATCATCACGTCGATTTCTGTCTTTCCGTCGAACAGGAAGTTGGGCCCAATTCTTTTGGCATCGTCAACAAGGTAATTCCACGCAACCGGTGTGCACTGGCCCGGGACGTTGGCTCTCGCCATAACAACAAGGCCGCAGTCCGTATCTACGAGGAATGGCTGCCTCGGAGCGTCGAAGTGCCTGGCAATTTTCCAATCTTCTTCCATTACGTCAATGTCGGGCCTGATGTTCGGGAAGAAGAGATGATCACTGATGTGTACCTGCCCTTAAAATAGGCTCATCTGCTCAATGTCATGAGTTGCTACGGCTGGCCTGTTTTCAGCTGATCACGGCTGGCGGGTGATTTTGGGTCTTCACCGCGGCTCGTGGCGCTTCAGGAACGCAGCCGATTGATCAGAGCGACGTCGTCCAGAACGGCGACGCCCATCTTGCTCAGGTATTCGCGGCAGAGTCTTCAAAGAAATCGTCATCCTTCGTGCACAGTATGTCCGCCTCGCCGATGATCGCCGTCTGCATCACCATGACATCGTTTACGTCGCGGATCGGAGCGGTCACAAAGAGCTCAAGTCACAATCTCCGAGGATCGTCGGAGAAAATTGATGTAATCGAAAACGAGGTTCTCGGACAGATCGTAGAACGGCTGCAATCGAGGGTAGCGCAGGACCCGCGCAATATCTTCACTGGTGCTGGCGGTAACTGGGGCGAACGCTCTTCATAACCTCGGTGAGGATTTCTTCGGCCTCCTCTGCGGAGCCGGGTTTACGGCGGCTACGCAGAGGCCGAGCAGACCCTCAATGGCCATCTTCTGGTCGGGCGAGACATCTTTGGCGTTGCGGATCATGAGACAAGTCCTGATTACATTATGATCCTGCTCCATTACTGTTCGACCAAACAATAACCGAACATTGCGGGGCCGTAAAAAACCCAATCAGCCCCGTACGATCCTAAATGATCTGACGAACAACCCTTGGCATATCAATTAAATGAGAGCGCCATTCGGAAACGATTGATTATTTCGTCTCTGGCTGAGATTGCGGGCAAGACCGACGATCCACGTGAGGGCGCCTGGAAAGTTCGCCAAATCGTCGACCTCCCCTGCGTTGAGCCCCGCAGCTTTCAGGCACGTCGATCAGCACGTCATTTCCTGAGGCGCAGGTTGTCGTTTAGCCGTGCCGTATGAAAGAATCTTTTAGTAGAGGTTTCCGAATGTGTCGTTGTTTCGCGGTAGCTGTAGGCGTCCTTTTGGCCAGTGCCACGACGGAGGCCGGGGTGTCCGCACGAATCCTGCTCGGTGTCGGCGACACTGCCGAGACTGTTGAGGACGGAGAGATCGTCGCACGCGGTGCGCAGATTGCAACCGTCGAACCCTGGCGTTTCGATGACAGCGATTCGATGCTCCCCGGGAATCGATGGAAAATGAGCACCCACCCTGTCCGCGTCTTTAGTGCCCGCGACGGCAGGGGCCCCGGCGGCGAGCAGGAGAACGGCGAATTGGTCTGGGCCTCGCCGATGTGGATCACGTACACGGGAAGATGACACGAGTAAACATAGACGTTTCACGTATTAAAAATAACCGGGAGACCGGTGCCCGCGACCCCGTCATCCGGATAGTTGACGACGGCGAGACGCGGTTTGCGCACTATCTGGAAATCCTTGGCCCGTGCCGAGTGGTTTACGATCCAACGCGGCCAGGAACGACCTGCTGGATTGAAACGGAGTCTGATCTGCGCGTCAAGCTGACACCCGTCGCGGCAGAGCTCGGCGGGTGATATTTCGACATTGAAACCTCGACGGGAGCCCACTTCCCGATTCTTCAATCCCAGGCGCCCAACCGGCTTCCCGCAAAACACAAAGTTGCAATCCGCATGGAAGGCTACTATACTTTAATATCACTATTTCGATAGACTATACGGCGTTATATGAAAACCGGCAACCTGCAGGGTGAAACGGGTTTGACATCGGGTATTTTTTATTCGCATTTTCTCGCCTTTGGGGCCCGCGTCGTTCGGGCACAGTTGCAGGGACGGTTAAAGACAGTTCGGGGGCTCTCGTCGCCGGGGTGAATATAACTGCCACGGATCTCGACACCCGGTAGGCTCCGCATTCGGTGGCGTGACCACAGCCGGCCCGTTTCCGACAGGATTTCGCATAGCGCTGTGAAGAAAGAGGCACTGTGAAAAACAGAGCTGTTATTGCTTTGGCATTGCTGATCTCCCTGCTTTCGGTCTTTTCACTCCGCATGCTGACCGCGCAGTCCGGTCGAGACTACCTCACGCCCGAACTCCGGGCACAGGTTAACCGGCTTGAGGCAGACACCCAGCCCACCAACGCCCGGAACGTGGCCGACCGCGGTTTGCTGTTGTGGCAGTGGATCAATGCCTATTCGCTGACCGGCGGTCATCTCCCCGTAAATGCGACCCAGGAGTTAGGTCAGGCATTCGTCTTTGCCGATGCCGCCAGGCAAGGCACGCCCCCCGCCATCGCCGGCAACATAAGCAATCTCATCGCGAACGTGGACAGCCTGATCTACGAATTCCGCCTCAGGGACAAGCGCCCCGGTGCGATTCCTCTCGTCACCGCAAGTACCGCAGGCCCGTTCGCCGCGTCCTCCCATGTCACCCTGACCGAAACCGTGACCATTGGCGACATGGCAATGAAAGTTGGCGGCGCGATCATGCTCGCCCGCACGTTACAAAACGACGGCGGTCCGCCGCAAATGGACGATCCAAAGGCCGACAACTACGTGACCGTGCGCACGACGAACTCCAAAGCCCGCTTCGTAAAGAACGCCGTCGAATGGGCCGGAATGCACGGCGGCTTTCGCGGTGAGCAACCCAATCCCGGCTTTAAGCTCGAAGGCGCCGACCTTCAGCCCGGCGATCAGGTCGTCTTCACCTACGGCGACCGCACGGGCGGTTCCGCCGGGCTGCGAATGCCCAGTTTCAGTAACGACGAACTCCTGCATCCGATCTACGTGGATCTCGAAGGCGGCGGCAAATTTCTTTCCCCCGCCTGGCCGTCCTTCCGCGTCATCGGAAATGGACTGACCGCCGTTCGCGCCACCGCACCATCGATCGCCGCTTCCGGGGAAAAGTTCGAACTGGCGGTGCGCGCCGAAGACGACCACTGGAATCGCGCTACCGGTCAGATCCCGGGCTGGGAAATTTCTCTGAACGGAAGGCCCGTGCGCACCGTTCCAGCCGGCACCGAAGGACTCGTCGTAGTGAAAGATCTGCAGATCGATCAGCCTGGAACCTATCGTTTCGGCGTCCGTTCGGTGGATGGAAAATACACGGCGACCAGCAATCCCGTCTGGGTGGAGCAGAATCCCGCACAGCACATTTACTGGGGTGAAACCCACGCCCACAGCGGCTTCAGCGAAGGCATGGGCACCGTCGACGGCTTTTACAAATGGGCCCGCGAAGATGCCTGGCTCGATTTCGGCGGCCTCAGCGAACACGACATCTGGCTGGACGATTCCGAATGGGCAGCCATGAACGACGCCGTCCACCGCTACACAGAGCCCGGTCGTTTCATTGCCTATCTCGCTTACGAATGGACGACGACCCGACAGTACGGCGGCCACCACAACGTCTTCTTCCGCAGCCCGGACCGCTCGCGCGTGCCCACGCAGATGAACTACACGCTCTCTCTTCTGTATCAGGGCCTGCGAGCGAAATACCTCCCGAAAGACTTACTTGTGATTCCCCACGCCCACCAGGCGGCGGACTGGCGCCACACCGATCCCGACCTGGAACGTCTGGTAGAGATCGCCTCCACGCACGGCAATTTCGAATGGTTCGGTAACTATTATCTGCAGCGCGGCGCTGAGGTGGGATTCGTCGGTTCCTCGGACGACCATCGCACGCGCCCGGGCTACAGCGCCGCAGCCGGCGCCGAACTGACACTTTCCACAATGAACTCTCTGGTAGCCGTCCGCGCCAGCCAAAAAACTTCCGACGTCATCTTCGACGCGTTGCGCGATCGGGCGACCTACGCCACCAGCGATGCCAAACGCATACTCCTGGACTTCCGCGTAAACAATCAGTTGCCGGGGCGCCGCATCGCGTATTCCGCCGACCGGCGCATGCACGCGCGTATTTCCGGAACAGCCCCGATCGACAGACTCGACATCGTCAAGAACGGTGAACTTGTCTATACGCAGCGTTTCGCTCAGGCGGAGATGCAGCCGGCATCGCGCGTGGAGGTGAGCTTCTACTCCAGTTCCGAGCCCTTCGTTCGCGACAATCCGCGCGGCTACCGTCCGTGGCACGGATACATGGATATCGAAGGCGCGCAGATGAGTGGCTTTACGCCCTTTTTCGATAACCCGACGATTTCATTCCTGCGCCGCGACCCCGCCAATCCCAACCGGATTCGATTCACGGACGAGACGCGCGGCAGGGCTGAGCCTTTCCAACTCGAACTCACAGGCGTCACCCCATCCACCCGCTTGGTTTTCCACCTCGAAGAGACCACCGAATTCGGTACAGCGCCCACGCCGGTGCGCACTCTCGCCACGATTCCCGCGAGCGTCGTGGAAGTGCCGTTCAGCCAGATGAACCGGGGCATCGTTACCAGGGAATTGCCGGTTGACCGTTACCGCGATACAATCTCAGCCCAATTCGTGAATCGCGACGCGCCCATGGATGCAGAACTGGACTATCAGGACAGAAGTGACCCGCAGCCTGGCGACTATTACTATCTGAGGGTCACCCAGCTGGACGGATCCCGCGCCTGGTCGTCTCCGATATGGGTCGGTGGGGAGTCTCCCCGATGATGGCTAATAGATGATGGCCAATTATTGAGTTTCTATGGATCCCGACCGTTCAGAACGCATTCGCTACTTCGGCTTCGCAGGATTTGTCGGCTTCCTGCTTCTCCTCAATCTCACCGGCTATTTCAGGACGATTTTTGGAATCGACACAGCCGCAATTATCACAGTCCTGGCCGGCTATCGAATTTTTTTCAACTCCATCGCCGCGCTCCTTGAAAAGGAAATCTCAGCCGATCTCGCGATCTGCATAGCGGTAATCGCAGCGCTGGCCGTCGGTCAGTACCTCGCGGCCGCCGAGGCCATGTTCATCATGCTGGTGGGCGAAGGGCTGGAGGCCTATGCCGCTGGCCGGACCTCGGCCGCAATTCATCGTTTCGTCGAACAAATGCCGCGCCGCGCCCGCCTCCTGCGCGGCGAAGAAGAACAGGAAGTAGATGCCGGATCGCTGACGCACGGCGACGTGATTCTGGTTCGCGCGGGAGAGCGCATTCCTGCCGACGGAATAGTCCTCTCCGGCATCTCCAGCGTCGATGAAAGCACCATCACCGGCGAAGCGCTGCCCCGCGAGAAAGAAGCGGGCCAGGAGGTTTTCTCGGGAACTCTGAACGGAAACGGCCTGCTTCGAATCCAGGTAACGCGAGCCGGTGAGGAGACGGCGCTGTCGCGTGTTGTGGCTCTGGTCGAAGAGGCAAGAAAGCAGCGTGCCCCCGTGGAACGCCTGGCCGACAGCTACGCGCGCTATTTTCTCCCGGCCCTCCTCCTCGCGGCCTGTCTTACTTTTTACTTCACACGCGACTGGCTGCGCACCGTGGCGGTTCTCATTGTGGCTTGCCCATGTGCGCTGATTCTGGCCACGCCCACCGCAATGGTGGCAGCCATCGGCGGCCTTGCGCGCCGCGGCATTCTGGTGCGCGGCGGGACCGTCCTGCAACAGTGCGCCAAAATCGATACGGTTCTTTTCGACAAGACCGGAACCATTACAACCGGCCAGTTTGAGATCCTTCGCGTCACCGCGCTTCGCAGCACGGAAGCCGACGTTCTCAATCTTGCAGCCGCGGCGGAAAGCGGCTCAGACCATCTCCTCGCGCGCGTGATCGTTTCCGAGGCGGCCCGGCGCGGGCTGAAACCGCCCACCGTGGAAGAGAGCCGGATCCTGCCGGGCCGGGGCGCCGAATGTACGCTCAGTGGCCGGACCATTCGTGCCGGCAGTGCAGCGTTCCTTGCCGGTTGCGGAATCGACGGTGCATCCCGCCTTCTTGAGGAAGCCGATGCACTGGGCGCTACCGCTGTGCTCGTAGCGGACAACGACGAACTCAAAGGGGCCATCTTCCTCCGCGACCGCGTCCGGGACGGCGTCAAAGAAGCTATCGAAGAGCTCCGAACAATCGGGATCGGGTACCAGGTGATGCTGACCGGAGACCGCCGTCGCGCGGCGGAAGTAATTGGCCGCGAGGTCGGCGTTCCAACAGTCGAAGCGGATCTTCTGCCCGAACAAAAGCTGGAGCGGGTGCGCCAGCTCACTTCGCAGGGCCGCCTCGTCGCGATGGCGGGCGATGGCGTCAACGATGCGCCCGCTCTCGCCGCGGC
>Ga0187863_10003826_pt1 | contig 10950 bp, 10 predicted proteins | sample June2016WEW_11_1_FD_132975 | JGI IMG/M metagenome (GOLD analysis project Ga0187863, IMG submission 132975) | Peatland microbial communities from SPRUCE experiment site at the Marcell Experimental Forest, Minnesota, USA - June2016WEW_11_10 | ecosystem: Environmental > Terrestrial > Soil >...
ACGCCAGCGCCGCGGCTTCCGCCGGGGAAATGCCGAGCCGGTTCATGCCGGTGTCAATATGGAGTGCTGCGCCGCCCTGCCACCTTTGGGCGGCGACGAATGCATCCCATTCGGCCAGTTCGGCCGTGCTGTTGATGACCGGCCGCGCATTGAGTTCGGTGAACGCCGTCGCGGCCTGCGGTGAAAATCCGTTGAGCACGTAAATCGTGGCATCGCGGGCCCGGGGACGAACCCGGCGGGCCTCGGCGATATCGGCCACGAAAAAGGTTTTACAACCGGCCGTTGCGAGCTTTGCGGTGACCGCTTCGAGGCCGAGCCCATAGGCATTGGCCTTGACCACGGCAGCGCATTCGACGGTGAGCAGTTTGCGCGCCAGCGCGCGCCAGTTGGCTTCGACGGCGTCGAGATCGATGAAAAGCGTCCCGCCGGTCTCGGGGTCGGCCAACAGGCTCGCCAGTCCAGGCAGCGGTTCTGCGAGTGCCATGGCTGCCTTATGACCGGCACCGCGGCGATGGTAAAGCGGGGCGTCGGGCTAAAATCCTGCCTGATGTCTTGTGTCTGGGTCGGCGAAGCGGGTCACTTCCGCGTCAAACTGCAGATTGACCGTTCCCGTAGGTCCGTGCCGCTGCTTGCTAATGATGACCTCAGCCTTGCCGTGCACTGCCGCCATCTCGGTCTGCCATGCTTCGTATTCAGCAGTGCCGGGACGCGGCTCCTTGTTCATCAAGTAGTATTCCTCACGGTAAACGAACAGCACGACGTCCGCATCTTGCTCAATCGAGCCCGATTCGCGCAGATCAGATAATTGCGGGTGTTTGTCTTCCCGGCTTTCCACCTGACGCGACAGCTGAGACAAAGCCAAGATCGGAACGTTCAGCTCCTTGGCCAGCGCCTTCAGACTTGTGGTGATCTCGGTCACTTCGTGAACGCGGCCTTCCATCGCGCGGCGCGTCGATCCCTGCATCAGCTGAATGTAGTCGATAACAATGAGGTCTAGCCCGCGCTGCCGCTTGAGCCGGCGGGCTCGGGCCGTGAGCTGCGCAACCGAGACGCCGCCGGTTTCATCGATGAAAAGCGGCAATTGTTGGATTTCGATCACCTTGTCTTTGATTTTTTCAAAGTGAGAATCATCGATATCGCCGCGCCGCATCATGCTGGACGATATACCGGTCTGCTCGGCGATGATTCGCGTTGCCAATTGCTCGGCCGACATTTCCAGCGAGAAAAATCCGACGATACCGCCGTCGACCGTTCCCATATGTCCGTCGGCGCGCTGCTCGCCCCGCCATGCCCGCGCGACGTTGTAGGCGATGTTGGTCGCCAGCGCCGTCTTTCCCATGCCAGGCCGGCCCGCCAGGACGATGAGATCGGAGGCTTGTAAACCGCCCATTTTTGCGTCGAGGTCCCTAAGGCCGGTTGCGAGACCGGACAGCCTGCCGTCGCGTTGGTACGCAGCTGCCGTCATATCGACGGCCCGGGTCAACGCCCGTCCGAACGGCTGGAAGCCGCTGTCGTAGCGGCCCCGCTCCGCGACTTCGTAGAGCTTGCGTTCGGCGTCTTCGATGTGGCTGGTCGGCGTTGCCTCTACCGGTGCCTCGTAGGCGAGGTTGACGATGTCCTCGCCGATCTCGATCAAAGCGCGGCGAACCGAGAGATAGTAAACAATACGGCCGTAATCCTCGGCGTTGATGATGGTGGTTGCTTCGGCGGCGAGTCGCGCCAGATATTGATTGACGGAGAGCCCGGCGATGTCTTGGTCCGCCGGAAGGAAGGTCTTGAGCGTTACTGGCGTCGCCAGTTTTCCGGCCCGGATTAGACTGCCGGCCAATTCGAAGATTCGCTGATTAATCTCTTCGAAGAAGTGCTTGGCTTCGAGGAAATCGGAGACGCGATAAAAAGCCTCGTTATTAACGAGGATCGCGCCGAGCAGAGCCTGCTCGGCCTCGATGTTGTGGGGCAGCGCGCGGACCGGAAGTTCCGCAGGGGCCTGTTTGCGTACGATCGAATCGATTTGCGCCATGGTCCCGATCAAGGGGTTCGCGTGTGGCCAATTTTGGGTTGGCCAATATGGAATTAGCCGGTTGAGGGCAACTCAACGTCGCGGATCACTCAGCGACAGCGCCACTACTCGCAATTCCCGGCCGCTGTACGCTTACCGCGAGCACGTCGTCGATAGTCCAGCCAGGGCACCATGGGAAATACTCTTTGCGGCTTTCCCCGCTAACCACCGCGTGTCGAGACGACACCGTTGATAGGGGCCACTGGTCCTTGACGTCCGCTATCCGACGGCCGGATGGTGCCCGCGCTATTCTCCGGCCAGGCGCAGCGGCGCGGTGTAGCTGGTTTCAACTTCGCGTAACCGCGCTTCCTCGCGCCCGATGTAATCGCGCGTCGCCGGCACCACGCCTTTGCGCTTGGCCATCTGGATTTGAAACACCACCAGATCGCTCTCGCGGAACGCCATCTCGGAGGATGCCAGGTAGAATTCCCACATGCGCACGAAGCGCCCATCGTAGAGCCGCTCGACGTCCTCACGGTGGGCGAGGAAACGCTCGCGCCAGGCCTTGAGCGTCTCGGCATAGTGGAGCTGCATGATTTCGACGTCGGTGACCATGAGCCCGGCGTATTGGATGGCCGTCAGGACTTCCGAGAGCGCGGGGATGTAGCCCCCTGGAAAGATATATTTGGCGATCCAGGGATTGGTGACGCTCGGAGGGCCGCTGCGCCCGATCGTGTGGAGAAGAAAAACGCCGTCGTCAGCAAGGAGCTGTGCACCCTTGCGGAAAAAGGTGTCATAAAAGCCGACCCCGACATGCTCGAACATGCCAACCGAGACGATGCGATCGAACCGCCCGGTGACATCGCGGTAGTCCTCGAGGCGGAAAATCGCGTCCTTGGCGCGGCCGCGCTCGAGCGCTCGCTGCTGGGCGCGTGCGTACTGTTCCTGCGAGAGCGTGATGCCGGTGACGCGGGCGCCGGCGACCTCGCCTAGATAGAGGGACAGGCCGCCCCAGCCGCAGCCGATGTCGAGTACGCTGGCGCCGGGTTCAACCCGCAGCTTGGCGGCGAGGTGGCGCTTCTTGGCGAGCTGCGCATCGTCGAGCGACTGGTTGGGCTCCTCGAAGTAGGCGCAGCTATACTGCTGGTCGGCGTCGAGGAAGAGCGCATAGAGCCTGCCGTCGAGATCGTAGTGGTGCGCGACATTGCGACGTGCCCGGAACCGCGGATTGAACTGCTGCAGGCGGCGGAACAGATAGCGGGCGAGCCGCCACGGCAGGGTCCAGGTCGGCGGGGCGATGCGCTCTTGCCGCAACAGGATTGCGAGCGCATCAGCGATCGAACCTCGCTCGAGAACGAATGTGCCGTCCATATAGGCTTCGCCCAGGCGGAGTTCGGGATTGAGCAGCACCGCCCTCTGCGCCTTTGCGTTGGTGAAGCGCGCGGCGACAGGGGGGCCGCTGCCATCGCCGAAGGTGTAGGTGTTGCCCGCTGCCGTGGTAACCGTAAACGACCCATGACGGATGAACCGGCTCGAGAATATCGATAGCAACCGATCCACGGCCTCCTCCACGCGCTCCTACGCCGCCGCCACAGACGCGACCATCAATGCCTTCGGCGTTGCACCCGCTCCCCCGGCCGGCTCATAGACCTTTGCGGCGAGCAGGGCTTCTGCTTGCCGTCATTAAAACAAAATCCTCGTTGACCAGCAATGCAGGTGACGACGGTCTTGTCCCGCCGCGACCGCGACGCCCGGCTCGCATTGGGCCGGTTTTGGGGTAAGGATGGCTCGCCTGCCGAAACGATTTGAGGAGTTCAGGGTGACCCGGCGTCTCGCGGCAACTATCGGCCTGCTGGCAGGACTAGCTCCAGCGTGGGCCTGTGCTCAGACCAATATCGACCAGGGCAAGACCCCGGCGCAGATCTTTGCGTCCGCCTGTGCTGAATGCCACAAGGCTACCCGCGCGCTGGCCAGCGGCAAAAATAGCTCAACGCTTACGGATTTCCTGCAGGAGCATTACACGACAAGCCGCGGGCAAGCGGCTGCGCTGGCCGCCTACGTGCTGAGTGCGGCGCGCGAGAGCGGCGCGGCTCAACGCGGCCAAAAGCCGTCTGAGGCCCATGCCACGGCACCCGCCGAGGAGCCCAAGCCGGCAAAACGCCAAGCCCGGCAACCTGGACAGCCCGAAGAGGGGACACCGGCGACCGCTAAGCTACACCAACGGCGCCCGGCAACGGCCGCGCGAAACCATCGCGAGGAGCCTAACGCTCCACCGTCCCAGGAGCCAGCAGCGGTTGCCCATGTGCCTGCTGCGGTCGTGGCTGAGCCGGCCGCCCCGACTGAGCCACCGCGCCAGGAAGCAAGTCCGGCTCCAGCGGCCGCGGCTCCGCCGGCGGATGCCGCATCGGGCGGCGGCGAAACGGTGCCGCGCGACAATATTCCAGACTGAAGAAGAGCAGACGTCGAGATCAGGTCTTATCGGCGGGTGGCGGACTCTCGGCCGGTTCGGCACCTTCGCGAGTGTGCCGCGATTCGGCGGCCTCCGGCTCGAAGAATGCTTCCGCTGCAATCACCGCGGCTTCCTCGGGTGTCGGCTCTTCGCGCAGCCGCGTCACGTCCTCGCCGCGTTCGATACGTGCGGCTTCCTCATTGTTGCGAGCGACAATCACCGTGATCGATGTCTCGATCTCTGGATGCAGCGATAACGGAACGCTGTGCCGGCCGATGGTTTTGATCGGCGCGTTGAGCGCAACCTGATTGCGGCTCACGTTATAGCCGGCGTTTGCAATAATGCCGACGAGGTCGCGCGGCGAAACCGATCCGAACAGCTGACCTGCTTCCGAAGCCTGCCGCAGCACCGTGAAGCTCTTGCCGTCGAGTTTCTCGGCGACTTGACCCGCCTCGCTTTTGAGCGCCAGCGAACGCGCCTGGAGCTCGTCTTTCATGGATTCAAAACGCGTGCGGTTTTCAGTGGTGGCGCGCAGCGCCTTGCCGCGCGGCAGCAGGAAATTGCGGGCGAAGCCGTCCTTGACGCGCACCACCTCGCCCATCTGCCCCAATCTGGGCACCCGTTCGAGCAAGATCACTTCCATCTCGACTTCTCCTTGCCACCGCTTCTGCCGGCTCGGCTCAGCGAGTGGTCGGCCGGATCACATTCAGCGGATCACGTAGGGCAAGAGCCCAAGGAAGCGCGCGCGCTTGATCGCTTGGGCAAGCTCACGCTGCTTCTTTGCCGAGACCGCCGTGATACGGCTCGGAACGATCTTGCCGCGTTCCGACACGAACCGCTGCAACAGCTTGACATCCTTGTAGTCGATCTTTGGCGCGTTGGCGCCCGAAAACGGGCAGCTCTTGCGGCGGCGAAAGAACGGCCGGCGTCCGCCAGTGGATTGTGGTGACATGGCCATGGTCATTCCTCCGTTGCCGCGTCGATCTCGTCCGCGCCCTCGCGGGGACGCCGATCGCGATCCCTGTCGCGGTCACGGTCCCGCGGGCGCTCGCCGCGGCGGTCGTCGCGATCACGGTCGCGTTCGGCGCGGCGCATCATGGCGGATGGGCCTTCCTCATGCTCCTCGACCCGGATCGTGAGATAGCGCAACACGTCTTCGTTGAGGCGCTCCAGGCGTTCGATCTCGTTGATCGCGGCCGGCGGAGCATTGATGTTCATTAGGGTGAAATGCGCCTTGCGGTTCTTGCGCAGCCGGTAGGACAGGGATTTGACGCCCCAATATTCGGTCTTGGCGATCGATCCGCCCAATCCTTCGACGACGCCCTTCAATTGTGCGGTCAATTCCTCTACCTGCTGCGCGCTCGCGTCCTGGCGCGCAAGGTAGACGTGCTCGTACAGCGGCATGGCTGCCCTTTCCTTTGTTGCCCTCGCTCGCTCCCGGCGCCAAGCCCCTCGAGCCCTTCGGGAAAGGCTCGAATGCTCTGAAGGCGGGGACACCGGACGCCGGACCCTAAAGTCCTACCGCACTATAGAGCTGCGGCCGTCCGTTCAGCCCCCGGCCGGGGTCGAGCGGAAAAATAGGCCTTATACGGCGCTGCACGGAAAGGCAAGACGGTCAACCCCGCGCCCGGTCGCTTTGGCCTAGAGTGTTCAACTATGTGCGAGATCGCCGATATCCACTTCCTCCCTGCTTGAGGTCTGTTTCCCTTGACAGAGCCGTCATCGCGGTATCTTTCGCCCCTCCCAGGGTGGGGTGAATTTGAAGCCGTAAGATCGCGGGGAAACACAGTCGAAATCCCACCAGAATCATCGATTTGCTGGTGTCGCTTAATTCCAGGTTGCAACGCGGGTCGCGAATAAGCTGCGATCCTCGCGTGGGGGACACCGAGGGGCATGTAATGGCGGTTGCGTTCGTTTTTCCCGGCCAAGGTAGTCAGTCGGTCGGCATGGGCAGGGGGCTGGCCGAGACTTTTGTCGCGGCGCGTCGGGTCTTTGAGGAAGTCGACGCGGCGCTCGGCGAAAAGCTCAGCGATACGATTTGGAACGGGCCGCCGGAAACGCTCACTCTAACCGAAAACGCGCAGCCCGCGCTCATGGCGGTCTCGCTCGCCGCGCTGCGAGTGCTCGAAGCGGAGGCCGGCATCGATCTGGCGCGCGATGCGGCTTTCGTTGCCGGCCACTCGCTCGGAGAATATTCGGCGCTGGCCGCTGCTCGGTCGCTGACGATTGCCGATGCAGCGCGCCTTCTGCGTATTCGCGGCCGCGCCATGCAGAAAGCGGTGCCGGTTGGCGTCGGCGCCATGGCAGCGTTGATCGGCGTCGAAATCGGCGAAACCAAACTGATCGCCGCTGAAGCGGCCGAGGCAGGCGTCTGCGCGGCGGCCAACGATAATGGCGGCGGGCAGGTCGTATTATCCGGCGAGAAATCGGCCGTTGAACGCGCCGTCGAGATCGCCAAGGCGCGCGGCGTGAAGCGGGCAATGATGTTGCCGGTCTCGGCGCCGTTTCACTGCTCGCTGATGCAGCCGGCGGCGGATGCCATGGCCGCCGCGCTTGCCGCGGTCGACGTCAAGCCGCCCTGCGTGCCGGTCGTGGCCAATGTGCTGGCGCAACCGATCAGCGACCCCGCCATGATCGTGCGCTGCCTGGTCGAGCAGGTGACCGGCACGGTTCGCTGGCGCGAATCGGTTCTGTTCATGGTGCAAGCGGGTGTGACCACGTTCCACGAGGTCGGTGCCGGCAAAGTGCTCACCGGGCTGATCAAGCGAATCGCCGAGACGGCCAATGCGTCGTCGACCGGCACGCCTGACGACATCACCCGGTTCAAGGCTGCGCAGGGTTGAGCTTGCGCGTTCGCGAGGACGGTCATGTTTGAACTTATCGGAAAGACCACATTGATCACAGGAGCCTCGGGCGCGATCGGCGGCACCATCGCCCGCGTCCTGCATAGGCAGGGCGCCACAGTCGCCATCTCCGGTACCCGTCGCGACGTCCTCGACCGGCTTGCCGCCGATCTCGGCGATCGCGTTCACGTGTTGCCCTGCAATCTCGCCGACGGCGCCGAGACGGACGCATTGGTTCCGCGGGCCGAGCAGGCGATGGGTCAGCTCGACGTGCTCGTCGCCAATGCCGGAGTGACGAAGGACAATTTGTTCGTGCAGTTGCGCGACGACGACTGGGACCAGGTCATTGCCATCAATCTCTCGGCTACGTTCCGGCTCGCCCGTGCCGCGGTGCGTGGCATGATGCGCCGCCGCTTCGGACGCGTCATCGCGATCACCTCGGTGGTGGGGACGACTGGAAATCCCGGGCAGGCCAATTATGTTGCCGCCAAAGCCGGCATCACCGGCATGATCAAATCGATCGCGCAGGAATATGCCAAACGCGGCGTCACCGCCAATTGCGTTGCGCCCGGATTCATTGTCACGCCAATGACCGACAAGCTCACCGATAAACAACGCGAAGCGATCCTCGCCAAGATTCCGGCAAACCGCGCCGGTACGGCCGAGGAGGTGGCCGCCGCAGTCGCGTTCCTCGCCACCAACGAGGCCAGCTATATGACCGGGCAGACGTTGCACGTGAACGGCGGAATGGCCATGATTTGAAGGCGATACGTTGCAGCGGCGGCGAGCGGCCGCGCTGGTCAACGCTATGGAAGTGTGGTAACCGGACCGAGACTGAGCTGGGGGACCCGGAAAGCCGGAGAGCGGGAATAGACGTCCGCCTCTGTTCGCTGTCGACCCGCGGCCATTGCCCGTCACGGGGCGAGACATTGAGCGGGTCGTGCTGCAAAGAAGAGGTTGGAAACGATGAGTGATATTGGCGAGCGGGTGAAGAAGATCGTCGTGGAGCATCTCGGCGTCGAGCCCGACAAGGTGACCGAAAACGCCAGCTTCATCGATGATCTCGGCGCCGACAGCCTCGACACGGTCGAGCTCGTCATGGCCTTCGAGGAGGAATTTGGTTGCGAGATTCCCGACGACGCCGCCGAAACGATTCTCACCGTGGGCGACGCCATCAAGTTCCTCGAAAAGAACGCGAAGAGCTGACACGCGGCATTGCTCGGTTGCGCCGTACGGGTTGCGCGCCCGGCCGTGATGTTCGCCCGCGGTTACGAGCGGGCGGATGCTGCGGCGGCAGGCATGACCGAGGCAACATCAGGCGAAGCGTCCGCCGGGAGCGCCGATGATGAGACGCGTCGTCGTCACTGGTCTTGGTATGCTCACGCCGCTGGCTTGCGGGGTCGAGCCCACATGGCAGCGGCTGCTCGCAGGAGAGAGCGGGATCGGGCGCGTCGAGAATTTCGATGTCTCCGATCTGCCATGCCAGATTGCCGGCCAGGTTCCTCGCGGGGACGGTTCGAACGGCACCTTCAATCCCGATGACTGGATGGAACCGAAGGAACAGCGCAAGGTCGATAACTTCATCCTCTATGCCATGGGGGCGGCGAAACAGGCGCTCGATGACGCCGACTGGCACCCGCGGGACTACGAAGAACAAATAACGACCGGTGTGCTGATCGGCTCCGGCATCGGCGGCATTGAAGGCATCGCCGAAACCGCTCTGCTCCTGCGCGACCGCGGTCCGCGGCGGGTGTCGCCGTTCTTCATCCCGGGTCGCATCATCAATCTTGCGTCGGGTTACGTATCGATCGCGCATTCGCTGAAGGGTCCCAATCACGCGGTGGTCACCGCCTGCTCGACCGGCGCTCACGCGATCGGCGACGCCGGCAGACTTATTGCGCTCGGCGATGCCGACGTGATGGTGGCCGGTGGCACAGAATCGCCCGTCAGCCGCATCGCGCTCGCCGGCTTTGCCGCGTGCCGGGCGCTGTCGACCGGCTACAACGAGACACCGCAACGCGCCTCGCGGCCCTACGATCGCGATCGGGACGGATTTGTGATGGGCGAGGGCGCCGGTGCGGTGGTGCTTGAAGAGTACGAGCACGCCAAGCGCCGCGGCGCTCGCATCTATGCTGAGCTCATCGGCTATGGCCTCTCCGGCGACGCGTTCCATATCACGGCGCCGGCGGAAGACGGGGATGGCGCGCTGCGCTGCATGCAGGCCGCGCTTCGCCGCGCCGGCATTTCGCCCGGTGAGATCGACTATATCAACGCGCATGGCACTTCGACGCCGCTCGGCGACGAGATCGAGCTGAAGGCCGTGGAACGGCTGGTCGGCAATGCCGCCGGCCAAATCACCATGTCGTCGACGAAGTCGTCGATTGGCCATCTGCTGGGCGCAGCCGGCGCAGTCGAGGCGATCTTCTGCCTGCTGGCAATTCGCGATCAGGTGGTGCCGCCCACCATCAATCTCGACAACCCCTCGGTCAACACCGTTATCGACCTCGTGCCGCACAAGCCGCGTAAGCGCTCCGTCAACGTTGCGCTCTCGAACTCGTTCGGATTCGGCGGCACCAATGCCTCCGTTGTATTCAGCCGGGTGCCGGATTAGTGCAGTCTATCGCCGTTTCGCCATATTTGCTCCGCACTCGCCTGCAATTCACTGCGAGAGCGAGAGCCCATTATCGCACCGATGGGCGGACGCGGGAGAATCGGCGAACTATTCGGTTCGCTGGACGGGGCTCACCTTTCACCGATGATGCATAGCGTAAAAGTGGACATGCGGCGGTGACCAGCTCCGATCCACCGCGCAATGGCAGCGACCGCGCCGGGGTACGTCCGCGTGCGGCACCCGTGCACGCCGCAAACCAACCCGATCCGAATGCACGCGGCGGAGCGCCCGCGGCGCAACAATCCTCTGCCACGGTAGGCGCCGCGAAGACGCGCAAGGCCGCCGATGGGAACGGAAGCGCGCCGCCGACGGCCTCGACGACGCGTGCTCGGGCGGCGAGCGAGCCTTCATCCTCGCGAGAAACCAAAAAAGCCGTGCCGGCCGCGGGCGAGCCATATCCGCCCCCATCGGACCGGCCGGTGAACGGGATTGGCGCGGCTGCGGCGAGCTCGAAAAATCCCAAGCAAATCACGCCGCGCAGCCCGCGAACGGCGCTCGAGCCTGATACCGTGGAGATGCCGGTCCGCCGCTCAAAGAGTGCGCGGCATCCTTTTGTCGTGATCGGTAATGCCATCATCAGCATCTTCGTGTTGGCGGCGATCGTGGCCGGTATCGCGCTTGTCATCGGCAAGCAGCGATTTGAGGCTCCGGGGCCGTCGCCGGAGGACCGCATCGTCAATATTCCGCGTGGCGCCGGCATCCGCGATATCGCCGACGTGCTGATGCACGAGGGCGTCATCGATCAGCCCTGGGTGTTCATTGGCGGCGTGCTGGTGCTCAAGGCCCGCGAGGATCTAAAAGCTGGCGAATATCAGTTCAAGGCCCATGCCAGCTTGCGCGACGTGGTTGCGACCATCGTCGAGGGCCGCGTTGTGCCGCATCAATTCACCATTCCGGAAGGCTTAACCTCCGAGCAGATCGTCGCTCGGCTCCTGGACGACGACGTACTGACCGGAAACATCAAGGAAATCCCGCGCGAAGGCAGCCT
>Ga0187863_10003828_pt1 | contig 10949 bp, 8 predicted proteins | sample June2016WEW_11_1_FD_132975 | JGI IMG/M metagenome (GOLD analysis project Ga0187863, IMG submission 132975) | Peatland microbial communities from SPRUCE experiment site at the Marcell Experimental Forest, Minnesota, USA - June2016WEW_11_10 | ecosystem: Environmental > Terrestrial > Soil >...
CACGCCGCGTCTTCAATCTGCTGCGGCGTCGCCTGCAGCGGGTCGTCGACATACTGCTTCAACAATAGCGCATAGCCCAGATCGTTGCGGGCGTCGTCGAAGGCGCCACGCGCGATGATGTCGGCATGATTGGTCTTCAGCTTCTGCAGCGCCGCGTAGGCAGTCAGGCCGTTTAGAATATGAGCTTTCGACGACTGCACCAGATCGAGAATTCCGGGGATTTGCTCATCGATCGACCGTGTGCCGATAAGGCCGGTCACCCACGGAATGCGGATGGCGTAATTGGTGGCGTGCTCCTGCATGTCCGGCAGGCCGAAGGCGGTGAAGGCGGCCGGCGCCGGTTCGGTCTGCCACATCGCCTCGATGGCGGCGAGCTTCATTTTCTGGTTGTCGGTGATGGTGTATCCGCTTTCGTCGCCCAGCACGATGACCGACAGGGCGGAGGCGACGCCAAAGGCCGAGGCGATCACAAACGATCGCTTGGCGAGATCAATGTGCCGGCCGCGGAGGATGTAGAACGCGGAAACGCCGAGCACGAAGGCAGCGCCGCAGACGTAACCCGCCGATACCGTGTGCACGAATTTTGCTTGCGCGGTCGCGTTCAACAGCACGGCCGCGAAGTCCGACACTTCCATGCGCATGGTGTCGGGATTGAAGACCGCGCCGACCGGATGCTGCATCCAGCCGTTGGCGATGAGAATCCACAGCGCCGACAGATTGGTGCCGAGCGCCATCAGCCAAGTCACGGCCAGGTGCGCCCGCGGCGACATCTTGCCCCAGCCGAAGAAAAAGACGCCGACGAAGGTCGCTTCCAGGAAGAAGGCCATCAATCCTTCGATGGCGAGCGGCGCACCGAACACGTCGCCGACATAATGGGAATAATAGGCCCAGTTCATACCGAACTCGAATTCCATGGTGATGCCGGTAGCGACACCAAGGACGAAATTGATGCCGAACAGCAGGCCCCAGAATTTGGTCATGTCGCGCCAAATGGTCCGCCCCGTCATCACGTAGACGGTCTCCATCATCGCCAGGAGTATGGAAAGCCCCAGCGTCAGCGGCACGAACAGAAAGTGGTACATCGCCGTCAGCGCGAACTGCAGCCGCGAAAGCTCCACGAGCAACGGATTGGTCATACGGAGCTCCTTTCCCAAGCTCGGCCGAGTAGACCACCCGTGACCGATACTTCCTTGATCGAGATCAAACAGTGGCCGCCGGGGTCGATGCATGAAGGTCAGATGCGTGTGTCGAAGGATGCGCAGCGGTCGCGGCGCCGGGAAAATGGGGATCCCGCTGCGCTCGGTCTTGCGCGCGATCTCGCCAGCCCCGGCCTGCGCGCAACGCTGGTATGGCAAATCGTACGATCGCTGTTTCGTCTCAGTTTCGCGGGATTGACGGCAATCTTCGCCGGGCAAATGATCGCGGATGGAACGTTCACCGTGGCGGCGCTGGCGGGCGCGATTGTCAGCCTCGTTGCGGCGAGTTGCGCCGGTTACCTCGGCGACCTGCGGGCGGCGGGCGCCGAACGGGATGTCGTTGAAGCCTTGCGAACTGCGTTGCGCGGCGCGCTCGCCCGAATGCCGCCGGCGCGTGTCCGTTCGCGGCAGGCCGGCGCGCTGATCGCCGGATTGCAGCGCCATCCCGAAGCGCTGGCGAGCCTGGTAACCGGCTACGCTGCGGCCAGATCGATGCTGGGGATCGGCCCGCTGCTCGCCGCCGCAGCGGTCGCCTTCGTATCCTGGCAGGCGGCGCTGACGCTCCTCCTCGCCGTTCCGATCATGATCGTGTTCTTTGTACTGCTTGGTGCGGTGGCGGGCAGCAAAGCCGCAGCGCAGGAACGGGCCTTCGGTCGACTGGCGGCACAGTTTTCCGATCGCATCCGTACGCTGCCGACCATCCTCGCCAATCATGCGCTCGGTCGCGAGCACGGCAAGATCGAGCGGCGCATGACGGCCTATGCCGACAGTACAATGAGCGTGCTGAATGTCGTCTTCCTCAACGCCGGCGTCATCGATTTCTTCTCGGCGCTGGCGATCGCTGTGCTGGCCGTATTCCTCGGCCTCGGTCATCTCGGACTTCTGCACGCGCCCGGCTTTACCGGGCTCGCCCTGTGGCAGAGTTTATTCATTCTGATCATTGCGGCCGATTTCTTCGTGCCGTTCCGCCGCTACGCCGAACAATATCACGCCAAGGTCGAAGGCGAGGCGGCGGCCAACGAGCTGCAATGGTATTTCGATGACACCGATCCGGCATCGGCGTATAACGAACGGAGCGAGCCGAAGCCCTTCAGCTTCGCCGGCATCGACACGTTCGAGGTGGCGGAGCTTCCGGCCACCGGCTTGATCGTGATCTCCGGCCCGAGCGGAGCGGGAAAGTCGACCTTGCTTCGCATGTTGGCGGGGATCGAAACCCCTTCATGCGGCGCCGCGGCTCTGCCGCAGGTCATGCGGGCCGGCTGCGTCTGGATATCGACCGACACTTACGTTCCTTCTGGAACGCTGGCGAATGCGGTCGCCTGGAACAGCGGCGCCGCTGATCGGGCCGGGCTCCGCCGCGCGGCCGAAAGCGTCGGCCTTCTTGATGAAGCATTGCTGCCGGGCGGCCTTGATGCCCGTATCGACGAGAACGGCACCAATTTGTCGGGCGGACAGCGCCTGCGTATCGGGATCGCTCGCAGCCTGATTTCCGGGGGCATGGTCTTCGCGGATGAGCCGACGGCTAAACTTGACCCGACGACGGCGAAGCTTGTTCGGCAAGTCCTGGTCGAGATGGCCGAATGGCGTCTGGTCGTGGCCGCGACCCATGACGAGCGGTTGATCGAAGCGGCCGACCAGCATCACCGTCTGCAACTGCGCAAACAGCGTGACGAGGCAATTGCCGCATGAATATTGTCGCACCGGTTAAATTGACCGCGACGGTTTCGGTTGGAAAATCCGTGCGGCAAGGCCCCATGACTCCGTGGCGCATGACTCCATGGCGCCTGACTCCATGGCGCCTGACCCTTCTGCTCGCTCTAGCGGCGATGGCGTCCGGCATTCTGCTCACCGGCGTCTCTGTCTGGTTCCTTGGCGCCGTGGCGATCGCTGGCTTGGGGCCGGTCGCGGCGGCGCTGGCCTTTAACTTTCACACCCCCGCCGCCTTTGTGCGCCTCTTCGCGCTCTCCAAGACAGTCTGCAAATACGGCGAGCGCGTCTTCGGACATCGGGCCGCGCTGCTCGATCAGGTGCGACGGCGCTCCGCACTGTTCGCGGCCATGGCGCATGCGCCAAGCACCCGCGCCGTCGGCTGGCAGCTTGGCAATCAAGATCGTCTCTCCGATTACATGGAGGACGTCGAAGACGTCGATTACGCGCGCTTGCGCGTAACTTTGCCGGCGCTGGCGTTGACGGCGGGAACGACGGTGATGATCGTGGCGACCGCATGGCTGGCCGCTGCGGCGCTGATCCCGATCGCGGCACTATCGACCATGGTGGTCATGATGCTGCGGCGTGCGATGCAAGTTGTCACCGATCACCGGACCGCGGTGCGATTCTCGCAACGAGGAACGGGCCGCGTGCTCGGCGCGGCCCTTGCTGCCGTCGTTCCGCTCAAGGCCGAGCGGGCCTTCGCCAAGGTCTTGGCGGCGGCCTTCGCGGGTTTCAGCGCCGCAGCCGGCCAACAGGCGGCACAGCGCCGCGAGCTTGCCCTGCTCGATATTGTCGCCGGCCTTGCCGGTCCCGTGGCGGCGCTGAGCGTTTTGGTCGCGGCATGGCATGCCGGCAGCCGCGGCAGCGCTCTTCTCGTTCCGGCGTTTCTGGCCTTCGGCTGGCTGACGCTCGGTGAGACGGTGTTGGGCGTCTCCCGCATCGTGCTCGGGCGGGTCCGCGAACTCGCAGCCAGCGAGGGACTGCAGCGCTGGACCGCGACCTCCGGCGCCGACGGCGTGTCGCTTTCGTTTGCCGCGTTACAGAGACTGGTTCTGACAAACGTTCCCCGGCAGACCCCCGACGGCCGCGGGCTCGGTGAACCGGTGAATCTGACGCTCGAAGCCGGCCACCCGACCGTGCTTGTCGGCGCAAGCGGCGCAGGAAAAACGACCTTGCTCAAGCAAGTTGCCGGTTGGATCGGCGACGATGATGTCGGCCGTTACACCGGCGATGGTGTCGTGTTGCTGGCGGCGCGCCGCTGCGCGATGTCGCATCTGTGTCTGCATGACGCCGCGATTCTTTCCGATACGATCCGCGAGAATCTCTTCGCGCCCAATGCCGCCGATTCGCAATGCTGGGCGGCGCTTGCAGCTGTCGAACTCGACGGCCGCATCGGGGCAGCGGGCGGCCTCGACGCCTGGATCGAACAGGACATGCTGTCGCTCGGCGAGGCGCAGCGGCTTAATCTCGCCCGCGCGCTCCTCAGCGAGGCGCCGCTGGTGCTGCTTGATGAGCCCGTCGAGCATCTCGATCCCGAGCAGGGCTCGCGAATCCTGAACCGGGTTTTGCGCCAGTTGGCCGACCGCATCGTCGTCTATTCGAGCCACGACGTGCAAACGGCATCCAACGGGTTTCGGTTGACTTAGGTACCAATCAACCGAACGGCTTGATGCTTTCGGCGACGGAATCGGCGATGTGCTCCTTGGAGACGATGCCGACGATCTCGGACGGGCGGTTTTTGACCACCACCGCCATGGCGGCGTTCATGCGCGTGAGGCGTTCAGAGCTGCCGGATCGCGCCGAAGTCCCAGTTGGAACCGCTCGGATTTTCGCCGATCCTGATGGTGGTATTGCTGACGAAGGTGTAGGGCGGCACGGGCAGATTGTAGGGTGCCGGTACGCCTGAAAAGACGCGTCCCGCCGGATCGTATTTGGAGCCGTGGCAAGGGCAGAAATAACCGCCGGGCCAATCGGCGACCGGCGTCGTCGCGTTCGGCTGCGGATAGAACAGCGGGATGCAGCCGAGATGCGTGCAAATGCCGACCAGGACGCCGAATTCCGGCTTGATCGAGCGATGCCAGTTGGTTGCGTAGGGAGCTTGCTGGAGCTGCTGGGAATTCGGATCGGCAAGCTGCGACGTCAATTGTTTGTCCTGAAGGGTCTTCAATGTCTCCGGCGTGCGGTGGAAGACGAAGACCGGGCGTTCGCGCCAGCGGACGACCACTTGCTGGCCCGGCTCGATCTTACTGATGTCGAGATCGACCGGGCCGCCGGCCGCCAGCGTCGAGGCGTCGGGGTTCATCTGGTTGACCAGGGGGACCAAGGTCGCCACGGCACCCACCGCGGCAACTGTGCCGGTTGCGATGTAGAGGAAATCGCGGCGCGACGGTTCTTCCGGGTGTTCGATGCCTTCCGCGGTCGATGCACTGCTCGCCATGATCGCGCCTTTCTCCGCCTACGGTCCCCGCGCTTATATTGGCGCCGACTGGCCTCCGTCAATCAAGGAGCCGCCAGCGCCGCCCGGGCCCGCGCCAAGGTGGCTGCAGGGGTTCCGGAAGCGTCGATCCGCGTCCAGTCGAGCGCGCCCAGGTTATAGCGCTCCTGCATCCGCGCCACCGCCGCGTCGGCGTCGGAGGCATCGCGCGCGCGCCCCCCAACGCGGCTGAGTCGGGTCGCGAGGCTCGCGGTCAGGAATAGTCCGCGCAGCGGACGATGCGTGGATTTCGCCACTTCGGCCATGGCGACGCGTTCTTGCGGCTGCGCGAAGACGGCGTCGACGATCACCGAATGGCCGGCGGCAAGGATGCGGCGGGTCTTGTCGGCGAGCTTGCCATAGACGTGGACGGTGGCTTCGCCGCCATAGGCCTCGGCGGGCAATTTCTCGGTCTCGCCGACGCCGAACAGCGCCTTGCGCTCGACGTCCGAGCGCAAGATCACCGCGCCGGGCATGGGCTCGAGGAACGGTGCCAGCGCCCGCGCGAGTAGCGTCTTTCCAGTGCCGGACAGGCCGCCGACGGCGATGCATGTCGGCGCGGCCGGCGCGATCGCCCGCAGGGCGAAGGCGAAATAGGAGCGCGCGGCACGCCCGATCGCCGGGTGCTCGTCTGCATGCGCCCGCTCCATCCGCGCTACCGCGACCTTGGCGCGGATGGCGGCCCGCATCGACAGGAAGAACGGCAGCGCCGCCAGCGCGTCGAGGTCTTCAGTGCGCCGCGCCTCCGCGAGGTAGCGGTTGAGTACGATATTCGCCGCCGGCATCAGGCCGCGTTCCAAGAGGTCCATCAGCAGGAAGGCGAGGTCATAGAACACGTCGCCGGAGGCGATGATGTCGCTGAATTCGATGGCGTCGAACAGAACCGGCTTGCCGTCGATGAGCGCGATGTTGCCGAGATGAAGGTCGCCGTGGATGCGGCGGACAAAGCCGCGGCGGCCGCGCTCGCGCAACAGCGGAACCAGGCGCTTATAGGCGGCGCGGCTGGCGCCCGCGAGCGCGTCGGTCTCGGCGGCCGGAAAGATTTCCGGATATTGCCGGAAGGCCTCGACATGTTCGTCGATATAGGAGCCGAGCGCCGCAATCCATGCCCCCGCCGCGACGGCGGGCGCTTTGGCGTGCGCCGCGGCGACGGCGCGGCCGAGCGCGTCAGCCAAGGCTTCGTCGATGTCGGCGGCGATGTGATCGAGCGTGCGCTTCTCGTCGAAGCGCCGCATCTCGACCGCCCACTCGACCGGCGCGCCTGCGCCGCCGACGGCAAGCTTGCCGCCGGCTTGGCGCGTGATCGGCACGACCCCGCGGTAGATTTCCGGCGCGAACGGCGCGTTGACCGCGAGCTCGGCTTCGCAGGCGCGCTGGCGCCGCTCGAGCGTCGAATAGTCGAGAAACGGAAAGCGCACGGCGCGCTTGACCTTGAGCGCGCGGTCGCCGGCAAGAAACACCGACGCCGCATGGGTGTCGATACGCTGCACCTTCCGGCCGCCATGGGTCGCGGGGTCGGCGAGAAAGGCGAAGACCTCCTCCTGGCTGTCCGATTCGGCGGTCATGCAGCCAAAACCCCGTTGGCGGTATGCTATGGAGCGCGAAGCCCAAAAGACTGGACTACCGGCGCCGGTCGCGGCAATCAACGTTTACACCGTCGGCGCGGCGAATCGGCCGCGAATGACTCCCTGGAGATGCCGATGCGCGGTAAGGACAATATGCGGACCGCCGCCGAGGTTCTGATCGATCAGCTGCGCATTCACGGTGTGCGCCACGTCTTCTGCGTGCCGGGCGAGAGCTACCTCGCGGCGCTCGATGCGTTTCACGACAGCGATCTCGCCATCACCGTGTGCCGGCAGGAGGGCGGCGCGGCGATGATGGCGGAGGCGGTCGGCAAGGCGACCGGCCGTCCGGGCGTCTGCTTCGTCACCCGCGGACCGGGCTCCACCAACGCGTCGCCCGGTATCCACATCGCGCGCCAGGATTCGACGCCGCTGGTCATGTTCGTCGGCCAGGTCGCGCGCGAGATGCGCGAGCGCGAGGCCTTCCAGGAACTCGACTACCGCGCCGTGTTCGGCTCGATGACCAAATGGACGACGGAGATCGACGATCCGGCACGCATACCGGAGATCGTCTCGCGTGCGTTTCACACCGCGGCGAACGGACGGCCGGGACCGGTCGTGGTGGCCTTGCCGGAGGACATGCTGATCGAACGCATTGCCGCCTCGGACGCGCCGGCGTTCACGCCGATCGAAACCTCGCCAGGGCCTGCCGAAACGGCGAAATTGGCGCAGCTCCTCGGCGCGGCCCGCGCCCCGATCTTGATCCTCGGCGGCAGCCGCTGGTCGCAGGTCGCCTCGGACGGCGTCGCGCGCTTCGCGCAAAAGTATGCGCTGCCGGTCTGCACGACGTTCCGCCGCCTGCACCTCTTCGACGCGCTGCATCCTTGTTACGCCGGCGATCTCGGCATCGGCCCCAATCCCAAGCTCGTCGACCGCATCAAGGGCGCCGACCTCGTGGTTCTGATTGGCGGGCGCATGGGGGAATTGCCGTCGCAGAGCTACACCGTGTTCGATATTCCGCGGCCGCAGATGACCTTCGTCCACGTGCATCCGAGCATCGAAGAACTCGGCCGCGTGTACAGTGCGCATCTGCCGGTCCATGCCACGCCGACGGCCTTCGCTGCCGCGCTCGAGCATCTCGAGGTGCCGGGCGGCTTGCACGGCAAGGCCGAGGCCGCGCACGCCGATTATCTGGCGTGGACGGAAAAGCCGACCGAGCAGCCTGGCGCGGTCAATCTCGGCGCGATCATGGTGTGGCTGCGCGACAACCTTCCCGCTGACGCGATCATCTGCAACGGTGCCGGAAATTATGCTGCCTGGATTCATCGATTCTTTCGCTTCCGCCGTTTCGGCCAGCATGTCGCGCCGACGTCGGGCTCGATGGGCTACGGCGTCCCGGCCGCGGTGGCCATGAAGCGGCTTTATCCCGAACGTCCGGTGATCTGTTTCGCCGGCGACGGCGATTTCCTGATGAACGGCCAGGAATTTGCAACCGCCGTGCAATACGGCCTGCCGCTGACGGCCATCATTGCGGACAACGGCATCTACGGCACCATCCGCATGCATCAGGAACGCGAATATCCCGGCCGCGTTATCGCAACCGAGTTGCGCAATCCGGATTTCCCCGCCTATGCCCGCGCCTTTGGCGGCTTCGGCGTCTCCGTCGAGCGCACCGCGGATTTCCCGGCGGCATTCAACGAGGCGCAGGCCTCCGGCAAGCCGGCGATCATCCGGCTCGCGATCGATCCGCAAGCGATCACGCCGGCCACGACACTCGCCAAGATTCGCGCCAAGTCGCTGGCGGGGAGGGGCGGGTAATCGTCCGTCTTCGCCAAGGCGCAAGGGACGATTCCCCGAATCGGAGTTCATCCTTTGCTATAGTGCAGGCGCGATTCCCTTCCGCGGTGCGCCATGCCTTACCGCCGCACAGAGAACGTTGCCCGCCGCTTGGCGGCACGGCGCGGCGCGATCATTGCCGCGGCGCGGCAGACGGCGAGCGAAGGCGGCATGGCGGCGGTACAGATTGCGGCGGTCGCCGCCCGCGCCGGCATCGCGGCGGGCACGGTCTACCGCTACTTCCCGGCCAAGTCCGATCTTGTGGCCGCGCTGCTCACGGAAATTGCCGAGCGCGAGATCGGCGCGCTGCGCCGTGCCGCCGACGCCGCGCCCGGCCCGCTGTCCGCGCTCTCTGCCGCGATCATGAGTTTCGCCGGCCGGGCGCTGCGCCACCGCCGGCTCGCTTTTGCGGCGATTGCCGAGCCGGTCGATGCCGAGATCGACGCCGCCCGGCGGGCCTTTCGCAAATCGCTTGCGACCGAGTTCGCTCTGCGCATCGCCGTGGCCAGGGCCGGCGGCCACTTGCCGGAGCAGGACGCGGCGTTGGCCGCAGCGGCACTCACTGGGTTGCTTGTCGAAGGGCTGATCGGTCCGCTCGCGCCCGATGCGTTCGGCCGCGAGCGCGACATCGTGCAGTCGCTCACGCTCGTTGCCTTGCGTGCGCTCGGGGTGGCCGATGCGCGCGCCCGCGGCCTCGTCGTGCAAACGAAAATGCCGACGGATGCCGATTAGAGCGCAATCGCTTCAGATTGGATCGCGAGCACCTCCGCGTACTGCGCGCTGGGACGACAGTTGATCGGGACTGGCTCACCACTCTGCGAGTGGCCGGGCCCCGGCCACTCGCTTGATTGCAACATGCGCCTCGTTCAGCTGCCGGACCCTCCCGAGATCACCTCGCCAAACAGCTGCCAGGTGTTGCCGTCGAATTTCTCCAACTGCATCTGCTTGATTGGGGCGTAATCGGTCGGGCTGGTCGAGATGGTAATGCCGGGTAGCGCCATCGGCCCTGTTAGGCTGTGGAGGCTGGCAGCCTGCTTCATCACGTTTTCACGGGTAAGGTTGTCGCCGCACGCCTTGAGTACTTGGACCAAAAGGTACGCCACTCCGTAACCGTAAACGTTGTTGGCGTCGGCAACGCTGGCTGATGGATTGTATTTCTTCATCCACGCCAGCCATTCCTTGAAGTCGGGCGCGTCCTGCCACTGCGGATCGGTTGGGTCTTTGCCGTAGGCGGCCGAGATGATGCCGATGCCCTTCGCGGGTCCAGCCGGCCGAAACACCGCGCCGACCGAACTCGATACGTTGGTCATAAAGTGCGTCGGCTTCCAGCCGATGTCGTAGACCTTGCGGATCGCCTGGGCGGCGAATTTGGGAATAGCTGCCGTCAGCAGGACATCGGCGCCGCTGCCCTGCAGCGACACAAGTTGCGAATCGACGGTCGGATCGGTGGTCTCATAGGTCTGGGTGGCGATGATCAATTTGTCCGCCTTGTCGCCCAGCCCTTCGCGCAGGCCGATGAGGTAGTCCTTGCCGAAATCATCGTTCTGATAGAGCACTGCGATCTTGGCGTTCGGCAAGTTCTTAAGGATGTAGTGGCCGTAGATACGCGCCTCGATCCGGTAGCTGGGCTGGTAGCCCATGGTCCAGGGAAAATGCTTGGGGTCGTTCCACTTGTCGGCGCCGGTGGCGACGAATAGTTGCGGCACCTTGTTGTCGTTCAGATAACCCTGAATCGCGGTGTTGGGCGGCGTGCCGAGCGGATTGAATATGAAAAGCACCTGGTCTTCCTCGACCAGCTTGCGCACGACTTCGACGGTCTTCGGCGGGCTGTAACCGTCGTCGCGAGTGACGAAGTTGATCTTGCGGCCGTTGATGCCGCCCTGTTCGTTGATCATGTTGAAGTAGGCGGTCTCCGCCTTGCCGATCGCGCCGTAGGCCGAGGCTGGGCCGCTGTAGGGCATGGTGTTGCCGATCTTGATCTCGGTGTCGCTGACGCCGGGGCCGTATTGGCCCGCGGCAAAAGCCACTCCACTCGCGAGAACGAGGCCAGCGGTTGCCAAGCCCCTCACGATGATCTGTTTCACTGTCATGACCTTCTCCCTTTGCACGCTTCGTTACTTATTCTTAATGTCCGGCCGATGTGGTTGAATGAGCCGCATCGACCGGGCGAGC
>Ga0187863_10003831_pt1 | contig 10947 bp, 7 predicted proteins | sample June2016WEW_11_1_FD_132975 | JGI IMG/M metagenome (GOLD analysis project Ga0187863, IMG submission 132975) | Peatland microbial communities from SPRUCE experiment site at the Marcell Experimental Forest, Minnesota, USA - June2016WEW_11_10 | ecosystem: Environmental > Terrestrial > Soil >...
CCGCCCAGTCGCTCACGCGGTTTTCCGCGCCCGCCTGAAAGGGATCGCCCTTAAGCGCCAGCGGCTTCGCGAGATTGGAAAACTCCTGGTAGTGGAAGCCGGCGGCTTCGCGCAGCGGACCCGGAGCCATCTCGTGACGCACGGAGGAGTACTCGTCGCAGAAGCCGCTTTTCAAAGTCAGCACCAAATGGCCGCCCGCGCGCACGTAGTCGACGAGGCGCCCGAGCAGCGCGTCGCTGGCGATATACAGCGGCGGGACCACCACTACTTTGTAAGCGCTCAAATCTTCGGTTTCGGGGAACACGAAATCCACGCCCACGTTCAACCGGTAAAGGGCCCGGTAGAGGCTGCGCATTTCCACTTCGTAGCCGCCCGGATGGTGCCAGGGCATGTCGCCGGCCGGATGCGACAGGAGAAACGGCATGTAATCGGTCGCGCGGCGCGAATCGTTGCTGTAGAGCAGCGCCACGGGGTGGGACGGCTTGAAATCCACGATGCGCGATCCGATGCGCTGCAATTCGTGCGCCGTGCGCGCCACCTCGGCATAGGCGCGGCCGGGCTCGAGGTCGTGCGAGAGCACACCCTTCCAGTAGGTCTCCTGGCCGTAATGCAGCGAGTGCCAGTGCCAATACTCGACCATGTTGGCGCCGGTGGCCGCCATCAGGTAGACATCCTGGCGCAGTTGGCCGTCGTAGGGCGGATATTGCGACCGCGAATCCCAGCCGATGGTCTGGGCGTTGATTTCAGTCACCAGGTAGTTGGCGCCCTTCAGCGACCGCGCGAAATCTCCGCCGTAACTGGAGCCTTCGCCGTCGTAAAGGTCCTGGGTCGTATGGTAGGGGTTCATGCCCACGATATCCAGGCTCTGCGCGATAGCGTATTCGTTAATGTCGGACCGGGTAGCGCCGCCGAAATCCTGCATCACGAACTGATCGGGGCGGAGGTATTCGCGCACCAGGGCGGCCTGCCAGGCCAGGTAGCGGGTGGTCAGCGAATCCTGGTAGCGATCCCATTCCAGTTTCCATCCGGGATTCAGAATCCCGTTGCGCGGCGGAACCTCGGACCAGTCATACAGGCTCTGGCCCCAATACACCAGTCCCCAGATCCGGTTCAAGCGGTCTACCGTGGCGAACTTCTCCTGCAAGTAGCGCACAAATCCGGCTTGCACGTTGGGGCCAGCGGTGCCGTAGGAAGTCGTCTCATTGTCGATCTGGTATCCGACGATGGCGCGATTGTCCCGATAGTGTTCGGCAATCCGGCGGATCACCCGCTCGGCGTAGCGCAGAAAGTCCGGGTTGGTAATGTCCATGTTCTGGCGGATACCATAGGTGGCTCTTTGGCCGTCCAGGCGGGTCGCCAGAATCTCAGGATGGGCCTTGAACATCCACGGCGGAATCGAGTAGGTGGGCGTGCCCATGATGACGCGGATATGCGCGCGCGCCAGACGCTCGACGATGCGATCCATCCAGGCAAACTCGAACCGGCCATCCTGGGGCTCCCAAAGGCTCCAGGTGGATTCGCCGACGCGCACCACGCCGATGCCGGCCTGCTGCATCAACTGGACGTCCCGGTCCAGGCGGTCCTCCGGCATGTATTCCTCGTAGAATGCGGCGCCGTAGAGGAACGTGTCCATCTTGCCGGGGGAGAAGCGCTCGGGCGGCTGCGCGTGAGCCGCGTTTCCGGCAATCGCCAGAAGAAGTCCAGCGGGCACGGCCAGGAATGAGAGACGCCGAAGGAGGGAGGCTTTCACAGAGCGTCTATGATATCAGGCTGCGCCATTTGCGCAACCGGTCAAAGTCCGCTCGAGGTGGGGAGGGTGTGGGCGGCGCAGGGCGCCGCCCCTTGAGATTGGCCTTTTGCCCGGCTTGGTGGCATAGGCTTCAGCCTGTGGAGGGCGGGCAATTCTGCCCGCAGCCGGCTTTCAGCCGGCTCGCGCGGGGCTTTAGCCCCGCGCCGGAGCGGCGCATGGCGCCGCCCCACGTTTATTGGGTGCCGCCTTGCAGCGTAGCGGTCAAGGTACCGGAGGCGATGGCCAGCACCGTGGTGGCAGTGCCGTCCGCATAGCTCATCGTGGCATTGGCGGGAGCCAGGGTGATGGGCGTCGGAAACGGATGCAGGAGGGGATTGGGGAACGTCCCAAACGGCATGATGATGACCGCATCGATGTCCAGGCTGATTCCGACTACTTTAATGGGAGCCTCCATGGTGAAGGAGTCATACACCTCGGGATCGAAGGCCTGGATAATGGTCGCCTGGGTGCTGGTGATCGTTACGGGCGTCGCGCCGAGCAATCCGGAGTGGACCGTGCCGTTCAGTTTCAGTTTGTTGAACGCCGCCCAGTTCGGACCGTGTTCATACGGCTGCGAAACCGCGGGGGCCGGGATGGTCACACTGAATGGCTCTCCAGCCAGTTTCAAGGTGTCCGCCCCGCTGGTAGCAGGCGACGCGAACGTCCCGGTAGCGGTGTAGATGATAAGGGAACCCGTGGCTTCGGGAGCCGGTTTATCCGAGGCTGCAAAACTAAAAACCGCGGTGAGTGCGATGGCGAAGGGCAAGGTCGTTCGTAATGTCATGATTTCGTCTCCGTGAGTGGGAAGATCGACTCGGATCGTCTCTGCCAGGATTTCCGTCGATTGATCCTGGACAAGGATCGATTATACCCCGGAACAGATGAGATATACCGTAGTTCGGTCAGGTACGGTACCGGTACCACAATTAGACAACGCTCCGCACGAAAGTGACATGGAACACAGAAACGGGAGCGAGGGCGCCGGCGCGTGATGCTACAGGCCGAGGCCGTACTTGCCCGCTACACGAACGGCGTGCAGCGGATAATAAAGCGGGGAAAGTATGCGGGGCAGGGGGAGAAACGCATAATCCTCCTCGTTAGGCGTGAGGGCCAGACGCGCGCAGGAGGCGAGCTTGTCGCGGAGACGCTCGCGGGCTTGGAGAAAGAATCGGGGATTCTCCGGGTCTCGGAACGGGATGCGGCCAGCGAGGTGGACGACTGCTTTATCGTGCTGCGCGTGGCACAGGATTTCGGCGGGGACGGGCGCGTGGTGTTGGGCGGCCAGGTAGACGCCGAGCAGGAGCAGGCGCCGTGCGCCGATGGCCGCGGCGTCGCGCAGCAGATCGGGCCAACGAATCAGGCCCGCCGACACTTCCAGGAGGCGAGCCACATCGCGGATGAGAGCCGGCTCCGACCAGGCGTGTTTGGCTCCATGGGCGCACAGCAACAGGAGCAGATCCGCGGGATGCAGCGCGGGGATCTCGCGGCCGAAGAAAAGCCGGCGCTCGAAGCGTGGCGCCAGGGAGAAGCCATACGCGGGCGGCAAAAACGACTGATGGATCTCGATGGGAATCGCTCCACCGGGGGATGTGAAATGGATTTCGTAGCGCGCGCGGAGATAAGCTTTCCGTTGCCGGGGATTGGAAGGTAGATCGGTGGTGTAGCCCGCGGCCAACAGCGCGGCGATGGCCTTTGCGATATCCCGCTTCGGCAGCAGGATGTCGAGATCGCGGTAGTCCCGCGCGGCGATATCGCCGTATAGCATGTCGGCCAACACCGGGCCTTTGAAGGGCAGGGCGGCGATGGAGTGGCGATCGAAGAGGTCTAGCAGGCGCAGGAGCTCGGCGGTGAACAGGAGGGCGCTGCGGATTTGGGGCGCGGCCTGCGAGGCCGCCGCAGGCAGAGTGCCTGCCCCACTTTGCTTGCCTAGCATGCGATCTGGATCAGGTGGGCCGGATGCTCAACTGGGTGCCCGTCCGTCGCGGTGAAGCGCAGCTTCATGTTAGCCGAAGGGATGCCGGTGCGCGCGTAGGATTTCTCGCAGTCCTGCACGGAGGGTCCGCGCATGTCGCCTTGCATGTAGGCCAGGCCGGGGCAGCGCGTGCAGGTCCCGATGTGGGAACAGGTGGAGCAGACCGGCAACTCGCGCGGGCGAATGGAACGCACGTCGTTCATCTGCGGCGAGTAGCGCCAGATATCCAGGAACTTCTGCTGGCGAACGTTGCCGGTGGGCAACGGGAACTGCACGCACGGGAACACGTCGCCATAAGGCGAGATGTAGCAATACGTATGACTCGCACTGCAGGGGACCGTATCGAGATCTTCATCGCTCACGGGCGGCGGGGTAGCGCAGAATTCGTCCACGTTGCCCACCAGGTCGGCGTTGCGCATCACGTCGCGCAGTTCTTTGCCGCCGATGCCCATGTCCAGGAGGGAGCGGTCGCCATCCATTTTTGGAGTGATCGTCGGGTCGATGGTGGACTCGACGCCGAGAGACTTGGCCAACTGCCGGACGCCTTCGTAATCGGCGATATTCTGGCGCATCAGCACGTTGGCGATGATGACTTTCACGCCGCGCTGCTGCAGCAGCCGAATGCCTTTGATAGAGCGCTCGAGCGACCGCGGGAGCAAAGTGATGGCGTCGTGTATCTCGGGGCGGTGGGAATAGATGCTGACCTGCACGGAGCTCACGTCCATGTCGCGCAGGAGGTCGGCTTCCTTTTCGCGGATCATGAAGGCGTTGGTCTTGATCTTGATGCAAAACGAAAGCTCGCGCGCGTATCGCAGGATCTCGAAGAAATCCATGCGCATGAAGACTTCGCCGCCGCTCAAAGTGAGGAAGAGCGTGCCGGAATCGGCCAGTTGGTCGAGCACGTTTTTCATCTCGGCGGTGGTCATCTCGCCGTGATCGTCGTGGTCGAGATAGCAGTGTACGCAGCGTTCGTTGCACCGGTAGGTGACGTCCAACTGTGCGCCCAGAGGGATGCCCAACGCGAGCGCCCGGCGGTTCATCTCTTCCATTAAGACGTTCATGTGGGCTCCTGACGGGGTGGTTCGGCGGTGATGGGCCGATCGGATACGTGCATGATGCCGTGCTCGGCCAGTTCCTGGATAAAGGTTTCGGCATCCTGCCGGGCGACGTCCGGCGTTACGTCGAATTCGGCGCAGAGGCGTGCAATAATTTCGTCGAGCGGCGTTTTGCCGTCGGCGGATTCCCAGATGACCGAGCCCACGTCGTTGAGGTTGAACAGTGTGGTATCGCGGGGCGACATGATCATCATCTCGCCGCCCAACATGCGGGCCGCGACTTGCTTGCTGCGGGCTAAGTAAGTGGTCATAAGACAACTTTCAGGCGATCAGTTCCCACACGCGCGCATCGGGCGTGAATATGAGCCGGTGGACCGGCACTTGGGCGACGAAATCGAAGACGGACTGGAATACCAGGCCGACCAGTTCTTCGTCGTGCGCGAAGAACAGGATATTGCGCAGCACGGCGCGGGCGGCTGCGGTGGGATCGACCGGCTCGATACGATTTTCGGGGCCTTGCACCAGCAGGTAGAGGGCGGCCAGGGGAGCGCGCAGGTTGGCGCCGATGCGGGCCAGTTCGCCGGCGAAGGGGGTGCCGAAGGCGACGTAACCGCTCCCTGACGGTCGCGGCTCAGTATGTCGCGGCTCGGTAGGTCGCGGCTCGGTAGGTCGCGGCTCGGTAGCGGGGCGCACGTAGGAGATCTCGTCGGTGAGCACTTCGCAATCCGGGGGAGCCAGGCGCGAAAGGGTAGTCTTCCCCGCCCCGGAGACGCCGGCGAAAAGGAACGCGCGGCCGTTGCGGACGGCGCTGGCGGCATGTACCAGAAACCCGCCTTCGCTCGCCAGAAACAACGAATGCAGAATACGCAGCACGCCGTCGATCGAATAAGGATTGGGGCTTTGGCGGACCCAACCATGGCCGGTGCGCGGATCGAATTCGGCGCGGAAATCGCCGCGCGTGATGATCCAACAGCCGGATTCCATGCGCACGCGGACGTCTTCGTCTTCCTCGATTGTGCGCGGCGGGATCAGGTCGATGTCCAGTGAGAAGATGCGATCGCCGGATGGGGCGTGGATAAAGCTGCCGTAGCGGTCTTCGAGCAGCGCGGCGAATTCGGCGCTATCGGTGCGCACGAGGATAGGCATCCCTCCGATATCGATTGCCAACTCGCGGGTTGCCGTAAGGGTCAAGTTCGTACCATCCTAGCAGAGTAGAGCGCCACGCGCGTGCCGAATTCGGTGTAGCGGAGTACCGCCGAGGCTATGCGGCACAGCAGCGTAAGGCGCGGGGAGATACGCCGGCGGCCTCGTTCGATGGCGGCGACGCGGCCCAGGATTTCAGGGGCGGGCACGGGCGCATCGGGATGGCGGAGCCGGTCGCCGCGGGTGATGTAGAGATCGCCGGCGCGGTCGACGACGCGATGGACGACCAGCCGCTCGTTGCGCTGGAAAACCACCACGTCGCCCGGCCGGATAGACCCGGTGGGGCGTCGGATTTCGAGCAGGTCGCCGGGCTGCATGCAGGGAAACATACTGGAGCCGGTGACCGGAAGACGGACCTGGCCGAACGAAGTGAGGACTTCGGCGGCCAGGTCGAGTTTGAGATGGGCTTCTATCATTGCGAGAGCGGGGCGCGAGCGGGTCCTGGAGGACCCGCGCAGGCTGCGAGCCAGGCTGCGAGCCTGCCCCACTTACCAATTGGTGTTCATGACCAGGTTATAGGCGTTGACGCTGCCGATGCCGGTGGCGAAGTCCCAGCCCGGAGTCGTACCGTAAGCCGGCTGATAAGCTGGCGCGAGAGTCGTGGCGCCGATCACCGGAACGCACGTGGCGCCCGAGCCACCGCCGCCCGACAGCGTGCAGCCACTGCCTCCAGAGTAGCCTTGGCCGCCATTGTTGAGGGTGATGCTGCCGACGGTGCTGCCGGAGAGGACCGCCGTGCACGTGGCTTGCGTGCCGCCACCCCATATAGTTCCGCCAGCAGGAGTCAAGTAAGTGTTCAAGTTACTCGGCGCGGCGATGGTGCAAGTGGGTGCGCTGGTGTAGCCCGACCCGGCCGTGAGAACCGTGACTCCCGTGAGCGTCTGCGTGCTGGATACGCCGTCCGTGCCACCGGGATTGTAGCAATTCACGTGCGTGCCGGTGCAGTTCACGTCGATGTCGCCCTGGGTGATGTCGTAGAAGACACAGTCGGTGGCGAGGCCGCGGCGGTCGGGCTGATTGATGGAGTAGCAGGAGCTGTTGCCGGTGGCGCCGAACTCAGCGTTGGCGATGGCGTAGTAGGTGGGATTGGGATTGCCCGCGCGGATGCCCCACTTCTGATTCACGAGCGCTTGGATACCGGCCATCATGGGCGAGGAGGCGGAGGTGCCGCCGAGACCTTCCCAACTGGAGCCGCTGGGAGCGCCGGTACAACTGCCGGTGCCGCAGATGATGATGTAGTGATTCCAGATGCCGTTGGAGGCGAACAGGGAGACGTCCGGGATGTCGCGGACGCCATCGGCGGGGTTGCCGAAAATGCCCGACTGCCACGAAGGCTTAGGCCATCCGGCGCACGTTCCGCTGACAATGTCAGATGTGGATGGCGAACCGGTGGCGCAGCCGCTGGGGCCGCCGCTGCCGGAGGCGGTGCTGCGGTCGCCGGTGCCTCCGGAATTGCAGAAGCCGGTGGAGCCGTATCCGGTACTTTTGCCCTCATAGTTGTAAAGCAGGTAACCGGCGCAGGAATCGTTCCAGGGGATCTCCGGAATATAAGACTTGGCAGAGCCGTCGGTAACGGTATTGGTGGAACTCCAGTAGGTGCCGACGGGAATGGTGGGCGTTCCCAGCTTGGCGTTGTAGGTATCTTCGAAGTCCGTGCCGCCAACCGAGACGTTGTAGGGAGTGGAAGTCCAGCCGCTGACGCCAATACCAGTTGTGGAGCTGCTGGCGTCGGCGGAGCAGCTCGTGGCGCTTTCATCGCCCGAGGAGACGAAAACGGAGACGCCCGCGGCGGCGGCGGACTGATATGCATTGTAGAACGCCGCGTTCCCCGCAGCGCCATTTAAGGCTTCACACTGTCCGTAGCTCATGCTGACGATGGCGGGAGGGCTGCCGGCGCTGACCAGGTTTTCGAGGGCGATCAGACCGCCGAAGCTGGCTGCGCTCGATCCGGTATCCGAACAGGAGGCTACGTTCACGGTGGCGAGCGGCGCGATGGCGGAGACAATCTCGGCATCCAGATCGGCTTCCACGTCCGCGCCGTTGGTGCCAGGATTGGAGCATGTTCCGCCTGTGCCAGTCGGGTGGGACTGCACCAGGGCGGGTGTGGCGTATTTGCTCAGGAAGGTGCTGCGGTAAGTGTTCACGGAAGTGGAAGAGGAGACGTTGGAATCCTCGACCACCACGACGGTCTGGCCCTGTCCCTGGATGCCTTTCCGCAACAACGGATCTACATTGTAGATGACCTGGATATCGGCGGGGAGCAGCGCATACAAGGAGCCAGAGGTGTACGCGGGGCTTATCTTCTTGTACATGGGGTGGGGTCGGAAGTCGTGTATCGAAACGATGCCCACGATGGCAGGGGCGAGAGCTTCGGGGATCCGCGGGTCGCTCACATTGGCCCAATGCGGCTGGCCGCCGACTTCGAGGTTGTGGATTTCGGTGTGGAGCGCTTGGCGGATGACACCCGCGGTGGCCGATATATCCATCACCATACGGGTAGGGTAGACATAGTGCACCGTGAAGCCTTTGGACTGGAGCCAACTCTTGATGGTGTCCAGATCCTGCTGCACCGGGCCGAACCGGTCGCCGATCTCCTGGGGCGTGAGCCAATGCCGGAAATTAGGTGAGGTTTTGTCATGCATCTCGTTGATGAGATGGACGAATTCGCCTTCGAGCGCGGGTGGGCGGCGCAACTGCAGGAGCATGTGCTCGACGGGCTTGGAATCGGGAACGATGCCGCGGTCGTTTTGGCGCCTTCTAGCCTCCGTGCGGGTGTTGCCCGCCAGGGTCGCGAGCTTCGACTCGTCGATCGCTTCGGTGATGAGCACGCGCTGAAACTGCCCGAACATCGGGCCGATGACGCCCACGCGGAGAACGACTAGCGCGGCCAGCGCGAGCGCGGCGATGGATAATTTGCGGGTAAACGGGTTTCTTAGGGTCATGGTTGTTTGGGACAGTACTTTGAATCCTGCGCGCAGGCGGCTTCCAGGTTAGCGCGGGCCTGTGCGTAGCTGGGGTTGATTTTCAGGGCGGCCTGGTATTCGGCGATGGCTTCCGGCAGGCGGCCGGACATCTGCGAAAGGGCGCGCCCGAAATTGTTGTGCGCTTCGGCGAAATTGGGTTCGCTTCGTAATGCTGCCTGGAACTCGGCGACGGCATCCGGCAGGCGGCCCGGCATCTGCGCCAGGGTAATGGCCAGGCTGTTGTGCGCCTGCGCGTTGGTGGGATCGCGGCGCAGAATCGCCTGGAATTGGGTGACGGCTTCGGAACGGCGGGCGGGGATTTGAGCCAGCGCGTTGCCCAGATTGGTCCGGATTTGGGCGTCGCCGGGGCTGATTTGGAGCGCGTCCTGGAATTGCGTAATGGCGTCGGAAAGGCGGCCAGGCACTTGCAGCATCGTGACACCTAAGTCGTTGCGAATCTGCGGGTCATCTGGTCTTAATTGAAGCGCTATTTCAAATTGGGCAATACTATCCTGCAAACGCTTGGGATTGCGCGCCAGAGCGTTGCCCAGGTTCTGGTGGGCTTGCGCGAGGCGGGGTTCCAGGCGGATGGCGGCTTCGAATTCGCGGATGGCTTCCGGCAGGCGGCCGGGCATGCGGGCCAGCGCGTTGCCCAGGTTATTATGGGCTTCGGCGTCATCCGGGTTCAGGGCGAGGGCGGCTTGGTATTCGGATTTGGCCTCCGCCAGGCGGCCGGGCTTATCCAGCAGGGCGACGCCCAGGTTATTGTGGGCCAGCCAGCTTGCCGGATTGCGGACGAGGGTGGCGCGGTAGAGCGTCTCGGTATCGCGGTAGTTGCCGGTTTGGCGCCAGGTGAGCGTGCCCAGGATGACGATCAGGACGGCCGGCAGGACGACGTCGGCGGGTTTACCGAGACGGGTGACGAACGACATCAGCAGCGACGATAGGGGAACGATAATGGCCAGGGAGGCAAGGTATTGGAAGTGATCGGCCACATAGGAGAACAGGAATGGATAGATGTTAAAGAAGCCCAGGACCGGGAAGAGGGTTCCGATGTAGAGGAGGAACGCGGCGAGGGGACTGCGTCCGCTGTGGCTGGTGGGTGGTGGCTGGTGGCTGGTGGTTGTGTTCCGGACAAGCAGGCCGAGGGTTATGCCAGTGGCCAGGACGCCGGCCAGGTATAGGTATTGCGCCGGGGCGGCGGGGTCGATTTTCCAGCGGGGGTAGCTGAAGATCAGATTGACGGGCCACAGGAGTTTGGCGGCGTAGAAGCAGATCGCGCGACCGGCCAGGAGGAAGCGCTGGGTGACGGTGAGGGCGAAGGCCGCGCCTTGCGCTCCGATCAAGGTGCGCTCCACCCAGGCGGTGAGCAGTCCGGCTGCCGCGCCTAGCGTGAACCACGGCAGCAACGGGCGGACGTCACGGCGCCAGTCGAGGCGGCCGCGCCGCCACCAGAATATGACCAGCAAAGCTGCGGGAAGAGTGGCGGTTACCGTCTTGGTGAGGAGGGCGAGGACGAAGAGGCCCAGCGCCCAGAAGTAGGACGAGCGGCGGCGGTCGCGGTCGAAGCTCAGATAGACCAGCGCGGAGGACAGGTAGAAGACCGCGGAGAGGGTGCTTTTCTGTTCGGAGATCCAGGCTACGGCTTCGACGCAGATCGGATGCAGCGCGAAGACCATGCCGGCCAGCCATGCGCCGGGCAGCGCCAGGCGCCGGACGATCAGCACCACGAGGCAGGCGGCCAGGGCGTGCTGCGCGAGGTTGACCAGATGGTAGCCGAGGACGGCGTCGCCCCAGAGGCGGTGCTCGATCCAGAAGGCGCTGTGCAGCAGCGGGTAATATTGCTGGGTCGCGCCGAGCGAGAACCAGATGCGCCAGAGTCCCTTAAGTGACTGGAGGGCGGGGGCGGTGACGTGGGCGGGATCGTCCCAGAGGAGGCCGCCGCGGAGGGCGGGCCAGTAGGCG
>Ga0187863_10003839_pt1 | contig 10937 bp, 7 predicted proteins | sample June2016WEW_11_1_FD_132975 | JGI IMG/M metagenome (GOLD analysis project Ga0187863, IMG submission 132975) | Peatland microbial communities from SPRUCE experiment site at the Marcell Experimental Forest, Minnesota, USA - June2016WEW_11_10 | ecosystem: Environmental > Terrestrial > Soil >...
CTGGATATCGCGGCGGATGGGCCGGAGGATCTGAAGCTCACGCCCGAGACGATCAACGGCTACAGCAATCTGGTGCGGGAGACGGGCGCGCTTTATCAGTCGCGGCACTATGAGAGCTATCACTTTCTGGTGACGGCCAGCGACCAGGTGGCGCATTTTGGGCTGGAGCATCACCAGTCGAGCGACGACCGCGTGCCGGAGAGAACGTTTGTCGACGACAATCTGCTGCTGCTTTCGGCGGACCTGCTGCCGCATGAGTTCACGCACTCGTGGAACGGGAAGTACCGGCGGCCGGCGGGACTGGCGACCGGAAACTACGAAGACCCGATGAAGGGGAATCTGCTGTGGGTCTACGAGGGCCTAACGAATTATCTGGGCAACGTGCTGGCGGCGCGGAGCAAGATCGAGACGGCTGCGCAGTATCGCGATTACCTGGCTGCGACGGCGGCATGGCTCGATACCCGGCCGGGGCGCACGTGGCGCGATCTGCAGGACACCGCGACGGCGGCGCAGATTCTGTATCTTTACGGCGATTCGTCTCCGTGGGACAACTGGCGCCGGAATACGGACTACTACACCGAGGGCGACCTGGTCTGGCTGGATGTGGATACGACGATCCGCAAACTGACGAACGACAAGAAGAGCCTGAACGATTTCCTGGCGAGCTTCGAGGGACTGGGCGGGAATACGCCGCCGAAGGTGGTTCCGTACACGTTTGAGGACGTGGTGAAGGGGCTGAATGATGTGATGGCATACGACTGGGCGGGGTTTCTGAAGGAGAGGCTCACGTCGAAGTCGCCGCATGCGCCGCTGGGCGGGATTGAGAACAGCGGATACAAGCTGGTGTTCACCGATCAGCCGAACGACATCACGCAGGCGAGGATCACGGCGATGGGGATGACCGAGGAGTGGTGGTCGATCGGGATCAACGTGAGCAGCGACGGGCACATCGAGGATGTACTGATGGGTTCGGCGGCGGACCAGGCGAAGCTGGGGCCGGGGATGCAGATTGTCGCCGTCAACGGGCGCCAGTTCAGCGGGCAACTGCTGAGCGATGCAATCCGCGACTCGAAAGGGAACTCGAATCCGATTTCGCTGATCGTGGTGAATACGGGGGTCTACAAAGTGCTGGGCCTCGATTACCACGATGGGCTGCGCTATCCGCATCTGGAGCGGGTGGAAGGGACGCCGGATCGGCTGGACGACATTCTGAAAGGGATGACGGAGGCACCGAAGGTGCATCCGGGGGAGTAGAGCGTTAGCAAAAAACTTTTAGCTAGAAGCTGTTAGCAAGAAGCTGTTAGCGGGAAACTGTTAGCGAAACGCGGTCAGCGAGGAACAGCAAGAGGCGAGCGAGACTTCAGGCGGTAGCTGCGGCGGGTTCTTCTTGCTGGAGCGAGCGCAGAACGGACTCGGCGGCTTCCTGGCCAGTGCGGATGCAGTCGGGGACGCCGATGCCCTGATAGGCGTTGCCAGCGAGAGTGAGGCCGGGCAGCGTGGCGACGGTGTCGCGGACAATCTGCATGCGCTCGAGGTGGCCGACCCCGTATTGGGCCATAGCGTGACGCGAGCGGCAGATGCGGACGAAGTTCGGCGTTGCTCTGAGGCCGAGAATCTCTGACAGCTCTTTGAGGACGATTTCGGTGAGGTGGGCGTCGGTTTCGTCGAGGAGATGCTCATTGCCGGAGCCGCCGAGGAAGCAGCGGAGGACGCCTTTATCGGGCGGTGTGCGGCCGGCGAACTTGGCGTGGACAAAGGTGCAGGCGAGCATACTGCGGCCTTCCTTAGCGGGAACGAGAAAACCGAAGCCAGGGGGAAGATGGTCGAGGTCGGCGCGGTTGAAGCCCATGGTGACGGTGATGGAAGAGCTGTACGGAACGCCGGCGAGAGCTTCGGCGAGCGGTGCGCTGACGGGGCGCAGGAGACTGGCGGAGGCCCACGCGGAGAGCGCGAGGATGACTCCGTCGAAGTGCTCCTGACCGAAGGCGGTTTCGATGAGCCAGCCGGTGTCCTGGGGGATATGCAAACGCTCACGGCGGAGATCGTGGACCGGGCGAGCGAGGGAGTGCACGGGCGAGCTGAGGTGAATCGATCCGGGCTCGAGCTGGGCGGCGACGCCGTCGGTCATCAGCCGCATGCCGCCGCGCAGGGTGGTGAAGAGGGAGCGGGGAGCGCCAGGCGTTCTTGGAGTTGCTGACGGGGGAGCCGGGGTTTTGCGGGCGGCAAGCATGGCGCGGGAGAGGCTGCGGTGCTGCTGCTCCATGGTGACCAGGCGGGGCAGGACGGCGCGCACGCTGAGCTGCGAGGCATCGCCGCCGTAAACGCCGGAAAGCAGCGGGGAGACGAGACGGTCGACGGTTTCCTGGCCGAAGTGGCGGCGGGTCATCTCGGCAACGGATTCGTCTTCGGTAGCGGGCTCGGGCGGGAAGAGATATTCGCGCGCCATGCGGAGTTTGGTCGACCAGGAGAAGAGGCGAGTGAAGGCGGTGGGGAGCAGCTTGGTCGGGACCATGAACATCAGGCCGTCAGGCAGCGGGATGAGGTGGTTCTTCACAACAATGTAGGTCTTGCGCTCGCGGTCGTTGGAGGCGAGAAGCTGATCGGCGATCCCGAGTTCGCGGCAGAGGGCGGCGGCGGCGGGTTTTTCGGTGAGGAAGGAATCGGGTCCGCCTTCGACGACGCAACCATCAATGGTCTCGGAGGAGATGACGCCGCCGAGGCGCCCGGCCGCTTCATAAAGGCGGTATTCGAGGGGCTGCCCGGCGCGGCGAGCTTTCTCAAGGGACCACGCGGCGCTGAGGCCGGCGATGCCGCCGCCGATGATGGCGATTTTTTGAGTTTGCGCCATGCGCGCTGTTTGATCCCTCACTCCGATTGCTGACTACGAAAAAACGCAGGGGCTAAAGCCCTCTCTAAAAAGCGATGCATTACGGCACGACTAAAGTCGTGCCCTGATACGAAACTAAGTCTCTTTTGCAGCCCCGAAGTTCGTCGGCATCCCCGAACCTCTTTTCGGATGCAAGGCCATATTCGAACCGGAAGCGCCTTGCGATTGCGCGTTGATCTTCCCGGCGGTCAGGAATGGGCGACCTCTAACTGAATCAGATCATGGGTGGCGCAGATTGGGGAAGAATCTTTCTGATTGGGGTCGGGGTAGTAGCCGCGCGGCTGATAGATGCAGCAGGGCTCCTCGGCGAGGACGTCGCCGGTGACGGCGTAAGCGCGGGCGCGGGATCCACCACAGATGTTACGGAATTCGCAGGCGCCGCATTTGCCGTGGAGCAGATCGGAGTCGCGGAGCTTGAGGAAGATGGGCGACTCCTGGTAGATGTGGGCGAGGGTGTCGTTGTGCAGGTCGCCGCCTTCGATGGGGAGGAATCCGCTGGGGAAGACTTTGCCGATGTGGGAGATGAAGACGAATCCGCGTCCGTCGTTGACGCGCTTGGTGGCCCAGCCGACGGCCTTCGCTTCGGAACCCTGGCCGGGATGACCGGAGGTGACGGTCCAGCCGGGATGGGTGGTGGGGCGAGCGCCCGCGTCGTCGTGAACGCCGGTGGTGGGGCGGTTTTCTTTCATGCGCTGCTGGATCAGGTAGCGGCGGTAATGCATGGCCTCGGTGGTTTTGATGGCGAAAGGGACGCGCTTGGTGAGGTCCCACATTTTCGCGAAGACGTCTTCGAATTCCTGGCCGGTGAGCAGGTCATCGGTTTTGCCGCGGCCGACGGGCACGAGGAAGAAGAAGCTCCACATGACGATTTGCTTTTGCGTGAGCAGGGCGGCGAGGCTGTCGAGATCGGCGATGTTGAGGCGGCTGACGACGGTGTGGACCTGGATGGGGAGCTGCGCTTCGTTGGCCCACTGAATGGCCTGAACTGTGCGCTCCCAGGTGCCGGGGATGCCGCGGATGGAATCGTGAATTGCAGGGACGGAGCCGTCGAGGGAGACGGCGAGGCGCGAGAGGCCGGAGGCTTTCATGCGGAAGATCGCGTCGCGGGTAAGGAGCGGTGTCGCACTGGGCGTCAACGCCGCATGAACGCCTTTGCCCGCGGCATGGCCGATGAGCTCAAAGATGTCGGGGCGCTTGAGGGGATCGCCGCCGGTGAAGACGAAGAGTGGCACCTGGAGGTCGGCGATCTGGTCGATGAGGTTCTTCGCTTCGGCGGTGGTGAGCTGGCTGGGGTGCGCCAGGGGCTGCGCGGAGGCGCGGCAGTGCTTGCAGGTGAGGTCACAGGCTTGCGTAGTTTCCCAGATGGCGAGGAAAGGCGCGCGGTCGTAGTCGAGTGTGGTCATGGCCTGGCGGATGTCCATGACGATAGGTTGGCAGGGAGCTGGCGGGGTGGGATGTGATGGGAGTCACAATGGGCAGCTGAGAAGCGGTTAGCGAAACACCGGTCAGCGATGAACCGGTCAGCTAGAAAGCGGTCGGCGAAAAGAGCGGACGACAAGAGCCGCTAGCCGCAGGGGGCTTATGGGGTCGGCACGGTGAGAGCGGCGAGCTGGGCTTTCAGGTCGGCGACTTCCTGGCGAAGGGTTGCGACTTCGGCTTCGAGTTGGAGGAGTCGTTCGTGGTCGGGGGAGTACGACGCCGGGCTGGCGGAGTCCGCTGTGGCTGCGACGGGCTGGGCGGTGTCTGGTTCGCCTGAGAGCAGGTGGGCGTAGCGAATCTCGCGGGATCCTGGTTGGCGGGGAAGAGCCGCGACCAGCGGGGGTTCACGCTGCGCCAGCTTGTCGAGGACGGAGAGGACATCGTCGAGTTCCTCGAAGCGATGCATGCGCTCGGTGCGGCCGCGCAGCTCGCCCGGGGTTTGGGGTCCGCGGAGAAGGAGCACGCAGAGGACGGCGGTCTCGGCGCGCGTAAAGTTAAAGACTTCCTGGAGGCGGTGCTCGTATTTGGCGACACGGCTGTCGTGCACGGCGGCGACGAGCTGGTGGTCTTCGAGACGGTGGAGGGCCTGGCGGACTTCGTTCTCGTCGAGCTGCGTGACCGGCTCGCGGTTGTTCTTCTGGTTCGAGGCGTTGACGAGCGCGTTGAGGGAAAGCGGGTAGTACTCCGGGGTGGTGGCTTCCTTTTCGATCAGCGCGCCGAGCACGCGGGCTTCGCTGGCGCTGAGGACGATGACCATGGACGGAACCTCGGGGGAATGATAGAGAACGCTCCGAGTGTACGGCATGGGCTGCGGGTCAAATTGGCTGGGTTGGAAGCGCCAGGATGGCCGCGTGCCTGCGAGCGGGTTGATTCGGTTGGCGATGGGAGAACCAACCCGGCCACCGGGGGTGGGGCTGGCGGGTTCACGGTATAATAGAGAACGTGAGTACTACCACAACTGCGACCCCAGTCGCTCCCCAGCGTACGGCGTCCAAGTCAGAGGAAAAGCGCGTTCTACTGTTGAAACCGCGCGGTTTCTGCGCCGGCGTGGTGCGGGCGATCGATATTGTCCGGATTGCGCTGGAGACCTTTGGCGCGCCCATCTATGTCCGCAAGGAAATCGTCCATAACCGCTTTGTGGTGAATGAGCTGGCGGAGAAGGGCGCGATTTTCGTAGACGACATTCACCAGGTTCCTGAGGGGGCCCGGGTGATTTATTCTGCGCACGGCGTTTCGCCGGCGGTCCGGGAGCAATCCAAAGAACGGAAGCTGAAGGTGATTGATGCGACCTGCCCGCTGGTGACCAAGGTCCATGTGGAGGCGGTTAAGTTCGCGCGGCAGGGATATTCGCTGGTGCTGATCGGGCACCGGGATCACGACGAGATTGAAGGTACCCTGGGCGAGGCGCCCGACGTCACACAAGTCGTCTCGAGCGTGCAGGAAGTGCAGACGCTCGAGGTGCCGGACCCGGAGCACGTGGCGTATCTGACGCAGACCACGCTGTCGCTGGATGAGTCGCACGACATTATTCAGGCACTGAAGATCAAGTTCCCGAAGATTGTGGGGCCGCATTCGCAGGACATTTGTTACGCGACGGAGAACCGGCAGGTCGCGGTGAAAAACGTGGCGCACAGCGCGGACCTGGTGCTGGTGGTGGGATCGAACAACAGCTCGAACTCAAACCGGCTGGTGGAAGTTTCGCGCAACCTGGGCACCCAGGGGCATCTCATCGACAGTGCCGAAGCGATCGATCCGGCGTGGCTCAAGGGCGTGAATACTGTCGCGGTCACGGCGGGGGCGTCGGCGCCGGAGATTCTGGTCGAAGGCGTGATCGACTATCTGAAGAGCAGCGGTTTTGGAACGGTTGAGGAGGTTGAGGTCATGCCGGAAAACGTCCGGTTTGGGCTTCCTCCGGAGATTGTGCAGGCCATCCAATCGGCTCCTCCCGCAACAACGGCGGGAGTCTAACGAACTGGCGCGGGCATCGCATCGTAGTATGAACTGTTTTTCTCGAATACTATGACCACACCTCTTCAAAAAGCGCGGCCGAGGCTTACTTCTGAAGGTCCTTTTGCGGCTGACGAACCTCCGAGTCGCACCACGGCACAAGTGAAGTTTGGGCGGATCGACGCCGCTCCGGAAGACGTTGCGCGGGCGATCGAGCGCTCGCGGGATTCGATCCTTGCGGACCAGCATCCGGAAGGCTACTGGAGCGGGGAACTCGAAGGCGACTCGATGCTGGAGGCCGACTACATCTTCCTGCACGTCCTGCTGGGAACGGGCGATGCGCGGAAGATGCAGCGGGCGCTCACCGAGATTCTGCGTTACCGGAACGAGGATGGAAGCTGGTCGCTGTATCCGGGCGGACCCGGTAACATCAGCCTGTCAGTGAAGTGCTATTTCGCGTGCAAACTGATGGGGTGGTCCGCAGACGATCCGGTCCTGACCGAGACGCGGGAGTGGATTCTGGCGCACGGCGGCGTGACCGAGTGCAACACGTTCACGAAAATCTATCTCTGCTCGCTGGGGCAATACGAGTACAACTCGGTGCCGGCGATACCGCCGGAGATCGTGCTGTTTCCGAGCTGGTTCTGGTTCAACATCTATGAGATTTCGGCGTGGTCCAGGGCGATCCTCGTGCCGCTGTCGATCGCCTACGCGAAGAAGCCCTATAAGAAGATTCCGCCCGAGCATGGGATCAGCGAGCTGTTTGTCGGTGGGCGGGAGCATGCCGATCTGCGCCTGAAGTGGGATGGCGAGAACATCATCAGCTGGCGGAATTTCTTCATCTTCGTCGACCGGCTGACTCACTGGTTCGAGCGCATTCACATTCGGCCGCTGCGGTCGATGGCGCTGAAGAAGGCGCAGAAGTGGATGCTGGAGCGGCTGGAGATGTCCGATGGGCTGGGGGCGATTTACCCGGCGATCCTGAACTCGATCATTGCGCTGCGGTGCCTGGGGTATTCGCTGGACGATCCGCAGGTGATTCGCGCGATGGATGAGTTCGAGAAACTGGGGGTCGACGAGCCGGAGGGGACGAAAGATTATCCGGAGCCGACGTTCCGCATGCAGCCGTGCATGTCGCCGGTGTGGGATACAGCGCAGGCGGTGTATGCGCTGGGCGAAGCGGGAGTGGACCGCACGGATCCGCGCCTGCTGCAGGCCGCCGACTGGATGCTGTCGAAGGAAGTACGCCACAAGGGCGACTGGGCGGTGAAGAATCGGCGGGCGGCGCCGGGCGGATGGTACTTCGAGTTCAACAATGAGTTTTATCCAGATGTCGATGATACGGGGCAGGTTTTGCTCGCGCTGAACAAAATCGACAACCCGCGGGAGCGCTACCAGTACGACGTGTGCCAACGGGCGATTGAGTGGGTCTTTTCGATGCAGTGCCGCAATGGCGGGTGGGCGAGCTTCGACAAAGACAACACGCGGCTGATCTTCCAGCACATCCCGTTTGCGGACCACAACGCGATGCTGGATCCGCCGGCGGTGGACATCACGGGACGCATTCTCGAAATGCTGGCGACGTATGGCTACACGCGCAAGGACCGGCGTGTGGAGAAGGCGATCAAGTTCATCTACGAGGAGCAGGAAGCCGATGGGAGCTGGTTCGGCCGCTGGGGCGTGAATTATCTGTACGGAACGTTTCTGGTGCTGCGGGGGCTGGAGGCGATCGGCGTATGGAATCACGAGCCGGAGATCCAGCAGGCCGCGGAGTGGATTCGCATGGTGCAGAACGCCGATGGCGGGTGGGGAGAGAGCTGCGACAGCTACGACGATCCGACGACCCGCGGAGTGGGCGTGAGCACGCCTTCGCAGACGGCATGGGGGATTTTGGGGCTGCTGGCGGCCGGCGATACGCGGAGCGACTCGGTGGCGAAGGGCATCAAATGGCTGCTGGCCCGGCAACAGGCGAACGGCTGCTGGGATGAGAGCCTGGGCCAGGGCAAAACTCGCCAGGCGATTTACACGGGGACGGGATTCCCGCGAGTGTTTTACCTGGCGTATCCGCTGTATCGGGATTATTTCCCGCTGCTGGCGCTGACGAATTACAAGCGGGCGGTCGAGAAGGCTGAGTAGGGCACGAAAATCCCCACCCTGTCGCGCGGAAAAGCACCGCGCAACAAAATGGGGCACCCGGATTTGATACGGAGGAAGGATTCCTGATGGCGGTACCTGTATCGCAGGCGTGGACGGTAGCCACGTACGTTCTGACGCAGAAGATGAAGGGACGGAAGCGCTTTCCGCTGGTCACAATGCTGGAGCCGCTCTTCCGCTGCAACCTGGCGTGTGCCGGTTGCGGCAAGATCCAGTACCCGCCGCACATTTTGAAGCAGGAACTGACGCCGGAGGAGTGCTTCCGCGCCGTGGAAGAGTCGGGCACGCCGATGGTTTCGATTCCCGGCGGAGAGCCGCTGCTGCATCCGCAGATCGACAAGATCGTGGAGGGTTTGGTCGCGCGGAAGAAGTATGTCTATTTGTGCACGAACGCGCTGCTTCTGAAAGAAAAACTTCATTTGTTCAAGCCCAGCAAATTCCTGTCGTTTTCGGTGCACCTCGACGGGCAACGCGAGCACCACGACTTCTCGGTATGCCGCGAAGGCGGATACGACATCGCGATGGAAGGGATCAAGGCGGCAGTGGCTGGGGGATTCCGCGTGACGACGAACACGACGCTGTTCGATGGGGCCGATCCCAACTCGGTGCGCGGGCACTTCGACGATCTGATGACAGTGGGTGTCGAGGCGATGATGGTCGCGCCGGGATACACGTACGAAAAGGCGCCGGACCAGAAGCACTTCCTTGGGCGGGCGCGCTCGCGGCGGCTGTTTCGGGCGATTCTGTCGAACCGGAAGAAGAGCTGGAAGTTCAACGCGAATTATCTCTATCTCGAATTCATCATGGGCAAGCGGGATTTCAAGTGCACGGCGTGGGCGATGCCGACATTCAGCATCTTCGGCTGGCAGAAGCCCTGCTACCTGCTGCAGGACGGCTACGCGGACACGTTCCAGGAGCTGATCGAGTCGACGGATTGGTCGAACTACGGGACGGAGAGCGGCAACCCGAAGTGCGCGAACTGCATGGTGCACTCCGGCTATGAGGGCACGGCGGTCAACTATACGTTTGGCTCGCTGAAGGGGCTGTGGCAGACGGCGAAGGCGATGATGAATCTCTATCCCGACAAAGGCGCGTTGGATTTGCTGAATGAGCCGGTGAAGCCGGTGCACAGCTTTAATCCGCTGGTGCAAATTAACGCCCAGATTGAAACGCACGTCACCGTTGAAGAGGGAACTCGGGTATGAGCCAGCCGACGGTGGATCCGAACAGCGTTGAGGTGATGGAAGGCCGCCAGCGCGAGCAGCTCGAGGGATGGATTCCGTCACTGGCGGGCGAGAATGAGATTCGCCAGGCGCTGGAGAAAGCGTTCGATTATCGCGGCGATGTAACGCTGACGCTGAAGGATGGGCGCGTGGTGCACGGATATGTGTTCGATCGGCGGACCGGCGCGAGCCTGCAGGATTCCGCGGTGCGCGTGATGCCGTCCGAGGAGCGGACGAAGCTGACGATTCCGTATTCCGACATTGCCGCGCTGGCGTTTACCGGGCGCGACAACGCGGCTGGGAAGACCTTCGAGGCGTGGGTGCGAAAATACTGGGAGAAGAAGGCCGCGGGCGAGAAAAATATCGCGATTCAGCCGGAAAACCTCGAGGGCTGATCTTCCAGCTTCATCCCCATTTTTTGAGCTTTGGCCAGACGGCGCGAAAATCCCATTTCAATCCGCGGCAAAGCCAGATGGTGAAATGCTCATCTTCGCGTGACCAGGGATTATCGACCTGGCCCGCGGCGACGACGCTCTGGAAGTGTTCACGGTCGCCGGTGCCGTCGCTACCCAGCACGATGACAATGCTCCCGTCGGCGTCGCGCGGTCCCCAGAACCAATACGAATTGTGGTTGCTGATGGCGCGGGGCAGGCCGTACTTCGGACCGAAATAATCCACTGCAGCCGCTTCGCCCCAGTCATTCGCGAAGATCGACGTATGCGCTCGCTCTTCGGGAGACAGACTCCAGTAAACCGCGGTCGTCTTGCGCACCATGTCCTCCCAGCCGAATTCGTCGGCGAAGAACTGCGGAAGCCTGCCGGTGCGCTGATTCTCGGCTTTGATAATGGGCCCGGTGCCGAGGGCGCGCTCGTAGCGCAGGTACGTTTCCGGGCGCAGGAGCGGGAGCGAGAGCGGCGCAAGCAGAATGCCCGAGACGGCTAGCAGCGCGGTGTAGGCGGCGCGCGACCAGGCACTCCTGAACCATTGGGTGAAGGCGACGGCTCCGGCGGCGAACATCATGGGGTAGACCGGCGCGACGTAGTAGTTCTTGCCCTGCGTGACGAGCAGAACGCCGACGACGACCAGGAAGATCCAGGCAAGGAGGCTGTAGCGCGCGCCGGTGCGGGTGAAAAGCAGCCAGAGAAGCCCGAGGATCCACAAAACAGCGGAGACGGGATTGAGGATGTTGGCCTGATCGATCAGGAAGGCGAGCGGGCCGCGGCGAATGTCGCGCGAGGTCATGCGGA
>Ga0187863_10003842_pt1 | contig 10932 bp, 9 predicted proteins | sample June2016WEW_11_1_FD_132975 | JGI IMG/M metagenome (GOLD analysis project Ga0187863, IMG submission 132975) | Peatland microbial communities from SPRUCE experiment site at the Marcell Experimental Forest, Minnesota, USA - June2016WEW_11_10 | ecosystem: Environmental > Terrestrial > Soil >...
AGACCGGTCCATTTTCCGGTCGCAAACTTTTCCGCGCTATTTGACAATTTATGGACCCAACCCTACCCTCGCAAGTGCACGCCAAATGGAGAAATTATTGGCTAAGTTCAATACTTTGAATACTTTGACTCTAACTATCCTATTATCAATACTTTAACCTCATTTTAGGTAAGGGGGGGTACCCCCCCACTTTTTCGAAATTCAGCCCTCTCCGCCTGGGAAAAATATCGCGCTCGGAACGAGTTGGCCGGCCTCGCGAGACCCGTACCAAATGCTCCAAGAGAAGTGCGGGACCTCAGCCATTCCCCGCGCGCGGTGGCGCCGGTTTCAATCGGAAACAAGAAATATGACGCTTATAGCGCAAGCTCAAGACTCTGCCTTTTCAAAGCCGAATCGAACCGGGCCCCCACCAAATTTTCAGTGAACAGCAGCTTCGAGCGCCTTTTCAGGCAGCGGCGTCCTGGTGAACTGCATCTCACAGATTCATGAAACTTCTATTCGCCTTCCTTGCAGTCCTCCTGTTTCTTTTTCCGCTTGCAGCTCAAGCAGCTCTTGGCGGCGATGTCGCTTCTATGGAGGCCGATCGTGCCCAGATGAGCGGAAGCACGCAACAACGGCAGGCTGCTGCGTATACGGTGCATGAAATAAAAGCAAGCAGTGGCACCTTGGTGCGGGAATACGCCTCGGCCGATGGGCACATTTTCGCCGTTGCCTGGCAAGGGCAGTTTGCTCCCGATCTGCAACAGGTGCTGGGCCAGTATTTTGATCAATATTCGGCGGCTTTGAAGGCCAATAAGGCGACGTATGTCGGGCGCAGGCCACTCAACCTGAAACTCCCGGGATTGATCGTGCAAATGAACGGGTACATGCGGGCCTACCACTTTCGCGCGTACATTCCGCAGCAGGTTCCCGCGGGCGTGAAACAGGAGGAGTTGTGGTAATGACCATTTTTCGCGGACACTGGGCGACGTATCGCGGAGTTTTGATCTTGGCCGTCGTGAGCGCATTCGTACTACTCGCCGCGTGTGGCGGAGGCGGAAGCAACAGCACCAGCATCGGCGGGGGGGGCGGGTCCACGAATAACGTCCAGGCGATCTCGGTCAACGGAGGACCGGTCGCCGGGCAAGACTACGCCGACGCTGCCTTCACGAGCGTCACCATTTGCGTGCCGGGCTCAACAACAAGCTGCGCAACGGTTGACGGGATTCTCGTCGACACTGGATCGGTTGGACTTCGAATTCTTGGTTCGGCGATCCCGTCTCTCAATCTTCCACAGTTGGCGGGTTCGGGGAGCACGACTTACTACAACTGTGTGAGCTTTGTGGACGGCTCATACCTTTGGGGACCGGTGGCGCAAGCGGATGTTGAACTCGGGGGCGAAAAAGCCAGCAGTGCCAGCGTGCAGGTGATCGAAGACCCCACGGGTTTCACGGTGCCGACCGCTTGTTCGAACGGCGGCGTGGACGAAGATAATCTACAGGGACTCGGCGCGAATGGCATTCTGGGCGTAGGAGGATATCCGCAGGACTGCGGAATTGCGTGTGCGACCGATCCTTCTCCGAACATCTACTTTACCTGCCTGCAAAGCGGCAGTTGCCAGTCGTCAACGATCACGGTGGCGCAGCAGGTCGTCAATCCGATTACCAGGTTTACGACCGACAATAATGGCGTACTGATCGAATTGCAGTCTGTGGATGGTGAGTCCGCGACGGCAACCGGATCGATGATTTTTGGTATTGGCACTGAAACCAACAACGCGCTCGGATCTGCCAATGTTTACCCGATCAACAGCAGCAACGGTTTCTTTACGACCACGTTCAATTCACAGTCGTTAACCGAGAGCTTTATTGACAGCGGTTCGAATGGATACTTTTTCCCAGACGCGTCCATCACACAGTGCGCAGGGAACAGTATCGCGCCCGGATTCTACTGTCCGGCGAACACGGTGAACTTGACGGCGCAAAATGTCACGCAAAGTGGAGCGCAGAATACGGTGAACTTCAGCGTGGATAATGCGGTGAACGATTTCAATAACTTTGGCAGCGATTCGGCGTTTGCGAACCTCGCGGGGCCAAACGGGACTTCCAACTGCGGCAGTGGAACACCGTGCGGTTTCGATTTTGGCCTACCCTTCTTTTATGGGCGGCCTATTTTCACTTCGATTTACGGACAGTCGGTTCCAAGTGGCGCTCCGGCCGCGCCCTGGTGGGCCTATTGAAGGGCGGTCTGCCGGGGTGGAACTTTGCGCCTTACAAGACTCTGGATTGGCCCTCCGCGCTTTTATCCAGAAGACTAAATCGTGGTGCCCGAGGGCGTGACTGGAGTCACAGCGGCGCGCATTCAAGGTGGCTATCCTGAAAGCGGTTAGTCAATCCGTATGCTGGATCCGTCTATCATCGAAGCTGGCTTTCGCCAGCTCGCGCCGGAACAGCTCCGCGCCGCTCTCGGAAATTTCCTGCCCCAAGAAGGCTCGAGGATAGAGAAGATCGCCGCCATCGAAACCGGGCTGCGCAGTCCCATGGGCCAGGCCATGCGGGACGCGATGGCGCGGTGGATTGTGGACGAGATTGTTCCGGTGGAACGCCTGGTCCCAGAGCCCTACCTGAAATGGCGTCCGCCGGTGCGGGACGCCATGATGTTCGTGGTTGCTCGGCTTTCGGCGGAGCGTCTCGCGCCCAAATTGCTTGAGCAAATCGAACTCCCGCGGACCACGTCGCCCGAAGTGCGCTTGTTGCGGCTGATTGCGAAAGTCCCCGGGTTGCAGAAGTTAGGACAGGTCATCGCGCGCAACCAGAACCTGCGTCCGGCTCTGCGCCGCGCCTTGGCGCGCCTGGAAAATGGAATCCGCGACGTGGCGCCCGCCGAAATCGTCGCCCTCATCCGGCGAGCTTTGGGATCGCGCGTCGATAGGTATGCGCTCAGGATCTCGCCGGCAATACGTTCCGAGGCCAGCGTCAGCGCGGTTGTGCGGTTTACCTGGCGGAATCCGCAGAGCGGTCGCCGTGAGCACGGCGTCTTCAAAGTTCTGAAGCCGCATATTCCGGAGTACTTCGCTGAGGACATGGATTACTTACAGGGCCTGGCTCAGTACTTCGGAGACCATCATCACACGTACGGATTTCCGGCGGACTTATTGCCCGATACTTTCAGGAAAGTTCAACGGCTGCTGCGGCACGAGGTGAATTTTGTCCGGGAACAGAAGACGCTGATCGAGGCGGCGACTCTTTACCACGGTATGTCGGGTGTTCGTGTGCCTCGCTTGATTGCACCTTTATGCACACCCAACACTACGGCGCTCACAGAGGAACATGGGATCAAGGTAACGAGTGCAGCGGCGCGTCTACCGGCGCTCCGGCGGACGAAAGTCGCGGAACAGATTATAGAAGCGCTGGTTGCCGTCCCGCTTCTTTCGTCGCGGGAGAGCGCGATTTTTCACGGCGATCCCCACGCCGGCAATTTACTCTATGACAACCGGACTGGTGAACTGGTGATCCTGGATTGGGCTTTGCGGGAGCGGCTTACACGCGAGCAACGGCGGCATCTGGCACTTCTGATCCTGATGGTGAGCCTGCGCGACCCGATCGGTGCCAGCAATGAGATTCGGACATTGAGCCAGCCGGCAATCCGTAGCGGTTCGCGACCAGGTCAGATGATTCGGGAAACAGTCAGGGCCTTCTTCGAAGAACTACCCGTGACGAGCCTGCCCAGCGGCGCGGACGCCATGCGGTTGCTGGAACGAATCGCAATGAAAAATGTGAAGTTCCCGGCGCCGCTCATCATGCTGTCGAAGGTCATCTTCACGCTGGATGGGATTTTGCGCGATATTGGCGGGGCGAGCAAAGGAATGGGCCTCACGATCGCGCGGCACGTTGTTCAGAGTTGGATTGTCAACCGCAGGGCATTCCGGTCGCCCCTGAAGCCGGTTGACTGGGTCACGCTGCAATGCAGCGCGTTGCTCTGTTCGAGCCGCTGGGCTGTGCGCGCCGAACGTGCAATTCTGGATCGGGTGCTGCCCGTTCGGCTTCCAGTGGCCGAGGCATTGGGATGAAAATGGCGTCTTCGAGCGAAAGACTTACTTCGCTCGAAGACGCCTCGGCGGGAGCGCCGACGTCATGGCCAGAGAGCGTGGCAAATCCCGCATCCCGAGTGCACTTATCGTCCGGATGCCGTTGTCAGGCAGTTGCGCCCACTGCAACCCGCTTTCCGTGAACCGGCCGCTTCGCACGATGCTCGGGCTTGGCTGCTGGGCGCCCGTTCGCGGGCTTTGTGATCACTTCCATCAGTGCTTTCTGGGCATCGACGTAACTCTTCACGCCTTCCCGAGTAAGCTCCGCCAGCGGCAGTAAGGGAAATGGCCGCAGGAGTTCGAGCGTCTTGCCAGCGGTTTTCACGTTGGCGTTCATCTGCTGTCCCGCTACGTCGACGAGTCTCTTTTGCGCATCGATAAGCGATTCCGTGGTCTTTCGCGCCACCTCAGCCAGTTCGGTCTTCTTCACCTTCTTTCCGGCTTCGCTATGTTTGGCGCCCGTCGCCTTGGCGGTCTCGTCGGCGATCACGTCAAGGAACTGCTTCTGCGCTTTTACGAAGGCGTCCATACCCTCGCGGGCCAGCTCGACCACGTGCTCGGGCTGATACGGCTTGCCGGCCTTGGCAGCTTGAACCCAGCTATGAGTTTGCTTTTCGGTGATTTTCAGGAACTCCACCTGCATGTGGATAAAGGTGTCCACGCTGCGCCGGAGCAGATCTACGACGGCCACGCGCCGCGGGCAATCACCGACGCGCTCTTTGACGCCGTTCATCAGAATTTCGTTCTGTTGCTTGCCCAAATCAAGAAGGATCTTTTGTCCCTCGATGAAATTTGAAATGCCTTCTCCGGCAACTTCGCTGAGAATCGCGGACGGAGAGTGATGAGGATCTGACAACTGTCCCCGGACAGCATGCATGACATTGGCATTCTGCCGCATCGCCAGATCGAGCATGATTCTCTGTGTAGCGAAGAACGTGTGGACTCCCTGCTGGGCCCAACCCGATAGAATGGAAACAAAGGAAGATTCCCGAGAATGAGTGTCTGTCCTACTGGTGATTGGCATATATTGCCTCCGCTTGATTGCTGCACTGCAGCATCAGCTAGACTATACGATTATCCCTGAAATGTGTCAATATGTAGCTGATACTGTGTGCAGGGCAGCATAACTGTAAAGCACGTAACAAGGAGTTCGATGAAGCCCGATGTGATCCAGATTAAGAAATACGGGAATCGCCGCCTGTACGATACGGCGGGCAGTCGCTATGTGAATCTGGAGGCTATTGCCGCCCTGATTCGGGAGGGGAAGCAGGTCCAGATCGTCGACGCGAAGACGGGGCAGGATCTGACGCGGGTTACGCTGACGCAGATCATCACCGAAGACGCGAAGGATAGGCCCACCGGTCTTCCTCTGGAACTGCTACGCCAGTTGATTATTGCCTCCGACGAAGTGCGGCAGGAGTTTGTGATGTGGTATCTGAAATCCGCCTTCGACTCCTATCAGAAGGTGCAAGACGCCGTTCAGAACCGGTTGGGAGAAGTGCAATCGGCGATCCTCTCTCCGGTTGAGACGATGCAGCGTTTCATGGGCAGGCCAGCAGGGTCGCGAACTGAGTCCGAGTCGGATCTGGATGGGCTGCGGAAACGAGTGGCTGAGTTGGAAGCAAAGCTTCACGAGTCGACGCGGAAGCGGAGTTCGCGGGCGAAGATCAAGCGGCATTGATATCCGCGATTCCGACTTGCGGTCAGGCGATGGGTACTCGCATATGCTATGGAGCGGGTAAGTGCGCAGAGGATATAATCCGGCGGGGTAAATGTTTGCGACATGGGAATTCTGAAGATCCGTATCAGACGCAATAGCATCAGGGCTTAGAGTGGCCAAAAAGCAAAGGTTCTGCGGTCGATCCAAAACGACAACTCGGGACGCTAAGGAAACTTCCAGCCTCGACCAAAACGCCTCTCTCTGGACGGAAGCTTTGTTCGGTGCCGAAGTTCTTTTCTTGCACGCGACGCCGGTGTATTACGGATTCGGTGTGCCCCGTGGCGATGGGTCCGGGGTGGTCATCATCCCCGGATTCCTGGGCACGGATCTTTATCTGACTGAGTTGCACGGCTGGCTTGATCGGATCGGATATCGCCCCTATTTCTCCGGCATCGGAATCAACGCCGACTGCCCAAATCTACTGATGCAGCGGCGTCTTGGCGAAACGATCAAAAGGGCTCTGCGCGAGACGGGACGGAAGATTCACCTGATTGGTCACAGCCTGGGAGGAGTAATCGCGCGCTCGATAGCCGGGGAAAGGCCAAAGAATATTGCTTCCGTGATCACGCTGGCTTCGCCGATTCGCGGGACGGTAGCGAGCCGAGCTGTTCTGCGCGCGGCGGAGGCGGTGCGTATGCGCATCCTGAACGAGCACGGAAGCGGAGTGCTGCCCAGTTGCTACACAGGACAGTGCACCTGCAATTTCCTCGACTCACTACGGCGCGACATTCCGGATTCGGTGGTCGAAACCGCGATCTATACCCGCAATGATGGCATTGTGGACTGGCGCTATTGTATGACCAAGCGGCCGGAGGCCGATTTTGAAGTGCCCGGAACGCATATAGGAATGGCTTTCAATCCTGCCGCCTACTCGATTATCGCGGAGCGTATGGCGCTGACACATTCTTCCAACTGAGTCGCCGTAAAAGTGATTTGCAAAGGCGGCCGCGCCGGATGCTTAATGCGCTCCAGGCTCTTTTTGTCGATCGGGGACTCTGAATCCCGAGAGCCTGTCACAGCCGGTTGGCCCATCGGTCACTGCAAAGAAAAGCGAAGTGAGGTACTTTGCAGGCGGCTTTCGCAAGCGGCCGACCTCGCTGGAGTTTTGACATCCTCTGCGAGCGCCGTGAGAGAGCGCTCGCGGCCTGAGGCGACCTGCCTTAGGGTCGGCCGGGGCAGAGGGCGCTGCCCCGGCCTCTTTCAATGTCACTGCTGCTGGGGACTTCCTGGCGGCCGGTAGGCCGGCGGAACCGATGGGTCCACCGGGATGCCGCCCAGTCGCACCGCGTTGTCGCGCTCCAGGGCGGCGGCAGGCTCTTGTCCCCGACGGTCGTACAAATCGGCAAGCGCGATATGCGGTTCCGGGGAGTCCGGACGCAGCGTGGCTGCCTTCTGCAATTTTGGAATTGCCCCTTGCAGATCGCCCGACATGGCCAGCGCGCGTCCGAGAATCATATAGCTCCCGAAGTGCTCGGGAAGAATCTTCAAAACGTATTCGCTCTGCTTGATCGCCTCCGAAAAGCGGTTTGCTTTGGCATACGCGATCTCCAGGAGAAGTTGCGCGTCCATCAGGTTGGGTATCCTGGCCGTGACCGCCTCGAATGCGGCAGCCGCTTCGTCGAAGCCTCCCGTGCGCATTAAAGACTCTCCCAGATCCATTTGCGCCATGGTGAAATCGGGTTCTAATTTCGCGGCTTTCCGCAAAGGAGGCAAGGCATTCGCAAAGTCGTGCAACTCCATGTAACAGGTGCCGAGCTTGAAGTGCACCATGGACATGTCGGGATAATCCGCAGCCAACTTCTGCAGCACCGGAATCGCGTCCGCGTAGCGGCCTTCCTCCATCACAAAGTTAAGCTCGCGGATCGTGTTGACCGTGCCAATCCGATCCTTGGGATCTGCTCCCTGCTCGGATGGACCCGCCTTGGAGGCATTGCTGGCCGACACGACGTATCCGAGCGCGGCCAACTCCTGGGCTCTCTCCGGATCAAGGCTGGCCTTGGGCGCCTGGCGCGAGCTGGACGTTTTCTGGCGGAAAGCCTCAAGCCTTCCGGCCAGCGTATCGGCAATCGCTGTCGATGCTGAGGCCAGATTGTGCGCTGCTTTGGGGTCGACCGTCTGGTTGTACAGCTCTCGGTGCGGGGCCTGGATGTAGAGGTACTTTCCCGTGCGCAGAGACTGGAGCGCGGCCCATCCATACGCGAGGTGGGCATAATCGGCCTGCGCGTAGGCCGAGTCTGGCCAAGCATCGGCAGCTACGTCTTCCGACGTTCCTGCTCTCATCAATCCCAGTAGCGATTTACCTTGCACCTGCGGCGGAATTTCGATGCCGGTGGTCTGCAAGAGCGTCGGCAAAACATCTACCAGTTCAACGCGGTTCTCGATGCGCTCTTCGACCTCTTGTCGTGGCCGCTTGATCAACAGTGGCACCTGGATGGTCTCGTCGTAAACAAATACCCCATGGGTGTCCTCGCCGTGGGCTCCCAGAGACTCGCCATGATCCGCCATTACGGCAATCACGGCGCCAGCAAATAGGCCGCGGGTCTTCAACTGCTGCATCAACTTCCCTACCACCGCATCTTCGTAGGCGATCCCGCCATCGTAAGGTTGCGCGGCGAAGCGCGTTTTATAAGGCTCGGGTGGATCGTAGGGATCGTGCGCGTCATAAAGATGAACCCACAGGAAAAACGGGCCTTGCGGATGCTTGTCCAGCCACGCCAGCGCTCGCGTGAGCACCTCACCGCCGCGGCGCTCGATGGACTGGTAGCGGCCCTTTTTCCGCATATCCTCAGGACGGAAGTTGGCATCGTAGGTGTCGAATCCGCGTTCGAAGCCGGGCGCTCCGCCTTTAGGATCAAGAGCCAGCGACCCGAGGAACGCCGCAGTCTGATATCCGTGGGAGTGGAGAATTTCCGGAGCATAGGGCAGATCCTTGGCCAGCACCATCGGGAAATCGACCACTCCGTGGAACTGCGGATACGTCCCGGTTAGAATCGTCGCGTGCGACACCGATGTGAGCGGAGCCAGTGCGTAAGCGCGAGTGAACACTGCCGACTGCCGCGCGAGCGCATCAAGGTTAGGCGTCAGCCCGCGCTTGGAGCCGAGAAAACCCATTCGATCCGCGCGCGTCGTATCGAGCGTGACCAGTATGATATTGGGACATGCCGCGGCTTCCGAAGCGTGAGATTCAGTGTTGTTCGCGGCCGATTTTGATGCCAAGTGCTGTCTGGTCGCCGCCATCGCGCACATGGTAAGTGCGAGCCACAAAAATGGCTGCATCACGTGCATGCCGAGCCCCTTGGACTTATATAGAAGCGGGCACTTCAAGAATGGCATAGGGCGAGTAGGTCCGTCTTCTTGGTGACGACTTATAACTTACCTGTCAACATATCGCGTATAGTCACGCTCTTAAACACATGACTTAGATCATCAGTGCGCCGGTGGTGCAAGCGGCGGTTTCGGAGATTCTGCCGGTTCTTTTTCTCCCGGCTCGGGAAGTTCCGCGCAGTCTTTTGGAAAGATGAACAGCGTGGGATCCTGGGGGCCCAGAACTACGTCCTTGTACTGAATCACCGCAGGCACCCCATTGTTGGGACCGTGCTGGACTTCTATTCTGACTGGGAAGCCGTGCAGGTCCTGTGCTTCCCATAGCCTCAACCTCCAGGGTTGCGCAAGGCCTCCGGTATAGGTGGCTTCTTCCACCTGGCATGGATGTCCGTCCACGGTATCTTTTCCGGCAGGTACCCGCACTACTTTGTGATTGTGTCCTGAAAGCATGAAGGGAAAAGAGCGAAGGTAGGGCTCCTTCATGGAGGCGCAACCCATGATGGATAGTCCGTAGGTATCAAACGTCGTCAAATCTGTTATGAAGTAGCCTCGATTCTCCATGCCCTCCATTCTTAGTTGGTTGCCGGAGCGGTAGATATGGCCCTCGCGCTCGTCGTGCGGAAGCACCGTTCCTACCATAAGAGCTGAAAAATTCCTGAACTGTTCAAGCGGATCCTCCGGATTGGCCGGCGGCGGTGCGTCGGGTTTTGCAGCAACAGTCGGAGCGGTCGGCGTCTGCCCCTTGGAGACCTCGGCGGGCGCGGCTTGTCCCGGCGTGTTTTGTCCTGGCAAACCCTGCCCCGCCAGGGACTGTCCCCAGCCTTGTGCAGCGAGGCTGATTGCGAACACCAGAACCATAATCCATCGAATCATTACTTGTTTCCCTTGCAGTCGTTGAGGTTCAAGAATACAAGAAAAAGGCCACGCCGTGAATCAGCGTGGCCCTGATTGAAATGCATGGCCCGAGTTACTTCTTGAGGAGATGGCCGATGGTAGTTCCGTGAACAGCGGCTTCTTTACCGGGGATCGTCGCGCTCAGGAATCCATAGTTGTCGCCGAAGATCAAACCACCTGCGGAGGCGAAACCAACCCAGCCCCAGTGATTCTTCGCAATTGTGCTGGCTTCGGTCTTGGTGATAACCATCCACTGCTCCTGCGAGAACCCCAGATAGAAGGCGTCATAGAGGTTGTCCGCATAAACGTAATCGTGGCCAGCGATGCCGCCCGGCAAGCCGGTCAGGTTCGGTCCCGGGACGGACACGGCAACACCCTCAATGGTCGCGTTGTAGAAGAGTCCGCAGGCTGCGGTGAGGTTGTCGACGCCCTGTAAAAAGAAGGGTTCGCTACCGCCAAACGGGTTGCCGGTCGTGAACTGTTCATAGTTGCAATACTCGGTACCGCCTGTGTAACTGAGAAACCCGAAGGAATACGAGCCCTGGGCAAAGGCAGCGCTGCAAGTAAAAGCGAGAACTGCTAGAACTGCTAGGGTCTTCAATTTCACTGAACTTCCCTCCTGGAAGAGTTGAGTTTTGACTTTGGTTTTGTTTTGACGCCACGTGGGCCAGGGTGGTGTTGAGCAGCGTGCCCCAACCGGTTCCTCAGTCTAGACCACTGTAATTTTCTGTCAAGGGAATATGTCAATTTGTGCCATGAATGAATATGAAAAGAAAACTATTGCATGTATTAACACCAAGTTTTGGCCTAAAGCTGCAAAATATTGCATTTCTCCCAGATCGCCGAAGCTTCGGAGACACTTCCCGGGCGCTTTATCGATTTTCCCCACGGCGTTGCGCCGCTAAGTTGTTGCGCTGTCGTGAACTGG
>Ga0187863_10003843_pt1 | contig 10932 bp, 10 predicted proteins | sample June2016WEW_11_1_FD_132975 | JGI IMG/M metagenome (GOLD analysis project Ga0187863, IMG submission 132975) | Peatland microbial communities from SPRUCE experiment site at the Marcell Experimental Forest, Minnesota, USA - June2016WEW_11_10 | ecosystem: Environmental > Terrestrial > Soil >...
AAATCGCTGCGCCGCGAGACCAGGGCGTTGCCGAGTTCGGCTTGTGCAGCGCGATTACGGACGGGAAGAGTCAGGGACAGTTGCGCACCATAGGTTGGATAGTTGAAGTTACCTAGCTGACTCAGTGAGGAAGTTGAGAGGGTCTGGTTGCCGACGCCTGTGAACTGGCTGCCTCCAAGGCCGTTGCTGGCGTAGATGCCGGTGAAATCGAGCTCAGGCAACAGGTGATTGTGAGCGAGACGGATGCTGGTTGCGTCGTTGGCGAGGGCGGCGCGGTTGGCGTCAAGCTCCGGTCGTTTGGTGAGCGCTTGTTGCAACGCGGTCGCGGTGTCGATGGCGCGTAACTCGCCTTCTGGGTCGGGCTTCTCGGTCAGTAGCAGATCGAGCGCTTGGATGTTCGGATCCTGATCGGCGCCGATGGTCATGCGGAGCGCGTCTTCAGCCTGCTTTAGAGCATATTCGCTTTGGATGACTTGCACGCGCCGCGATGCTACCTGCGACTCTGACCGGTAGATATCCAGCGGCGGCAGCGCGCCCAATTCCAGCGCACGTTTATCACGTTTGTAGGTGGTTTCGGCTGCGTCCATGGAACTGCGTGCGACCTCGAGGTTTCCTTGCGCTTCGACCACCGACCAGTACTGGCCGACGGCCTGCAAAATGTTGTTGCTGACTTCGGCGGCGAAATTGGCGCGTGACTGTTCGAGGTTGCGGCGCGCAATTACCAGCGGAGCTTGATTGGCGAAGAGCCAGCCATTTTTCAGGAGAGGCTGCGTGAACTGAAAATTGAGAGTGGAATTGACCGAAGGATCGAAAAAGCCGTAGGAATTAAGAGTGGAGTTGTTGAAGGAGTAATGGCTGCTGCTCAGTCCCGCCTGGACGTTGGTGCCGGTCTCGAAAGTCTGCGAGTAAGTGAGCTGGGTCGACCTAGTGATGCTCTTCGCCGCTAGCTCGAGGCCCGTTCCGCCCAGAGTGGTTTGCGGGGGGAAAGTCGAATTATTCGTGATGTAAGACCCGGTGACCGACGGATCGAACGGCGAGTGCGCGCCCAGCAGCGCGAATTTCGAGAAGTCCACCTGGGTTTCCTGCACCCTGACAAAGCTATTGTTTTCGAGCGTGAGTACGACCGCATCGCGCAGGCTGAGGGTGAGCTTTCCATCCACCACATAAGTTCGCAAGTGCTCCGGAGCCCCCAGTTTGTCGGAGCGGACCTGCGGCGTGGCCATGTCGCGGTATGCCTCTCCCTTTTGCGCCCAGCCTGGGGGAGTCAGCAACATTGTGAGCAGCAGCGTCAGGATGAAGAGCAGAAACGGGCAAGAAAAGAGCCTCAGCCGAGATTGTGTCATTCCTCTATTCCTCCAACAGGTTTGATGGGCTTCGTGCCGTGAAGCGTGAAGATGGCCGCGCCTACTCCCAACGAATGGCTTCGACCGGATCCAGACGCGCGGCTTTGACTGCAGGGTAAATTCCAAAAACCAGGCCAACGCTAATCGAGACGATGAACGCCAGCAGGATCGAGCTGAGCGTCACGATGGTCGACCATCCTGCCAGCCAAGCGATCAGGCGCGACATGAGGAACCCGAACATGATGCCGAAACTTCCGCCTACAAACGAAATCAGCGTGGCTTCGACCACGAATTGGCGAATGATGTCGGACTGTCGCGCGCCCACGGCACGGCGCACGCCAATCTCGCGCGTGCGTTCCAGTATGCTGGCCAGCATGATGTTCATGATGCCGATGCCGCCGACCAGCAGGGAAATGGAAGCGATGGCAACCATGACTGTGTTGAAAAGTCGTTCTGTGCGCTTTTGTTCGGCGAGCAACTCGGCGGGGACGATCACGCTGAAATCGCCGGCAGAATGGTGCGATGAATCGAGAATGGCGCGCACCAGCTGCGCCACCTGAGCCATATCCGCGGTATCGCGGATGTTCAGATAGATGCCGTCAATCTCGTCGCGCAGGTAGCTGTAATTATCCTCCAGCCGCAAAATCGCCGAGTTCAGGGGAACGTACATGATGTTGTTGAGATCCTGAGTGGGCACGCCCGCCACTTCGGTCTGCGAACTGAGTTGCGGGGAGGCCACGCCGATCACTCGGAACCAGGTTTCATTGGCCTTGACGTACTGGCCAATCGGATCGGCGGAACCGAACAGGCTCGACCGCGCCGCCGCGCCCAGCACGACGACAGGCGCACCCCGGGTTTCTTCGTCTTCGTTGAAAAACCGGCCTTGCAGCACGTGGAGGCCGGCAATCTTCAGGTAATCCGGATTGACTCCGTAGACCGTGGGTGGATCCTGCTGCGATTTTGGAATCGTCTTCGATGGCGTCAGCCGCTTCCGGGGTGTGGCCGCGACGATGTCGCTCACGTCGTCGCGAATCACGCGATAATCCTGAAAAGAGAGTCCCGGCGAAAGCTTGCGAATTTTCTGGTGTGCCTGCTCATCGGTGGTCTCTTTGGCTTCGACAATCAGGTTGTGAACGCCCATCTGCTCGATTAGGGCCATGACTTTCTGGCGCGCGCCGGCGCCGATCGACAACATCGAGACCACGGCCGCGACGCCGAAGATCATTCCCAGCATGGTGAGCAAAGAGCGCAGCCGGTGCAGCAGCAGGTTCTGCAGGCCTAGTTGCAGGTCGGGCAGCCACTGTTGATAGCCGTGCAAGATGCGGGTGGGCGCGGTGGACGCGGCAGTTGCCATTAGAGCGTGCCTCCGCCCGGTGAGGGCGCTCCAGAACTCGTTGTCTTCCTGGCCGCCGTCGGGTCGATCAGCGCGACCTCGGTGCCGGCGCCAATGCCATCGATCGCGGCGCGGCTCTCGTTCTCGGCCTGAATCTTCACTTCGTGGGGATCGAAGTTGCTTCCATTGCGCACGTAAATCAAGCGCTTGTTCTCTTTCAAAAACAATGCCTGGCGAGGAACGTAAAGTACGTCTTTTCGCGGGTCGCTATTGATGTAAAGATGCGCGGTCAGGCCCGGCCGCATGCGCGGGTCGGTAGTGGCGAGGGTGATGCTCACCTCAAACTTGGTAGCGGTATCGTCCTCCCAAAACCTCCGGGTGTTGTTGCCACCGACGGTCTTGACCTTGCCGTGAAAGTCGATCCCCGGAAACGCATCGAGCTGGAAGTCGACCGACTGGCCTTCTTTAATGTTGTTACGTTCGAGTTCTCCGACCTTCGCCACCAGTTCCAGTCCGCTGGGATCGATGACTTGCCCGACGGTGCGGCCGGGCTGAACCTGATCGCCTTCGCGATACTCTGGGAGCGTTTGGCCAGGGAAGCAGCAGAATCCACCCATCGCCCCTTCATTCTTTTGCAGGGCAACCAGACCGTCCATGGGAGCTTTTACCGTCATTTTGTCGATGTTGCCCTGGGCCTGGTCCATGGCCAGCTTGGCTTTGTTGCGCTTTTCCTGGGCCAGTGAAATGGTGGCCTGATTCGAGGCGCTGCGCGACTTGACGTCCTGTTCGAGTTCCGCCAGCACCCGCTTGGCCTGGTCAAGGGCGAGATCATTTTTGCGGGCGTCGATGGTGCTGACCAGTTCGTTCTTTTGCACATCCAACTCTGCGCGTCGTACATCGAAACGCGCTTTGAGCATGGCGACCTTGTCCTGGGCCGTGGTCACCGCAGCGTCGGCTTTCGCCTTGGTAATTTCCTGTTCCGCTTGCAGCAGCTCGGAGCGATTTTGTTCGACCTTGAAATGCTGCTCGCTGGGATCGAATTCCATGACCAGTTCGCCCTTTTTGACGGGCGCTCCGGTGTGCAGCAAATACGTGAGCTGCAGCGCACCTCCGCCGATGGGCGGCGCAGTCATCATTTCGGAATGGCTGGCCCGCAGTTCGCCGGTAACGAACACTTTCATGTCGAGATCGCCGCGCTTCACCAGTCCCGTCGGGATCTGGTCGCCCGTTGCTGCTGCCGGCGAGGCCCGGCGCACAGCGGCCACCACGCCGACTGTAGCGCAAAGCACCACCGCGACCACTGCCCATGTGATGGCACGTCTGCTTCTCATATTGCGATACCCATTGCGATACCCATTGGGACACCCATCGTGCTAGTCCTTCGCGCTACTCCTCGTGCTACTCCTTCGCGCTAGGATCTCTCAGCGCGACTTGTTCTCCGGCATTTACGCCCCGGGCGACCATGATCCTGTCGCCGCTTTTCCTGCCTACTTCGATATTGCGTTCTTCGAATTCGGTTCCTCGCCAGACGTACGCCACATTCTGTCCTGACTTTTGAAACATCGCCTGCGCCGGGATGGTGATCGCGTTGGGTACGCGGTCGACGATGACCGTAACCTGCCCGGAGATGCCGGGCTTGAAGCGCGCATCTGTCTGATCAAGAGCGATCTCGAGATTAAAGTTACGAGTAAAAGGCCAGCCTCCGGAGAAATCCAAGCTGGCTAGGGCCCCGATCTGCTCGATGTGCCCGGTGAACTGGCGGTCGGGGATGGCGTTCAACTGCACGGTTACGGACTGCTTGGGCGCGAGCCGACCGCGTTCGGTCTCATCTACGCGCGCGGAAACGCGCAGCGTGGTCGCGTCGGGCAACTCCGCAATCGCGGCTCCCGGCCAGGCTCGATCTCCGGGCCGGTACGGAGACTCACCGTTGCCGTTCCAGTGTTGCAGCAGGCTGATGGTTCCCGGCGAGGGCGCGCGCAAGGTCATCTGACCCAGAGAGCGCTCGGCACGCGCCACGTCGAATGCGGCTTTCTTGCTGGCCTCCTCGGTGCTTTCAATGGTGGCCTTGTTCAGAGTCTGGTCCGATTTCTGCTTGGTCTCGGCCTCGCGCAGTTTCTGCTCAGCGTCGGCGAGTTTCAGGTTGGCCTCTTCGCCGTCGATTTTGGAAACGATTTCCTTCTTGCTGGCCTCCAGCTTGGCTGCTTCCACGTCGTAACGCGCTTTCAGCGCAGCGGTTTTGTCTTCCTCTTCGGTCAGGCGTGCTTGAGCGCGGGCCTGGTCGATCGCCGCCTGCGCCGATTTGAGCGCCGACTTGAACTGCGCCAGATCCTGCTCTGTCTTCGTCTTGTCGAACTCAACCACCGAATCACCCGGTTTCACGACCGCACCTTCGGCGGCAAGCTTGATGATCTGCAAGTCTCCCGCTTCCGATGGAGCGCTGATGGTGACCGACTTGAGCGCTTTCACTTCGCCACGGAATTGCATTGAGTCGAGAAACTCTCCGCGCTTCACTTCATAGGTGGGGACGGTGGGGGTTCGCTTTCCGAGGCGAACTGCTCCGAGCACGACTCCGCTTCCGGCCAGCACCAGGATCACGATGGCTAACACCTTGCTTCGCAGCGAAAGCTGACGGAAACGCTGAATCATTAGGAGCCACCCGCGGGTTTCTGTTCGCTCTTTTGCGGAGCGCTTTTCTGAGGACCCGAGTCGGCGCTCTGTTTGGCGATATCCACGTCGACCGCGGCAGAGAGATCGGGCATCAGCTTGGGGTCATTGCCTTCGATGGCGACAATCACGACAAATGCGCGCAGTTTGTTGGAAAAATCTCCGCCTTCGCCGACGGGCGCCAACTGGTCGAGTTTCGCCGGGAACACCAGGTCGGGATAGGCATCCAGCCGGACCTTAGCTGTCTGCCCAACTTGCAGGCTGGGAAAATCCTGCTGGTTGGCCATTACGCGCACCTGCATCGATGAGGGATCGACCACCTGCATAAACGGCTCACCCGGCCGCAATTGGTCGCCTTCCTGCACTTCGCCCATCGTGCCCTGTTTCCAGATCGTGTTGAGCACGACAACGCCGTCGAGCGGCGAATGGATCTGCATCAGGTCGGCGTTGGCCTGGGCGTGCGTCATGGTCTGTTGGGTGCGATCACGCTGAATTTCCAGGATGCGGATCGCCGCCAGCGCAGCCTTGCGCTTCAGGTCAAAGGTTTCGCGCAGCTGGTCATAGGTGGCCTTGGCCTCGTCGAGATTCTCCTGATTTTTTTCCGCGTCGATGCGCGAAACGATTTCCTGTTTTTGGATTTCGAGTTGCGCCTTGCTGAGTGCGTCCTCGGCTGTCTTCAACTCGGTTTCATCTTTGGCGCGCGCCGCATTTTCTTTCGCCTGCTCCTCGGCGACCTGGTCCACCAGCTTTTGGTAGTCGGCCTGCTTGTCGACGAAATCCCGCATCTGCGCCTGCCGGTCAAACTCCACCAGAGGATCGCCTTTCTTCACCCGGGTTCCCGAGGGCGTGAGATGGATGACGGTGAGCGTTGGAACGGATTGGCCCGCCAGTTCGGGCGCGAGAATGGCACGCGCCTGCACTGCCTCGGTGGTTCCCTTGAGGCGCAGGATTTGAGTGGAAGAGGCCGCGGCGGATTGCTTCGAAGTCGCAGTCGAGGGAGTTTTGCTCCGCGTAGCCACAAAGAGAATGGCGACGAGCACGGCGGCAGCCGCGACCATAATCATCCAACCGCGCCATCGTCGGAGTGTGCCGTCACCGTCGGGCATGGACGGTTGTGGCGGTGCTGGTTCCGGTCGAGTTCCCGGCTGGTCTGGATGAGACTCAGAGTCGGGAGTTACTGTCGCAGGGGCAGAGTGCATGGATGAAGTACTCCCGCCGTAGGAATCGGGTTGCCCGGCAAAAGTTGCCCGCCGTTTCCGGCGTTTACTAAGTTATCTGAGTGAGCGCTTGTTTCCAAGCCTCTTTTAGATCGTAGAAGACGGTCTGTTCTTGCGGCCGTTTTTTCCGAGCGCCGTTTTTTCCGAGCACAGAAAAGCGATCTCAGGTGGCCGGCCGAGTAACTAAGGAAGGAACCATTGCACACACTCCAGCGCGAGATGAATTCTCCCGCAGTGCAGTTGCGAACGCGGGAACCCGCGCAACCACGACACGGCGTCGCGGCCGCCCCTGACCTTCGCGGGAACGCGCCCGGATGGCGCTATTCCCAAGCAATGACGCTATTGCACTTCGTTATTGAACTTCGTTCAGTTTTTGGTAGATCACCATCGCGACCAGCACCAGGAGAAACACCCCGGAGCCGATACTGAATACCCACATGGGGACGGTCAGCCGGTTCACTTTGACTAACAATTCTGTCTGCTCTTCCTGCATGTGCGAATTGTTGTCATCGAGGAACAGCTGGTCATCTTCGTGCATGGTGAGAGTGCTCTTGTAAATCAGGAGGACGACCAGACCGACCGCAAACAACCCGAAAACTCCTCCAACGATTTCAATTGGCGTCATAAGCCACCTCGGCAGATTCCAAACCCAAGCGCAGCGGCATTCCACTTCGTGGTGGGGGCACGCAGAACCCCGCACCCAGTTCCGGGGAAGGCCCTAACGCCCCGATTATAGCCCCGTTTGCCAGCCTTGAGCACGGAATAATACCTTTGTTCCGAGCCAGTTACAGGAGCGGGAGGAATGCGACTTCCCGACCGTGGCTCGCATCCAACTAACTGGCAGTTTTCGCCTGAGGGATGGTTACCCGATCAACCCTTGTGGTGGAAGCAACATTTGTTATAATCAAACAGCCTTTAAAGCCAAGGAGATACCAATGGCCACCACCACCGTCCCTGGAGTGACTACACCGGAAGTTACCAAGAAGGCCGCGCCCGTCACTCTGACCGCCAACGCTGTCACCAAGGTGAAAGAGATCATGGGCCAGCAGAACCCCGTTCCCGCTGGCTTGCGCATTGGAGTCGTGGGCGGCGGATGCTCCGGTTTCTCCTATTCCATGCAGTTTGAAAACGGCGCCGGAATGATGGACAAGACGTTTGACATGGACGGACTGAAGGTGTTCGTCGATGCGACTTCCGTCATGTACCTGAACGGCTGCATCGTGGATTATGTCGAGACGCTCGAGGGCGCAGGCTTCAAGTTCGAAAATCCGAATGTGAAGAGCACCTGCGGTTGCGGATCCTCCTTCAGCGTGTAAGCCGGTCTCGGAAAGTTTTGAGAAGTGAAAAGGCCTCATCTTCGCGATGAGGCCTTTTCATTTCGTAAGCGACTTGCAGAATTCTATTGCTGTTGCGGGGGATTGCTCGGCGGCGGAGCCGGCTGGCTGAACCCTCCACTGGACTGCGAGTTCGAATTGTTCCCAAATCCCGAGGAAGACGAACCGAAACCGCTGCTGTTGCCGAAACTGCTGTTACCGAAGCCGCTGTTGCTGCCCGGTTGCCCGTTGCTTCCGTTCTGCCCGTTGAGATTGGGTGCGCCCGGCTGGCCGAAGGTGGCCAGTTGCGGCTGGTAGGGTGTCGTGATCAGGCGTCCCTGGTCCTGCGCCGGATCGTAAACAAAGGCCCAGTCTTTATATTTCTTCTTGTGATTGAATTCCCGGATGGTGGAGTCTTTGCTGGTGCTGGCGCTGGCGACTCCCACAATCGGACCGCCAATGATCTGGCCAGAGCCGAGTTGGTTGCTGCCAGGGCTGCTCCCCGGTGCTGACGGATTCGATGGGTCGGTTCCAGTCGCGGAGGTTTGCGATCCCGGCTGCAAGGGATCGGAACCGGTCTGGGCACTCTGACCGAACGTTGAATTGGAATTCGTAGACCCACTGCTGCCGCCGAATGCCGAGGTCGGTGAAGAGCCGATGGCGCCGGCCGGCGTTGCGCCGGGAATGACGCCGCCGCCCATTGCGCTGAGCGTCATCTGCACTTCGCCGAAATGCAGCAGCTTGAAATCCGCGCACTTCGATTCCTTGCAGTTCAAAGGATCTTTGTAGCGCTTGCGCAGAAAGCGCTGGCGGTTGGTGTTTTCCAGATCCTCAAGCTTCACCGGGTAGCGCCCGAACTTTTTGTAGTAGGCGCGGATGGCCCGCGAATACTGCACTCCGCGATGAATCATCTCCTCTTCGCGATCGCGTTTGATGTCGAAGGCGATGGTGGGAACGATCGCTGCCGCGAAGATGGCCATCAACGCTATCGCCAGCAGCAGCGTCAGCATGATGTAGCCGTGGTCGCGCCGGCCGAGCGTCGGCTGAGAACGTCGCCGTGTTTGAGAACTGAAATACATTGCAAATATCTTCATCCCTGTGTGAGCGGGATGTTCTGCGGCGGACCGCTGTACACCATGTCCTGAATCGAAACCGAGGTCGGTGTGATGCGAATTACTTTGTAGCGGCGGTCCACGATTTCGCCTTCGCCCGCGACAAATACATCCCCGTCGCCCGACTTCAGAAATATCTTCTTCGCTGCTCCCACGGTACTGGCGAAGCCGTAAAACTTCAGCGGAATGGGCGGCGGGGCTGAAATCGTCGGTGTACTGTATCCGATCCCTGCCGACCCTCCGTTTGGTCCGAGGTCGGTGCGCACAGGAGCGACCGGTTTCCCGATGACCACCTCTTCCCGCTGCGAAACGAAAATGTTGATTCCCCTGCCCTCGTACTGGGTCTGCTCGCTGGCAGCCAGCAAGTCCAGGCGCAGCGTCGGATCCAGATTCTCGACATGCGGCTTTTTGTTGCCTTTCGTTCCCGGACGTGCCGGAGCATGCGTCGCCGCCGGCGGAGGAACGGTTGACTCTGTGCTCGCAGTCGCCGTCGACGATCCCATGAACATCGGGATGACTTCATACGCCAACGCCAAGATCGCCACCACGCCTAGCACGGCGGCCCACATGGTCTGCTTCTTATTTTCGAGTCCCAGTTGCACTACGATCCCGCCTTCAAATATGTTTCCAGCTTCACGCCGAGTTTTACCGGGCCCTGCTGCTGGCCGCCCAGGGTGACGCTGTTGATGATGAAAAATACTTGATCCCGCTCCAGCGAGTTGATGAATTTCGCAAGAGCGACATAGTTGCCGGCAAACTCTGCTTCCATTTCGACCGGCTGCAACCCGCCGATTTCCGCATCTCTTACTTGATATTTTACCCTCTCGATGGACACTCCATTGGTGCTGGTGAGTTTGCCGAGTTCGGTCAGAATCTGGGATTCGTGGGTGGGGAAGCGCTTCTTGGAAAAATCGTCGATCTGATGACTCGCCAGCACGACTTTCTGCGGCAGATCTTTCAGTGGCGCGACCTGGCGCGTCTTGGTAACGAGTTCGGTCTGCAGCGTATTCAGTTCCTGCCGACGCGATTCTGCGGAACCAATGACCGGGGAAAAATAGATAGCGGCTGCGAGCAGGTCGACGCCCGCCATCATCACCAGCGCGGTCTTGAGATTTTTTCGGGTTCGCCGTAGGTCAGGCATCAGGGCTTACTCCCTTTCGGCGCGGCGGTCTTCGGACTCGCCTCCGTTTTCGATTTCACATCCGACTTGGCCGGAGCGGAGGCAGCGGGCAGCGGCTCGGGAACATAAAACGCTTCCATGTCAAACTGCTCGTTGTCGCCGGTGTTGCTCTGCAAAAGGGTCTCCCCTGTGACGTGGGTCTGCGCGAAGCGGTTCGAGTCTTCCATGCGGCGGACCAGTTCCTCCGCCCGATCGCGCGAGTCGCCAGCGACGGACATCTTCAAGGCGAGGCGGTTGTCCTCATCCAGTTCCGGGCTGATCCCGATCAGGTGCACGCGCGGCGGCATCACCTTCTCCAGACTTTCGAGCACGCGCGTCCAGGAGAACGCCTTGCGTTCGATGAGCTGGTTCAGAAACTGCGACTCATCGCGGGTGGTGCGGTTTTCCGGCAGGTTGAGGATGCGCTCCGCTTCAACCCGCAGCCGGTCGCGGTCGGCAATCATCGCTTCTTTTTCGGCGATGGCCGCGCGATCGCGGCGGGCATTGACCCAGCCCGTGATGTCGAGCGTCAGCAGCACCAGGGTGAGCAGTGCGACTGCGCCCACGGCCGTGCCCCAGCGCATCCAGAACTGCTGCGCATCTTCGTAGGGCTGGCTCGCGAGATTGATATCCAAACGCATATGTTCAGTGGCAACTGATCACTGCCATTACGAAATCAGTGCTCCGACCACTCCTGCCATTCTCCAGCGCGGGACTGCTCCGCTGGGGGTTAATCCCAGTTGCGACGACGAGACTAGTTCCTGCACGTCGGCTCCGGTTTGAGCGCGCAG
>Ga0187863_10003845_pt1 | contig 10926 bp, 7 predicted proteins | sample June2016WEW_11_1_FD_132975 | JGI IMG/M metagenome (GOLD analysis project Ga0187863, IMG submission 132975) | Peatland microbial communities from SPRUCE experiment site at the Marcell Experimental Forest, Minnesota, USA - June2016WEW_11_10 | ecosystem: Environmental > Terrestrial > Soil >...
GAGATCGGTGTGCGCATGGCCCTCGGCGCCGGACGGCCCAGCATCTTCCGGCTCGTCGTTGGTCAAGGCCTTCGCCTGAGCGCTATCGGAGTAGTCATCGGCGTTATCGCCGCACTCATACTCACGCGATTGATGACCACGATGCTGGTGGGGGTGAAGCCCACCGATCCGCTGACATTCCTTTCCATGGTGCTGCTCTTTCTCGTCATTGCGACAGCATCCTCCTGGATCCCCGCAAACCGCGCCGCCGCGATTGACCCGAACCAGGCGCTGAGAGAGGAATGAACCCTTTGTCTTGGAACGCAGGTGGACCTTCCCCCGCGATGTCACTTCGTGTCTACGATGGTCGGCCGCTGGGAAGCTATCCAGAAACTGACTTGGGAGAAATCAATGGCGATCTCGCCGAAAAGAGGTGTGATGAGGAACCTGAGAGTACAGTTATTGATTTCATTTTTGCTGATTGCGAATAGCTTCGGATACGGGCAACATCGGAAAGTCATCATCAATCAGGACTGCTGGCGTCCTGGCGGCCAGCAAATATTCAAACGCTGCTGACCTTGATTCAATCTCCCCAGTCACCCTCAACCAGGAGGGCAGTCTATTCCAGAAGGATTTTGGGGAAGACCATAGCCCAAACGGAGTTGGGTACTATTTGGATCGCAATAGGATTGCGTCCTTTCGCAATTACTGCAGGTACAATCGTCCAAGATTTCTTTGTTGCTGTCGACACCCCTACCGTATGAACCATATCGTCGACTATCCAGTTCTTGTTTTCGGGCTATCATTCATCGCGCTTTACCTTTCGGCATTGACCGGTGTCTTGCTCAAGAAAGGTCGGCCGTTGAGCGAGGGTGACCGGGCAGACATGACCGTTGTGCAAAGCGCCGCTCTCACACTCTTGGGCCTGCTGATCGGCTTCACTTTTTCGATGGCCATCAGCCGCTATGAACAGCGCAAGAACTACGAAGAGGCGGAGGCGAACGCGATCGGTACTGAGTACGTCCGCGCCGGTCTGTTGCCTGCCACAGACGCCGCGAACGTTCGAGACTTGCTGACGAAATATCTCGCTCAACGTCTTCTGTTCTATACCACCCGCTCTTACACCAACAGCGATCGCCAAGTGCTGCGCCAGATCGACATCAAGACGGCTGCATTGCAGAATGAGTTGTGGTCGGTTATGCAGGCCGACGCCGGGAGAGAGCCCACACCAGTGATAACTCTCGCGGTCGCTGGCATGAACGATGTATTGAACTCTCGGGGTTACACGGAGTTTGCCTGGCGGAACCGGATTCCATCCGAGGCTTGGATTTTGTTGGTAATCATCGCCACTGGATGCAACCTGTTGTTCGGCTATGGCGCACATCGAACGAGCATCCTGTTCATAGTCTTGCCGCTGGCAGCATCTCTTTCATTCCTTCTGATCGCCGACATCGATAGCGCCCGTGGCGGTCTAATTCGAGTGCAGCCGCAAAACCTGCTTAGCCTCTCTCAGAGTCTGCGCGCACCTTAAGGTCGCGACCAAGAAACGAGGTCATGGGTGAATCGTGAGATCGTCGCTATACCCCTCCATAGGTGTCATTGGCTTCTTCCGTTGGTTTGCGAATGAGTCGTAAAGATCGCTAGCTGCACAGCAGGAAAATGCTAGTCGGCTTAGCGGTTGGCAACTCACTTTTTCTTAGCTGAATAGACGCTTCCACCGTGACTGGCATTTCTGCCAGTAGCCCGAGGGAGCACTAGGAGCGAAGGTGGTAGTCATCTTTGATGCACCGAGTTAAACAACCCCGCTGGTTTTTTGGGCGGGGCGCGGAATACGCGGCGGATAAACCGGGGCATCGCTGGCGCTAACCCGTTCAATTGACCTCGGCGATACTTCTGATCCCCCGATCGGAGTTCGCAACCTGGCTTGCACGGTTGGCATTGGCGGCCCGGGGGTATCCATATACTGCGGGTTGGCGCTCGCGATGATAACGAGGGTGAATGCAATGAGACAAAATCCGTTGAGTGCATGGTTGATACTGGGGTTCCTTCTGTCCACCCCGAGGCTGGGCCCGTCCCCGTCTGCGCAACAGAACGGGACGCTCATAGTAAGTGGTCAACCGGGACAAGCGCCGCTTGTGCAGATGAGCGGCAAGTCCTATGTGGATGTTGAAACACTGGCACGACTCGCCAATGGCTCCCTCAGTTTCAAGGGAAGTCAAATTACTTTGACGCTGCCTGCCGCCGACACAACGGCGACAGTTCCCTCGGAAAGTCAGCCTTCGACTTCAGGATTCTCGAAGGATTTCATAAAGGCAGGGATTGAAGTAGGGTCCACGATCAGGGAATGGCGCGCAGCACTTATGAGCTCGGTCCAAAATGGATACCCGGTCACAGATGACTTCCTGGCCGGCTACCGTCGCCGAGCCTCTACGAACCTCAGGCTGGCATCGGTAGCAGTGTCCACCGACTCTGATCGCAGTGCGTTTCAGTTGCTCAGCAATGAGTTGGATAAGATGCAACAGTTGAGCAATCAGGTTCTGGACGCGCGTCAAAACATGAGTTACATGTCTGCGAATGCGCTGCGGGATGATCCTCTGAACCAGCAAATTCTGACTTGCGCACGTTCTCTCGCAGCCATGGCCGCTAGTGGCCAGTTTCAGGATGACGGATCTTGTCGTTGAAGGTCCGATAAAGGTCATCCGATGCTCGATCCGCCAAGATAGGGGCAAAGCCAGATTAGAATGAGCGATCAAACAGATAGCTGCGCAACGCATATCGCCCGCCGTTGGCTCCGTTGCACGTTGGGCGCCGCTCTTCTCGGTGTGGCGCTGATCGGTCACATTGCCGCGCAACAATCTTCCGACATCCAGAACCTGGTCACTCGCGGACGTCTGGAAGGAATGCGCTGGCCGATCTTCAGCGACTACCGTATCTGGCTCCAGAAGTTTTATGAGCCGATCGCATACGCTCCTGTCTGGATCCACGGAGCACAACCGGGGGCGCCGGCCCGGGCGATGATTGACCTTTTCAAAGATGCCGCGAAAAAAGGACTTGACCCGGAGGATTATGACGCTTCGCGCTGGGAGGAGAGAATCAGCGCGTTGCAAGGTTCGGCGAGTGGTACCGCGGTTGCGAGTTTTGACGTGGCGCTCACCGTTTGCACCATGCGCTATGTCTCCGACTTGCGCATCGGACGGATTAATCCACAGCATTTCAAAGCCGGACTGAGCGTGGAACAGAAAAAGTACGACTTGGCCCAATTTCTACGCGAGCGGATCCTGACCACTTCGAATCCGCAAACGGTCCTGGACGGAGTGGAACCTCCGTTTGCAGCCTATCGCCGGACCGAGTTGGCACTTGCGCGGTACACCGAACTGGCTCGCAGCGACAATGGGGAAAAGCTTCCCGAAGTTACAAAGCCGATCGACCCAGGGCAATCGTATGCTGGCGTCCCGCGGCTGGCCCGTTTTCTGCAACTGGTGGGCGACCTGCCGGCGGATGCCACGTTGATGGGAGACGCTCAGACCTACAGCGGGCCGCTGGTAGATGCGGTGAAACGCTTCCAGCGCCGCCACGGCCTCGATAACGATGGCCGCCTTGGCCCCGCGACCATAAAACAACTGAATGTGCCGCTCCAGGACAGGGTTCGCCAACTTCAACTCACGCTGGAGCGCTGGCGCTGGCTGCCGACTGAGTTTTCCGCACCACCGATCATCGTGAATATCCCCGATTTCCAGTTGCGCGCCCTCGACGAAAACAACAACTCCGCGCTGACCATGCGGGTGGTGGTCGGCAAAGCAATGCGGACACAGACGCCCGTCTTCACGCGCGATATGATCTATGTTGTCCTGCGTCCGTACTGGAACGTTCCCCCCAGCATTCTCCGCAGCGAGATCATTCCCGCGATCCAACGTGACCGCGGCTACATTGCCCGCAAGAACTACGAGGTCGCTACGTACGACGGCAAAGTCATCACCTCAGGAAATATTTCTGACGACGTGTTAGCGCGACTACGAGCGGGAAAACTGATGGTGCGGCAGAAGCCCGGTCCGACCAACGCACTGGGCCTGGTGAAACTCATATTCCCTAATGAGCACAACGTCTATCTTCACAGCACGCCCTCCCAGGATTTGTTCTCACGCTCGCGCCGTGATTTCAGCCACGGTTGCATTCGTGTCGAAAAGCCCGCCGAGCTCGCTGCATGGGCACTGCGCAATAATCCCGGATGGACGCTCGACAAAGTAAGACAAGGGATGCAGAGCGGGACCGACGATGTCACCGTAAATCTGGTGAAGCGAGTCCCAGTCTTCATCGTTTACGGAACAGCGCTCGCCTATGAGAATGGCGACGTTCACTTCAGCGACGACATCTACGGACACGATGCCACGCTAGCGGCCGCGCTTGCGAAGGGTTATCCGTACCCGTAATCTGGCGCACCCTAATTTCACCCCAACTGTGAGTCCCGAATTACTCCGGCTGAGGTCGGTTTACAATGCCGCAACCTTGACATCGCTGGTGTCATTAATTAATCCTTGAGCCGCTTTCACAGAACACAAATGAATGCTGAACGATGTTCAGTCCGTCGAATGAGCCGTCTCCGTTGGCTCCCGCTCACTTTCCTGGCGATCTCGATGTTCGGGATTGCTTTGCCGCTCAGCGCCCAATCCGCAGACCAGAAGCAAGATTCTCTGCTCATCGTGCCGCATACCCATTGGGAAGGTGCGGTGTTCAGGACTCGGGAAGAGTATTTGCAGATCGGGCTGCCGCACATTATGAAGGCGCTCAGCCTGCTGCAGAGATATCCGCAGTATCACTACGTCCTTGATCAGATGGCCTATGTCAGGCCTTTTCTGGAACGCTACCCCAATGAAGTTTCCACCTTCAAGAAGATGCTCGACGAGCACCGGTTGGAGATAGTGGGTGGCACAGTGGTAATGGAAGACGAGAATGTTCCTTCCGGCGAATCCATCGCGCATCAATTTTTGCTATCGAAGTGGTTTTTTCGCGACCGGCTCGGCTATGAAGTGAGAACGGGATGGGGACTCGACACCTTCGGGCACAACGCGCAAATGCCGCAGATCCTCAAACTGGCGGGGATGAATTCCTATTGGTTTTCGCGCGGCGTCCCCGACCGGCGGATGCCGGCGGAAGTCACCTGGCAAGGAATCGATGGCACGACCATACCCGCACACTGGCTGCCGACAGGATACAGTCCCTTCGATGAGCACCAACCTAACTTTCAGAGCTTCGAAACATCGATTCGTTCCAGCTTCGACGCGTTAACTCCTTTCTCGCGCGGGCCGGGGCGAGTGCTTTTCGCAGGATCAGACGTTAGCGATCCGGACGAGACGCTTCCACTGTACGTGGACCAGTGGAACCGTACCAAGTCACAACCGTTTTCTATCCAGTTGGGGACGCCCGCGGATTTCGCGGCTCTGCGGGGAAATCCTTCCGAGCGGCCGGTCATTGTTGGAGACTTGAATCCCGTATTCCAAGGCGTTTACAGCACGCGCATTGAGATCAAACGCTGGATGCGCGACATGGAGCGCACGCTCACATCGGCGGAGAAAGCCAGCGTGCTGGCGGGACGCACCTCGACGTCGGATCGTGAGGCGATCGAACGCGCTTGGGAGCCGATGCTTTTTAATCAGACGCACGATCTTAGCTCGGGCGTGATGCTGGATCACGTCTATGAGGACACGCTGGCGGGCTATCGGTTCTCAAAACGCCTGGGTGACGAAATCCTGGAAGACGATCTCGACGCTCTGCTCTCGAAAGTTGATACGCAAGGCCGCGGAGCGCCTCTGGCAGTTTTCAATTTCTTGGGGTGGGATCGAAGCGATTATGTGGAGGCCGAAGTCGGATTCAGCCAGCCTGGAGTTTCAGGAATTGAGCTGGTGGATTCGTCGGGCAAAGCTGTACCCGTTCAAGTTTTGACAAGCCACTCCAACGGTGGCGACGGCGGCCTGAGTACCGCGACCATCGCATTCATCGCCCGTGAGGTTCCGGCGATGGGCTACACCATCTACCACGTGGTTCCCGTTCTTGCAGGCGCCGCGCCCGAAGCGGCTTCGCGCGGTAACGGAGAAGACTCAGTCTCTCGCGGCCAGCACTTCGCCACCAGCCACGACGATTTCGGCAGCATGGAGAACGAGTTCTACAAGGCGACCGTGAATCTTTGGACCGGCGAAATTACCAGCCTCGTGCTGAAGAAGAATCACTGGGAGGTTTTGAGCAAGCCGGGAAATATCGTCGCGCGGGAGGAGGACCGCGGCGACTTTTGGGAGCTCGACGGAACTTTGGACGGTGGCCGCTGGACCACTGAGAAGAGGCCTATCGGCCTGCCGCGTCCGGACGCGACGCAGTGGAGCAACAATTACATCGGAGGCGGCGCGGAGGTGAAGCCGGGACCGGTGGTGACACAATTTTCCAGTTCGCACCCCTTCGGCAAAAATCAATTCGACACGACAATCCGGATCTATCCCGGCATTCAACGAATTGATATTCATACCGAGATTGTGAATATGGAGCCGTCGGTTCGATACCGTGTACTATTTCCTACCACGATTCATGAGGGCACGAACACGCAGGAGATCGCCTTCGGTGCCATAGAGCGACCGCTCCATCAGGAATTCCCTGCGCAGAATTGGGCTGACTACAGCTCTGGGGGACGCGGGCTGGCGGTGCTCAATCGAGGGTTGCCCGGCAACAATGTGACCAGTGACACCATGATGGTTTCTTTGCTGCGCTCCACGCGGCTTGAGGTGTATGGAGCAGACGATTCTGGATTTGATCCGGCGAAGGCTTCGGAATCCGATATGGCGCTGGAGTTGGGCAAGAGAATCGCTCACGACTACGCTCTCGTTCCGCATGTGGGAAGCTGGCAGGACGCCCAGATTTTTCGCGCAGGACTGGAGTTCAATAACCCGCTGGTCGCGCGTAACATTGACGCCCATGCAGGTGCCATGCCGAAGCGATGGGGGTTGCTAGAGATTTCCACTCCTGACGTAGTCGTATCCGCGCTCAAGCCGAGCCGCGATGGCGAGGTCGCTCTGCGAGTGTATGAAGCAGCGGGACACTCCGTCCAGCACGCCGAAGTACATTTCTCTCTGACGTTGGCGTCGGCTCAGGAAGCAAACCTCATTGAAGACCCAGGACGAGAACTACAGAGCAAGGGGAATACGATTTCCTTTGATCTGCATCCTTACGAGATCAAGACATTCCGCTTGCGCTTTGTGGCGCAGTAGGGCGATGTGGCCCGGACTCGCATAGCTCCGAAGCAGCGCTGCTAAGCCCGGCTAAAGAAACGTGTGTTCAATAGAGACGAGGCATCCCGGGCATCGACGCTTTGAACAGATTGCGAAGGTGAGAACTCATAGCGACGGCCGGTAATAAGACCCTGAACGCGAACAGGAGTTGTCTCCAAATAGCGAATCGCCACGGAACCTTGAGGCGTGGAGGTCGTTGTCGCGGACTCGACGGCTCGGGACGGCGGCCCGACGCGAGGATGCAGCGAAGGCGAGGCGATTTTCGAGAGCGGGACGAATGGGGTTCCGGGAACCGAATCGTGGCGATTAGCTGAAAGGGATCGCGGGACGCTCCGCGTCCTCATCGGTGCGGGGGTGTTGCCCAGCTGCGAACGTTTCTGACCGCAACACATTGTCGATTTCTCCTTCTGCCGATTGAGGCGCGGGTTGAGTTGCTACCGGCTCCTTAACCATTCGTTCGAGCAAGCAGGCGCCACCGGAAAGCGCCAGCCAGGTCAGCGACCAGTCGATTGGCGTGCGGGACACAAACAACGCCGCAGGAGCCGCGATCCAGAGACTGAGGCAATTGAAGCAGTCCATCAGCCGGCCTGCCAAGCTTTGGCCAAGCAGGCAGCGAAATCGGAAAATGAGGTCGCCCGGGCCGTCCTCGTTCGCCAGCAGGTGTGTCACCCGCCAGGTTGCGAGAACGGCCAGGACGAATCTCAACATACTAGTCACCGCAGATGCAGAAAGTCAGTTGGTTTTCGATCGGCTCACGGTCGTCCAGCCCGGTCGTGAGTCCGGGCTGGGTGGTGAGCGTCACCGTATAGGAGCAGTCGGACCAAGTACTCGTGTCCTCAACGATGGTCCCTGACGCGCCCCTACCCCCAGCTGTGAAGGTCACTCCTGCAGTCGGATTCGGGGGAGTGATGTTTCCCGGCGCGGACCCGCTGCAATTCGTAATTGCCAGCGACCACGAACCGGCGCTCATCTCTTCGTGGTCGACAGTGAACTCCACGGAAAGTTCTGAGACGATCGGGGTGCAGCAGCCGGTGCCCGGAGTATCGAACTCGAGGAACCAGAGGTTGTTGACCTCGCTCCAGTTGTTGACATGGATCACGCACAGCGAGTTGGAGTTGTCCACCGTGGTGACCGTTACCCGTGTGGCCTGGAAGATGATTGACAGGTTCGTCCCCACTCCCTGGTCAGCCGTAGAGACGGCCGTGCCCGCTGGCGCGCCACCTGGCGTGCCAATGGGAGGGGCAGTAAGCGGCGGCGATCCAGGTGCAACCCCGGGTTGGGTCGTGTCGAAGCCCAGGAACACGGTGACGCAACCTGCGATGAGGGTGTCATCAACGGGGATCCAGCCATTGGCGTCCGGCGTTATGTAGTGGATTGGTGGGTACCACGCTCCGCCGAGCAAAGGCGGAGCTGGGTCTGACGGCGCGGTGAAAGGCGGATTCGGAGGAGATGGAAGCGGCGGATAGACCCACACCGACTCAGAAACTCCCGCAACCAAGGGGAGGCTGGCGATGCCGCTGATGTTCGTGGGCCAAAGGACAGGACAGGGATGGGTCCCGATCTGGACTGGGCTAACCAGGTTGCCATTGATCGGCGCCGGGTTTATCCCCACGGTAGCTCCAACGGGGGCTGCTGCCGGCGTTGTCCCGTCCTGGCCGCGTACCACGGTCCACGTGTTCCCCGCGACGGCCGTCACTTGCATGATCTCGGCGCTCTCAATAGTGCCGTCAGGACGGCAGACCGACACATTGAACGACGGGGGTGGCGCGGCAGGAGCACCAGCGCTGCTCACGACGGTAATGGTCGTTTGAGACGCGTTTATGGCACTGGCCAGCGTTGTTGTGGCCGTGGCATAGAAGAAGCGATACTTCATCTGCGTGCCCGGTGAGATCGGAGAGTAAACCGGACAGTACCCGCCCAACTGCAGTTGCTGCCAGAACGCAAAGTTCGGGCCACCCCCGTATGGCATGGCGATCGTTTTCGCAAGCTGCGTGCCGGTAAGTCCTGTCGACGGATCGATTTCGCCGTAGATGTCGAAATTTCCCACCTGTTGGAACAAGGGTTTCAGCCCCGTGCCCGGGCAGATGCAAATGCAGAACTCGCGGCACGTGATCGCGCACACCCAGGCACACACCTGGAGGCAGTAGGGCCCGAGACCGAAACGTCCAATGATCGTGGTATAGGCTTTAGCGTCCCGGTTTTGCACTGCGGATACCAGATCGGCTAGCGCGCGGGGTTGGTTCGTTAGCTGCCGGGATGCCAGCGCGAAATTCTGCGCCTCCTCGATTCCATGAGCGCCGGTGAACGGCAAAGGGAAGTCGCAGAGTTCCCGGCACACCCAGACGTAGCGCCAACTGCAAATAAACCCGCAGATGATCTCGCACTCTGGCCCAAGGCCGGCCCGCTGAAGAGCAGACTGCGCCACTTCGCAGTTGAGCGCTTCCGCTGCTTTGCCAATAGCGTCGAGGGCCTTGTCATTTTTAATGACGCTGGCCATTACCTCTGCCGTCGCCCTTACTTCGGTTATGGCATCGCCCACGGGCAGGAATACCGGAGAGCAGATAACGTCACACACCCGGCGGTAGATAATCGAGTAGATCCAGTTGCACAGGACGTAACAGAAGTCGTTCAGTTTGAGTTCGTCAATGGCTGACTGGTAGGCATCGCGGTCGCCGCAGGAGACGGCATCAACCACGCGGCGCAATAGCCTCTCATCGGACGCCAGCTTCACGACTGCGCGTGCGAACTGCTGCAGGTTTGGCAACTCCGCCTTTTCGCGCGGCAGGCCGCAGACCTCAATGCAGCGCAGCACGCCAAACTTGATCCGCACCCACTCGCAGATCAATTCGCAGTACGGAAGCATTTCGAGGCGTTCCAATACCCAGCGAAACGCATTGGCGTCTTTTGACTCGAAAGCAGCTACGACAGCGGCAAAACCGCCGCTGTCCTGGGCAAGGCGTCCTACAGCGTCGGACTGCGATGCTAACCGGCTGACAGCTTGGTCATTCAAACTCGAGTTACTCATGATGATTCTCCACCGCCGAAAATCGACGATCTCGCCTGAGAGGATAGTGTCGGTGAGGAAAAATTCGTTTCACACTGCCGGGCGGCTTTACGAAGGTGGGCGCTTCAGTGATACAGCCAGAGCACGCGCGACGGTTCGTCTCGTGTCATTGGATATCTTGTGGCCATCAGCCGCTGATGGGCGTTCCACCTTCAAGCAAGAATCCCTCAAAATGCTCTAACATCAAATCTCCAATGACCCGCATCCGCGCCGTACTCTGGGATATGGACGGGACCCTCGTCGACTCCGCCGACTACCACTGGCAGGCCTGGCGCGACACCATGGCCCGCGAAGGCCATCCCATCACCCACGACCAATTCCTCGCCACCTTCGGCCAGCGCAACGATTCCATCCTCCGCCAATGGCTCGGCGACCAAGCCACCCCCGAACTCATCGAGCGCGTCGGCGACGCCAAAGAAGCCCTCTACCGCCAGCATGTGCGTCAGCAAGGTATCGAACCGCTTCCAGGTGTCTCCCGGTGGGTCAGCCGTCTGCACCAGCAAGGATGGCGTCAGGCCATCGCCTCCGCCGCACCGCGCAAGAATGTCACAACCATCCTCGAAGCTCTCCACACAGCCGACTGCTTCGAAGCCATCGTCTCCGCCGAAGACGTGC
>Ga0187863_10003848_pt1 | contig 10922 bp, 9 predicted proteins | sample June2016WEW_11_1_FD_132975 | JGI IMG/M metagenome (GOLD analysis project Ga0187863, IMG submission 132975) | Peatland microbial communities from SPRUCE experiment site at the Marcell Experimental Forest, Minnesota, USA - June2016WEW_11_10 | ecosystem: Environmental > Terrestrial > Soil >...
CGCGTGGCCGCGGAAACCGCAATCAGTTTAGTTGAGCGATGCGCGGCGCTCCATAGCAGGAATTGCCAGGCGGGAAGGTCGAACCAACGGAAATACTCGGGATGCCGCTTGTGCTGCAGATCGTGAAACACAGTCACGTTCGGACAGGGGCACACCAGCGGACAAGTGAAGCCGGGATTGAACAGAACATCCAGATGCCGGTGACCCACTGCGACAGGCAACATCAATTGCTCCAACAGAATGCGCGCCGGTCGAATGGACGCCCGCACCGCCTGCGGCGCATGCACGAAGTTGGGCGCGTGCGGAACAAGATCGGCTCCCGTTTCGCGATTAGTGAAGATTATCCACGTGTTGACGGAGTCCACCGCCGCCGCGGCGTTCAGCAGATTGCGCAGATAGATTTCGGTGCCGCCCACCCCGCCTGGGATGAGATACAGCGCGTTCACGCCGATGCACAGCGCCATTATGGCTTGCCCGAAGTTTGTTCGGCGGTCGCCAGCAATCCGCGAAGCCGTTCACTGGCGGGATCGATAGCCAGGCCTTTGCGGAACTCAGCGGCCGCTTTCGTGGCGTCGCCCTGTTTGAAATACACCGTGCCGCGATATTCGTAAATCAGCTCCTGGCGCGGGTTCATCTTCTCCGCGGTATCCAGTGCCGAAAGCGCGTCGTCGTACCGCCCCGCCTTCCCATCCACCATGGCGATCTGCGTATAGACGTATGCTCCAGGCTCATCGGCCGCGGCCTGTTTCAATTTCGCCAGTGCTTCATCAACACGGCCCGCGTAAGCCAGCGCAAGGCCCCAGTCCACCAGCAAGTCGTATTTCGGCCGCCGTATCTGCGCCGCTTTCGCGTATTCGTCAGCCGATCGTTCCCACTGCTCCGCGTCGTAGTAAGCGTGCGCGAGCTGGAACTGTGGCCGGACTTTCCCCGGCGACTTAGTGGCTGAATCCTGCCACATGGCGATCTTGTCGCCCCAGAGCTGATTGCGCTCCCAGGAGGCCCATGCCTCGGCGGCAGTGACCAGCGCCAGCGTAACCAACAGAACATTGCGGCTGGTCCGCCAACGCCGCAACAGTTCCAGCACCATGAAGACGAGCCCGATGAACGGAAGGTAAAGCCGGCGTTCCACCAGCGGATCGGCTATGGGCACGAATGAAGACGTCGGAGCGATGAGGATCAGGAACACGAACCAGCCGTAGCTTGCCAGCGGCACCCGACGCCGGTAGAACCAGGCGGCGACGGATACGATCACCAGAGCCACCAGCCCGAAAATCGCGCCATGATCGGTCAACGAGCGCGAGATCGGAAAATCATAATCGATGTTCTGATTAACGGGAAGAATGAACTTCCCCAGGTAAACCCAAATGGCCCGGCACTGCGTCAGAAAATACTGCTGCCACGTCAGGCCTTTGACATGAAATCCCGCCGACGATGCATGCCTCAGCATCGGGAGGAGCGCGGCAATACCGGCCGCTGCCAGCGCCGCGATCGGTACGTACAACCGCCAGTTGCGCCAGATGCCCCGCAGCGAAAATCCCGGATTCCAGAAATAGTCCGTTACAAGCAGTAGCGCCGGCAGAACCAGAGTGTGCTCCTTTGCGAAGATGGCCGCCGCGAAAATCGCCACTACGGCGATGCTCCGTCCCCATGAGATGTCTTCGCTGCGCCTCCACAGGAAAATCGCGAATGCCAGATAGAGCAGGAAGACGCTGAGCGTTTCCGACCGGCTGGCGACGTAGGCCACCGATTCGGTTTGCAAGGGATGAAACAGAAACAGCGCCGCACCGAAGGCCGCCAGCACGCGCCTGTGCCAGGGATCGATGTCCACCTTCGAGAGAATCCGGCTGGCGATGATGAATACGAGCCCTCCATTGAGAATATGCAGAACAACGTTCACCAGATGATAGGAGAAAGGGTTCTGCTGGCTCATTTGGAAATTCAGCCAGAAGGTAAACATCAGCAGGGGCCGGACGCCTGAAAGCCAGAGGCGCAGAGGCACGTTGTCCCAGCCGGGGCGCATGAAAGGCAGATAAGTGTCATCCAGCAGGAAGGGGCCGTTCAGCGCGGGACCATAGACGACAAAGACGGCGGCCGTTGCGATAGCGAAGGCCAGCAGCCAGTGCCAGAGCCGCGGACCTTCAGGACGTACCGGTCGATCCGCTACCGCGGCCAGCACTGCTCGTCCGCCGCCACCGCTACCACCACCACGCGTGCGTGCGGATTTCGGCTGTGTCTTTGGTGCTGCCTTCCGCTCCCGCTTACTCTTCATGCAAAGCCCGAAGCTGAAACTCCAGAATGGCCACACGCTGGGTGAGCGCGATGTTCGCGTCCTTCAGGCCGGAGATTACAACTGAGTACCGGTAGAACACCACCAGAAAAACGCAACAGGCCAACATCACCAAGACCATCGAACCGTGCCCCAGGCCAAGCACGGGGGCCAGCCATTCGAGCAGGGAGCGCGAGCGGGAGAGCACCAGCAGGACCGTCGCCGCGCCCAGCCAGCTCACCGAATACTCCACGCGAATGTGCGACCGCCGCACCGACATCAACACCAGCACGATGAGCCCAAGGCTCAGCAACGTCATTACATTGAGCAGGCGATCCATGACGACCTTCCGCGGCGGAACTAAGTCACGCCTTTCTCAGACGGAACCAACGCCGTCCCTCAATCTTCAGGATATTCACGAACACGCCCAACAGAACGTGCACGATGTAATACAGCGACTTCAGCGGAGTGATGGTGCTGCGTCCGTGGCGCCGGGGCAGCATGTGAACCGGCACCTCCACGAACTGAAACCTCCGGCGCTGCAGCACCACCAGAGCCTCGATCTCAGGGTACTCGAGAGGAAAGCTGCGGCCGAACACGGAGAGCGCCTCGCGATTCACGCCAACAAAGCCAGAGGTTGGATCGTGAACGGCTTTCCCCAGGATAGGACGCAGCAGCAAACGAAAAATAGTAATGCCAAGGGCCCGCGGGGCGCTGGTGTGCCCGGTTCCCACGCGCGCGCAGAAGCGCGAGCCTATCACCATCTGGCAGCCTGTGGTTCGCAACGCATCCAGAATCCGCGGGACGTCGCGCGGGTCGTGCTGGCCGTCGCCGTCCACGCGAATGACATATTCGAAGCCCATCTCAAACGCCAGTTTGTAACCGGCCTGCACGCAGCCGCCGAGCCCCAGATGCGCGGGCAACGTTAGCACGTCGGCGCCCGCGGCCAGCGCGACGCTGCGCGTTGAGTCGCGGGAACAATCATCGGCCACCAACACGGCCGCCTGCGGCATCACCGAGCGCACTTCGCTGATCACCGCACCAACCGAGGCTTCTTCGTTGAGAGCCGGAATCAGGATTAGAATGCCCCCAGCCTTCCGCGCATCGATCACAGACGCGCCACCTGCCGGGGACTGATGGAAAAGCGCCGCAGCAGCCGTGCGTATTGTTTAGGGGTGAGGCGCGCGCTCTTGCGAATGCGGTGGCGTTCGCGGAAGAGGGTCCTCATTTCGCGCAACATGGCCAGCCAGGCGCGAAAGACGTAGCCTGGCAACTTCAGTGCGCTGCCGCCGGATCGCGTATATTCCGCGGCAGCACCGCGCCCTCGCCACATCCACCACACGTGCCAGAAATAGCGCGCCATCGCGTAGAACGGCGCCAGCAGCAGCAGAGCGATGGGGAAATTCTTCACCAGCACAAAGAGCCGGTTCCGCTCGGCATAGAACGCCTTGGTCCCCGACGCACGGCCCGCCGTTGAAGAGTACGCGTGCTGAACGATGGCCGAAGGAACATACAAACACTCCCATCCCTTCCACCGCGCGCGCAAACCCAGGTCGGTATCTTCGCAATACAAATAGAACGATGGATCGAACAGCCCGGCCTCATCCAGCATTTCGCGCCGATAGAGTGCGGCGCACCCGCTGGGCAACAGGACTTCCTGCCTGCGTGGATAGCGATCCGGGGATTCGCCATGCCCGCGTTGACGGCTGCTGCCATCGCCGCACACCAGCATGCCCGCGCTGTCCAGCATGCCGGTCGAGCCCAGCCGGATCTGCGGGGCTACCATGCCAACGTCGGGCCGTCCATCGAGCCCGCGAAGCATCGCTTCCAACCAGCCGGGATCGGCGACGGTGTCGTCGTTCAGCACCACAACGAATGGCGTAGAGCTAGCGCGAATGCCCTGGTTTACCGCCGCGCCAAAGCCGACGTTATCCGGGTTCTCGATAACCACCACATTGCGATCCCCCAGCGCCCGCCGGGCGAGTTTTGTTCCGCTGTTATCGACGACAATGATCTCGAAATCGCGGAACGTCTGAGCGTCGAGCGAGGCTATACACGCCGCCAGCGGCTCACCGGCCGCCAGCGTGGGCACAATGACGGTGATCTCTGGGTTCGGCAAGCTTCGATTCTATCTCCCCGGCGGCTTCCCTTCCCACTGGCCCATGTTCTCATACCATTTGAGAACGCCATCGCCGATGCACGCGATATCGGGCGCGCCGTCGCCATTGAGGTCGGTAATCGCGCATCCCGCCGCTGGCATGTTGTCGTCGAGAACCGATTTTCCCCATGTCTTGCCATCGAACGCATACAGGCAAACGTTGTGAGTACCACGCGCGCCCACGATGATTTCGTCCACGCCGTCATCGTTCAAATCAACGGTCGAGATAGTGTGCGCATCCTGTAGTTCCGTGTCGATCACCTCGCGGGCCCATCCGGTTTTACCTTCGCGATAAATCACCACCTGATTGCCATGCCACGGCTCGATTGCCGCCAGGAACCGCTCGTTCTTCATCCGGCCCATCACGACATCGCTCGATCCGCACTTCGGCCATGGCGCAGGGTCGCCTTTGCTGATCACCGTCCGCTGCCACTTGCCGTCTGTGCCGAGCGCCCGCAGAGAGATTCCCGAGAATCCGGCGGTGAGAATCTGGTCGCGGCCATTGTGCAGCCAGTCCACGATCGTGAGACCGTGCAGGATGCCCTCTTCCTCGTAATCGATCAAGTGTCGCGTCCACTCGCCAGGTTTGTAGTAGACCAGCGGCACGTGGCCGCGATAATCGGGGGCGACGGCATCCGGGCCCACCAGCGGGGCATTGATGAACACCTTCTTCCCACTGCCATCGATATTCGCCCAGCGGATGCGGTGCGACGCGGGAAGCTCGTCAACCTTGTATACCGTCCAGCGCGCGTTCACGTCCGCACCGCTCTTGAGGAGTGAAATCGTGCCGCGGCTCTTGTGCGGGTCCATGTCGAAGCCGTGCGCGAGAATCAGCTCGGGCACGCCGTCGCCATCGTAATCCCACGGGCTGAGGTTGATCATGTTGGAAAAGCCCGACGCGATCACACGCCGCTGCCATCCGGGATTCTCAAACCAGACGAGGTCGGTCATCCCCTGCGCGATGGCAATCAGATCAACCGCACCATCGCGATTCAGGTCCGCAGTGACCACCTGATAACCGCCCGGCATATCGCGCGTGATGAGATGTTCGCGAAAATGCGGAAGCGGACGCTCGCGGGAAGCAGCAGACATCAATATGCCGATCGCGGCCAAGGTGAGCACGCCCATCGCCGCTCGCCAGGACATTCGAATCACCTCAGCGATTCTACTTCAGGAACCCCGAAGCCGTCTCTTTGCCGAAGCTGTACACCGCGTACTCCACCGCCGGGAAATCCAGCGTTTGCGCCAGGCGCACCGTTTCAAGCGCAGAATTGCCTGCCAGCACGACCACCGCGCGGTGCGCGTTCAGCGGATTCGTCGCCGCCAGCGCCAGAGCATCGCGTTCGGAAGCGTGCTGCGCTCCGGCAATGCGAAACTCAGCTCCCGCGTAATCCAGCTTGAGCTGCTGCGCCAGATGCGCGAGACCCGAGTTGGTCTCCGGACGCCCCACAAAGATCATGTCGTGAGCGCGCAGGTCGTCGTCGCTGAGTTCGAAATCCTTGAGCACAGGCGGTTCGCTCTCGTACAACTCCACCAGGCGGTTCTGCAATCGCTCGGCCGCATAACGATTAGCGCCCGCGTCCATTACGGTCCCATAGACGATGACGGTCTGGCCAATGGCCGTGGCCAGAGGATGATATTCCGAGAGCAGATACGCCGCGCCACCCATATCGCCGGGAAGATTGCGCGATCGCAGCCATGCTTCGATAAAACCGCGCTGGTTCTCACCCGCCGCATCGATAAACTGCGCTGTGCTGACCGCCTTCGTCGTATTGGCCGAAAAGAAGCGGGTCATCATTTCGAAGAACTTGTCATCGCCCATTTGCCGGCGCAGGTCGTCCAGCAGGAGCACACCGCGATCCTTGGTCATGCGAAAGCTCTGCATCGCATCCGGCTCAGCCAGTGAAGCGTTGCGGAAATCGGCACGCCGCACATCCAACGCGCGGTCGAGATCGTCCGATTGCAGGTCTTCGAAATACGCAGCCGACCCGGCCGTGAGCCAGTTGTCCGCGTCCGTGGCAGGAAGTATCCAGCCCTTCCACAATCGGTCCTTATATGAAGCTGGCGCGGGCTTGACGGGCGCAGGTTCTTCTTTCGCAGAGGCCGTCACTCCCGCCGACGGCGGCGGTTCCACCGCGATTAACCGGTAACCCGAAGAGTAAATGCCGTCGTTCTTCGGGTACTCGTCTTTCTCGTGCTGATTCGGCACCCACTCGCGCTGGTTCGATTTTCCGAACACCGCCCATGCCATCATGTGCAACGCCATATCAGCACTGGCTACCTTGGCGTCCACTGAAAACGACGTCACCAGCGGAGGCGTGCGAAACGCTGTGAACGCGAACTGCTCGTCGATCTTGCCCTTGTATTCGTCATACAGGTGCTGCCACGTCAGATCGCGAACCTCGGGAACATAGGGCAGGTGCTCCGGCGTGCCTTCGGGATCGGGCGCATATTCAAGCCGAACGTTTAAATCCTTAGCATTGTTGTCACCCCAGTAGAAGCCCTTCGTTCCGCCGAACCACTCATCGCGTGAGCTGCGCCACAGTTTCGTGCGATAAGTTCCCAGCTCATACATGGCGATCTCACTCGTCTTCGCGTCGCCCATCAGCCACTCGTTAGTGTAGAGTCCATCGTTCTTCGTGCCGAGGATCTCCACCACCTTGTCGATATTGTCGCCGTATTGAATGGCTTTCCGAGCGCGGTTGGCGATAGGCGTTCCATTGATGTTGTAAGGGCTCTGGCGAATCGTGGTTTCTTCCAGCACCACGCCGGCGTCATTCTGATACCAGTCCGTCCCGCTCTGAATGCCGCCCGGGAAACTCTGCATCAGGACGCGATGGCCTTCGGCGGGTTTCACGTCCAGCATCACGTTGGTCTGCTCGGCGAGCGTGAGAGGCCACATCAGAATATGCCCGATCACCATCCGCCCGTCGCGGGTGGCCGGACCGGTGGCGACGAACGCACTGCAATGGTCCGGCGCCGCGTATGAAGGAGGCTTCAGGTGCAGCCCTTCCAGACCGCTGGGCGTCACCGTCATCGCCTCATGAATGTCGCCGAGTTCCGTAACCGTGTTCGCCGTGATGATGTCGGTCAGGTCTAGGCGCCGCTCACCCCACTTCGCGCCCGCGTCCGATGCTCCGTCGGCTATGCCGCGCATCTCTTCCAGGTATTCACGATCGAAGCCGCGCTCGAACAGCGCCTTGGCCATGGTGCGGCCATCCTCCCACGCGCGATCTTTCGAGTTGGGATCCAGCAGCGCCGCCGAGCGGTCCATGTACTCGACAATCTCGCGCGAGAGCAGATGCCCGTGCTGATACCCGCGCTCATACGGCTTGCCCTCGATATGCAGGTAAATCCATCCGCCCGTGGGATACCGGTATGCCGGGCCGAACCGCTGAACCACCCCGCTGGCCGGCCACGTTCCCTCCGACGAAGCCTCTTCCACGGCAACTCCGGAGAACCACGCTTTGCCGCTAAACGTACCGCCCTCACCCGCAGTGAGCTGGATCGCGTCATTAGCCGTGGTGGCCACGAAGCGCAGGCTCACATGAGTCCAATCGCGCGTGCCGGCCACCGATTCTGAATGCATATCGAATGGCATGGACTCCATGGAGATCGCGGCGCCGCTGGCAATGGGCGACCGGCCGAAGTCGCGCACCCGCAACGATTCAGTACGAATCCAGCCGGTCAACTCATAATGTCCGCCGATCTTCAGCGGCACCGGCTCCGATCTCGCGCAGCCATCGCCGGTACCGTTTCCATCAAGACGCAACGAAACCGCGCCGCTGTGGCGAACCGCGGAATCGGTGGCCGAACTGCCACGCACCGCGGTCCACGTCGTATCGGCAAGGCAGAAGCAGGGAACAAGAAAGAGAGCGAAAGCGAGACGCATCGGCGTTGGTTGGATCAGGATAACACCACACCGTGCATTGCTTCGCCCTCGCAAACCAGGCGGGCACCATTGAACATCAGAAACTCAACCGAGCGCATGCGTTTGCCGTAGATGTCGGAGACGTAAACGATAGCGAAACGGTTGCCGTCCGCGATCACATAATCCAGTTCGAAACGAATCGACTCGATGGCGGCCATTCCGCGGTTCCAGTATGCGGCCAGCTCATGCTTGCCGGACAAACGCGGCTTGCCCGCAATCGCCGGCGCGCGCGGCGAGGTGAACACCACGTCATCGGCGAAATGCGCCAGCACTGCCTCCACGTCACGCCGGTTCCATTGGTCGATCCATTCGCGAGCCCATGCCAGCGCTTCCGATTGCGTCATGAGGACTATTGTCCATTACCGCGCGGCCGATTTGGCGCGCCCGGAGAGCCGCGTGCGTCGATAGCAGTCCACGGTATGATCGTTGACCATGCCAACTGCCTGCATGAACGCGTAGCCGATGGTGCTGCCGACGAATCGAAATCCCCGGCGAATCAGCTCACGGCTCAGTGCGTCGGACTCGGCGGTGCGCGCGGGAACTTCGGCAGGACCCGCCCAGCGATTCTGTTTCGGCTTTCCGCCGACAAACTGCCAGACAAAAGCGTCGAAACTACCGAATTCCTCCCGCACCTTGAGAAACGCCTGCGCGTTGGAGATGGTGCTCGCAATCTTCAGCTTGTTGCGCACGATGCCCTCGTTCGCCAATAACGCCGCCGTCTTCTTCGCCCCATATCGCGCTACTACCTCGGGATCGAAATTGTCGAAAGCCTTGCGGTAGTTTTCGCGCTTGCGCAGAATTGTCGACCAGCTCAGACCCGCCTGCGCGCCTTCGAGGATCAGGTACTCAAAGAGGACACGGTCATCGTGGACAGGCACGCCCCACTCGGTGTCGTGATACGCGATCTCAGGTTCCTGCCGCGCCCACCAGCAGCGCTGAATCATCTTCCGATTCTAGTTTGTGTGCGGCAGGCTCTCAGCCTGCGGCGGCCTCTCAGGCCGCCTCGGACCTACGCCAGCAGTCCGCGGTACCGTGGCTGATTGTAGCCGGGAAATACTTCGGCGACGCTGCGTCCCTTCAGGTGCTTAGTGACGCATTCGCCGAGCACATCGCGAAAGTCGGTGGTCAGCGCGAGGTCGCGTCCCTCGTAAAGGCGTTCGTGAGCCAGGCCGGGCCAGTCGCCATACACCTTGCCGCCGCGAATGCCGCCGCCCATCGCGAACATCACATTGGCGTGACCATGGTCGGTGCCGCGGTCGCCATTCTCGCGCGCTGTGCGGCCGAACTCGGACATGGTCACCACCACGATGTCGGCCATCCGGTCGCCCATATCCTGATAGAAGGCCGCCAGCGCCTGACCAAACTCGGTGAGCCGGTTGGCGAGCTGCCCCTCGGTGGGCTTTCCACCCACTTCATTAACATGCGTGTCCCAGCCACCCACATCGGCGAACGCGACTTCAACACCCACGTTCGCCTTGATCAGCCGCGCAACTTGCAGCATGGCTTGTCCGAACGGGCCGCCCGGATAACGTGCGCCGCCGAATGGCGTGTATTTCTGCTTCTGCACCGCCTGAATCAGCTTGACGGCCTCAAATGTTTCCTGCGCCGGACCATGCAGAACCGTGTCGACGCTTTCGCCGTACATGGCCTCGAACGTGTTCTGCGTACCCGCATCGCGAATCTGAAAATCGCCAATATTGGCGATGGCCACGGCGTCGTTGGGGCCTCGCAATGACCGCGCCAGATCCGACCCAATGCTGATCGCACGAACCGGCGAGGGCTGTTGTTCGGGCCTGAGCGAGCGATTCAGCCAGCCATCGTTCGTCGCCTTGATGCCGGGTGTCCCCGACTCCATGTAATCCTGCGCGTCGAAGTGGGAGCGAGTGGGATCGGGCGATCCGGCCGCTTCCACAATGGCCAATTCCCCGGTCTGAAAAACCGGCACCAGCGGAGCGAGCGCGGGATGCAAACCGAAAAAGCCATCCAGATCCAGCGCGGCGTTCGTTGTTCCGTCAGGTTTGGGAATGCCGATCGTCGGCCGCAGCGCGTAATAATCGGGATCGCCGAACGGCACCACCACATTGAGGCCATCAGCGGCGCCTCGCTGAAACACGGCCACCAGGATTTTCTTCCTGCCAGAAACAGGGAGGTCACCGGCGTAAGCCGCTCGCGAAAGCCACGCCGGCGCCAGACCGACTCCGAACATCGCAATTCCCGAATTCCTGAGAAACGCTCGTCTTGTGTGCATTCGCTTTACCTCACCGTCGCTGAAAATCAGGCGACCCGAGCACCAGCCCCGCTATCGCCTCCGGTGGCGGAGCCTTATCGCCGGACGATTGCTGGATTGCCGCACGTGTCTGCTCGGTGGCATCGCGGAAGAGCAATGCACGCGCAATCGCATCGGCAGTGGCCCCATTTTTCATGGGCTCCAAGTGAACGCCCGACACTTTGTTCCCCGCAAGCGCCAAGGCAAAATTCATGCGGCCCAGCAGATCCGACGAACTTACCCACTCTGAGTTGACGTTCGAGTAGCCTGTGGGTTCCAGCTTCCTGTAAATCGGCTCGCC
>Ga0187863_10003849_pt1 | contig 10915 bp, 17 predicted proteins | sample June2016WEW_11_1_FD_132975 | JGI IMG/M metagenome (GOLD analysis project Ga0187863, IMG submission 132975) | Peatland microbial communities from SPRUCE experiment site at the Marcell Experimental Forest, Minnesota, USA - June2016WEW_11_10 | ecosystem: Environmental > Terrestrial > Soil >...
GCCTCGAAGACAGAAGTGAAGCAGGCCGTCGAAGCGCTATTCAAGGTGAAGGTGGCAGCAGTGCGAACGGCCAATGTTCTCGGTAAGGAACGCCGCCGCGGCAAGTATGCGGGCTTTCGTCCCGACTGGAAAAAGGCCTACGTCCGGCTGAAAGCCGGCGAGAAGATGCCGGAGTACGTGAGCAATCTGTAGAGCAGCTTTTAGCTGTTAGCTCCTAGCTTCTAGCGGGGTAACTTCGAGAGAGAAGTGGGGAGCCTGAGTAAGTGAGAGCAGTTTGATTGAGAAGGATGGGCTAGAAGCTAGTGGCTAGAAGCTAGAAGCTCGTCAAGGATTAAGAAGATGGCGATCAAGACATACAGACCGATTACGCCGACCCTGCGCTTTCAGACCGCGCTGGTGAACGACGACCTGACGACGAACAAGCCGCATAAGCCGCTGCTGACCACGCGCAAGCGCACCGGCGGACGCCGCAATTCGGGTGATTTGACCATCCGCCACCAGGGCGGAGGCCACAAGCAGAAACTGCGTCTCATCGATTTCAAGCGCGAGAAGTATGGCGTGCCCGGTAAAGTAGCCACCATCGAATACGATCCGAATCGCTCGGCTCGCATCGCGCTGGTGCACTATGCCGACGGCGAAAAGCGCTACATCCTTCAGCCCGTCGGCCTGAACGTTGGCGCAACGGTGTCCTCCGGTCCCGACGCCGACATCCTTGTGGGGAACGCGCTGCCACTCAAGAACATTCCTGCCGGCACCACGGTACACGCAGTTGAGCTGCGCCCCGGCAAGGGTGCGCAGATGGCGCGTTCGGCTGGGGCGCAAGCGCAGCTGGTAGCTAAAGAAGGCGAGTACGCGTTGTTAAAACTTCCTTCCGGCGAAACCCGCAAGGTGCTGGTGGAGTGCATGGCGACCATCGGCCAAGTGGGCAACACGGACCACGAAAACATTTCGATCGGCAAGGCCGGACGCAATCGCTGGCTGGGCATTCGCCCGACTAACCGCGGCGTGACCATGAACCCTGTCGATCACCCGCACGGCGGCGGCGAAGGCAAAACTTCAGGCGGCCGTCATCCCGTAACACCGTGGGGCCAGCCGACACGCGGCTACAAGACGCGTAACAACAAGCGGACCGATTCATTCATCGTCAGCCGCAGGGCGAAGTAGAAATGCAGCTTCTAGCTACTAGCTTCTGGCTACTAGCAAAGACGCTGCGAAGTAGAGATTTCAGGCAATAGCTCGGCGGTTAGCTTGGGTAAGAAAAAGCTAGAGGCTAGGAGCTAGAGGCTAGGAGCTAAGCGGTTATGGCACGTTCGACGAAAAAAGGGCCGTTTGTGGATGCGCACCTCACCGTGAAGATCGAGGTGCTGAACAAGGCCAACGACAAGAAGGTTGTGAAGACCTGGTCGCGGCGCTCGACGATCTTTCCCGAGTTCGTGGGCCACACCATTGCGGTGCACAACGGCAAGAAATTTGTTCCGGTCTACGTGACCGAGAACATGGTGGGACACAAGCTGGGCGAGTTTGCGCCGACGCGCACGTTCAAGGGGCACACCGGCGGATCGAAGGCGGCGGAATCTGCGGCCAAGCCGGCGCCAGCGCCAGGGCGGTAGGAAAGGCAGCTACTAGCTTCTAGCTACTAGCTTGTCGGCGGTAAGAATGACGCCCCACGGTGGGCAGAGTGAGCTAGAGGCTAGCAGCTAGGAGCTAGAAGCTAGCAAGAGGAAGAGAACAATGGCAGTCGAGACAAAGGAATACCGGGCGGAGGCCAAATTTCAGCGCGTATCGCCGCAGAAGGCGCGGCTGGTGCTCGATCTGATCAAGGGCCGTGGCGTGCAGGAAGCGCTGGAGACGGCTGCTTTTACGAAGAAGCGCATCGCGCCGGTGATCCATAAGCTCCTGGTCTCCGCGGTGGACAACGCGAAGTATGTCGCCGGGGAGCAGGGAACCGATCTGGATGTGGACAGCCTCTACGTCAAGCAGGCCCTGGCCAACGAAGGACCGCGCATGAAGCGCATCCGGCCGGCGCCGATGGGGCGTGCTTATCGCTATCAGCGCAGGCTGGCGCACATCATTGTGTCCGTGGCCGAACGCGCGACGGATTCACATTTAGTCACCAAGGTTGAGGAGCCGGCGGAAACAGCGAAGCCGGTGAAGAAAGCGAAACCTGCAGTGAAGGCTGTTGCGAAGAAAGCGAAGCTCGCAGCAGCACCGAAGAAAAAAGCCAGCAAGAAGGCTTAAGAAGGATTGAGGGAAGAGTTATGGGACAGAAAGTCCATCCTTACGGATTCCGGCTGGGAGTGAACAAGCCTTGGCGTTCGCGCTGGTTCTCGGAGCGCGATTACTCAAAGCTCCTGGTCGAGGACGTGAAGCTCAAGGCTGAGTTGCGCGAAAAGCTCAAGGCCGCCGGCGTGAGTTCGGTAGAGATCGAGCGTCCGGGCAACAAGCTGCGCTTCTTGATTCGCACGGCGCGTCCGGGTATTGTCATCGGCCGCAAGGGCGCGGAGATCGAGAAGCTCAAGACAGAGCTCGGCAAGCGCACCAACCGCGAAGTGTTCATCGACATCATCGAAGTGAACAAGCCGGAGTTGGATGCGCAGCTGGTCGCGGAGAACATCGCGCTGCAACTTGAGAAGCGTGTCAGTTTCCGCCGCGCCATGAGAAAGAGTGTCGATTCGGCGTTGCGTTTCGGTTGCAAGGGAATCAAAGTGCGTGTCTCGGGCCGCTTGAACGGTAACGAAATCGCGCGCTCGGAATGGTATCTGCAGGGGCGTCTGCCGCTGCATACGCTGCGCGCGGATATCGACTACGGATTTGCCGAGGCGGAGACCACGTATGGCCAGATCGGCGTAAAGACCTGGATCTACCGTGGCGATATTTATGAGCAGAAGCGCCGCCAGGCCCCCGCAGTCGGGACGTCGGTATTTTAGAAGCAGCTTTCAGCCTCTAGCTTCTAGCTAGCGCGTGCGAAGTCGGGCTGCAGTGAGAGATATGAAGCTAGTGGCTAGAAGCTAGTAGCTGTCGTTTTCGAGGTTTTCGTTATGTTGATGCCAAAGAAGGTGAAGTTCCGCAAGCAGCAGAAGGGCAAGCGCCGGGGTAAAGCGTGGCGCGGCTCGACGCTGTCTTTCGGCGAGTACGGATTGAAGGTCATGGAGTGCGGCTATATCACTGACCGTCAGATCGAAGCCAGCCGTATTGCCATGACTCGCTTCATCAAGCGCGGCGGCAAGATCTGGCTGCGCCTGTTCCCGGACAAGCCGATTACCAAGAAGCCGGCCGAAGTTCGTATGGGATCGGGCAAAGGCGCGTTGGATCACTGGGTCGCCGTAGTGCGGCCGGGCAAGATCCTCTTTGAGATGGAAGGCGTAACCCCCGACATTGCTGCGGAAGCCATGCGCCTCGCGTCGAACAAGCTGCCGTTGAAGACGAAGTTTGTGATGCGGCCGGGCGCCGAGAAGGTTGTGGCTGCCGCGAAGTAGGAAGGCAGCCATCAGCTTCTAGCCTCTAGCTTCTAGCTCATTCATGCTGATTTGAAGAGATATGCATGAGCAGGATTTAGCTAGAAGCTAGCGGCTAGAAGCTAGGAGCTAAGAAGATGGAACTCGAGAAGATTCGCAATTTAAGCGACGACGAGCTGCAGCACCACGAGAGGACGTCCGCGGAGCAACTGTTCCGGCTGCGTTTCCAGGTGTCGCTCGGACAGAATGACGGAGTGAAGAAGCTTCGTCAGCTGCGCAAAGAGATTGCCCAGACTAAGACTGTAGCCCGTGAGCGCGAGTTGGGAGTGCGCGGCGCAAAGAAAGATGTGGTTGCGACGGCCACTGCGAAACCAGCCAGCGTGAAGCCGGCTACCGCGAAGAAGGCGAGCGCGAAGAAGGGAGCCGGTAAATGACGGCGACAGCAGAAAAGGCACAGGAGCCGGCAGCTTCGCGGCGCAATGAGAAGGTGGGCAACGTGGTTTCGACGAAGATGCAGAAGACCATCGTGGTCGAAGTCGAGATGCGCAAGGCTCATCCCAAGTACAAGCGGATTGTGCGCAGCTCAAAGAAGTTCTATGCGCACGACGAGCAGAATTCGGCACGCGTGGGCGATGTGGTGCGCATCCGCGAGACCCGGCCGTTGAGCAAGCTGAAGCGCTGGTCGCTTGAAGAGATTGTGCGTCGTTCGACGTTGAGCCAGTTGGAAGACACGGCGACCGTGAACGAAGTTGAAGTTGCCAAGTAGAGCGGGCGCGTTGGCGTAAGGAGAAGAATCCATGGCAGTGCAAATGAGAACCATGCTCGCGGTCGCCGATAACTCCGGTGCGCGGAAGCTGCAAATGATCCTGCCGCTGGGCGGCGGACTGGGCAAGAAGGCCGGGCTCGGTGATGTGATTACCGCCGCGGTGAAGGAAGCCTCGCCGGACGGAACGGTGAAGAAGGGCAAGGTCGTAAAGGCGGTCATCGTGCGCACCCGCAAGGAGCACCGGCGTCGCGACGGAACCTATATCCGGTTCGATGAGAATGCGGCCGTGGTGATCGATGATGCGCATGAGCCGGTGGGTACGCGCGTGTTTGGCCCGGTGGCTCGCGAACTTCGTGAGAAGAAGTTTTTGAAGATTGTGTCGTTAGCGCCTGAAGTTGTGTAGCTCGGGATTTCGCGAGCTTTTAGCTTCTAGCCTCTAGCTCCTAGCTAGATCGGTTGGAAGATGGGACGGAGCAGGAATTGAACTAGCTAGTGGCTGGCAGCTAGAAGCTAGCAGCTGATTTCGGAGAAATCATGCCGAGTTTAAGTATTCATCGCAACGATACGGTCAAGGTGCTCACGGGCGCTGACCGCGGTAAGACGCAGCGCGTGCTGCGGGTGTTCCCGGACAAGGGGACTGTGCTGGTCGAGCATGTTCGCATGATCAAGAAGACCGTTTCGAGCAAGACCGGGAAGCGGACCAAGGGTGGCATCGCCGATCAGGAGTCGCCGATCAACATTTCGAATATCGCGCTTGTGTGCCCGACTTGCGGCACGGCGCGCGTCGGATTCAAGAAGGAAGGCACGAGCAGGATGCGTGTCTGCAAACGGTGTGGGTCGGAGTTGCCGACCAAGAAGTGAGGACAGCTGTCAGAGATCAGTTGTCAGTGGTCAGTAAGAGACGAGACACCGAGATAGCAGTTGACAGATGGGTTTAAAGGCCGATTCAGAAAGCGCGCGAAGCGCAGTTGCCTGGACGGCGAGTCCCTTCCGAAACGGTAAACGATCGCCGAGGCGATCACTCCGAGAGCGGAAGAAAGAGAGAAGAGATGGCGGCAAGGCTGAAAGAGAAATACAACAAAGAGATCAAGCCGGCACTGCAAAAAGAGCTGGGCATCGAGAACACGATGGCAGTTCCGAGGCTGGACAAGATCGTGGTCAACATGGGTCTGGGCGAAGCAACGCAGAACACCAAGCTGCTCGATCCGCTGGTGGGCGACCTGACCGCGGTCACCGGGCAGAAGCCGGTGACGACCAAGGCGAAGAAGTCGATTGCGGCCTTCAAGGTGCGTGCCGGCATGTCGATTGGCGCCATGGTGACGCTGCGCAACGACAAGGCCTACGAGTTTCTTGACCGCCTGATCTCGACAGCGCTGCCGCGTGTGCGCGATTTTCGCGGCGTGTCGACAAAGAGTTTTGACGGCCGTGGCAATTACACGCTCGGTCTGCGCGATCAGCTAATCTTCCCGGAGATTGATTACTCCAAGGTGGAAAAGCTGAAGGGCATGAATATCACGATTGTGACCACGGCGAAGGACGACAACTCCGCGCGCGCGCTGTTGAAGGCGTTCGGCATGCCGTTCCGCCAAGGGGCCTAAGAACAGCTTCTAGCTGCTAGCTTCCAGCCTCTAGCTTTTTGAGGTGGAACAAGCATCGGAGGCAAAACAGTTTAGGTTTGTTCCGGTGATGTCGGATGCCGAAAAGAACAAGCTAGAAGCTAGTAGCTAGAAGCTAGTAGCTGCCGTTAAGGGGATTTATGGCAACCACTGCAAAACGAGTGAAGGACGCGCGGAAGCCGAAGTTCAGCTCCCGCCAGCACAATCGGTGCAAGCTCTGCGGACGCCCGCGGGGATACCTGCGGAAGTTCGGCGTATGCCGTTTGTGTTTCCGTGGCCTCGCGCTCAAGGGCGAGATTCCCGGAGTCGTGAAGTCGAGTTGGTAAGAAAACAGGGACCAGGTTTCAGGGATCAGGGATCAGTTGTTCTTGCTTAGGTTGGCAACTGAGACGAATTTGAGAGTTCTTATCTGACCCCTGATCTCTGAACCCTGACCACTGTAGTGACATTTCCGCAGGTTCCCTCCAAAAGAGCGGCGGGCGAACGGGGAATGAAGGAGAAGGAATGAGTCTGACCGACCCAGTAGCAGATTTTCTGGCGCGGATCCGGAATGCGATCCGGGCGCGTCATCAGAAGCTGGATGTGCCGGCTTCCAAGTTGAAGACCGAGATCGCCCGCATTCTCAAAGAAGAGGGCTATATCTCGAACTACAAGACCCAGGAAGAGGAAGGCAAGCTCATCCTCCGCGTGTATCTGAAATACGGCGGACAGGAAGCGGCCATCCGCGACCTTGCCCGCATCTCGCGTCCCGGCTGCCGTGTCTATATCGGCCGCGATGAGATCAAGCGCGTGCAAGGTGGACTGGGTATTTCGATCATGACTACGCCCAAGGGTGTGATGACGGGCCGCCAGGCGCGCCGCGAAGGCGTGGGCGGCGAAGTGCTCTGCGAAGTGTGGTAGGACTGGCCGTCCAGGCAATGGCCTTCGGCGTTTCGAAGCGCCCTGAGTGGAGACTGGAAGTTTGTTGTCGGGCCTTTGGCTCGACGGGCTGCAGTGGAACGAAGGGGCGATAGTTCTTTCGGGACTCGCAAGCCACTAATAAGGAATGATTCAATGTCGCGTATTGGAAAGAAACCGATTCCGCTGCCCACGGGCGTGAAGTACAAGGTTGAGGGCAATACCGTTCTGGTCGAAGGCCCCAAGGGCAAGGTGTCGGCGCTGATTGCGAAGGGCGTCCAGCTCGAGACCAAAGACGGAACGCTGCACGTGAACCGCGAAGACGACAAGTACGCTGCGGTCCATGGCCTCACCCGCGCGCTGGTCTTTAACGCGGTGCAGGGTGTGACCAAGGGCTGGACCAAGGAATTGGACATCGTCGGCATCGGCTATCGCGCTGAGCTGAAGGGCAAGAGCATGGTGGTGTTCACACTGGGCTATTCGCACCCGATCGAATTTCCGCTGCCCACCGGCATTGAAGTGGCCGTCGATCCGAAGCAGACGCATTTGACCATCACCGGCATCGACCGGCAGAAGGTTGGCCAAGTCGCAGCGGACATGCGGTCGCTGCGCAAGCCGGACCCCTACAAGAACAAGGGCGTCCGCTACTCGGACGAGAAGCTGAAGAAGAAGGCCGGCAAGACGGGAGCCAAGTAAGCTCCTAGCCGCTGGCTCCTGGCTAGAAGCTAGTGGCTGCATTTCAACCCGAACGGAACCGCGAGGCGGCTCCGCTGATAGGAAGAGAAACCAATGATTACGCAGAACAAGAGAAACGCAATTCGGCAACGCATTCACGCACGGATCCGCCAGAAGCTTTCGGGCACAACCGAGCGGCCGCGGCTGAACGTGTATCGCTCGCTGAACCATCTATACGCGCAGGTGATCGACGACCAGAAGGGCGAGACTCTCGTATCGGCGTCCACGCTATCACTGAAGTTGAAGACCGGCGGCAATGTGGCAGCGGCGAAGGAAATCGGCAAGGCAATTGCAGAAAAGGCGACCGAAAAGGGCATCAAAAAAGTGGTCTTCGATCGCGGCGGCTTTTTGTATCACGGCCGCATCAAGGCATTGGCTGATGCAGCGCGCGAAGCAGGCCTGGAATTCTAAAAGCAGCTACGAGCCGCTAGCTTTTAGCTGCTAGCTCGTTTGTGGTGATTGGAGCTGCTTTGATAGAGCGAGATGAACTAGAAGCTAGGAGCTAGAGGCTAGAAGCTCAAAAGGAAAGCAATGACGATCTTGAAGAAGAAACTCGATGCCAACCAATACAACCTGAAGGATCAGGTGGTGGCCATCAATCGCGTGACCAAAGTGGTGAAGGGCGGCAAGAACATGTCGTTTGCCGCGCTGGTCGTGGTGGGCGATGCCGCTTCGGGCGTGGTCGGCTATGGTTCGGGCAAGGCCAAGGAAGTTCCCCAGGCCATTCGCAAGGGAATCGAGTCGGCCAAGAAGAACCTGGTTCATGTGAACCTCACCGATACTTCGATTCCGCACCAGGTGCTGGGCCGCTTCGGTTCCGGCCAAGTGTTGCTGAAGCCGGCTCCGGAAGGAACGGGCGTGATTGCCGGTGGCGCCGTGCGCGCGGTCATGACCTCCGCGGGCGTACAGAATGTGCTGACCAAGAGTCTCGGCACCGCCAACCCGCACAATGTCATCAAGGCCACGTTTGACGCGCTGGTGCAACTGCGCGACAAGGCCGATGTGGCCACTGCGCGCGGCAAGCAGGTTGAGGAGCTCTAAACCATGGCTGAGACGAAGAAGACCACCCCACCGGCCACAAATCGCCCGTCGGGGACCCCGGCGAAGATTCGCATTCAGTACTACCGCTCGAAGAACAACACGCCCTGCAAGCACAAACTGGTGGTCAAGGGCCTGGGCTTCACGCGGCTGAACCAGATTGTCGAGCGCGTGGATAACGAGTCGGTGCGCGGCATGGTGAAGGCTGTTCCGCACCTTGTGAGAATCATCGAAGACTGATCACGCCTTACGGCGTGATTAGTCTTCAGCTTCTAGCTTCTAGCTCCTAGCTTTTTGTGCTACGTCGAAGAGCTGTTCCGGCAAGAGTGAGCTAGAAGCTAGCAGCTAGAAGCTGCATTGAAACGCGAGTCGGCAGGGCTCAACCCCGCCGGCGCTATAGCGAGGAAATCATGGCAAAGAATCTATCCAATCTACGCGCGCCCAAGAAAGCCAACACGGGGCGCAAGCGTGTCGGTCGCGGTATGGGATCCGGCATGGGCAAGACTTCAACCCGCGGCCACAAGGGCCAGCGTTCGCGCTCCGGCTCTCACATGATGCGCGGTTTTGAAGGCGGCCAGATGCCGCTGCACCGCCGCCTGCCCAAGCGCGGCTTCACCAACATCTTCCGCACCGAATATACGGTTGTGAATCTCGAACGGATCGCCGAACTCGACGTGAAAGAAATCGGCCTCGACGACTATAAGAAGCTTGGTCTGGCCTCGAACAAGAAAGCTCTCATCAAGATTCTCGGCTCGGGCGAGCTGACCAAGGCCTTTACGATCCACGCCCACAAGTTCTCAAAGTCGGCGGCGGAGAAGATCGAAAAGGCCGGGGGTAAGGCTGTGGTCGCGGGCGGAGTTGTCGTAGCGACGCAGGCGTAGTTCCGGCGAACAACCGGAAAGGGCACTCAGGCCTTCGTGTCAGACTCTTGTGTTCTGGAACACCGCGCGGATCGGTTCGGGGCTTGAGAATTCTACCGTTGGGATTTTCCGGCAAACCGAGACCGTTCCCGCCTACAATGGGGCAATAGCCAAGAAATCGACTGGCGGCGATGCCAGAAGCGGATTAGCAGACATGCTTGAGAAGTTTCTCAATATCTTCCGGATTCCCGACCTGCGCAAGCGCGTGCTCTTCACCCTTGGCATTCTCGCTGTCTACCGTCTGGGCGCGTGGATTCCCACCCCTGGCGTGAACACCCATCAGCTGGAGCTGCTTTTCGGCGGCCAAAACGGCACTTCGCTCGGCCTGATGGACCTGTTTACCGGCGGCACTCTGCGCCGTATGACGATTTTCGCCCTGGGCATCATGCCGTACATTACGGCGTCGATCATCTTCCAGTTGCTGACCGTGGTCTATGAGCCCCTCGCGCGGATTCAGAAGGAAGGCGAACTGGGCCGGCGCAAGATCACCCAGTGGACCCGCTACATGACGGTCATTCTGGGCGCGTTGCAATCCATCGGCATCGCGGCCATCCTTACAAAATCGCCAGGCCTGGTGCTGAATCCGGGCATCGGCTTCGATTTGATGACCGTGCTAACCCTCACTGCCGGCACCGCATTCATCATGTGGCTGGGCGAACAGATCACCGACCGCGGCATCGGCAACGGCATGAGCCTGCTGATTTTTGCCGGCATTGTCGCCGGATTGCCACGCGGCGTAGGCGATCTGGTTCAAAAAGTGCAAACCAATGCCTGGGGCTCGTTCACAATCATGGCGATCGTTCTCTTGCTCGTGGCCATGATTGCTGTCGTCGCCTTCATCGTTTTCGTGGAGCGCTCGGAGCGCCGGATCCCGATCCAGAGTGCGCGCCGTATCGTCGGGCGGCGCATGATGGGTGGCCAATCGAGTCATTTGCCTTTGAAAGTGAACTCCGGCGGCGTGATGCCGGTCATTTTTGCTAGTTCGATCCTGTCGGTGCCGCTCATGCTTGGACAGATGGAGTGGGTGCAAAACAGCCGCTTCTTCCAGCCCATCCTGCAGAACATTCAGCCCGGGTATCCGTGGTATGAGACGCTCTATATGCTGGGCATTATCTTTTTTGCCTATTTCTATGTGTCGATCGTGATGAAGCCGGACGATATTGCGGACAACTTCCGTAAGTCGGGCTCGTTCATTCCCGGAATTCGGCCCGGCAAGCGCACGTCGGACTTCATCAACGACATCCTGACCCGCATTACGCTGGTCGGCGCACTTTACCTCATCATCATTTCCCTGGTGCCCACCTTCCTCATTTCGGGCATCCGATTCGACAAGATCTGGCTCATTGGCAAGTTTTTTGAGAATTTGCCGGCATGGGCCACGCATGGTTTGGGGGTCAATTTTTACTTTGGCGGCACTTCACTGCTGATTGTGGTGGGTGTGGCCATGGACACCGTAAACCAGATCGAATCGCAGCTGATCATGCGTCA
>Ga0187863_10003851_pt1 | contig 10909 bp, 7 predicted proteins | sample June2016WEW_11_1_FD_132975 | JGI IMG/M metagenome (GOLD analysis project Ga0187863, IMG submission 132975) | Peatland microbial communities from SPRUCE experiment site at the Marcell Experimental Forest, Minnesota, USA - June2016WEW_11_10 | ecosystem: Environmental > Terrestrial > Soil >...
GAATCATCGCGAGAAACCTCACCCCCCAATAGAATTGGACGCGGCACGAGCGATTTGGAGTCACGCAAGATGCGTCGCGCGCGCGAACGTTCCATAAGGCCCGCCACCTGACAATCCATTCTGCGTGCCTTGCGCCGGAGGTGTCAATCTCGCCCTGGACGCTTTGTTTTGCGAGCACTGGGGCTACGGATGGCCTGAGGAGTAAACTGTCGGCGACGTTGAGAGGACTCCTGTGCTCGATCCCCGCGCCGAATACAGCCGCCGTATCGGCATTCATCAGCAGATAATCTCCACCAAAGAAAGCGCGCACCGCAAGATCGGCAACGCAAAATTTGCCACCGTCATTGCTGCCATTGTCGTCGCATTCCCTGCGCTTGCAAGGCACTCGCTTTCGGCTTACTGGCTATTCGCTGCTGTCGCGATCTACGCCACACTGGCGGCCCTTCACGAGCGTGTCCTGCGTTCCAAGGCGAGCGCCGAATCAGCGGCGGCCTTCTATGGCAAGGGAATCGCGCGGATGGAAGGCAACTGGGCCGGCAAGGGAGAACCTGGAGACAGGTTCCGCGATCCAAAGCACGACTACGCAGACGATCTCGATCTTTTTGGCCGCGGATGCCTGTTCGAACTGCTTTCGACGGCTCGCTTGCCAATGGGTGAGAACTTCTTAGCGCAGTGGCTCCGCTTCCCCTCGCCGACGGCGGCGGTGATTGAACGCCAGGCGATGGTTGCAGAACTGCGCGAGAATCTAAACCTGCGCGAGAGCCTCGCCGTGATGGGCAGCGAACTTCGCGTCCGCTTGAATCCCGAATCGCTCGTCGCCTGGGCGGAAGCAAAAGCCGTGCTGCCTGGAGGCCCGTTGCGGGGAGTCTGCGTTACGATGGCTCTCCTTGCGGTTGTCTCGCTTATCTTGTTCATCCTGACGCCTATTCATTGGCCGCTTCTGCTCATTCTGATACTGGAAACGCTGATCTACTGGCTTTGCCAGAAGCGGGCGAAAGGGGCGATCGCGGAAGTTTCAAGCAATGCCGAAGGGCTGATCCTGTTCTCACGGATTCTCAATCGGCTCGAGCGGGAGCAGTTTGAGTCTCGTCGCCTTCAGGAGTTCGTCGCGGAGCTAAGAGGACGCGGGAAAACCGCGTCGCACGGCGTTCGGAAGCTCGCGAGCATCGTCTTCTGGATCGACGGGAGCGACAGCATGCTCGGAAGGTTCCTCGACTTGCCGCTGCTCTATACGATCCAGACCGCTCTCGCGGCCGAGGCCTGGAAGCGGCGCTGGGGCGCCAAGATCGCCACATGGGTCAACATCGTGGGCGAAATGGAGGCCTTGCTTTCACTCGCGACCTATTCGTTCGAGCATCCCGAAGATCCGTTTCCCGTATTTGTAACCAGCGCTGATTCGCAGCCGCTATTTGAGGGCGAGGAACTGGGCCATCCCCTCATACCCGCGGCGAAGTGCGTTCGCAATTCCGTGCGCCTTGACGAACACGCGCGTTTGCTGCTGATCAGCGGGTCGAACATGTCCGGCAAGAGCACGCTCCTGCGAACCGTCGGGATCAATGGCGTGCTGGCCAACGCCGGCGCGCCTATCCGCGGAAAGTTGCTCCGTTTATCGCCGTTTCGGCTGGGCACGCGGATTCGCAGCACCGATTCGCTGCAGGAAGGGCGCTCGAATTTTTATACCGAAATCCTGCGCATCCGGCAGGTGTTCGAGCTCGTGAATGAGGAGCAGCCGCTACTGTTTCTATTCGACGAGTTGCTGGAAGGAACTAACTCGAAGGATCGCCGCATCGGCGCCGAAGGTCTTTTGCGCGCCTTGCTGGCACGGCATGCGATCGGCATCGTCACAACGCACGACCTCGCTCTTACGGAAATGACGGAATCGCTAGGCGCGGGGGTACACAACGCACATTTTCAGGATTTCGTCGAAGACGGGCAAATGCGCTTCGACTACAAGCTGCGGGAAGGCGTGGTCGCGCGAAGCAACGCTCTCGAACTGATGCGGCTCATCGGTTTGAGTGTGTAGCCGGCTAAAACGCGCGATTCTTCAGCCAAGCGTATTGTCGATCTGCGCGCGCTGCAACCGGTCGGAATAATCGATGTACAGCGTTTTCCAGTCGGAGTAGAAGTCGAGCGCCGCCTCGCCGGATTCGCGATGGCCATTTCCCGTGTTCTTGATGCCGCCAAAGGGCAAGTGCGTTTCCGCTCCGATTGTGGGGGCATTGACGTAGACAATGCCGGTCTCGATCTCGCGCTGCGCCACGAAGGCATTGTTCACATTTCGAGTATAAAGTGAGGCCGATAGCCCATAGTTCACTCCGTTAACTATTTCGAGCGCCTCGTCAAGCGTGCTGAATGGCCGGATCAACGCGACCACCGGGCCGAAAATCTCTTCCTGGCAGATGCGCATCCCAGGATCGCAATCGACGAACACCGTCGGCTCGTGGAACCATCCCTTCGCATGCGGGCCTTTGTCGAGCCGGTGCCCACCCGTTGCGAGCTTCGCACCTTCGTCCATTCCGATCCGAACGTACTTCATCACCGTGTTGAGCTGCTGCTCGTTGATGCATGGGCCCATATCGGTGGACGCTTCCAGCCCGTCGCCAACCTTCAGTTTCTTCGCGCGCGCGACAAACTTTTCGGCGAACTCGGGATAGATGTTCTTGTGGACAGCGACACGGCTCGCGGCCGTGCATCGCTGGCCGGTCGTGCCGAATCCACCCCAGATCGCGCCTTCCACGGCAAGATCGAGGTTCGCGTCGTCCATCACGATGATGATGTTCTTTCCGCCCATCTCAAGGTGGCATTTCTTGAACGTTGGCGCGCAAGCCTTGCTCACGATGCGGCCCACTTCGGTCGATCCCGTGAAACTCACGAGTTTCACATCGGGATTTTCAAGCATTGGCGCGCCCGCATCGGGGCCCTCGCCGAAAACGACGTTGAGGACTCCCGGCGGCAAGCCTGCTTCTTCCAGAACGTGCGCGAGATTATAGGTCGAGAGCGGAGTATCCTCGGCCGGTTTGAGCACGACCGTGTTGCCGCAAATGAGCGCGGGCATTGCTTTCCACGACGGAATCGCCATCGGAAAATTCCAAGGCGTAATGAGTCCGGCCACGCCCACTGGGGAACGCACCGACATGGCAAACTTGTTGGGTAGCTCGGAAGGAGTGGTCTGGCCAAACAGCCTGCGGCCTTCGCCCGCCATCAGATACGTCATGTCGATGGCTTCCTGCACGTCGCCGCGCGTTTCCGCAAGAACTTTTCCCATCTCGCGCGTCATTTGAACGGCGTACTCTTCCTTGCGCTCGATCAGAATTTCCGCAGCGCGGAAAAGTATCTCAGCGCGCTTCGGGGCCGGCATCAGCCGCCATTTGTCATAGGCATTCTTCGCGGCTTCGACGGCCGCCGATACGTCCGCTTCTGACGAAGAGGGAAACAGTCCAACCAACTCGCCCGTGTCTGCCGGGTTGCGGTTCTCGATCACCCGGCCGCTGCGCGATTCAACCCATTCACCATCGATGTAATTCTTGAAAATTGCGGGGGCAATGGATGCTGCCATGGGTCCTCCGTCGACCGTTACCACAGTAGCAAAAATCAGAGTAACAAGCGTTTGCAATAAGCGTCAACGCAGAGGCAGCCTGTTTATAGCTAATGCGAAGAAGTTGCCGAGGCCGGGTCTGAGAACGCCGCCGGCGGCGTACCAGCGTCCAGGGAGCCGCCAGGCTTGGGCTCAGCCGATGTGGCAGAAGCAGCTGGCGAAGGATGAGAGACTGAAGACTGCGGCGGAGCAAGCGAAGGAGAAGGAGACATCGAGCAGCAACTGTGCGGCACGATTCCCTTCGGGGAAGATACCCCTGCAATGTCAGACCCCAAGCCAAGCTTTTGCAATGTCAGCGCGTCCAGTTTTCCGGTCGAGTCCAAGCCATTCGCAGACTGGAACCGTTGCAGCGCATCGACAGTGTCCGCATCCAGCTTCCCGCTCGAATCGCCCTTGTAATACCCGCCCCGCGCGAGCGCAGACTGAATATCGGAAATGCGATCTGGCGTAGGAGCCTCTTGCGACGGCTGGCGATGCGCCGCGGTTCGCTTCCTCTTACTCGATTTTTTCCTGGTAGACGCGTGGCCCGTAGTGGAAGTTGACTGGGGCGTATCGGCCCTGCTGAACTTGGCGTTGCGAAATGACGCTTGCGGCTGGTGAACTCCTTCCGATGCCCGGCCGGAAGCGGTTTTATGGCGATTTGACGAAGACACCGCGCTCCAGGCCGGTGAAAACGCTAAAGCAATTGACGCGGCAATCGGCAGACATCTCATAGCTATCGGCGATCTCTGATTCCCCGTACCCATTCGCTTGCCAGCAGCCTGACCCGCCAGTGGAATGCCAATATCCCATTATCTTGAATCCCGATCGCGCCGGGAAGCGGCTCGAACGACGTGCGAGCGTATCAGGCACTGTACAAACGACCCATTGCATCGAGTCCCTTGAGAGAGGCAATCGGCCACGCGAGACACCACGCACTACTTTGTCAACGGAACCGATCCCGCCAGGAACAGCATTAGCACGCGGTCATTTTCGCCATGGCGCGCGACCCTGAATAGCACATCGTCGCCGGGCTTGAGCTTGGCCACTTGAGCGTGGTAGTCCGCCAGCGAGCTGACGGGCGCGTGGTTCATTTCGGTGATCACATCGCCGCGCGCGAAATCGATGTCCTCCCCAAAGCTGGCCGGCTCGACTTCCGTAACCACCACGCCGGTCACTTTCGTCATGCCCAGCTTGCGGGCGATATCGGGAGTAAATTCCTCCACATGCAGCCCGAAGGGCGACGGCTCCTCGCTTTGCCCGGGCTGGTCATCAGCCGTCTCAGGCGTGCCTGGGAAAAGAGCAGACCGATCGGCCACGGTGAGAGTTATATCCTTCTGCTGCTTATCGCGGACATACTGAACCTGCACGGATTGTCCAATCGCAGTCTGCGCGATTGGGTTCACAAGGTCGGCCCCGGTGTGAACCGGCTGGCCGTTCACTGTGGTGATTACATCGCCGGCCTGCAAACCCGCTTTCTGTGCAGGACTTCCCGGCTCAACAGCTTCAATCACGATGCCGTAGGGCGCGCCCAATTCCTTCATGAGCACCGCATTGTTGCTGCGATCTTCCTGAAATGTAATCCCGATGGAGCCGCGCGTCACCTTGCCGGCGGTCACAAGCTGGTTGTAGACATTGATCGCCGTGTTCGAGGGCAGCGCAAAACCTACGCCTTCAAATCCCCGGCTGCCGGTGTAGATCGCGGTGTTGATGCCGATAACGTCTCCGGCCATATTCACCAAGGGACCGCCGGAATTGCCGGGATTAATGGCGGCATCGGTCTGGACGAAACGCTGGAATTGATGGCCTACGTTGGAGCGATCCTTGGCGCTCACGATCCCCGCGGTGACGGTCGAATTCAACCCAAAGGGACTCCCAAAAGCGAGAACCCAATCCCCGACCTGCACGCCGTCGGAATTTCCCAGTCTCGCCGTCGGCAGCACGTGATCGGCTTCGATCTTAATAACCGCGAGGTCCGTATCCTTGTCCGTCCCTACCAGGCGTGCCGTGTAGTGCTCGGAATCGCCATCCATCGTCACCTGAATCTTGGACGCCTGGTCGATCACGTGATCGTTGGTGAGGATGAAGCCCTTGCCATCCACGATTACGCCCGAGCCAAGGCTCCGCTCAGCGTCCGGGGCATCATTGGGGGAGTCGAAGAAGCGATCGAAGAAATCGTGAAAGGGATCGTTGGGGTTCCCGCGCGGGCTCTTGGTTTTCGGTTTTTCAACCAGCTGCGTGGTGGAAATATTTACGACCGCCGGCTCTACCTTTTTGGAGATTCCTGCAAACGCGCTCGAAAGCATCACCGGGTCGGGTATGGCCAGCAAGGAAGCCCCGCTGACCGATTGATCGCGCGTGGCCAGAGCGCGCCCGGAAATCAGCGTCCCGATCATGATTCCAATTCCCAGAGTGAACGCGACGAGGAGAAATGCGGAGACCTTGCGATGCCTGATCCATGCAGCTAACTCACGGAATTCGATCCCCATCCTCGTGGCTCCTTGGAAGGACGAAAGGCGATTGGTGATTATATCATTCATTTCCAAGGATGAACCGCGCTTGGCTTTTCATCTTGTCTTCGACGCCAAGGCCCAAACCACAGGCATGGCTACGACCAGTTCACATGGAGCTTATTCCCAAATGACCTGCGGCGAGTTCCCTAAACCTAGTGGATGGATGGCTAAAGGAAGTAGAAGTGGCCGCGAAGGAAAGATCGATACAATCCGGACTCGGCGCACCCGGCCGAGCCCGGACTTCGTCAGTGCCTCGACGGATCACCGAGCCTCACAACGATCGGAGGAAATTTAACAGATCTTGTTTTTGCCGGTCGGAAAGTAAATCAAACAGAGAGATGACTTCATTGGCTTCCGATCCTGGTCCGGCGTGGGACTGAATCGCATTAAGAAGGCCGCCGTTCGCAGGCGTCGCCCTGCCGTCGTGCAGGAAGAAGATGCGCTGGCCCGCTCCCCACAGCGGTGCAGTGCGAAATTCATCCGGCCCCGCTGCGCCCTGTGACACGTTATCTGCTAATCCCGCACCCATGTTGTGTACCAGCAAGTCTGAAAAGAGAGAGGCATTCTGCTGGTTGAGCGCTGGCGTGTAATAGGAAGGCCCCGTCTGAAGGACCGGCGTGTGGCAAAGATCGCAGTGAACTTGAGAGAAGACATTCCGCCCATTCTGAATGGACTGCTGCGAAGGATTCGCGGGTATCCCTTGGGTCGAAGGCGACGGTGGCGCCAGGAACCGCATAAAGTCAGAAAACGCCACCACATCGCTGGGGATCGCTGCCCCGGCGGCATTGAAATTCGTGGCATCCTCCGGGGTCGGATTATATAAGCAAGTCGTTGGTGCGTTTCCCCGTTCGTTGGGGAAGGCTTCGTTCGTCACCCCAATTTCCACGTTGTAGGCTTCGCCCGAAAAAATACTCAGGGACTTGTTCTGCGCCTTCCAGCCAAATCGCGTGATCGTTCCGTCGTTTCCGCTGGTGTTGGGATGGCCGGAAATTCCCAGCCGTTGTTTGAGCGCCGCATTGGCATTCATGTTCGCCAGAATCGTGGCATCCGAAATATTCTCGATCAGGCCAGCGCCGAAGACTGGAGTCGGAATGCGAAAGATAAGGTTGTGGAGCTGCTCCATGCGGTCGAAATTGGGCTGTGCCATGCTGCAGCCGGGGGCATCCGTCCTGCCGGAAATGGTGAACAAGTCGTGCACGCCGCCATCGCGGTTCTGGCTCACAGAGCCGTTTGAGGTAAGAAGAAAAGGAAACCGCGCTTCGCGTACCGGCCCGTCTGGCGTGACGAAGAAAGGAACATGATTCACCGCGCCGGCATCGCCTGCGGCCGCAATTTGCGGATTCGGTCCGACGTTCGGGAATTCGCTTGTGCTCGGGCTGCTTCCGCCTGGCGCCGGCTGTGAGTGGCAACTTCCGCAGCTATTCGAATTGAAAGCTGGCCCGAGCCCACTTCCGGGTTCGCCGGGAACCGTTCCCGCGACGGAGTCCACCTGGATAAAGCGGGACAGCCCGTCCTGGAAGTACTGAATTTGATCCGGAGTGACGGTTGAGAGCGGAGTTCCCGCACTCACGCTGCCGGCCCGCACCCCAGGATCCTGCGCCGATGTGCGCGCGAGATTTTGTGCCTGCGCGAACAGCGCCATACTCAAGGATGCTCCCATCCCAAGAAACGCGACTGCGACTGATTTTGCGCTTTTCATTTTAGAGCCCCCTTTTCCGACTCGCGGACGAACTCCCCCGGCAAGCGCTATCAGGCACACCACGAGCCGTGCGTTTATCAGGCCAAACCCGCTCGACCGCCTGGAGAATTAACCGGCGCCCTTGAGCTTGGCTGGCGCCAGGCTGCTCGCGAGCAGGATCAAAGAATTCGACTCAAGTTGTGGGTGACCTTACGTCAGCGGAACTCGGCAGGTCAAGCACGCACGGGTACAGTTTTAGTACAGCGAAGAAGGACCGCAGCACAGGACATTTCGAGTTCCACTGAAATCTGAATGACGTAACACGGGAAGAGACTAAAAATTGCTATCAGAGTCTGCAGGAATGCGGGATTGCGCTGTCGTCGACAAATAGATCGGGATGAAAAATGCGAGCCAGTTGCGCGACTCCATCAGCCAAGCGAGGGCCTGGACGGGAAAAGTAGCTATTGGCATCGACCGCGTAAATGCGGCGTTCGCGCACGGCGGGCAGATCGTTCCAAGCCTCTGGAACTTGCAGATCGCTCAATTCTGCTCTGGTGCGTTCGAGGTCATAGCCGCACGGCATTACGACAATCACGTCCGGCCTCGACGCAATGATTTCTTCGGACGTCACGCGGTAGGATGGCTCTCCGGCGCGCCCCAATACATCCTGCCCGCCAGCCTTGGCGACCATTTCCGGAACCCAATGTCCGCCGACGTAGTACGGCTCGAGCCACTCCAAACACAAGACCCGCCGCCGGAAAGGCGCTTGGCGCGCCGTGGCTTCAATCGCAGCGACTTTCTGTTCCAGGGAGTCCGCGAGGGTTTCGGCCTGTTGCCGGCGGCCTGTGGCTTCCCCGACCCGGCGTATATCGTTCCATATTTCCACGAGCGAATGAGCCGTGAGCGAGAGTACCTGCGGTTGCTTTGGAAGGCGCGTGAGAGCCGCCGCCAGATCGTCCGGCGAGGCGGCGCAAACGTGGCATAAATCTTGGGTGAGGATGAGGTCCGGCGAAAGAGAATTGAGCAGTTCCGCATCGACGGTGTAGATGCTCTCTCCGCGCGCAATGATTTCGCTAACGAGCCGGTCAGTCTCCGCAGGCGCGGCCTTTGGGTCGACTCTTGGGCGAACCAGCTTGGGCTTTCGAGCCGCTTCGAGCGGAAAATCGCACTCGTGCGTCACGCCCACAACGCAATCGCCCAGCCCCAGCGCGTACACCATTTCCGTCGCCGAAGGCAGCAGCGAACATATCCGCATCAACTTGCTTCTCCGGCTCTCAGGACTTCGCCAACCGGCTCACGCGTCGGAAGCAGATCGGCGAATACAAACGAGTCTCGTTCAACGATCTCACCAACCGTCACTGGAATCTTTTCTCGAAACATCGGCCCCTCATTCGCGAACGTGTGAAATTCGCCGTTTTCTCCGCATGGATCGATGCCTTTTGGTAAGGCGGCTAGCAGGTCCGCGTCAAATCGGCGGCCCGCGAAACTCCGATCGAGTTTTCGCGGGTCCACGCAGGTGAGGTAGGCGGAAAGGCCTTCGGCAAGCATCCGCTCGGCGAGACCCCGGGTATCGAGTCCCCACACGGGAAATACGGGCGTCATGCCGCAGGCCGCCAGCTGTTTTTCACGGTATGCGCGTATGTCTTCGAGAAAAAGATCGCCGAATACGACATGCCACACTCCTTCCGCCCTCGCCCTCGTCATCGCATCACTCATCGCCTGCTCGTAGATGGCATTCGGGCAGGGCGAGGGGATCGGCACTTTCACCAGCGGCAATCCCGCCGCCTTAGCCTGCGCGTCGAGAAGACTCTCGCGAACAGCATGCATCGCGACGCGCTGGTGCGTGCGATTGACCGTCGTAAGAAGCGCCACAATTTCGAAGTCACCGCTCTGCCGCACCGTGTGCAGAGCCCAGGCGCTGTCCTTCCCGCTGCTCCATGCCAGCCAAGCTCTGGGTGGCGACGATCGATTTGAGGTTGTGCCGCTACTCAATGGGCACCTCGTTGGTCCACTTATTGATACAGAAGGTATTTCGCACGCAGTCGCCCAAATTGAGCGAGCTGGCTTGCCCATCCCGCAACAATCTGGTCGGTGTCGTCACCTCGGGAAAGCCGCTCAATCGTCGATTGGGAGCCAAGCAGCGCGTTCATTTTCTCAAGCTGGAACTGCTGCGGATACAGCCGGCGCAAAACATACGCAATCTCAAGTCCCATTCGCATTGGCCGCAGGGCGTCACCGTCGCTTACATCGACCGTTACGCCCTCGCAATTCTCGCCCTTGTAGGGTGTCTCCCGCGGGGTAAATTGCGTAGGAGCAAAACTCACTCCCGCAATCTTCCGGGCATTTAACGCCTTGGCGAGTTCGGTCCCATGTATCCACGGCGCGCCGAAAAGCTCGAAAGGAGCATCGGTTCCCCGCCCCACCGATATGCCCGCCGCCCGCAGAATCTCGACACCAGGATAGAGGAGCGCAGCTTTGAGGGTGCGCAGGTTCGGCGACGGGGCTATCCAGGCGAGACCCGTTTGGCCGTAAGTCTCGCTACGCCGCCAGTTCTTCATCGCCACTACGCGCAAATCAGCCCCGATCTTATTTTCCGCGTTGAACATCCGCGCCAGCTCGCCCATCGTCATCCCATAGCGCACCGGCATGGGGAAATAGCCCACGAAGGACGTGCGGTCGCGGTCAAGCATGGGTCCCTCGATCAGCTCCCCGCCAAGCGGGTTGGGCCGGTCGAGAACGACAAACGGTATATGGCTTTGCGCCGCAGCCTCCATGCAATACGCCATGGTCGTAATGTACGTATAAAAGCGCACGCCGGCATCTTGAATATCGAACACAAGCGTGTCGAGGCCCTTCAACATTTCCGGCGTGGGGCGCTGGGTTTCGCCGAACAGACTGTAAATCGGAAGATGAGTCGCAGGGTCCGCCGAATTCCCCACGGGGGCGTCGACGCGGCCCGAAATGCCGTGTTCGGGGCTGAACAACGCGACGAGCCTGACGCCCGGAGCATGAGCCAGGAGATCGATCGTCCGCCGCCCCTTCGAATCAACACCGGTCTGGTTTGTAACCAGCCCGACGCGCTTTCCACGCAGGATCGCGAAGTTCTCTTTCTCGAGCTCGTCGATACCCGGCTGCGTACGTGAA
>Ga0187863_10003854_pt1 | contig 10907 bp, 11 predicted proteins | sample June2016WEW_11_1_FD_132975 | JGI IMG/M metagenome (GOLD analysis project Ga0187863, IMG submission 132975) | Peatland microbial communities from SPRUCE experiment site at the Marcell Experimental Forest, Minnesota, USA - June2016WEW_11_10 | ecosystem: Environmental > Terrestrial > Soil >...
CCCGGTCACGTCCCCACCCCTCCCCGTCCCCAGACCGGGTTCGCGCGGCCGGCTCTTCCCCAGGAGCCGGCCGCACTTTTTTTGGAAGACATAACCCGGCGCGATCTGCCATTTGTTGAAGAAGACCTCGTGCACTGGCGCTGTTCCGCACCTCGGCCGCCGCGCATGATGCGGTGGTCGGAGAGTGATCGGTTGGATGCTTGGATCACCGCATCCGTGACTTCAACGTGATCGTGTCGCCGTCGACGACGAATGTGCCATATCCGCGGTGGTGAATCGTTTTCGGATTCTTCTGCGCCGGATCGATCCAGGCCTTGAGCACTTCGAGAATAAAGAGGTTGTACTTGTTCACCAAGCGCGTGTCGGTCACCTTGCATTCGAGATTGGCAAAACAATCGGCGATGAGCGGCGCCGCCACGCGCTTGGCCGGCAATTTGGTCAGACCGAACGTGGCGAATTTGTCAATGTCGCGGCCCGATGAATTCCCGACCTTCACCGCCTTGGCCGCAAGCTTCCGCGCCGGGATGGCGATCACGCACTCGCCGGTGCTGCGAAGCGCGGCGAAGCTGTAATTGGCGCTGCTGACGATACAGGCGACCCGCGGCGGCTCGAACTCGACCATCATGTGCCAGGACATGGTCATGACGTTGGTGCGCCCTTTGCGGGCGGTCGTCAGCAACACCACCGGGCCCGGCTCGAGCAATTGGTAGACTTTGGATAAAGGCAGGTCCTTCATTCCTTGAGGTCCATGCCTCGCCTCCGCACTCCCTACGGATTCCGTGCCAATGCTTCGGCAGATTAAACCCAGCTTGCCTGAAAGCATCGCCATAATGCGAAAATTCGCGGATGCTTCCATTGATCTGCGTCAAGCACCGACAATCAGCGCTTGCGCGTTTGATTTTGTCGCGCTGTTCCGGCTCGCCACCTCGCCGATTGCAGCGTTGAGAACGCGTTAATCGGGGCCTGCCTATCCTTCGCAAAGAACCGCTCGGTCGAGGAAACGAACATGGCAGAACGCCGTCGCGTCACACGGCAGAAGAGCTTCCTGCGCGGCTGTGTCTATTTCAACAAACGACGCGGCGCGGTGGATTGTCTGATCCGGGAAATCTCCGACGAGGGAGCGCGCATCATCTTTTCCGACACTGTGAATGTTCCCGACGTCGTCGAGCTCTACATTCCGCAGAAGGAACAGACTGTGCGGGCGCGCGTACAGTGGCGCCACGGCGATGAGATCGGCCTCGGTTTCCCCGATTTCGCGCTTTCCGCTGCTGCGCCGGAGCTCGGCGATTTGGCGCAGCGCGTGGCAAAACTCGAGTCCACGGTTGCAGCGCTGCGCCGCAAACTCCAACAATTGAAGAGCACCTTTCCGGGCGCCGACGGCACGGAAGCGGCCTAGCTCAACCACCTGGTCGTTATTGCCGAGCTTGTCCGGCCGCGGACCCGCGCTCTTGAGGGCAAAGCGGCACAGAAATCGACTGTGACCCCGCAATTGGGCACGATCATCGCTAAGCTTTTGATTTTTCTATATACACCAAGCAGTTCCCCGGGAGCCGGTCGCATCTTTTTCGGGGCGGCAAGGCTGGAACCGGCGGTTCCGGGTTCAGAGCTGGCGATCTGGTGCTTGCGATTTTGGCCATACTCGTCGGGCCATACTCGGGCGTACCCCCGCCCGCGGGGCGGCGGGAAACGTCTTTGTGAGTTGTGCCGGCGGCTAGTGCCGCTATGTTGCGCCGCGCAGAGGGAAATTCGCCCCGGCGGGGCGATCTCTGTGCGATTCATGGCGGGCGGCCGTGTTGACTAACTGGGGAGCCGGTACCGTATGACTGCCCTTGTCCGCATCGCACTGCGGCGCCCCTACACCTTCGTCGTCCTCGCTCTCCTTCTCCTGATCATCGGGCCGCTCGCGGCCTGGCGCACGCCCGTCGACATATTCCCGGAAATCAGAATCCCGGTGATCGCGGTGATCTGGGGCTATACCGGATTGCCGCCGGCGGAGATGGCCGGCCGCATGGTCACCCAGTTCGAGCGGGCGCTGACCACGACCGTCAACGACATCGAGCATATCGAGGCCAACTCCTATACCGGCGTCGGCATCGTCAAGGTGTTCTTCCAGCAAGGCGCCGATATTCGCACCGCCAACTCCCAGGTCACCGCCATCGCGCAGACCTTGCTCAGGAACATGCCGCCCGGCGCCGTGCCGCCGCTGATCCTGAACTACAACGCCTCGACCGTCCCGATCATCCAGCTCGCGCTGTCGGGCAAAGGCCTGCCCGAGCAGACGCTGTTCGACCTCGGCCTCAACTTCGTCCGCGTTCCCATCGTCACCGTGCCCGGCGCGGCGATGCCCTGGCCGTTCGGCGGCAAGTTTCGCCAGGTGCAAATCGATGTCGATCCGGAGGCGATGCGGGCGCGCGGCCTCTCCGGTCAAGACGTCGCCAACGCGCTCGCCGCGCAGAATCTGATTACGCCGGTTGGCACGGAGAAAATCGGTACCTTTGAATACGCGATTCAGCTCAACAATGCGCCTTCCGTAATCAACGCGCTCGGCGACCTGCCGATCAAAGCCGTCAATGGCGCGATGGTCTACATTCATGACGTCGCCCATGTCCGCGACGGCAACCCGCCGCAGACCAATATCGTTCACGTCGACGGCAACCGTTCCGTGCTGATGGTCGTATTGAAGAACGGCGCGGTCTCGACGCTCTCGATCATCGAGGGCGTCAAGAAAAAAGTGCAGGAGATGAAAAACACCCTGCCTAACAATCTCCTGCTCACGCCGATCGGCGATCAGTCGATATTCATCGATGCCGCGATCGGCGGCGTGGTCCGCGAGGGCGTCATTGCGGCCGCGCTCACCAGCTTGATGATTTTGCTGTTCCTCGGCAGCTTCCGTTCGACGCTGATCATCGCCACCTCCATTCCGCTGTCGGTGCTCGGCTCGATCGCGACGCTGTGGGCCTTGGGCGAAACGCTCAACATCATGACCTTGGGCGGGCTCGCGTTGGCCGTCGGCATCCTGGTCGACGAAGCGACGGTGACGATCGAAAACATCAACTGGCATCTCGAGCAGGGCAAGGAGGTCGAGCAAGCCATCCTCGACGGCGCCGAGCAGATCGTGACGCCGGCGTTCGTTTCGCTGTTGTGCATTTGCATCGTGTTCGTGCCGATGTTCTTTTTGACCGGCGTGCCGCACTTCCTGTTCGTGCCGCTGGCCGAAGCGGTGATGGCGGCCATGGTGTGGTCGTTCATTCTCTCGCGCACGCTGGTGCCGACGATGGCGAAATACATGCTGCGCAAGCACGAACCGCATACCGACATGCACGGCCTCGACGGCCCGCTGCCGCGGTCGCGAAACCCTTTGGTGCGCTTGCAGCGCGGCTTTGAATTGCGTTTCGAGCGCGCCCGCCTCGCCTATCGCGAGCTTTTGACGATGGCGCTGCGCCGTCGGGCGATTTTCGTCAGCTGCTTCCTGGCCTTCGTGGTCGGCACGTTCGCGTTGACGCCTTATCTCGGGCGCGACTTCTTTCCCTCCGTCGACGGCGGACGCATCCTGATGCATGTGCGGAGCCACGTCGGCACGCGGGTCGAGGAAAATGCCCGCCAATTCGCCGAAATCGAGAAGGTGGTCCGCCAAATCATTCCGCCGGAAGAGCTCAAGACGCTGGTCGACAACATCGGCTTTCCGGTCAGCGGTATCAACATGACCTACAACAACACCGGCACCATCGGCTCGCAGGACGGCGAGATTCAGATCGGCCTGAGCGAGGATCACCGGCCGACGGCGGATTACGTGCGCAGATTGCGCGAGGAACTGCCGGCCCGGTTCCCGGGCACGACGTTTTCATTTCTGCCGGCCGATATCATCAGCCAAATTCTCAATTTCGGCGCGCCGGCGCCGATCGAGGTGCAGATACGCGGGCCGCATCTCGATGAGAACTTCGCCTACGCGCAGGAGCTGCTGCGGCGGCTGCGCCACGTTCCCGGTCTGGTCGACGCGCGCATCCAGCAATCGCTGGGCGCTCCCACCTTCGATGTCGACGTCGACCGGACGCGGGCGCAATACGTCGGCATCACCGAACGCGATGTCACCAACAGCATGGTGGTCAACCTCGCCGGTTCGAGCCAGGTGCAGCCGACGTTCTGGCTCAATCCGGAGAATGGCGTGAACTACTCGATTGTCATGCAGACGCCGCAATATCAGGTCGATTCCTTGAACGCGCTGCGCAATCTGCCGATCACCGCGCCGGGAGCGCCGCCGCAGACGCTGGGTGCCATCGCCGACATCAAGCGGGTGACCCTGCCGGCAGTCTATTCGGAATACGATATTCAGCCTATGATCCAAATCTACGGCACGACCCAAGGTCGCGATCTCGGCGCCGTCGCTGCCGATGTCCAGAAGGTCCTAGACGAAGCCGCGAAGGACGCGCCGAAGACCGCGCGCGTCGTCATGCTCGGGCAGGTCAAGACCATGAACAACTCGTTCTCCGGGCTCATCTTCGGACTGCTCGCCGCGGTCGTGCTCATTTACCTATTGATCGTGGTCAACTTCCAGTCCTGGGCCGATCCGTTTGTGATCATCACCGCGCTGCCGGCGGCGCTGGCCGGCATCGTGTGGATGCTGTTCGCCACAGGGACGACGCTGTCGGTTACCGCGCTGACCGGCGCCATCATGTGCATGGGCGTGGCCACGGCCAACAGCGTTTTGGTCATCAGCTTCGCCACGGAACGGCTGCAGCAGCACGGCGACGCGGTCGCCGCCGCGATCGAAGCGGGATTTGTCCGCCTGCGCCCGGTTCTGATGACGGCTCTGGCGATGATCATCGGCATGTTGCCGATGGCGCTTGGCCTCGGCGAAGGCGGCGAACAAAATGCGCCGCTCGGCCGCGCGGTGGTCGGCGGCCTTTGTTTCGCGACTGTCGCAACTCTGATATTCGTGCCGGTGGTCTTCAGCATCATCCACCAACGTCGCGGTTCGGTGGGCGCTGCGATCGGAGAGCCGCATGCCGCCTGATTCCACCCCGCCCATCCCGACGCTATCGCGGCGCGGGCTTTATATTGCCGGGATTTCGGCGGCGATTATCGGCGTGGTCATCGTCGTCGTGGGCATCACCACGCGCAAGATCGCCGACGCGAAATTGCAAGAATGGACCGAGACCCAGGCGGTGCCGGTGGTCGCCGTCACCCTGCCGGACACCCGCGGCAAAACGACGACATTCTCACTTCCGGGCAGGCTCGAGGCCTACACCCAGGCGCAGATTTATGCCCGCGTCACCGGTTACGTGAAGGACTGGAAGGCCGACATCGGCACGCCGGTCAAGACGGGCCAGTTGCTGGCCGAAATCGACGCGCCGGATCTCGACCAGCAGATCATGCAGGCGGAGGCCAATCTGGCCAGCGCCAAGGCCAATTCCGTGCTGTCGGATATGACGCTCACGCGCGGCCAATCATTGATCAAGACCTATGCCATCTCGCAACAGGACCTCGACCAGCGGGCGGCCGATGCCGCCAACAAGCAGGGGCTGGTGCGAGCGGCACAGGCCAATCTCGACCGGCTGCGCGTCCTCGAACAATATAAGCGCCTGACCGCGCCGTTCGACGGGCTGGTCACCGCGCGCACCACCGATATCGGAGCGCTGATCAACGCCGGCGGCGGCGGGCCGCCGCTGTTCGTGGTTTCGGAAACCAGCCACCTGCGCGTCTACGTCAATGTTCCGCAGAGCTACGTGCCCAACATCCCGATCGGCACCAAAGCGCAGATCTCGGTGCCCGAGTATCCGGGGCGGACGTTTCCGGCGACGGTCGAGGCGTCGGCACAGGCCGTTGACATTGCCTCCGGCACGACCCGGATGCAGCTTGTCGTCGACAACTCGCACGCCGAGCTGATGACCGGCGATTTCACCAATGTAACCTTCGATCTGCCGCATCCCGAGATCGCGATCAACGTCCCGGCGAGTGCGCTGATTTTCAATCAGAGCGGCTTGCACGTCGCCACCGTCGGCAGCGACGGCCGCATCATTCTCAAGCAGGTGACGATTGCCCGCGATCTGGGCAATGAGGTCGAGATCGGATCGGGGATCACAGCCGACGATCGCGTGGTGGCGAACCCGCCCGAGGGCATCGCGACCGGCGACAAAGTCCGCGTTACCGGCGCGCCGGGAACGCCCGGCGAACCGGAAACCGCCGAGGCGAAGTGAGTAAACGCTCGCCGCCCCGTCATCCGATCGGTTTCAGGCCCTTGGCATAGCGCTTGAAGTTGCCGACGTAGAACTCGGCGCCGTCGGCGATTCCCGCCGCCGCCGTTTCGTCGAGCGTGCGGATGGCGCGCGCCGGCGTTCCCACGATCAGCGATCTTTCCGGAAACGACTTGCCCTCGGTGATGAGCGCGCCGGCGCCGACGATGCAGTTGGCGCCGATGCGCGCGCCGTTGAGCACGATCGCGCCCATGCCGATCAGCGCGTGGGGGCCGATGGTGCAACCGTGCAGGATGACGCTATGGCCGATGACGCAACCCGGCCCGATGGTGATCGGGAAACCGGAATCGGTGTGCAGCGTCGCATTGTCCTGAATCTGCGAGCGCGCGCCGAGCTCGATCCACTCGTTGTCGCCGCGCAGCACCGCGCCGAACCAGATGCTGCAGTCGATTTTCAGCCGCACCTTGCCGATGACCGCCGCGCTGGGCGCGACCCAATAGTGGCCCTCCTCCGGCAAGTCCGGCTTCTGCCCGTCGAGTTCGTAGATCATGAGCGATGGTCACCCTGCCAATTCGTCGTTGCGGGCCCGCAAATAAACGAGCCCGGAATCCATAACCACGGTCAGCGAATATGGATTCCGAGCTCGCGGACTTCGTCCGCGCCCGCGAATGACTGAACAATCCGTATCAGACGCTGAGCAGCGCTTGAAGCGCCATCATGACGGCCGTCCCCGACATCAGGCTCCACAGTCCGGCGATCGCCACAGCCACGACGACGAATTCGACGCGGCGGCGCTCGACGCGGCGGCCGTGCAGCGTGTTGCGCATGATCAGGAAAGGAGCGGAGAAGATGAGCAAGGGAACCGCGGCAAAGCGCGCCGCCATGGGCCCCGCTTCGAGCAAGCGGAAACTTGGGAAATGCATCCCGAACAGGCGATAACCGCAGGCGCACAGTCCGGCCACCGAAAAACCGACGGCAATTGCGAAAACCACCTCGACGGCATCGGGCGAAATCGCCGTCTGCATGATTTCGAGCATTCAAACGCCCCCGATTTTCCGCAAACTTGGCAAAGCGCGCGGCGCGCCGCCACGACTTGCTTAAAAAAGGGTTAACGGCCCGGCCTCTCCCCGCCGTGCCATACTGCTTCCGATTCGCAGCGGGCCTTAGGGCATGACGGCGCACGCGGTTTCCCGGAGCAAAGTCCGCCGCAAGTCGCGCAGCTTTGTGCTGTTGCCGCTTGCGAGTCTCGTTCTGCTGCTTGCCGCCGTCGGAACCTTCGTCTCCTATGTGCTGTGGCCGACCTGGCCGAACGCGGCGATCCCGGTCGATGCGCCGGCCGTTCCGGTCACGGTCGCGGGCGTACTCTTCAACGTGCCACAAGCGGCGATCCGCGAGGCCGTGCAGCGCCAGCCCGGCGCCCATGAGCGGATCGATCTTGTCTTCCTGTGGCCCTCGCTCGCGCCGCCGCCATCGGACGGCGCACCGCCCACCAAACCGCCGGTCATGCGCGACGGCGATGCGCAGCCCGCGTTGCCCAGCGCCGACGACCGCCTGTTCGTCACCATCGCCGACCTTGGCGCCGTGCTCGCTCCGGCCGAGCGGCTGCGCACCGTCTATCCGCGTTACATCGAGATGCAGGCGACGGCGGGTCCGGACGGGCTAGCAGTCGTCGCCTTCCGCACCGGTACGCCCTATGAGAGCGAAGATCTGATCTACCTCGCAGAGCAGCCCGAGCTATTCATCGTGCGCTGCACGCGGCCGATTCGGATTTTGCCCGGCACATGCGTCAACGAGCGCTCGCTCGGCGCCGCCGAGATCACGCTGCGGTTTCCGCGGGAATGGCTCAATCACTGGCGCAGCGTCGCAGCCTCGTTCGACCAGCTGATCGCGCAACTGCATCCGCAGGGAAATTAGCGGCTCGGCGGCGAAGTAATCCAAATTTCCTGTAAGCCCGGGCGGCTCAGGCCAAGTCCATATCCAGAATCGGCATTTCAAGAATGTAAGATCGGCCCCGCTTCTCATCATCGACGAATAAGACGCCGATGAATTCATCGCCTAAGTAGGCTTCGAGCGAATCCGTTTTCTTCATCCGGGGCACAACGCGTACGGTCTCATTGTCGAATCTTCGCTTCAGATACGTCTCCAAGCGCTTGATCTGATCGGCGTCGCTCCCTTCTCCTAGATCTATTTCCATTCGAAAATTATAGGAGAGGTCCTCGTCCTCGTCGTCCAGCTTAAGATCGCCCAATCTCTCGTCGCCGACATAGACGTCGGCCGAATCGTCCGTTTTCGGCCGCGGTACCACGCGCAGACGTGGATTGCCGAACAGCTTCTTGAGGTAAGCGTCGAGCTTCTTGACTTCCTGCACGTCCACCGAACGCCTCCCGCTGCTGCCGCCTAAAGCATGATCCGGAAAAGTGGATGCCGGTTTTCCGAAAAGATCATGCGCTACGAAGGAAGCTAGATCGCAATCGGTTCAATCTTAAGCGATTGCGCTCTAGCATGCGCCGGCGGCCGCGACAATGGCGAGCCGAACAGCTCCTTCGCCGTCAAGCTTCGTCCTGAAACATTTGATCCATGGTGCGCGCCGGCTCCGGGCAGCCGGCAACGCCGATCACCTTGGCGGGAACGCCGGCGACCGTGACGTTGTTCGGCACCGGCTTGATCACCACCGAGCCCGCCGCGATGCGCGCGCAATGCCCGATCTCGATGTTGCCGAGGATCTTGGCGCCGGCGCCGATCATCACGCCGTAGCGGATTTTCGGATGGCGATCTTCGTGTTCCTTGCCGGTGCCGCCGAGCGTCACGCCGTGCAGCATGGACACATCGTCTTCGATCACCGCGGTTTCGCCGACAACGAGTCCGGTGGCGTGATCGAGGAAAATACCGCGCCCAATGCGCGCGGCCGGGTGGATGTCGCACTGGAACACCGCCGACGTTCTACTCTGCAGGTAAAGCGCGAAATCGCGGCGACCCTTGCTCCACAGCCAATGCGAGAGCCGATGCGTCTGGATGGCATGAAAGCCCTTGTAATAGAGAACCGGCTCGAGCACGCGATGGGTCGCCGGATCGCGGTCGACCGTCGCCACGAGATCGGCGCGGAAGGCATCGCCGAGCGACGGCGTATCCCTGAGCGCATCCGCATAGGCTTGCCGGATCAACTCGCCCGACAGCGCCGGATGGTCGAGCCGCTCGGCCAGCCGGTAGATAATGGCTGCTTCAAGGGCGTCGTGATGCAGAATGCTCGAATAGATGAAAGTGGCCAACTCCGGCTCGCGCCGCACCACCTCTTCCGCCTCGCGGCGGATGCGCGCCCATACCGGGTCCACGGTATCGAGCGCGGGCTTCACCTGATACTGCGCCATCGCAGTGCCTCCCGGGATCAACCCGATGCTATCATAATTGGGGCGGCGCAGGACAGAAACCAGAGGGGCTGCGAGCGACCGCAGGCGCAGCGCTAAGTCCGCCATTGGCCGAAGGAATTGGGCCAATGGCCGATTGCACCGCTTACGCCCGCTGCGCCAGGAATTCGAGCACGCCGGTCTTGAACGCCCGGTCGCCGACCGCAAGCATATGATCGCGGCCCGGAATGATGAGGGCCCGCGCGCCGGGGATGAGCGCGGCAAGCTGTTCCGGCGAACCGGCAACCGGGTCCTTGCTGCCCACCGCGACCAGAACAGGCACCGTAATACGGCCGACCTCGCTCGGACTCAGCGTCTGGCGCGAGCCGCGCATGCACGCGCCAAGCGCGCGGAGATCCGAATGCGTCTGCTCGGCGAAGGCGCGGAACATATATCCGGTGGGGTCGGACACATCGGCAAGCGCCGGCGCTTCGAGGGCCTGCGCGACCGTCTCCGGCAGCCCGACACCGTCGACAAGACGGATGCCAAGGCCGCCGAGCACTGCCGAACGCACCCGCTCGGGATGGGCCAGCGCCAGGAACGCCGTGATCCGCGCGCCCATCGAGTAACCCATGACGTCGGCGTGGCCGAGCCCAAGGTGATCGAGGAGGGCGCGCGCATCCTCGGCCATGAGCGAGCTGTGGTAGGCGGCCGGCACGTAAAGCTTGGTCGACTCGCCATGGCCGCGATTGTCGAGCGCGATGACACGGCGTCCGGCGCGCGTGAGCGTTGTCACCCAGCCGGGAAAAACCCAATTCACCTCCTTGGTGGAGGCAAAGCCGTGCACGAGCACGATTGGCTCGCCCTCGCCTTCGTCGAGAAAGGCGATTTCCACCCCGTCATGCGTGAAGCGCGGCATGCCGTGACGATAGCGCCCGCGCTCATGCTTTGCATCTCGCGGCGGCCAAAGTCGCCGAGGCGCCACGCCATGTGCGGCCTGCCGGAATGGACCGCTAGGAATTGGCGCCGGGGGCCGCTATGGTGCCAGCGCCCCGAACCACATCCCATCGAGACCATGACGGACACGATCGTTCCTCACTTCCACAACGACCTCGGCGTTCCGGTCATCGACATCGGCGCCAAGGAATTCATGTGCGTCGGTGCCAAGCCGCCGTTTGATCACCCGCACGTGTTCTGCGACATGGGCGAGGACAGCGAGTACATCTGCCCCTATTGCTCGACGCTCTACCGCTACGACCCGACGCTGGCGCCGGGCGCCGCGCGGCCGGCGGAATGCGCCTTGCACGACGTTCCCGCCTGAGCCGCGGGCGGGAGTTCCTGCCCTGACGTCCCCGCGTAGCGTTATCGTTGCCGG
>Ga0187863_10003855_pt1 | contig 10905 bp, 10 predicted proteins | sample June2016WEW_11_1_FD_132975 | JGI IMG/M metagenome (GOLD analysis project Ga0187863, IMG submission 132975) | Peatland microbial communities from SPRUCE experiment site at the Marcell Experimental Forest, Minnesota, USA - June2016WEW_11_10 | ecosystem: Environmental > Terrestrial > Soil >...
AACGGCTCTCGCGCTTGGTCGGGAAGAGCAAGGCGATTGAGTTGATGGTGACCGGCAACACTTTTTCGTTTGAAGAGGCGCTGGAACTAGGGATCATCAATGATGTTTTCGAGCGCGATGGCTTTATGGAAAACGTCATGGAATATGCCCGGCAATTCTGCCCGCCGAACAAGGCAGCGAAGGCTGTGGGCCGGATCAAGCGCGCAGTACAAACTGGCTGGGAGATTCCGATGGAGTCGGCTCTCGCCGTGGAACGGGAGAACCAGCAACTGCTCTTCCAGAGCGAAGACGCGAAGGAAGGGCTGGCCGCTTACGTTGAGAAAAGGCCCGCCGTTTTCAAGGCGAAGTAGATCTAGCAATAGGGACACAGAGGGCCCATGGGGTTGACCTCTCTCGTAGTGTCTCTGTGGTCGGAAAGGTTCTTACAGTATGCCGGGAAAAGTAGCAAAAATCGGAACGTTCAGCGACTGGATCGGTCTGTTCAACGACTGGCGCAAGGACATTGGTGTCAATACCGAAGACATTGACGCCTTCCATTTCGATACGCTGTATGGCGCTATCGATACCGAAGAGATTGAATTCGGCCACTACAAGGGGCGCCGAAAGTGGGAGAACCTTCGCCAGATTCCCACGCAGCAGATGCGCGACGCACTGATGAATATGATCGTCTACCAGGGCGACACCGAATTCGCCAGCGTCGAGCAACAGCGCAACCTGTTGGAGAATGCGCCCACCGAGTGGGATCGCCGCGCGATCACCCGCGTGATGATCGAGGAAATGCGTCATGGTTGGCAGATGTGCGCGCTGCTGGTTGACCACTTCGGCTACTCAGGAAAAGTCGAAGCGCAGAAAATGCTCGAACGCCGCGCCTTTGAGAACAAGCGGCTACTCGGCGCCTTCAACGTCGATGTCGATAACTGGATGGACTTCTTTACGTACACCGACTTCGTGGATCGCGACGGAAAATTCCAGCTGCAGATGCTGAAGTACTCGGCCTTCGCGCCGCTGGGACGCTCGATGTCATACATGCTGCGTGAAGAAGCCTTCCACATGGGCACGGGCAACGACGGCCTGCGGCGCATCGTGGAAGCGGGCGTGATCCCGGGCTGGCTGATTCAGAAATATCTCAACAAATGGATTTCGAGCTCGTATGATCTGTTCGGCACGGATCATTCTTCGTCGGCGCACTGGGCCTATGTCTGGGGCGTGAAAGGCCGCTACGACGAGCCGAAAAACGACAAGGCTCCCGACCTTGATGACCTGAATGATTACAATCGCAACCTCTATCGAGATGAAGTGTCTGGACTGATCGAACGTTTCAATGGTTCGCTGAAAGCTGGCCAGCCCAAGCTCTACGCGCCGAACATCAAGTTCAACCGTGCGATCGGAAAGTGGGCAGGACAGAAGTATCACGCCCAGACCGGAGAACCGCTCGACGATCGTGCCTACGAAGAGCACATGAAAGAGTACATGCCGTCGGCGACGGATAAGAAGTTGCTGCTGGAAATCATCGAGACCGAGAAGAAGTGGATTGCTGAGAAGACCGGAGCACGCGATCCGCTCTCTACTATCGGCGAAGTGAGGAAGTCGGCGATCAACCTGTAGGCAGATATGACGGTCACATCCAGTGACGCGAAGCTCGCCCGGATCTCAGTCGAGATAAAGGGCGCAGTTGCGCGTATTGAATTGCGGAACCCGCCGCTGAACATCATCGACATCCCGATGATGGAAGAATTGGCGCGTGCGATCGCGCAAATCGAAGCGCAGCACGCCGTTTCCATCGTCGTGATCAGCGGGACGGGGAAGGCGTTCTCAGCTGGGGTGGATATCGCGGCACATACTCCCGACAAGGTCGGCGACATGCTGGCGAAGTTTCATGGCCTGATTCGCAGCTTGGTGGCGACGAAGAAGGTCACCGTCGCGGCAGTGCACGGTCATTGCCTGGGTGGTGGTGCGGAATTGGCGATGGTTTGTGATCTCGTCTTTACGACCCACGAGGCGCAATGGGGATTCCCGGAGATCAAACTGGGATGCTATCCGCCCGTGGCCTGCACGGCTCTTGCGGCGCTGGTTGGACAGAAGCGAGCGGCCGAGCTGATTCTTACAGGCCGGATAATCAACGGAAAAGAAGGCGCAGATATCGGATTGGCGACTCGCGCAGTTCTGGAAAATGAGCTGAATGGGTCCGTAGAAGACTGTCTCCGACAGTTGCTCACGCTGAGCTCTGCCGCCTTGGCGATTTCAAAGAAGGCGTCGTACGCGTGGGACTCGATGCATTTTGATAAAGGATTGGCCCGCGCTGAGAAGATTTATTTTGACGAATTGATGAATACTAGGGATGCCCACGAAGGCATTCGTGCCTTCATGGAAAAGCGTCAGCCGAAGTGGACAGGGAGTTAGTGATTCGATCATGGACTACGAAATCACTCCCGAAGACGTGAAGCGCAAGCTGGATGCGGGTGGGACTTTCACTTTGCTCGACGTTCGCGAGCCCTGGGAGTTCGAGACGGCTCGTATCGCCAGCGCGAAGCTGATGCCCATGGGAGACGTTCCGTCGCGGGCTCATCAGGAGCTTGACCCAGAGGACGACATTGTAGTGCTCTGCCACCACGGTGTGCGCTCGATGAACGTGACAGTGTGGTTGCGGCAGCAGGGATTTGAGAAAGTGCAGTCCATGCGTGGTGGCATTGATGCCTGGTCGCGAGGGGTAGATCCGAACGTTCCAATGTATTGAAGAAGCTGTCAGCATTCAGCGATTAGCTTTCAGTGAAAGCTTGTTAGTTGACGGCTGAAAGCTGATGGATGAAGCCCTTGCCGAGGCGATTGGAGAGGTTGCCGCTCGGACTGCCAAGCCCCTGACCACCGCCGCGCTCATACCCGAGAACCCTGGCGAGCGCTCGGCTCGCTGCATGGAACAACTGATTCGTCTGTTATTCTTCTGCTTCTGACTGGCTACTAGCTGCAGATCACTTTTGACGAATGATTACCGACTGCCACATCCATATCCAGCCGATGGAAATGTTTAAGCCCCACGCGCTGGAGTTGATGAAGAAGAAGCGGGCCAACTTCGCTCAGATCGAAGAATTCTGCCGCGCTCCCAAGGCCTTCCTCAAATTCATGGACGCGAGCGGCATCGATCGCGCCATGCTGATCAACTACGTTGCGCCGGAAGTGATCGGGTTTACCAGCGGCGTTAACCAGTTCGTTGCTGACTATGTGAAAGAAGATCCGAAACGGCTGTTATCGTGCGGCAGCCTGCACCCCCGACACACGACGAATGTTTTGGCGGACGTGGAGCAACTTCTCCGGCTTGGCATTCAGATGATCAAGATCCACCCGCCGCACCAGTTGCTCTTTCCCAACGACTACCTGAGCGGCGCGAAGGAGCTCGAGATCATATACCGGGCGGCAGAAGCTAATGGGGTGCCGGTCATGTTTCACACCGGTACGTCGATTTTTCCGGGCGCTCGCAACAAGTACGGCGATCCGATCTATGTCGATGACGTTGCGGTCGACTTCCCGAAGCTGAGGATCTTGCTGGCGCACGGCGGACGCCCGCTCTGGATGCAGACCGCTTTCTTCCTTGTCCGCCGCCATCCCAATGTTTATCTCGACATCAGCGGAATTCCACCGAAGACGCTGCTGAAGTATTTCCCGCGGCTCGAAGAAATCGCGCACAAGACGCTCTTCGGCACGGACTGGCCGGGGCCGGGCGTGCCTGATATCAAGAAGAACCTGGACGAATTCCGGGCGCTACCTCTGCCGGAAGCGGTTCAGCAGCAGATTCTAAGCAAGACCGCGCTGACCCTCTGGCCCGCGTGACACCGCTATTTCGGCTTCCAAAGCCCAATCGTATTTCCCTCGAGATCTGAAAACCACGCAAATGTCCCCGTTGGAATTTCAACAGGCGGGACAACCGTCTTGCCCCCGAGAGCCGTTGCTTTGTCGCGATAGGCCCGCACGTCGTCCACCTGCACGTAGAAGGTTGTGTAGTTGTGAGGTTCATGGCCTAGCGAGCTGATGTGCCCCTGAATCCCGGTGCCAGAGCCGGTGTTGATCATTGCAGCCGGGCCCATCGCCTGGGTCTCCCAACCAAACAAACTAGAAAAGAAGCTCGAGGTTTTGCTGATATCACGACATCCAATTTCGAAGTGAATGACCGGTTGTCCCATCTTGACTTCCTCCAACCAAAATGGCGAACATCATAACATCCCGGCGTTGCGAAAATGTAAGAGCGCCCGAAACGATGTCAGCCATTTCAGTCTCACGCGCAAAACCAAAGCCCGCTGGAATCGCGGCATTCTGTGTTGAAGGCTTGAAGGTTTGGTTAGCTACTTTCCAGCCTTTACTCCTTCGGCTTTGCTTCCCGTGAGTTCGTCGGCTAGTGCGCCAGCGCCGTAGATCTTGCGCAGCGCCTCCTGAATCGCGCGCGAGTCCACGGAAACCGCCCTCCCTTGGGCATCGCTATACGCAAAGTTCCACGGAAGCGACTCGATATTTCCGTCGAAGATGATTCCCACCACTTCGCCCTTCTTGTTGATCGTGGGTGACCCGGAATTCCCTCCGATGATGTCCGCAGTCGAAACAAAGTTCAGTGGGGTCTTCAGGTCAAGATTCGGCTTGGACTTCATCCAGCTCTCCGGCAGATTGTAAGGAGGCTTGTCGCCGTGTTCCGCCGCGTGCTGGAAAGCGCCGCCGATATTGGTATCGAACGGGATCGCCTTCCCGTTTTCCTGATATCCCTTCACCGCGCCATAGCTCAGTCGAAGTGTGAATGTTGCGTCGGGCGGTTGCGCGAATCCACTCTGGGCGAAACGCGCTTTGGCGATGAGGGTTCCATCCCGGCGCACGACCGAGTCCACCTTGTCGTCAAATTCCTTGCGCGCGGCGCGGGCATCCGGATCAATGGCGCGCATGGCAATGATCAGAGGATCAGTGCTCGCATCAATGGCTGCCTTCCCGCCTTCATAGAGTTGCTTGCGTACGGCTACGTCTTGAAGCTTCGTATTGGCGATGAAATCCTTGGCAGCGTCGGCGGGCGTCCTGCCCTGTAGGACCTTCCGAACGTCCGGGTTATCTTTCCCCAGCGCGTCCTGCATTTCAGAAAGCGAATCAGTCAAGAGCGTTGTGTCGAGATTCTTGTAAACTGGCTCCGTCGAGAACAGTTGCTGCTCCAGCGACGGCAGAGTGGAATCCCGGAACTCCCGCATCCGCTCCTGATTTGGCTTGGGTTTCTCGTCCGCAGCCCGTACTAAAACCCTGGCGATCTGCGCCAGCCGCGCTGAGAATCCGCGCATGCGCTCCAGATAAATCAGATTGGGATAAATAGCCTGCTGCACCTTGATCGCTTGAGCGATCTCTTCCCAGGGGTCAGATGCGCCGGCATTCTTGGGATCCGCTTTGAACGAAGCACGCAGCGCGCCTTCGTCTGCGGCCTTCTTGTCCATGATCGCTTTGTCGAGCAATCCGGATTGATAACCGGTGATGGCTTTCTGAGAGTTCTGTAGTCCGAAGATGTCCTCCTTGGCGATGCGCGCATTCTCTTCCGATTGCTTGCTGAAATCCTGAAGCAGCGCAATCCGGCGGGCGAACACCTTCAGAGAAGCCGGATACTGTACGTTTCGCAAGAAATCCAGCTGTGCCATAGTCAGCAAACGGCCGGTGTTGCCCGGATGTCCGGAGACAAAAATCAGATCGCCATCTTTTACGCCCGTTGCCGACCACTTCAAGTAGTTGTCCAGATGAGCCGGCTTATCGTTCTCATAGACCCGGAAGAATGTGATGTCGAGATCGTAGCGCGGATAGGTGAAGTTGTCGGGATCGCCGCCGAAGAAAGCGATGTCGAATTCCGGCGCAAACACGAGGCGAACATCCGTGTACTTCTTGTACTTATAGAGGTTGTAGACCTGTCCCGAGTAGAACGTGACAACATCGCAACGCAGCCCGGTCGACGTGGAACAATCTTTTTCTACCTGCGACATCGCGGCCCGCTGCGCTTGCCCGACATCAGCCACCGACATTCCCGACTTGACGCCTGCATTGACCTTGTCCGTTACGTCTTCAATGCCGACGAGCTGGTTCAGCTCCAGGGCCGGGCATTTGGCTTCATCCGCCTGGGTTTTGGCATAGAAACCGGTCTTGATGTAATCGTGCCCTTCGGTCGAGAGTTGCTGGACGCAGGCCGCGCCGACGTGGTGGTTGGTGAACGTCAACCCGTCCGCCGAAACAAACGATCCCGAGCCGCCATTGTTGAATCGCACGGACGACAGGCGGACGTGATCCAGCCATTCCTGCGTAAGTTCAAAGCCATACTTGGCCTTGATTCTGTCCTTGGGAGGCGCGTTGTACAGCCACATCCCTTCATCGGCAGTGGCCAGGGACGAAGCGAAAAAAGCAAGCGCAAGCAGAATCGATAAACAACGTTTCATTGCGGACGGATCCTCCAGGAGGAAATATGCGAGCTCGTAGGCCCGTCGGGAACTGCGGGCAAACTCTTAACTATACGCTGAGGGAAAAGCGGCTGACAAAGCGCCGTTGGAAACTTGTGTCCGTTTCAGGTATAAAACAAGGTTGCACTCCCCGCGCCCCTCCTCGCGTGGTCCAGCAACAGCAAATCCTAAAGCGAAACGAGAGGCGAATGCCCAGCGTGACCACAACTCATGCGCCCAAGGGACTCGAAGGCGTCGTTGCCACCGATTCCAAGATCTGTTACATCGACGGAGATCGAGGCGTGCTGGCGTACCGCGGCATCGACATCCATGAATTAGCCGATCACTCGAATTTCGAAGAAACCTGCTACCTGTTGTGGTTTGGCAAGCTGCCCACGCGCCGCGAGTTGCGCGAACTTCACGAGCGTCTGGCGGAAGAACGCAAGCTCGACGCCTCAATTATCACCCTGCTGCGCAACGCTCCCCGGCACGCGCTGCCCATGGACGTTCTCCGCACCGCAGTCTCGGCGTTGTCGTTCTACGATCCCGAGGAAAAAAACAACGACCGCAAAGCCAATGTGGACAAGGCAATCCGGCTGACCTCGCAGATCGCCATGATTGTCGCGGCGTATGACCGGATTCGCAAAGGACAGCCGGTAGTTGAGCCGGACCGCCAGCTTTCTCATGCCGCAAATTTCTTGATGATGCTGAATGGCAAGCACCCGTCTGCCACTGCGGAGCGGGCGCTCGATATTGCCCTCATCCTTCACGCGGATCACGAACTGAATGCTTCCACTTTCGCAGCGCGCGTGACCGCGGCGACATTGTCAGACATGCACTCGGCGATTACTTCGGCCATCGGAGCGCTGAAGGGGCCGCTGCACGGCGGCGCCAACGAGGCCGTGTTCCACATTCTGGAAGCGATCGACGCCTCGGGCGCCGATCCCGTTGACTACGTCAAAGGCATGCTCGCCCAGAAAAAGAAGGTTCCCGGCTTTGGCCATCGTGTGTATCACACCGAAGATCCGCGCGCCACGCATCTCCGCGTCATGTCCCGCGATCTCGGCAACTCCAGCGGACAAGCGAAGTGGTTCGAGATCTCCCACAAGATCGAAGAATTCGTGAAGGCCGACAAAAAGCTAAACGCAAACGTGGATTTCTACTCGGCATCGACCTACCACACGCTCGGGATCGACGTCGATCTGTTCACCCCCATCTTCGCCGTTTCGCGCGTCAGCGGATGGGCCGCCCACGTCATCGAGCAACTCGACGACAACCGCCTGATCCGCCCCCGCGCGGAATATCTAGGCCCGGAATACCCGAATCACTACGTAGCCATCGACCAACGTTAGCGAGCGGGTTGCATGTGGCGACGGCCGCCTCGGCCGTCAGGGCAAGGCGAAGCCGGCCCGAAGCGGATAAGGCAAATTGAAGGCGCGACCCCCGCCGGCCAAGGGCAAACTCGCCGCTCAGCGTAAAATAGGAGCTGGGTTCTGTATGCAGCGCATTTACCTCGACAACAACGCCACCACGCCTGTTTTGCCCGAGGTGTTCGAGGCCATGCGCCCTTATTTCGGGGAGCATTTCGGAAACGCCTCGTCCATCCATCATCATGGGCAGGAGACTCGGGCGGCTGTCGAGGACTCGCGTGAATCCGTAGCGAAACTGCTGGGCTGCCATGCCTCGGAGATCATTTTCACCAGCGGCGGCACGGAGAGCGACAATCTCGCGATCTCAGGACTGGTGGACGCCGGCGATCAAGTGGTTACCTCCAGCATCGAACATCACGCGGTGCTGCATGCATGCAAGCATCTCGAGGAATTAGGTTGTGAAGTAACGATCCTGCCCGTGGATGGCCGCGGCCTGATTGATCCCGCCGACGTACGGCGCGCTCTCAAGCCGAACACGAAACTGATTTCGATCATGATGGCAAACAACGAGACCGGAGTTCTGCAGCCCGTCGACGAAATCGGAAAGATTGCTGCCGAGGCAGGCGTGTATTTCCATACCGACGCCGTGCAGGCCGCCGCCAAAGTTGTCATCGACGTGAAGCGCATCGCCTGCCAGGTGCTGACGATTTCCGGCCACAAGATTCACGCTCCGCAGGGAGTGGGCGCGCTCTACGTGAGGAAGGGAACTAAACTGCGCCCGATGTTCTTTGGCGGGCGGCACGAACGATCCCGTCGGGCTGGAACGGAAAACGTTCCCGGAATCGTGGCGTTGGGCAAAGCAGCCCAAATCGCAAAGCAAGGCCTCGACCGTGGTGACGAGAAGAAAATGTCCGCACTGCGCGACCGTCTGCAGCAGGGAATCCTCACCCAGATCGAAGACGCAAGCATCAGTGGCCAAGGTGCGGCCCGCGTGCCCAACACCACGAATATCCGTTTTGACCACATCGAAGGTGAATCGTTGGTGATCGCCCTCGATCTAAAGGGGTTGGCGGTCTCGACGGGCGCAGCCTGTTCGTCGGGGGCGATCGAGCCGTCGCATGTACTGATTGCCATGGGCTTGCGTTCGGATCAGGCCAAGGAGAGCATTCGTTTCAGCCTGGGCAAGCAAACGACCGACGCAGATATTGAATTCGCCCTTGCACTGGTCCCCGAAACGGTGGCCCGCCTGCGAGAGCTGTCACCGACGTATCGGAGAGCAACTGTCAGTTCTTAAAGCGATTGTTTTTTGGACTCGAATGTTATTCAGAAAGACCGGGATGCCTGTGACACACATTGTTAACGGAACGATCCAATTATGACGCCCCGATTTAGGAGAATCTTGGAAGCCGGACTCTGGTTTACGGCCGGTTTTATCACCCACGCTGTCTTTATTTACTTCCATCATCATCCGGGATAGTCCCGGGAAAGAGTTTAAAAGATCCATTACGATGAGCGGAAGAGGAGCGGGAGCGGGAAGCTGACCAACAATACAATCGCCGTGGCTATGTCGGGCGGTGTGGACTCTTCCACCGTCGCGGCCATCCTCCGCGCCGATGGTCACAACCTCATCGGCCTGACCATGCAGCTCTGGAATCAGCGCCGTCTCGCTGGTCGCGAGGGCATGCCCGAGCAGGTCACTGGACGCTGCTGCTCGCTCGACGATGTCTACGATGCACGCCGCGTCGCCCAGCAGATCGGTATCCCGTATTACGTCGTCAATCACGAGGAGCGCTTCGAGCGCGAAGTTGTTCGCCCGTTCGTCGCGGAGTATCTTTCCGGCCGCACGCCGATCCCTTGTAGCCTCTGCAATAATCACTTGAAGTTTGATCAGCTACTCATTGTGGCGCAGCAGATTGGGGCTGAGCGGGTCGCGACGGGCCACTACGCCCGCGTCAATTACGACGAAGCCCGTGGGCGCTGGCTTCTCAAGCGTCCCGCCGACCACAGCAAGGACCAGACGTATTTTCTCTTCGGCCTGACGCAGGATCAGCTTAGCCGCACGCTGTTTCCTCTTGGCGACATGACCAAACCCGAGGTTCGCGAACTGGCCCGCAAGCACAGTCTCGCACTGGCCGAAAAGCCCGACTCGCAGGAAATCTGCTTTATTCCCAGCGGTGACTACAAGCGCTTTATCGATGCCTATCTCGCTGAGCAAGGCGAGTCTCTACCCGATACGGCGGGGGAACTCGTCACGACGGATGGAGAAGTTATCGGCGAGCACGGCGGCATCCACAACTTCACCGTCGGCCAGCGCAAGGGACTGGGCGTCGCCACCGGATCGCCGCTCTACGTCATCCAGATCAGCGGCGCCGACAAGCAAGTCATCGTTGGCAGCGATGAGCATCTGTACTCGCGCAGCCTGCGCACCCGCCGTGTAAATCTGATTTCGGTTGATGAACTGCGAGAGCCAATGCGAGTCACCGTGAAGATTCGACATCGTCACGAACCGGCGGCAGCTTTGATTGAGCGCGCAGGCGAAGATGAGATCCTCGTCACGTTTGACGCCCCTCAGCGCGCCATCACTCCAGGACAGGCCGCGGTTTTTTATGTCGGCGACGTCGTGGTTGGCGGCGGCTGGATCGCGTGATTCAGTCCGCACCATTTGTCTTGCACTGCCTCTTGTCATCCTGAGTGAAGCGAAGGACCTATGCACTTGGCGGCCATCGCGGTGGCGCACGCAAGTTACATAGGTCCCTCGCGGCAAACGGCGCCGTTCAGGATGACAGGGCGGTATCGTCGTCACCAGACGAAGTCAATTTCTCATGCCGTCTTATAATCCCCGCATGGCGTCTGCAAATCCTCCACGGCCTCCGCCATCCTTCTCCGCGACTCCTTCCTTCTGGGTCCGCGAATCTGCCCCGCTCAAGCAGGGAATCAAGACCGGGCTCGCAGGCACGATCGCCTACGCCATCTACGCTGGATGGCACCTGCATCAGGGCTACTGGGCGGTCTTCGCCGCGCTGGTTGTGACTCAGGCCAATCTCGGAGCCTCATGGAAGGCTGCGCTCTACCGCACCATCGGTTCCACCTGCGGCGCGATCGCCGCC
>Ga0187863_10003857_pt1 | contig 10902 bp, 6 predicted proteins | sample June2016WEW_11_1_FD_132975 | JGI IMG/M metagenome (GOLD analysis project Ga0187863, IMG submission 132975) | Peatland microbial communities from SPRUCE experiment site at the Marcell Experimental Forest, Minnesota, USA - June2016WEW_11_10 | ecosystem: Environmental > Terrestrial > Soil >...
GTAAACGCCATTGGTTGAATCAATCGAAACTGTCCGCACCCCAAACGGAGTGTTGTAAATGTCCGCCACCGTGTTCTGGTTGCTGACCGTGGTCTGCAGGTTGTAAAGATAGGGTGTTTGCAGCGACCACAAATTGGCGCTGGCTACCGCAACCGTTTGCGTCACGGTTATTCCCTGGCCCGCAGCCAGGGTGAGGTTTGAAGTCACCGCCGTCACGGTGTTGCTGTTGGCGTCCTGGATGGTTGAAGTCAGGCTGGCATTGACCGATGAGGCGCCGCTCTGGTTGGTCACCGCGGTTTGGATGGTTATCGTTGCATTGGAACCCGCCAGCGAGGTGGTGGCCACAAAGGCTCCCCATTCCGCAACGTGAACGGGGTTTTCCGTCGTCAGCCAGACATGCCGGTAAATCCCCGCCCCTTCGTAAAACCAGCCTTCAAAGCGGCTGGCATCCACCCGCACCACCAGCACGTTGGTTCCGCCGGGATTAACATAGGGTGTGACATCGAAATAAAAACTGGAATAGCCGCTGACGTTCCGGCCTAAAATATGCCCGTTCAACCAGACCAGAGAGTTCCGGTAAACGCCGCCAAACTCCAGCCACAGCGCCTGACCGGCGGCATTGGCCGGCAGGGTGAAGGTGTGCCGATACCAGGCAATGGTATTCGGACTGGTCGATCCGGCGATTCCGGATTTGAAGCCATGCCCTCCATCCGCGCTGGAACTGAATGGCAACCCCACCACCCAATCATGGGGCAGATTGATTTGCTGCCAGCCGCTGTCGTTGTAGTTGGTTTGCACAAACGAGACGTTTTCCCCAACGTGGTAGGCTATGGGATCGATCCGGATGGATTCCATGTAGGTCTCGGTATTATTTCCGGTACCGACTTCATTGGAATCCAGTTTGGCCAGATCGGAAATCTCGGGATAATACGTAACGTTGGTTTCCGCCGAATTGGTCAGCACGTCCTGCGGATCACCCAATTGAAAGCGCCAGCCCGTGTCCAGCGACACCCGTTGGCCGGCAGTGGCGGTGCCAATCGAAACACCGGCCAACAATGCCAGGATCGCCAAGCGCTTGACCCATTCAAAACATTTGCCGAATAGCCAGTTACCCCGGTGTGTTTGTTGCATAGAAGTTGGAACTAACTCTTTGTTGACATCAGTTTCCCGATTGGTTTTTACCCGGGTAGTGATCGAATAAGTAAAGTTAAATGTTCTTGATATAAAGTCAAGCCGGACTTTTTTAGATTTGCTCCGTTTTAAGCAGGAACGGTTCCCTGCCTTTAAGAGCTCCAAGGAGATTGCCAACTATTCACCGCCCGACTAAGGCTCGTGGCCATTTCCCTTCGATTGCTTTTCACACGTGTGGTTGAAGTTTTGGCTTGGCTGCTTCCCTAAGTCTAAAGCGGGACTCCGACGCGTTGAAATTTCATCAGAAAATCAATAAATTACTACGCTTTCCAATAGTCGACTCTGATGCAAAACATATATTGCCAATCGGTAAATAAAATAAGATAAACTATATTATAATAAATGTTGTATTAACAACAGTGTTGACAAAGGAGCCGAAATCCATTAGTTTACCCTTGTAAACCGTAATACTTGTATTTGAAACCTTAAGAAATTATGAAAATGAAGTTCGCCCTCTTATCAGCCAGTTGCCTCGTGGCATTGTCGGTGGTGCAATCACATGCGTCGAACATCGCTCTTGTAAATGGTGATTTCAGTGCAAACCAGGGACAAGGCAAGGTGTTCTTATGGAATGCCACAGGGGCTCCTACTGGCTCGATCCCGGGTTGGACCCCCAGTGGTTCCGGCGGGGCAATAAATTACGATCTTGGAGGTCTGTACGTCGGTAACTCTGGTGTGGATGGGGCGCCCGACAACAGCAATTACGGCGGTGCCGCGCACCTGTGGCTGGACTCTTATGATTCCTCTGTCTTCCAGACAACGAGCTATTCCGCACAGTCAGGTGATCAGTATACGTTGAGTTTGAACATTAGTGGCGAATGGGCTCCAGACGGCAAACACGATTCACTGGTCAGCCTCTACTATGTGAGCGGATTGAGCAAGGTGGTTTTCGCCAGTCAAACTTTCACCGGCCCCAATGCTTGGGGTTGGACTCCTCAGACCCTAACTGGCGCTGCTCCGGAAGCTGCTTTGGGTGACCTGATCGGGGTGGAAATCCAAAACGTAACGCCTGAGAGCGGCCTCGCGAGTAACAATGACGACAGCTATACCTCGTTTGGTAATGTTACTCTTGGTGTAGTGCCCGAGCCGGCCAGTATTTTGTTGGTTTCTCTCGGCGGGCTCGCCTTGGTGGCTTTCCGCCGTCGCGCCTGATGGTTGATACCTTAAGCGATTTGATAACTCAACCGGAGGGAGTTTCCCTCCGGTTTTTCTTTGAACAATAAATCCTGGACATCTTTCCTGACCCACGCGAGGTTGCCTCGGGCTGGCAAATTCCCCTTAAGTGTGGGCGCTTTGGTTAAATGCCGGATAAACCATTCAAAGATATTACATCCCTCTGTGTCGCACTATATCCAGACCGGGTGTATCCGGCGTGTTTTTAAAACGGCATAAAATCCATCTTGTCCCACACCAAAACCACAACCGCAATCAAACCGGACCGGAGCGGCAGTCTCGGTTGGAGTGCCTTCGAGGCTGGACGTTTCAGGCTGTGGCTTAGAGCGATCTGACAATGTCGACTTTTTTTAAATTTCTAACTGTCACTAAAAAACATGACAATTTACGGGCTTGACACACCCGGCAAATTAATGTATTTTTTAACCGAATTAAACCAAAGACACAAAAGCAGCTGTGTGTCGTTATCATTTCCAGCAGTGGAAATGTTTGACCGTGTTTGATTGAAGTAAGATAAACTCTTAAGAACCAATACATCTCCAGGTGCCACGTAACCCAGAAAATCAAGTTCTCAAATCCTATGAAAAAAACCATTCTTAAACTCGTGTTGGCCGGTTTGGCTTTCGCCACCGCGTCCAGTCTCGCACTGGCGCAAGTGAATCAGTTGGGCGATCCGGGTTTTGAACTGGAACTTGGTGCAAAAATAACCAACTTCGCCAATATCAATGCCGCCGGTTTTTGGATCGATGACGGGGTCAATTATACGAATACCGGTTTTGAGGGAACGGGCGCGCATAGCGGTCTGGAACGGGCGTATGAAATGTCGGGTGATGATGGCGCGTATCAGGTGACCAGTTACGCAATGGCGAACGGCGATCTGATCAGTCTTACTTGGTGGGGCTTGGCTACTTCTGACCCCTCCACCGGAAACACCAATCCTCCGGAGCAGGTGGTTGGCCTGGTCAGCTGCCCCAGCAGCTCCCCGGTCAGCGGACCCGCTGGATTCGCTACCTGTAGTTCACTCACCGTGACGAGCAATGGCCTTACCGGTGCCTGGGTGCAATACACCTTGAATTATACCGCCCAACCCGGGGATGTTGGAAAATTTGTAGGCTGTTTTTTTAATACCACGAATGCTTTTGGTTTTGTCACCAACAGTTTCGGCGGGTACGACGATTTCTTTCTGGCTGTGCTTCCCGCGGGTAGCAAGCCGAGTATCACATCTGAACCAGCAAGCCTGACGGCTTATACGCATGGCACGGCCATGTTCTCAGTGGGGGCGGTTGGGGCGACGGGTTATCAATGGATGGCGGGCACGGCGGGCAGCGGCATTTATACCAATCTGTCCAATGGTGGACAAATCTCCGGTGTAAACACGCCTAATTTGACGATCACCAATCTGACATCGACCAACAACGGTGATTATGTTGTCGTGGTCTCCAACGGGAACGGTTCGGTGACCAGCGCGCCGCCGGCCAATTTGACGGTGCAATCTATTATTTATCAGGAAACCTTCTACATGCCGAAACAGCCGGACCAGATGGTAACCAACGCCGGCTGGATTCAAGACTGCGGAGGCACATATGGTCCTGCTCGCATTTTCAGCAAGAACGCGAATAGCGGTAACCCGGTAAGCTTCCCCATATGTGCCGTTTATACTTACGATAATACCGTACCCCAGACCAATGCCTGGTATTATACCACCGCCTCCGCGAATGGTGGTCCGTATGATCCACTCCCGGGAGACGGGCTCGGACCGGTCAGCAATAAGATGGCATTCCCGGGAATCAACCTGGCAATCGTGCAAAATCTGTCTTACTCGGTGATGGCGAATAACGGTTCGGGAGCTAGCCAGCAAATGCACTGGGCCGTGCAGATGAATCACGGCCCATGGTATGTTTCTACAAACTATTTCATCCAGACCGGCTCGGCCTTTCAAACTTTTACCTTTAACTTCAATCCCGCTGCCAGTGGGTGGAACCAGTTGACGGTGAGCGGCCATTGCACTTTTAACAATGCTACGGCCAACACCAACGTGGTGGTTGGTCCGCCGGCTCCGGGCAATTTGATCGGTTATATTACGGGTGGCGGCTTCGTATCTGAATACACCACCGCGGGAGGAAACATTCAGTTTAACAATTATACAGTGCTGGGTGCGATACCGCCTACTCCCCTGCCGGTCATCAATTCACCGCCGGTTACGCAGACAAATTACACCGGAACTGCGGCGACTTTCGGCGTGTCGGCTACCACCAACGGTGTCACCACCGGTTTGACCTACCTGTGGATGTCCGGCACCGTCGGCAGCGGGATTTACGCGCCATTATCAAATGGCGGTCAGTTTTCCGGGGTAACCACGGCCGAACTGACCATTTCCAATGTGGCGAACCCCGGCAATCATAAGGATTATGTCGTGGTCGTCACGGATGGGGCAGGTTCGGTCACCAGCACGCCGCCGGCCACGCTGTGGATTGTTGATTCAGCACCTATCCTGCAGTCTGACACCTTTATTTATCCTGACAATGCCACGGATCTTGGCCAGGGCACCAACGGCCTCAAGATAACTGCCGGCAACCACAATGTTATGAATTTGACGGCGTCGTTTATCGGCGACCTGCCGTTCAGCTACCAGTGGCAGTACAGCATTACCAACGACGGCAGCACGCCGGTGGTGCCGGTTCCCAACGCGACCAACAGCACTCTGGCTTTGTCGAATCCTTCGACCAACGCCAGCGGCTATTACCGATTGAGCGTCAACAATAGCCAGGGCGGCCCTGTCAATAGCACCTGGGTTCCGCTGACAGTATTCCCGGCATCCACGGCCTATGTAACATGGTCGGGCAAAGTGTCTGTCAATGGCTTGACCGCGGCCCAAATCCTGGGCGGCGCGTCCGGCAGCTTCTTCTCGGCTGAAACATTCGGCGGTGCCGCCTTGTCGGTGACGAATGGCACCAATGTGTTCATCTTTGATAACACGGGAGCTTCCGCCACATTGGTGGGCGGGTACCAGCCTCATACCGGGCAGTTCATCGGGGACACCGGGGATACAAACCTTAACGCAATTTTAGGTGCGAATACCGAGGGTAACAGCGGACAAAGCGTCACCCTGAACGGTCTGACGGTGAGCAATCTCTACTCGGCGCAGTTCTTCGCATTCAGCGACCTGGCATCGACGAGCCGCCAGGGGAACTTTGCGGACACAAATAACCTGGCTGACGTCTCCCAGTCATTCGCCATGGGTGACAATGACTACGTGTTGGGAACCTTTATGGCCACCAACTCGACTGAAACCATCGGTCTCTATGGTGATTCCGGTTGTTACATGGTTTGCGTGATTGTTCGCAATGCGCTGCTGGCCCCGACGGTGAGCATTCAGAAAGCGGGTTCAAATGTGCAAGTGACATATGCGAACGGAGTCCTAGAACAGGCCACCAGTGTGAAAGGCCCGTGGACGACGAACAGTGCTCCGTCGCCTTACACGTTGCCGCCCGCGGGTACGAGCGTGTTCTTCAGAGCCGTTCAGTAATGTCCAAAAAATCATGGATGCAGAAAATTATTGGTTCAAAACAGGGTGGCATTCGTGCCACCCTGTTTAACATTAGGCTTGCATGTGAAATTAATTTGAGTTAGTTCTTATTTAAATAAAGATGAAAAATAAAATCATTGCTCATGCTGTCCGGTTGGAACAGCGGCATCAGAAGACCCGGACTGCCTTCACCCTGATCGAATTGCTGGTGGTTATTGCCATTATTGCCATCCTGGCTGCATTGTTGCTCCCCGCGTTGGCGAATGCGAAATTGAAGGCGCAAAGCGTTAAATGCCTCAGCAATCTCAGGCAGTTAAGCCTGGGCGCGGTCATGTATCAGGATGATCACCAGGGCTCCATCGCATGGTGGGGAGCCAACGGGATTTGGATGCAACCGGTACTGCCATATCAGGTTAACCCAAACATTCGATTGTGCCCGCTGGCCCCCATTCCGAGTATACTCCCCGGGGGTAATAGCTCAGGCTTGGCCAATCAGGCTTATACTTGGTATGTAGCGGTGACGAACAGTGCTGGCGTCTGGGTGGGTAATGCTAATCAGCCTACAAACGGCGGCTATGCCATAAACGGATGGCTGTATAAGTATGATGCCAATGGCATGGGCGGTTTTATAAGCCCGGGCGATTCGGCACGCTTCTTTGGCAATGCTGCCAATATCAAACAAGCGTCGAAAACTCCTGTATTTGTGGATGGACTTTGGCCTGACCTGTGGCCATATCAAGGCGGTATTGCAGATGTTAATAACTCGAAGAATTACCACTTGTGGGGGAACATCGATGTAACCCAAGGTGGCGCAGGCACCCCAAGACAAGGCATCCCACGTTGTATGATGGCCCGCCATGGCAACCGCTCTCCAGCAACAGCAGAGATGACTGTGAATACGGGCAGCACGCCGTGGCCCAATGTTGGAGTGAATATCAGTTTTGCCGATGGCCATACGGAATATTCCAAGGCGCAAAATCTATTTGGATACTACTGGAATCAGGGTTGCGTGCCTGTGCCTTTACAATAGGGCGTCCAACGGGTGATGGAGTGGTTGAAACGCCGAGGATGAAAGCTCCTCGGTTGGCGAATTGAAAACGGCCAACCAAACGGGAAATTGATTATCTCTGGCGCGATGTCGGCACAGGCAAACGCCTCCCGTTCTGAATCAGGCTTGGTTAGAGCGTTTTCAGTTATAACGTAGCGCAGGCTTTCCAGTCCCGCATTGCGGGATTTTGGCGACTTTCCAGTCGCCACGTTTATGCGTATAAACGCGGGACCAGAAAGTCCCGCATACCAGGAGACAAGAATGTCCGCGCTACGTTAAAGATTAAACCACTCCAGGTCCTGGAAGAGTTGACTCGCGGTTGTCTTTACAGGGAGATGACAGATTGTTTCAAGTTGGCGGCCCGAACTTGAATACTTACTTCTGCGTTGAGTGATATAGTCTAAGATTTTACTGCCAAAACCGGAGGGGTTGATTATACTGCCGCCGGTAAGCTGGAGTGAACTTCGCGAAAACCAATTTCCGTGGACCGATCAGCAAGGCCATCGGCGGTATTCCCTATCGCCTCGCCTTGGCCGGTGGCTGGATTGATCAACCGTTCGTTTCGCGACATAATCCAAAACCGCCAGGCTCGATGGTCGTTGTCTCGGTCGAGCCGCAATTCCGCTTCATGGAACGCGGTGGCATGGCAACGGGCACCCGTGACATCGCGCTCAAACTTTGGAAACCAGGCCTCCCGCAACGTGCCCCGGCAAAATTGGTCCGGGAACTTTACGCGGCTGAAAACCGGGGCAAATCAAATCCTTCCGGTTCCCAGGACATGATTGGCCTGATTTATCCCGGTATCAATCGCCTGGATTACGATTTTACCATCAATGGCGGCGTGTTTCCCTCACATGTCGAAACCATTCGCAACGTTGCGGTTGAGCGCTGGTTGGAAAAGGTGATTCACCTCCTGCCCGTTGCGCCGCGACCGGCCGGTTACAATCCGCTCGGCAAAAAAAACTTCGATCCACGCTGGATTGCGCGGCTCGGCCGGTCCGGAAAGAACTGTTTTGACGCCATTAAAGCCAGGGACGTAAACGCACTCGGCGCCGCGATGAACGAGTGCATGAACTGCTGGGAGATCATCTTGCCGCAAACCGTCCGGCATCCCAGGCTGACGGTGGATTTGGCCGGTCTGCTGCGGGCTTACCAAGCGTGTTATCCCGGGGCAATGTATTCGGGCTGCGGTGGCGGTTATCTGTTCGTTGCCTCGGCAGTGCCGGTGCCCGGCGCGTTCAACGTCAGGATTCGCGGGTTCGCAAAATGAAGGCCAAACAAGTCGTGGTCACCGGTGTCTTTGATGATCTTCGTTCCGGACACATTCGGTTTCTCGAGGAAGCATCCCGGGCCGGCGAATTGACGGTACTGCTGTGGGGTGACGACCTCGTGAACCAAAGGCAGGGCCGGCCCGTGAAATTTCCCGAGGCGGAACGGTTGTATTTCCTGCAGGCGATTCGTTTTGTGCGGCAGGTCCACTTGATAACCAAACCGTTTGCCGCTGATACGCTGCCGGAGGTCATGGGTTTGAGGCCCGATGTTTGGGCGGTTGGCAATTCTGAAGATACAGCGGCAAAAAGGGCGTTTTGCGCGGTGCACGGTCTGCAATACCATCTGGTGCGGGACGAAGATCTGCGTGGATTTCCGGATTCTCCCGTGACGGTTTCCACCGGATCGGGGCGAAAAAAAGTTGTGGTTACGGGCAGCTACGACTGGTTTCACTCCGGTCATGTGCGTTTTTTCGAGGAAGTCAGTGCTTATGGCGACCTGCATGTGATCGTTGGGCACGATGCGAACATCCGGCTGCTCAAGGGCGAAGGACATCCACTGTTGTCGGAAGCGGAGCGGCGCTATGTTGTCGATTCAATCAAATACGTGAAGCAGGCTTTGATTTCCAGCGGCAATGGGTGGCTGGATGCGGATCCCGAAATCCGCCAGTTGAAGCCGGACATTTATGCCGTTAATGAGGACGGGGACAAGGGCGGCAAGCGGGAGTATTGCCAAAAAAACGGGATCCAATATTTGGTGTTAAAGCGCACACCGGCCAGCGGATTGCCGGAGCGTTCCAGCACGCTGCTTCGCGGGTTCTGACCGAAACACCCGGTATCTTGAATGTTTTGGAACTTGGCCTGCCGCCGGTCCGGTACTAGTATCACATCGATCTGATTATGCTGAACTCTGGAATTCTCAATCCGCAAATCCTTTCGCTTCTGGCGCGGGTGCGTCATACCAACTCACTCGTGATCGCCGATCGCGGTTTTCCCTTTTGGCCGGAAATCGAGACCGTGGACCTCGCGCTGGTGGACGATGTGCCGACGGTGTTGCAGGTGCTTGCCGCCGTTCGCGCCAACTTTAATGTGGTGCAGGCCTGCATGGCGCGTGAATTTCAAAAAAACAATTCCGCCACGGCGCGCGCTGCCTTTGCCAGGGGACTGGCAGGCGTTCCGTTAAAATTCGAGCCGCACGTGGAGTTCAAGAAGCGCGTGCCCGGGGCGATCGGCTTGATCCGTACCGGCGACTCGATTCAATACGCGAACATGATTTTGATTTCCGGTTAGATCGGGAGCGCCGGCATTGACCCGAACCCGCTGTGGGCCTACTTCGCGGCGTCCTTGGCCTCCAACTTTTGCCAGAACAAGCCGTAAACGGCAATGAACACGAAACAGACGAGGGGGACCAGCATGCCCAGGCGCATTGAGTGAACGTCGGCGATGTGGCCCATGCGCGGCGGCGCAATCGCCCCACCCACGATGGACATGACGATGAGCGAGGAGCCGAGCTTGGTGTGATCGCCCAGCCCGCGGATGCCCAGCGCGAAAATCGTCGGAAACATGACGGACATGAAGAAGAAGGTGCCGAACAGCGCGATCAAGCCCAACTTGCCGCCGCCCATGCACACCGCCGCCAGCACCACATTGATGGCCGCGTAAGCCGCGAGCACGAGGTGGGGCTTGAACTGGCTGATAACGGCGCTGCCGCAAAAGCGTCCAACCGTGAACAGCACAAAACCGATCCCCCCCAGCATCGTGGCGGCTTTCGCCGGCGTCACGTCGGCGTCGTTCTCAATGATGTAATTGACACAGAAGCTGAAGATGCCCGTCTGCGCCGCGACGTAAAGAAACTGTGCGAGGACGCCGAGCGTAAAATGTTTGCGCCGGAACATGTCCCAATTCTTTGACACCACAATGAACGATCCGATGTAAGCGACGATGATCAAACCGTATTTGGTCGGGTCGAGCACATTCGCAGGCAAGTTGAGCAGCGCCCAGACCAATCCCATAATCGGCGCAATGAAGAAATACAGCAGGCCCCAAACTATGACCAGCGTGATGCCGATGCCCGCCCACTGGCCGCCGGAAGGCTTGAGACGGGTTTTTTGATCGGCGGATTTTTTGCTTTCATCCTCGGCATGCAAGTCCGGCACCGGTGCAAAAATAAAAACCAGAAGCCATACTGCCGCGAAGATGCCGATGCCCAGATAGGGAGTGGACAAGCCGGTATTGGCATTGGTCGTTGCGGCCATGACGGTATTGGCGACCACGGCGTTGGTGGCTGAGGCGGCAGCGCCGCTCGATCCGCCGCCGCCTGCTCCGAAAACGAAGTATCCGCCCACAATCGGGCCGAGAATCCAGCCCACGCCGTTGAACGTCTGCGCGATGTTGATGCGCGTCGCACCGTGTTCCGGCGGGCCGAGCACGGTCGTGTAGGGGTTGGCGATGGTTTCCAGACAGGTCATCCCCGCGGCGATGACAAACAGGCCCAGCAAAAAAGCAGAATACGTACCGATGCTCACCGCGTGAATGAACAAAAAAGCGCCGCTGGCAATCAGCGCGAGGCCGACCAGAATGCCGCCCTTGTAGCCGATCTTGCGCGCAATTAATCCGGCGGGAATCGCCATCAGGAAGTAAGCCAGATAATTGGCAGACTGCACGAGGCCCGACTGCTCCTTGTTGATGTGCAGCGA
>Ga0187863_10003858_pt1 | contig 10902 bp, 9 predicted proteins | sample June2016WEW_11_1_FD_132975 | JGI IMG/M metagenome (GOLD analysis project Ga0187863, IMG submission 132975) | Peatland microbial communities from SPRUCE experiment site at the Marcell Experimental Forest, Minnesota, USA - June2016WEW_11_10 | ecosystem: Environmental > Terrestrial > Soil >...
AACCGCTTGCGGTGGACATTGTGGAGAGTCCGCTGACCGGAGTGCCCGGCCGTCTGACGGTTCCCAAGCTCAGCATCACCATCTACGAATCGCCAATCCGATAGGGGATGGGGCCTTCAGGCTCGAAATTCGTTGACCGGGTGTCGCTGCACCGAGTGGCGATCCCTCGTAGCGACAAGCGGCTCGGCCACCACGCGAGACGCAGCGTAACTCCTGGTCCATAGGGGAATTGGGCAACTCAAGCGGTTAGCGCCGGGCCTCGCCGCTGGGCCTTTGCGGCGTAGAGCCGTTCATCAGCTCTTTTGATAATTGTCTCCGGCGTGTCGTTGATTTGGTATTGCGCGACGCCTCGCGAGAAAGTCACCTGAACCTTTTGCCCATCCAGATTCAACTCGATCGAATCGAGACGCGACAAAATGGTTTGCACCTTGTCCGGCGGACATTCTGGGAGAATCACTAGGAATTCATCTCCCCCGTTGCGGATCGGCACATCGCAAGCGCGGATGGCCCTTTGCAATCGCCGGGAAAACCCTTTCAGTGCCAGGTCACCGGCAGCGTGACCATATTGATCGTTGATCTCCTTGAAGCGGTCGAAATCGACCGCCAGCACCTGCAACGGATCGCCCGACTTCTCGGCCCGTTCGATCTCTTCGCGCAAACGCGTCTCACCGAACCGCCGGTTGTACAAACCGGTGAGGGGATCGAGTATCGACATTTCGTAGAACCGTTCGGCTCGCGCGCTATGCTTTGTGGCAGCGTCCATCTGTTCGACCAGGCGATTTCGAAACTCTTTGAGGCGGCGCTGACGGCGCAGCGTATAGATGCTCACTCCAGCCATCAGGCCCATCAACCCGCGAACCAACCAGCTTACGTTCCCCTCGTTCAAAGGGCTCAGCTCAGGCAGGGGCCACGGAAGAGAAAGCAGGACCATCGCTCCCAATAGCAGAAACAGCATGAGCAGGCCGCTCCACAGGAACCACGACGTGCTCCGATCCAGAACCTCGAGGCTCTGCCGAAATGCCTGGCGACTGGCTGTTTCCGTTTTGCGTCGCTCCGCCGATGTCATTTCCGTTGGCTACCGTCGCGGCGACTGCCCGGCGCGCCCGCGATTCCTGCGGGTAAGGGATACCTCGTGTTCAAAACTCGGATCGTTCCGGTATTCACGCCCGACCTTCCGTCACTTTTTCTCGCGTCTTTCGATCTCTGATTTCGTCGTCGCTCAGGTGTGCAGCACTGCGAACTGTGGCAATGACCGACAGGATGAGCGGCAGGTCTCTATGGTCTCGCAATAATTCGTTGCGCACCATGGGACTTTCGTTTGCCTGACCCAAAAAGTAATCAGATTGCGACGCTGGCCGCGCACGCCGGAAACGGTGAAATCAAAGGGGAATGAAAAACGGGGAGACGATCCAGTCGCAGGACAGCCTTTGGCTGCTCCGTTAGAAGAACGAGAAATGCCGAGGGTTGTTTGATTATTGGCGGGCAGTTGCGTCCGGCTGTCAGTTGCACGCACTGTGGAACGATGCGATGGTAGTCAGGCGCAGGCTTCCCGTACTCCTGCGGCTAGGTCCGGGTGTGGCCAGGTCCGGGTGTTAACCCAATCCGGAATGTGGGTTATAGTGTTTGGCCGACGGCGGGATCAAAACAGCTATGAGGATCAAGGGGCGGGTGGTTGTTGTTACCGGGGCCTCTCGCGGAATCGGGCAATCCGTTGCGCGGGCAGTAGCCCTAGCAGGTGGGCGTGCGGCCTTGCTCGCGCGTTCGCAGGAGGTCGTGCAGGTTGCGGCCGAGATAGTGGCCGCTGGCGGCCAAGCGCGGGGATATTGCGTCGATCTCACCGATCCGGCCGCCCTGGAGGGAGTTGCCCGTCAGATTGTAAGCGACCTTGGGGCCCCCGACATCGTTGTCAACAATGCCGGTGCTGGCCGATGGCTCTATGTCGAAGAAACGCCACCTGAAGAGGCAGCGGCAATGATGGCCTCTCCCTACCTGGCCGCCTTCTATGTGACCCGCATATTCTTGCCGTTGCTGCTCGAACGCCGGGAAGGTCTCATCGTCAACGTCAACTCGCCGGTCGCGTGGCTGCCATGGCCCGGCGCCGCCGGTTACATGGCTGCGCGCTGGGCTATGCGCGGTTTTAGTGCGGCGCTTCGAGCAGACCTGCACGGAACTGGAATCAAAGTCCTAGAGTTAGTGCCCGGAAAAGTAAGCAGCACCTACTTTGAGCACAACCCCCATTCCGAGGAGCGCCTCCCTCGCATTACCAGATGGATACCCACACTCACACCCGATGAGGTTGCAACGGCCCTGGTCGACGGTATCGAGCGAAACCGCCGCAGGATGGTGATCCCGCTCATGCTAAAACTCGTTTTTGTTGTCCACGCCGTGGCGCCTGGCCTGGTCGACTGGATGATGAGGACCACCGGATGGCGTCGAGGCCCCGACTGATCGGGCCCAGCAAGAGGCGGCACATGTCCTTGACAACGATGATTCGCTTGGGCGGGCTGGCATCGATTGTAGGTGGCTGTTGTCTGGCTGCGTTCGTGTTGGTTCATCCCTGGGATCAGTTGCTCGGTGCGGCGATCGCCCAGACGGTCAGGTGGCAAACCGCACACGCCTTGCACTTCGTGGGGGCCATGTTTGCCCTCCTGGGGCTGTTAGGCATTTTTGCACGGCAGCGCGAACAGCTTGGCTCTTTTGGACTCCTCGGTTTCATCCTCAGCTTCATCGGCAACGCCATGTTTCTGGGAACCGGAATGATCACAGCCTTCATCTGGCCGATGCTCGCCGTGCACGCACCCGCCACGGTCGAGCCAGGGGGTGCGATATTCGGCTGGCCCCATAGTGTGCTTGCTTTCGCCCTGACCGCCGTGGTGCTGAGCACGGGCTATGTTCTGTTCGGCGTGGCCATGGTGCGCGTTGGAGCGTTTCCGCGCCTGAGTATCTTCATGCTGGTTACGGGAGCGATCCTGGGGATGCTGCCTCCCCGTCCGATGGGTGTGCTGCCTTGGGGGGGCCTGGTATTTGGCGGGGTATTGTATGGTGCGGCGTTGGTCTGGATCGGTTCGATCCTGTGGGCGGAGAACTCCTGAGCCATTCGCAAGAGTTCCCAGCCATTTTTTTCTCAACCTCGAGTGCGAAGCGATGGCAGGCTTGCAAAGAGCAGCAAAACGACGCTAGCAAGTCCGAATCCGCCGAACCATATCCAAGCCGAGGGTGTCTGGAAGTTGAATAGCTGCCGATGGATTCGGGAGGCGGACAAAACACCAACAACGAACACGAGTGTACCGATAACGACGATGCGGACCTCACTCCAGGCCCGCTGCCTTGCGGCGTACAGACTTCCAATTCCATAGGACAGAAATGGCGCTCCGTAGATGTGCGCGATCGCGACAGGGATCTTCCACGGCCACACGGTTGTCATGAAGCGCGGCGCGAAAAGCAGCGGCAGTGCTACGACTAGGGCGGCCGCCCCTTGGAGGTGGAGGTAGGAGCGGAGTGCGCCCGCCAGCCCCGGTCCGTTGGGGTGATCATTCTCGCCACGCTGGCACCAGCTAATCCACAGCGCGACCAGCGGGTAACAGATATAGGCCACGAACCAGAACCAAACCTGTCTTCGCGTCCAATCGAAGGCCGCCAGATGAAACAGGGAGACAATCCCCAGCATTCCGGTCCACACCGCCAGTATGACCGTGACGACGCGGATCTCGTGCCACTGCCGGCTCAACATCGCGAGAAGCATAAAAACGGTCCCCGAAAGATACATGGCGCCCAGAAACCGCGCGTGGAGAGGGGGCACCGTGAACGGGAGGGCCCGCACCACCTGCATGGGGCGAAAAAGGCCCCAGTACGCGACCCAACCGGCAAAAGACAACACGAATCCGAACAGTATCCGTTGACAGGGGCCGATGTCGGGGCCCAGTTGCGGGCCGAGCCGAAACGTCAGAACGGAGACAGCCAACAGAACGACAGTGCTTAACTCGATCAACGGGCGTTGGAACCTCATTGACCAGAAAAACACCGCGAGCGTCGCGGCCAAAGATACGATGACCAGTGTCAACCACAACGACCCAGGCTTCCGCAACCACAGTCCCACAAGCGTGATCACCGTAAGCAGCGCGAGCACCGCAGACATCGTTTGGAGTCCAGGGACCCATCGAGTGGAATTATAGGCACGGCACCATGCGAAAATAGCCGTCATGGCCGGGATGAGCAGAGCAATCAATACATCCATGGGTCCAAAGCGCAGTGACGCCGACGAACTCGCGAACTTCACAGAGGCCTCACAGCAGGGGATTCTCCATGGAACCACCGCGCATCGCAACGCTAAACTTCGATTCATGGCCGGCTCAGTCGGGCGGACCGCCCGACCACCAAAGAATCTGGGCTTCCATGGCTTCTTGCGAGTCGAAACGACTGCGGTCGTAGCATCCCAGCGGCAAGACCGCGGTCGCAATCGCACAACGGTTGCAGTGCGTGCACGGGCGCTCCGGACCGTTCGTGCCGTTGCGAAAAACATTCAGAAGGTCCGGATTGGCCAGAAGCGGGCGTGCCATTGCGATCAAATCGCACTGTCCTGACTCTATCGCGGCATCGATCTCGGTCCTGGTGTCGAACCCCCCGTTGGCAATAACTGGAAGACCGGTCGCCTCCTTGAAAGAGCGAGCGTAGTCGAGGTTAACGGCCGGACGATAAGCCCATCCCCTACCAAAGATCGCCGTCAGGACCGCTCGAGGTAGTCCGTTGAGGAGCATGGCCCGTATGCTCGCCTTTGTGCTCAGGTGCCGGGTTGCATTGGCATAGAGACGGTACTCATCGACGGGCCATGCCCCGGGGCTTTCCCCCGGGTTAATGAAGCCAAATCCACTGGTGATGTGCAGGTAATCCACGCCCAACTTTGCCAACTCTCGGCCGTAGCCCAGTGTCTCGGTAAGAGTATTGCCCATGAGATAGTGTTGGAGGGGAAAAACTACGGGCAGCCTTAGGTTGATCGGTAGGTAGTTGCGATCAACGGCCGACAGGCGCACTCCAAGAAGATAATCTGGTCCGACAGCTTTGCGGGTGGCTTCGATTACTTCGCGGAGCAGCCGGAAGCGCTTCTCGGTGGACCCACCATAGGCATCTGTTCGGCGATTCGTGCCAGGATTCAGGAATTGATGGATGAGATAACCTTTGTGTGCGGCAATTTCAACGCCGTCGCACCCCGCTTCGCGAGCTCGCCGCGCGCCCGCCGCGAAGTTTGAAACAGCCCTTTCGATCTCTTCCAGGGTCATCGCGACAGTGCGATTGGTATATCCGAAGACCAGATCAAACATCGCCGACGCGGTCTTGGCATCTTCGGGTTTTGCGAGAATGCTCATCTGGGCGTGGTAGCCCCCATCGCCGATCTGCATAATGTAGCGGCAGTCGTGAGCCTGCACCGCGCGTACACCGCTCTGAATCGGACCGATGAAGCGATCCTCGGAAATCTTAGGGTATTGCAATGGTGCCCAACGACGATTGTCGACCGAGATGGTGGCTGAAATAATCGCTGCGACACCACGCTCGGCGAATCGAGTATCGAATCGCTGCCAGGCCGGGCTTACCGCACCTCCGTAATAACTCGTCTTGCCGCCCATCGAAGAGCGCAGAATGCGGTTTTTCAACTCGATCGTCTTGAGTCTGAAAGGCTCGAATAGCATTCGATCCTCAGGCCAGCCCGCTAGCGCATCTCTCGGGTGTGTTCCCAGGCACAGCGCTGCGGAGTAGGCGCCGGATCACCACGTTAGCACAAACGAACTGGGGAGTCCTGCGGGAGTGCGTCGTGAACCAGAGTGGCTATTCCTTTCGCAACGTCTCTGTTTTCTCAGCAATGCATTTCGGCAAGCGCATTGCGCCTAACCGATTAGCTATCAAGATCGACCGATTCACCCAAAAATCATGCTAAGACGGAGATACGCATGGGAAATTATACAAAGCCTATGCTGAAGGAACTTGGCCTGCTGCGCGAGGTCACCCAATTCAGCATGCGCAAGACCGACTAGCCTCCTCGATCTGTCTAACAAACGCAGTTCGACACACAGGCGGCCACCGCGAGATGGCCGCTCGCAAGCCGCTTACCGCACACCCCCGGGGCACCGACCATCCGTTGCTACCGGACCTCGGGCTATGCTTGGGGGGGCATTGGTTCAATGTGACCGGTAGGGCATGGAAGGGGCAACCTGGCCCCTTCCCGTTCGATCATCGCCCAAAGCAACGCTGCGCACTGGAAATACGAGTGAGGTGGGCAGGCCCGATGTGATCCGTACAGACTCACTAACGGTTCTGGGTGAGTCCGCATCGTCTACTTTAAGCTGTAAGATCACATCATTGGTTAAGGGCGTGTACATGATTGTTGCGCCGCTCAAGTCGGAAGAATCCAGATCCAGGACTTTGCGAAAGGCACCGTCGGTGATCGACAAATGTCCTTTGGTCGCGTTCAAGATGACTGGAGCGTCTGGATTCCAACTGAATCGCCAATCCTTGCCGACATGCTCGAGTTTGAGCCCCATATGAGACTCAATCTGCGGTTTAGAACGATCTGCTATAAAGTTCCTGCTGCGCAATAGCGAGAAGATGATGATGAGAAAGACCACGAGAGCCAGAGATGCAGCCAACCAATGCCGATGGCGCGAGCCTAATGTCCTCTCCCTCCACTCCTGTGGCGCCCTTGGCTGTTCATGGGTTGTTGGTTTGTCCTGAGACCTAATTGCTGACCGCTTGCAGGAAGGTTCCCCGCTCTCCACGGGAATTGAATTCCACTCCCGTGCGACGGTGCCATCCCGCAGAGCGCCCTCTAACGGTGTGCCCGTCATTCCGAGATTGGGGACGGCCAAGTAGGAAGATAAAATTGAATCGTGGCCTGGGCTTGTCTCGAATTCCGAAACGCGGATCCCGCGCGCCAATTCGCTCTCAGCGGAACCTTCGTCGATCTGCTCTGGCTTTTCCTGGTATTCGCGTAAGCGGGATTCCGAAGATATCCATGCTCTTATTTGTTGTCGTGCTTGGTCAGATAGGCGCACAAACTCCAAACCCGCCACCTTCTTTGATTCGCTCATCCAGGCGATGCGCCCGCTTGTTTCGATGCAGTTTCTGCATTCTGAAAGTTGAAAACGCATTTCTGGCAGCTGATCTTCAATCAAGGCCCCCACGGCTTGCACAGCTAACCCGCCCTCGCTGATGTTGAGGACCATGCCTCCGTTGTCTTCACCCAATTCTATGTAGGTGAGCAGGGCCTGATGCCGCGAACGAATACGGCGATCAGCCGTTGGCGGCGAGTTTCCGGAATGGGATGACGGGGTAGCCATGGTGTTCGCTGCTTCGCAAGTCTGCGAGAAGCTAGTTCCAGCCGATCGCCTGGTTCATGATGACAATCGACGATAGCGTAGCGGTCCCGGTAGTGTTCCTTGGGGTGGAATAATCGACTAAATATCAGACTGCCGGGACGTCGTCACCTTTTATCTGTGACTGCTCCGATGGGCAGCCCAGGACGACTCGCCACACAGTCACGCCCTAAAAACTTAGGCCATTTGGATTAACATACTTCGCCAACGTTCGCGCTTTACGCCGGCGAAGGTAGCAAACCTTGGGATGCCGCAGCGCCCCGTAACCACGAGGCGCCCTTTGCGAAACGCAGCGCCAGCTCGGGTCCCTTACGCATATCCGCCAACAATCACACTGCCTGGTGTTCAGATCCAGCCCCGCAGGTAATAGTCGATAATTTTGGCCGTTTCCTCGACCAGATCAAAGAATGCTTCCCACCGGCCGAGCGGGCCGTGAGCGCGCTTCCCGACGTCGGGAAAAGGTCGCGGCAGAACATCCACCCCAACCTTCCTGAAGGCCCGGTATGCCCGGTACATGTGAAAGTCACTGGTCAGCAGAACCTTCCGTCCGGGCATTTGATTGAGGATCGTTTTGGAGAACAGGGCATTCTCCCGGGTTGATTGAGATTTAATATCAAGTCGGATCGCCTCCCGGGGAATCCCTTGTTCGACCAAAAAATCACGCATGGACTCGGCGGCGGAACTGGCTGTCCCTCCCCCACCACTTAGAACGATCGCTTTGAACCCGCCTTCTTTCCAGGCTCGGGCTGCATAGACCGCCCGCCAATAGGAACTCACGCCGATCGTTCCATCCTCCAGGACAGAACCTCCGAGGACGATCAAGACTTCGCCTTTCGGATCGTTCCAAGGGCCCGCCAAGAGGCTGGACCACCAAATATCCAACCGGGTGAAAGTTACAAGTAGCAGGAACACACCGAGTCCCGCCAGGATCGTTTGGACCGACCCCCATGCGCGATGCAGGGAATGGCGGCTGATGCGTTTCGGTTGACTGTTTTCAGGCACGACGTTTCAAATCCCCCGGTGCCACCCGGTTAACGAGTCTCGGTTCGCTCCGACCTCGCGAGGCGGAAGCAACGGGTTTGCCTGTATCTCCGCGGGGCGCCGCAAAAGCTAAAATACGCGACCGAGAAAGCGCCTCCTGCGGCAAATCCATCCTAGGACCACCAAACCAGAGCCAAACAGCAACAGGCTCGAGCCCTCGGGGGCGATCGTCGCACACGAGTCCGAACCGGGACAATCGAAGCCGCTCGCGGGTAAAATCGGCGTGCTCGTCAGTGCCGAAACTGGAAATAAATCGACATATTGCGAACCAGGCGTGTCGAAAATCCCAATTTCATTGGGCAGATAAGCCGAAGACATTGTCGTGGCAGTGAAATCGCCGGGCGCATACGGGCCCGGTATGACAATGTCGACCGATCCGGGTATGACCGTCGTGACCCCGTTATTGGTCACAAAAGTGCCGCTGGCTGTGTCGCCGTTGGTGAACACTGCGTCTACGGTCCAGGTGATGTCGGCCGACGCGCGCGTGGCGAATCCTGAAAGAAGCAACGCAACGGCTAACAGCTTCACGATCGTCTTCATCGCTCAACTCCTTGTGCGCCGGTCAAACCGGCGAGGTGTATTGAATGCAAAAGTCACACGATAGAAGTGGTGGATGAGCGACCCACATCGGCTCCGAGTCATGCGGAGCCGCTCGCGAGAGCGGCGTCCAAGCGTTGACAGGAGAACGTGCGGGCCGGGCATTGAGCCGCATGCGCGCCCTAGAAGCAGTAGGAAGTCGGAGTAGGGATCACGATTGCTCATGACCCCCTCCACGGAGCCGGACGATCGAGCCCAATTCGTTCACGGGCGGACCAACTGAGGCTCTGCTTGGGATGGATGGCTCGGCAGCTTCGAGCAAGCACACCATGTCGGGTACCCCGAGGGAGCTGCGATCGCATCCGCGTACAAGCTCAAAATGTCAGTTTGAGAAGGCCGGCGCCGTCGGTATTTATGCCCCCGCTGCCCCGCACAATGCCTACCGAGTTGCCGTTGCCAGAAGGCTCGTTGCTGATGATGTAGGAAGCCTTGGCCGCCAGCCCGGCCACTAGCAGGGTTCGTACGCCCGCAGGGATGGGTAGACTGGTTCCCGCGAACGCCCCGTCACCGCTCACCGGGAAGTAGACCGCCGCACTTCCAAACGCCGCGCCCTCAAAGGCCGTGCCGCCTAGGCTTTGCACGTGAACCGACGGAACCATCGGTGTCGCTCGATCCGCGGCTTGCAGCACATGTAGGAAACGCACGTCGGTCGGCCGTGTGGGATCTTCCACGGTGAGGATGTATTGGCTCGGCTCCAGTTCAGCGATCGGCTTCAGGTTACCAGCGGCATAGATCGCAGTGAGGGATGGATTGCTGGGTTGAAGCGTTTGAATGAATAACCGTTGCCCGCTTGCAAGGGTTTCGGTAGCTACCTTGCCTCGGATGTCGGGGTTCGTTATCAGGCTCAGGTTGAAGCGTTTGAACAGGCCTTTGTCGCGCGAGGTGGCGCGGTCGTAGACGACGATAGTGTCATTCATAAGCCACACGATGGACCGAGTGGCTTGTGTGATGTCGACCGCGCTGTCGTTGGCGTTGGCATCCGGGCGATTGTAGAGGTTGGTGAGTGCGCTGGTTGCATACACATAGCCAGGTCCTACGCTGCTTACAGTCAGTGGGTCGCCCGCGTTTGTGCCCTCCATCCACTGGCTACCGTTGTTCCATTCCCCGTGCTCGAACCACTGGAGATCCGAGGGTGCGCCTCCCGAACACGCGCAGTGGTTCTGCAGCGCCAGGGTGTTGTGATATACCGTTGTCATACCCAGACCATTATTGTCGTAGTTGCTCATTTCCTTGGTTAGCCATTCACCCTTGCGGTAGAGCTCGAACTGCCCGCCATCACCCAACTGATGGTTGATGGAGATCCAACTTGCGCGGTAATCAAACATCGTATTACTCGAGCTCCAATCGCTGTGCGCCACGATCCGCCCGGCCGGAGGATCGTAGAAAGCGGTTGAAAAGTTGGCTCGCGGGTCGGAGGTGGGGGGGGCTGCGGGGTCAAGAAGCAGGTAATAAAGGATGGATTCGGTATAGCTCCAGGGTGAGGTAATTCTTGACATCAGCGCGCTCGGGCCGCCCTGCGTGGCATTGACAGCAAACCAACGAGCCGCATTGACGTGGCTTGCTTGTCCCGTTTGTTGTTCAAGGAGCGCGAGAAGGGCGAACGATTGCATGGCATCAGGCGTAATCCAAAGCCGCAGCAGGTCGCCGTAGCTGCTGGGCTGAAACACGGGCCCCAGCCACGGCTCGGCCGAGGAGGTCTTCGCCGTGGGCGTCAGCGAGGAGAGGTATCCGACGACGTAGCGGTCCCATACCGGGGCGCCAATCAAACGGATTTGCGGACCCGAGTAAGCAAGGTTGTCGAAGCCGGAAGTCCGAAGCGCTAGCAGCTGCCCGAGCAAGAAGCCGAAAGACTCGCCATAGAGCATTCCCTCGGGCGGCAGGCCGCCGCTGGCCAACCCAAATC
>Ga0187863_10003861_pt1 | contig 10893 bp, 14 predicted proteins | sample June2016WEW_11_1_FD_132975 | JGI IMG/M metagenome (GOLD analysis project Ga0187863, IMG submission 132975) | Peatland microbial communities from SPRUCE experiment site at the Marcell Experimental Forest, Minnesota, USA - June2016WEW_11_10 | ecosystem: Environmental > Terrestrial > Soil >...
GCTTCTCCTTCTGATGCTTGAGGCCGTACCCACGGACCTCGTATTCACCATCAGCCTGAAGCGCAGCACCCAAATTCTTCAGCTATCCACAAGCTCGCCGGCCGATTACCCCATCTTTCGGGGCGTCGCGGAATTATGCCCCTGCACGGGGCAATCCAATTCGACGCGAATGACTCAAACCGGTCGCCACGAGGTGCTGATATTCGGCGGCGGATATCAGATCAATTGGAAGACGGGTCCTCGCCCCGGAGTCCAAGAGCCGCGCGAGCTTCATTGAACAGTCGATAGACTTCGTCGCGGCTCGGCACCGGCGTGAACTCGGCCATTTGCTCATGGAAGAACAGAACTTTGTCGTGCCATTGGCCGTCCTTGAAGCACGCGACCCAACCATTGTCTTGGATCACAATCTCCCCTTTTTCTCCACGCGTCACGAGCGGTTCCATCCGTCCGTCCGGACGGCGTCGCTCGTACCAGGGTAGGTTCGGATCAGAACTCATCTTTGCCGCTCCTGTGGGTGTAAAAAAATAAGGAGTGCGACGAATACGATCAATTGGGCAATCGTCCGATCGGAGGCTTTCGGGTTATCAGATATCCGTCGAACCCCAGCAGATGGCCTGTTTTCAGGATATTCCTATGGCCCTTTTCGGGCGCCGGGATTTCATTCCGGCTCCCAATTCTTCGGCGCCAGTTCGAACCGCGCGAACTCAAAGCCGGGCGCGACCGTGCAGCCGCAGAGCGTCCAGTCGCCCAGGCTTTGCGCCGCCTGCCAGGCCTGAGCCGGCACGATAGCTTGCGGGCGTTCGCCGGAGCTGAGATCGCTCCCGAGCCTCACAGTCTCGCGGCGTCCATCCTCATGGGCGATTTCAAGTTCGAGCGGCGCGCCGGCGTACCAGTGCCAGATCTCGGCCGCGTCGATGCGATGCCAGTGCGAGCGCTCGCCGCGCGCCAGCAGAAAATAGATCGCGGTCGACGCCGCGCGACCATCTTCGACAGCACGCGCGTCGCGGAACGTCTCGCGGAAGTGCCCGCCCTCCGGATGCGGCTTCAGGTCAAGCAGCCGGATCACGGCGGCGGCGGTGAGTTGCGTTTGTTTATTGAGCATGATCTTTTCCGAAAACCGGTGACCACTTTTCGGGATCATGCTCTAAAACCGGTTGTTCAAAAGCGATTCTTGCGCGCGCGGATTTCCGCAAACACTTTCCAGGCCGGGCTGCCGACAAGCCCGACCGATTGCGCGACTTCGGGCACGTCGGCGCGCAGAAACGGGTTCTCCGCCTTCTCCGCCCCAATCGTTGCCGGGATCGTGGGCTTCCCGGCAGCAGTCAACCGCGCCACCTCATCGGCGCGCGCGGCGAGCGCTTTGTTGTCAGGCTCGATGGTCTTGGCGAAGCGGATATTGGCCGCGGTGTATTCGTGGCCGCAATAGAAGCGCGTGTCGTCGGGCAGAGCGCGCAGCTTGACCAGCGACTGCCACATCATTTCCGGCGTGCCTTCGATGACGCGGCCGCAGCCGATCGAAAACAGCGTGTCGCCGACAAAGGCGAGTTTGTCCGCCGGAAAGAAATAGGAGATGTGGCCGGCGGTGTGGCCGGGCGTGTCGATGACGCGGCCGGCGAGCGCGCCAACCTGCACCGTATCGCCCTCGCCGACTGTTTGGTCGACCAGCGCAATGCGTTGCGCTTCGTTGCGCGGCGCGACCACGCGGCATCGGTAGCGCTGCTTCAATGCCGGAATGCCGGCGGTGTGATCGCCGTGATGGTGGGTGACCAGAACGTCAGTCAGCCGCCAGCCGCTTTTGGCGAGCGCCGCCTCGACCGCCGCGGCCTCCGGCGCGTCGATGGACGCCGTCGCGCCGGTTTCCGCATCGTGGATGAGCACGCCGAAATTGTCGGTCAGGCAGGGGAACAGATAGGTCTGCGCAGGCATGATGGGTCCCGATCCATGAATAGCCCCGATCATCAGTCTTCGCAGGTCACCGCGCAACAGCGGATGGTTAACGAAGGTGCGCACGGAACGATAACCCAATCCATGCTATTTTGCCGCCATGGACGTCGTCGACCTGCGCAACTTTTATGCCCAGCGGCTCGGCACGGTGGCGCGCCGCTTCATCGGCCGCGGCATCCGCGCGCGCTGGAGCGACACCACCTCGTTGCGCGTCTTGGGCATCGGCTATGCCACGCCCTATCTCGGTCTGTTTCGCGAGGAGGCCGAGCGTTGTCTCGCCCTGATGCCGGCAACGCAGGGCGTGGTGCGCTGGCCCTCGGCGCGGCCGGCGCTGGCGGCATTGGTCGAGGAGGACGATTGGCCGCTCACCGATGCGGCGGTCGATCGCGTGCTGCTGGTGCACGCGCTGGAAAATTCGGCGGACCCGGCCGAGCTGCTGCGCGAAGCGTGGCGCGTACTCGCCGGCGGCGGCCGACTGCTGGCGGTGGTGCCCAACCGGCGCGGGCTGTGGGCGCGCATGGACACGACGCCGTTCGGTCAGGGCCGGCCCTATTCGCGGCCGCAGATCACGCACCTCCTGCGCGAGACCTGGTTCACGCCCATCGGATGGGGCGAGGCGCTTTACGTGCCGCCGATCGCGCGCGGCTGGTTCCTGCGCTCGGCCGTGGCGTGGGAACGCGCCGGCGCAACGATCTCGGCACCGTTTGCCGGCGTGCATATCGTCGAAGCGACGAAGCAGGTCTATCGCGCCATCCCGGCGCGGCGCGAGCGGCGCCGCCTGGTGCCGGCCCTGCAACCGGTGCTCGCCCCTTCGCCGGGCGCCGCCGCGCTGCGTTGACCGGCAGAGAACCGTCTCCGACAGTCGTGAGTTGCCGGAGCTATCGGCGAATGTCCGCCAGCCGGGGCAACTCGGAAAAAGCTAAATCATTAGTCCCAACGGAAGCGCCAGACCGCGATGCCGAAGAATGCGACGGCGAACCCGAGCAGGATCGCAGTGGCCGGCAGGATCGCGGTGATGTCCGCTCCCCGCATCAGGACGTCCTGGTAGGCCTGCAGACCCCAGGTATGGGGCGAGATCACTCCCAGCGTCTGCATGAAGGACGGCATGACGAAGCGCGGCACCATAACGCCGCCGAGCATCGCCGAGGTGAGGATCACGATCAGGCCAAGCCCGGTCGCTTGGGCCGGCGTGTGCGTAACCGTCGCTAGCAGCAGGCCGAGACTGTTGGCGACAAGCGCGACCGCAAGCGTGACAACAACGAGCCCCAGCGGATGGGCGCCGAGGCTCATGCCTGGGCATCAAGCCTCGGCAGGATCCACACGCCGACCGCGAACATAACGGCGACCTGAACGAGGTTGATCGTCCCGAAGGCAGCGAGCTTGCCCGCCATCACCGCATAGCGTGAAACAGGAGCCGCAAGCAGCCGACGGAAGGTCCCTAGCCGCTTTTCGTCCATGATGTTGCTTGCGAGCTGCAGCGCAATGAAGAAGATTCCGAGCAGCGCATAACCGGGTACGTTCTGCTCCACGCTGTTTGGTTGCCGTTCGGTTACCATGCCCGACGGCACCTGTTCCCTCACGGTGACGAGGCTCAATGCGCCGCCCAGGAGCAAAGCCGCACGGCTTTTGAGATCACGCGCAAGATTCTCCGGGACCGACCCGCCGCTGGCGGTCAAACGTTTGAACATCTGGTCGATACCGGTGGTGGCAATCGACCGGAAGGCCGATTGTTGGGCAAAACCGTCCAATGCTCCCCGCACCGGCGCCAGAACCTGCGGCGAGAGCGACGGGTCGGCCACCAGGATGATTTCGCGAACGGTCCCTGCCTGGCCGGTGACGACAACTTGCAGCGCCTCGCTCAATCCCGCCGGGATGACGACCACCATTTGCTGGCGACGCGCCACGATCAGGCTTTCCGCCAATGCTCGGTCGAGCGGTCTGTCCTGCCATTGCGTGATGACGTCGAACCCACCGGTGGCCCTCAATTCCCGCACCAGTTCGGTGGCAAACGCGCCATGATCCTCGTCGGCCACCGCGACGACGACAGCGTTAGCCGACGGCTGGAAGACCCGCGCCATGGCGAGCGACATGGCGACGATGAAAACGAGCGGCATGATGAACAGTATCGCGAGCGCGCCGGGATCTTTTGCCAACAACCTGAGATCCTTCAACGCGGTAGCCAAGACGAGGTTTGATCATGATTGTTCCTAACCCCGCAATTGGCGCCCGGTCAGGTCGAGAAAGACCGATTCAAGGTTCTCGGCGAAGATGTTCATGGAGCGGATCTCGGCTCCGGTGTCGGCGATCGAACCGACGATGCGGCTGAGAACGCGCGCCGGGGCCGCGGCCGCGATCGTGATACGCGAGCCCTCGCAGGTGACTTTCGATACACCATCGAGGCGCTCGAGCGCCGCGCAGGCGCGCGCAGCGTCGCCGTCGATTTCGATCACGACCGAGCCGCCATGCGTCCTGATCATGGCTAGCGGGGTATCAAGCGCGATCACTGCGCCGCGGTCGATGATCGCCACCCGATCGCATAGCCTCTCGGCCTCCTCCATGTAGTGCGTTGTATACACCACGGTCGCGCCGCCACGCCGGAGCGCCGCGACTCCTTCAAAGATGAAGTTGCGCGACTGCGGATCGACGCCCACTGTTGGTTCATCGAGGAAGAGTATGGGGGGTTCGTGCAGCAGACCTGCGGCGATATTCGCGCGCCGCTTCATGCCACCGGAAAGCGTTTCGATGCGATCGTTAGCACGCTCCTTCAGGCCAACCATGTCGAGGGCGCGATCGACCTGGTGGCGAAGACGCCTTCCGCCAAGCCCGTACAGAGCACCAAATAGGCGAGGTTCTCGCGCATCGAGAGAGACGGGTAGAGCGCGAGATCCTGCGGTACGATACCAATGAGCCGTTTTACCGAGAGCGGGTCGTCGTGCAGGTTATAACCGGCGATACGTGCGGTTCCGGCACTCGGGGTGATGAGGCCCGTGAGCATCGATATCAGCGTCGTCTTGCCGGCCCCGTTAGGACCCAGCAGGCCGAAGATCTCGCCCTTTTCGACGCTGAGGGTGATGCCCTTGACGGCGGGCTCCGCCGACCCGGGATAGCGTTTGGCTGGAGCGGAAATTTCGATGATTGGCGACATCGTTTGCGTGTCGAAAGCCGCCAAGTCCGACGCGGGCCGGCATTCCTTCACCCTAATGCGCTAGATCGTGCGCGGGCAATGGGTGCTTGCTTGCATCCGCCTGCGCTAGTGTGGCCACGTCTCGGCGGTGACCGCCGCGGCCTCGGCACCGACAAGCTCGCTGAGGCTGTCGAGGCTGTCGCGCTCAAGCGCGGCGATGAGCGCCGACTTGATTTCGGCGACGAGGCCGAGGCCGCGGAACACCAGCGCGGAATAGAGCTGAATGAGGCTTGCGCCGGCACGCATCTTGGCGAGCGCGGCGGCGCCGGAATCGATGCCGCCGGCACCGATCAACGGAAACGCACCCTCCACCCTGACATAGGTCTCGGCCAGCATGCGGGTCGCAAGCGGCAACAGCGGCCGGCCCGACAAGCCGCCGGCCTCCTTGGCGATCTTCATCTCGCGCAAGCTCGCCGGCCGCGTCAGCGTGGTATTGCCGACGATCATGCCGTCGACCCGGCGCGCGCGCGCGATGCCGACCGCGTCGTCAAGCTCGGCGAGCGACAGATCGGGCGCGATCTTCAACAGCAGCGGCGTCGGACCCGCCTGCCGCGTCACGCGCTCGCGCGCATCGATGACCCGCGCCAGCAGGTCGTCCAGCGCGTCGGCCTGCTGCAGATTGCGCAGCCCCGGCGTGTTCGGCGAGGAAATGTTGATGGTGACATAGCTCGCGACCGGCGCGAACCGCTCGATCAGCCGCACGTAATCGGCGACGCGGTCGGCCGCGTCTTTGTTGGCCCCGATATTGATGCCGACAATGCCGCCGGCATTGGCCCGCGCCGCGAGCCGGCGCAGAACGGCCTCGGCACCTTGCGAGTTGAAGCCGAGCCGGTTGATCGCACCCCGATCGGCGTTAAGCCGAAAGACCCGCGGCCGCGGGTTGCCCCGCTGCGGCAGCGGCGTGACGGTGCCGGTTTCGACAAAGCCGAAACCCAAGCGCAACAGCGCGTCCGGCACCTCGCCATTCTTGTCGAACCCCGCCGCCATGCCGATCGGGTTGGGAAAATTGAGCCCGAAAGCGCGCACCGCCAGGCGTTTGTCATCGCCGGCGGCGCGCGGCAGCGGCGCGCATGCCAACATCTTGATGGTGAGGCTATGCGCGTCTTCCGGATCGAGCGCGTGGAGGAAGGGCCGCGCCAGACGCTCGAACAGGCCGATCACGCGGGAAGCTCCGGCATCGCCCGGCGGCCATCGACGGCGTCGGGCAGCGGCTGCGTCCATCGCACCGCCTTAAGCGGCAGCGGCGCGTAAAGGTGCGGGAAGAACTCGCCGCCGCGCGAACGCTCCCAAACGAGCGACAGAGCCAACGCCTCGGCATCAACCGCGACAAGAACCAGATCGGTTTTTTGCGCAAAATGCTTCGCCGCCGTCTCGGCGAGCTGGGCGGCGGTCGAAAAGTGGATGAAGCCGTCGCGCTCGTCGGCCTCCGTTCCGAGAAACTGCCCATCGGCCTCGGCCGCGCGCCACAGCGCCCGCTCGCAGATTTTGTAGATCGTCGCCACCTGTGCGCCTTCGAGCATGATCCGGAAAAGATCATGCTCCGCCAAAAGCTTCCGGCGCGCGACCCTATCGGCGCCAAACCGCTTGTTCAAGGCGACGAGCATTGCGGCTTGAATACGCCGGCCTGTCCGCGAGCGTCAGGCCTTGAGCGCGCAGGCAAAAATTCCTACCATTGGAGGAGTATTTGCGGGGCCCGGATGCTCACTCACGCGCAGGTCTGGTCGGCCATCGATCGCCTGGCGGCGCGCGCCGGCCTGTCAGCGTCGGGCCTGGCGCGGCGCGCGGGGCTCGATCCGACCACCTTCAACAAATCGAAACGCATCACCGCGGAGGGCCGTGCCCGCTGGCCGTCGACCGAGTCGATCGCCAAAGCGCTTGGCGCCACCGGCACGCCGATGGACGTTTTCGTCGAACTGATCAATGCCGGCGGCGGTCCTGCCGCACGGCCGGTGCCGTTCCTCGGCTTCGCCGAGGCCGGCGCCGGCGGCTATTTCGATGACGGCGGATTTCCGGTCGGCGAAGGCTGGGACGAGATCGCGTTCCCTGCCGTCAGCGACGATCACGCCTACGCGCTCGAAGTATCCGGGGCGTCGATGGAGCCGGCCTACCGCGACGGCGACGTCATCATCGTTTCGCCGGCAGCCCCGATCCGCCGCGGCGATCGCGTCGTTGTAAGAACCAGAGGCGGCGAGGTGATGGTCAAGGAGCTCAAGCGCCGGACCGCGAAATCGATCGAGCTGCGCTCGCTCAATGCCGCGCATGCCGACCGCACCATCGCAGCTGCGGACATGCTGTGGATCGCGCGCATCCTGTGGGCGAGTCAGTGACGCCCTCGTCATTGCGAGCGAAGCGAAGCAATCCAGTCCGACCTCACGGTTCTGGATTGCTTCGTCGCTTCGCTCCTCGCAATGACGGGGTGTTTTAGGTCACGCGCTCCGCGCCAGCGCGCCGTCGATCATGTCGATGGTATTTTGAATGCCGTAGGCGGCGACGAAGGAGCCGAAGCGCGGGCCCTTCGCCTGGCCGAGCAGCACCTGATAGAGCATGTTGAACCAGTCGAGCGAAACGCCGGGCTTGCCGTCCTTGGCCTTTTTCTTCTCGTCCAGGAACGGCTCGCGGCGGCCGACCTCGTAGATCACGTCCTGGATGGCTTCCGCCGTTGCGTCGGCCGGCAATTGCGACAGCGCATCGCGCAGGTTGATCAGGGCGGCGCGCTCGGCCGCGTTCGGCTCGCGGAATTTTTTCGCCGGCAGCACGAAGTCGCGGAAGTAATGGATGGCGTACTTGACCAGCGCGGCGAGATGCGGATGCGTCTCCTCCGTCACGCCCGGCCGGTAGCGGCCGATGAAGCCCCACAAGGTCTCGGCGTTTTCCGCGTTCGACGCGGTGACCAGCGAGATGAGCATGGCGAAGCTCACCGGATTGTCGGCCTTGGGCGGCGTGCCGCCGTGAATATGCCAGACCGGATTGGACAGCCGCTCCTTCGGGCCTTGCCGCTGATAGGCGTCCAGCAATTGCTGGTACTCGTCGACGTGGCGCGGGATGACGTCGAAATAGAGCCGCTTCGCCGCCTTCGGCTCGCGATACATGAACAGCGACAGGCTCTCCGGGCTGGCGTAGCGCAGCCACTCCTCGATGGTCAGCCCGTTGCCCTTCGATTTCGAAATCTTCTGGCCGTTCTCGTCGAGAAAGAGCTCGTAGTTGAAGCCCTCGGGCGGCAGTCCGCCGAGCGCGCGGCAGATTTCGCCGGAAAGCTTCACCGAATCGATCAGATCCTTGCCGGCCATTTCGTAATCGACGGCGAGCGCGATCCAGCGCATCGCCCAATCCGGCTTCCATTGCAGCTTGCAGCGGCCGCCGGTAACCAGCGTGGTCACGCGCTCGGCCGTATCGGGATCTTCGTAGCTGATGGTTCCCGCTTTGGCGTCGTGGGCCAGCACGGGCACCTGCAGCACGGCACCGGTGCGCGGCGAGATCGGCAGGAACGGCGAATAGGTTTCGGCGCGCTCCTCGCGCAGCGACGGCAGCATGATGGCCATCACTTCGTCGAAGCGCTCCAGCACCTTCAACAGCGCGGCGTCGAAACGGCCCAACGTGTAGCAGGCGGTCGACGACAAGAACTCGTAGTCGAAGTCGAACTGATCGAGGAAGGCGCGCAGCCGCGCGTTGTTGTGCTCGGCAAAGCTTGCATGCGTGCCGAACGGATCGGGCACCTTGGTCAGCGGCTTGCCCAGATGCCGCGCCAGCATCTCTTTGTGTGGGACGTTGTCGGGCACTTTGCGCAGCGCGTCCATGTCGTCGGAGAACGCGATCAGGCGGGTCTTGATCTTGTCATCGGTCAGAACGCGGAAGGTGTGGCGCACCATCGACGTGCGCGCCACCTCGCCGAAAGTGCCGATATGCGGCAGGCCGGACGGGCCGTAGCCGGTCTCGAAAATCACTTCGTCCTTCGGCCGGCGCTTGAGCCGCGCCACGATCTTGCGCGCCTCCTCGAACGGCCAGGCGTGCGAGTGCTCGGCGAGTTCGCGCAGCGACGTGGTTGGAGCTTCTGCCGTCATTCCTGATGCTTTCGGGCGCGGACAGTAGGAAGCGCGCGATATCCCGTCAAACGTTCCGGCTCAAAACGGGCTGATCGGGAAATAGCGCAGCCACAGATCGGTATAGCTGCCGTTCTCCCACAGCCGGAACAGCGCCCAGTTCAAGGCCTGGCGCAACAGATCGTTGCCGCGTTTGACCGCGATGCCGACGCCTTCGCCGAAATAGCGGCTCTCGAGGAACGGCCCGCCGCGGAAGGCGCAGCAGCCGCCCGAATCGGCGCCGTTGAGCCAGAACGCCAGCGCGATGCCGTCGCCGAACAACAGGTCGACCTCCTTGCGCCGCAAGGCGTCGCGCGCCGCCTCGGCATTGGGGTAGGCCCGCACCTCGACCTCGGTGAACATCGCCTTGAGGAACGCCTCGTGCGCGGTGCCGGCGATCACCGCGACTTTCACTCCCTCCAGCCGTTCCGGCAGCGCGTCGCCGAGCGCGCTGTCGGCGCGCGCCACGAAGCGCGCCGGTGTGCGGTAATAGGGATCGCTGAAGTCGGCGCGCCGCCGCGTCTCCGCGGTGGGAGCGATCGAGGCGATCACGGCGTCACCGCGATTCTCGTTGAGCGCGTCGAGCAGCGTGTTGAACGGCCGCGCCTGGATGGTGCAACTGACCTTGATCTCGTCGCAGATGCGGCGGGCGAGATCGACATTGAAGCCGGCGGGGTTGCCGTCCTGTCCGGCATAGTCGAACGGCGGATAATCGAGATCAGTCAGGAAGCGGATGGTCTGGATGCGCGACAGGTCCGGCCGTTCCGGCCGCCGCCGCGGGTCCCAAAAACCCGGCACCACGACGCTTCGCGACGGCGCAACGCCCTGCTCCGCCGCCATCGCCGACGGCTCGCCGGTCGCCGCCGACAAGAGCATGCCGGCGACAGCCGCGATCAGCCACACCGACCGCGCGGTCGGTTTGCCGTGGTCGCCTGCTGTCATTACCCCTTGCATCGGTCGCTATGCCGGTCTCGCCCCCGGCCTTAGCGAGGTCACAGGAAAAAGTCGAGGCGAAGGCAGCGGCGCTGATCGGTCGCCACGTCCGTCCAGTGCGGGAAATGGTGGATGTGATTTTGCGTCGGCGGGAACAAATTCAGCGTTTATGCAATATTCTTCTCAGGGAGAAGCGAGAGGAAGATGCCCATGGCTCGGACGGCGGCGCGGCCAAAGACCCCGCAGCGAAAAACGAGCGGCCAAAGGCCGGCCCGCCGCCCGACCCGTACCTGGTCCAATCGCGTGACGAAAGAGAGCAACGCGCTCGATCTCGACGCCGGCGTCTTCACCTGGAACGACCCGAAACGCATCGCCGCATCGCTCAAGCGCTCGGCAGAGCAGAGCCAACGGCGCAAGGCGGAGCCCTACCGCTCGGCGCTGTCGATGCTGGTGTTCTACATCAATCGCGCCGGCAAAAATCTCCCCGCCAGCCGGCGGCGGACGCTGCAGCAGGCGAAGACCGAATTGCGCAAGCAGTTCAGGCGCGACTAAGCAGCCCGGCACGGAATATTTTGCCGCGAATTGCCCGCCGCGTGACGCCAGCTATTCGCTGCAAGCCCTTGCGGCGCCGCGCCGCTCGGCTATGCTGACGTTAGTGCGGGCGTAGTTCAGTGGTAGAACGACAGCTTCCCAAGCTGTATGTCGTGGGTTCGATTCCCATCGCCCGCTCCAATGTTTTATAAGGACGATAGGCTA
>Ga0187863_10003863_pt1 | contig 10890 bp, 13 predicted proteins | sample June2016WEW_11_1_FD_132975 | JGI IMG/M metagenome (GOLD analysis project Ga0187863, IMG submission 132975) | Peatland microbial communities from SPRUCE experiment site at the Marcell Experimental Forest, Minnesota, USA - June2016WEW_11_10 | ecosystem: Environmental > Terrestrial > Soil >...
TCCCTATCCTGATGCTCGCTTCGCCGCCACTCATCCAAGATAAGAGCCGTATGCGTAAACGCGCTTGTACGGATCTGTGCGGGGGGCGATCAGCAATGGTCGTCCCTACCGCGACAGTTATCCAGAAACGGTGTTCGAGGAAATCGGAACGCGAGCAGCACTCCTTGGCGCTGCATTTTCTATCGGTCCAGAGTCGATGCCAAGCGCGGAGATCACTTCCCACGAGCCGACTTCTCGGGACTGATCCCACTTTATCTTTGTTGGGGATTTGTCTTGAGCGGCCTGAGTGGAACGCAGCACTCTGGGTTCGCGAGCACTAGATCATGTATCCGTCTAGCCTGAACCTCAGCTCAATACGATTGTGCGACGCTGCACAGCTAGGGCTACCCAGTGCCACGCGCGAAAATTTTTTTAAAAAAACGGGAAGTGTTCTCGGCCCCCTGTCGGAGGTGTTCCCGTACTCTCTGCGCACTGAGGGCGGACAACTCAGGGGCCCCTCCGGTTTTTTGTGTCGTGACTTGTGTCGTAACCCTGCCATCCCGACCGGTGTCGGAGCGTCACGCTGCTTGTCGCTCGGCTACAGGTGAAGCAAAGGGAATGTGTGTGGACCCCTTATAAACACTGCCTCTTTTTATCGCTCAGACTTCTTCGGTATCGCGCCGTCTCTCAAGGGGGTTGAGATTTGACACGGTGGAGGTCTGCGGTTCGAGCCCGCACGGGCCTCCCATAACTTCCGGAGTGGCCAGTTCCTTTGAGTTCCTCTTTTGCATCGTGGTTTGTGTCCTACCCTGTGCTTTTTGCTCGCTGCGAACCAGATCCTCGGGGGCGATCAGCCATGATCGTCCCTACCGTGTCGGCTGGCGCCGTGGCGCCCTTTCTCATAGCGCGTTCAGAAAGTTTTCGAGATCGGTCAGTTGCGGCGGATTCAGATTCATCTGAAAACGTGCGTTATAGAAATTCACCAGTTCTCCCAGATTGCCGGCAGAACCGTTATGGAAGTAGGGAGCCCGTGCGGCAAGCCCGCGCAATGCGGGTACTTTCACGCGATTGACATCGGCACAAAGTCCCGTGAAGAGTCCCGTGCCTGGGTCGGTTGTAACATAGACCACCGGATTGCCATTCGCATCCGTGCAGCCGGTGATCTGGTAGATGGGCAAATTGGGTGCCGTCAGTTGCTCCACGCCTGCGATGATCGAGGCGTTCGTCTCGCTGGCTGCCAGATGGCTGGTGCCGGTGTCCAACGGGAGCGGAAAGGAGTGGGTTCCAACGTTCGGCGTATCGTGGCACGTGCTGCAGGAGCCGTGAATCACGGCTGGGCTGCCGATGGCCGGGTTGTCGTTTAGCCCGCGCACTCCGGTGATATTCATGGGCGCGGTGTTGAAGATATCTTCGCCGCGGGCGATGCTGGCTTGCTGCGGAGTAGGACTGTTCCTCCAAGCCTGGAACAGCGTGAAGACCGTAGGGTTGAATACGACGCCCTGCGGATCATGGCCCAGCGCATCGTTGACCCCCGGATAATAGCTCTGCGCAGCAAGACTGGCCGCTCCACCGCCCGCCCCATTGCTGCTGAGCGAACCGGCCTGGCTGTCGGTCGCCTGGGCCGTGTAGAGGCCCTGCTCAAACGCAACCAACTGCGCTAGCTGTGCGGCGGTCGGAGTCGAGCTACCCTGTTCGTGGGTCGCCACCGCCTCCGCCGCCTGCGCGCTCAGGTCCGAGTTCAGATTCGTGGTGAAGGTCGCCGCCGCGTTCAACGGAGAAATCGTCTCCCGAGTGTCCCACATGACGTTGCTGAGAAACGTCAGATTGGTGGAAGGCAGCGGACGCCGATACACCGAAACGATCGGCTGCCCCGTTGAGGAATTTGGCGTCACTGCGCAGCCATAGGGGTCCTGGGTAGAGGTAATGCCGAACTGCGCCGACGCGGGAAGCTCCACGGCAATGCGGATGAGGCCATTGTTCAGCACGAGGCTATACCCAATGATGTCCCCCGTTGCCACCGTGGGGCAATTGGCGCCATCCACCGGTTCGAACAACGGGTCGGTGCCATTAGTGCTGGTGAAAAGGGCCTGCGTGCTGGCTGTGCTGATCGACATTCCCTGGCTCAACTGATGGCAGGTGCCACAGGTACGCGCATTGGTGCCCAACTTTTGGAAGAAAATGCCGTTCGCATCGACGCTGCCAGTCGAACTGTAGGTGGATACCGTCCCGGTAGGCGTCGTATAAGGCTGCAAGCTGGGGATTAAGTCGCTGGCTGTGGTGGTCGTGCTGCTCGGGTTGGTCGTACTGGTCGCGTTCGTATTATTCGTCGGGCTGGTCGTTGTGCTGGAGCTGCATCCTGCAAGGATGAGACCCATCGAAAGAAAAAGAATTGTGTGGTGTCTGTTGATCTTCAATTGGCCTCCGCGCTGGTAGATCGTTTTGAGATTTCCAGGCGTTGCGTAGGTCCGTGAATAAAGCTGGCCCAGCTGTAATCTGCCGCTTGCCAGCGCGCCTGGACCTGCTCGGTCCGGAAAGGCGGTTTACAATCGCACCGAGACTTCTTCCTCACTGCCGTCGGGTTCGCATCCACTTCTTCACCCCGCAAATCGTGGCCACCAACGAGACGGCTGCCACGCACGTTTCCCCGCTTACGCGTCCGAATTTCAGCGTCGGTAATTGCGCGTGCTTGCTGGGGGATACTCAGCGCTCCGGCGGGCGCGCCGGCCGCAGACCCGCGAGCTTTACCCACTGGTCATGCGTGAGCTGCAGACGGATATCGAGCAACATCTGGGCGTTGGCTTTTTCCAACTCGGCCTTGGCCAGCGTCAGCCGTTCGATTTGCGCCATGATCTTGGCCGGATCAACTGGGTCGGTATCGAGCAACGGCTGCAAGCCGCCTTCGGCCTTCCGGACGGTAGCATCGAGATCGATGAGATGATCGCGAGCACCATTGAAGGTTTCGTCCATTTTCTTGATCTGCGCGGCGCTGAGACCGATGCTTTGAACGATCGCCGGGTCGTTCCACCAGCGGCCCGGCGGCATATGCATATCCGCCGAGGGATTGTCCGGCCTGCCCTCGCGGCCGCCTGGTCCGGGATTGCGTTGGCCTGGCCTGGGCGGCGGAGGCGGCCCTTGCGGTGGAGGTGGATCGTCCTGTGCCTGCCGAGGCTGCTCCAAAAGAGGCTGCAGCGCCCGCGCAGGCAGGGCCATTGCCAGACTCGCCAGCAACGCCAGCGTCGCAACTGCACATCTTCGATTGATCGAATTCATCGAAACCTCACTTAGGGATTCACTTGTAGCGGCTGCATGGGCGTCGGTGTGGTCTCGCCGACCTCGGATTGAATATGCGCCAGCAGCTCGTTATCGCGGGAAATCTGCGCCTGCACGTCGGTGGCAGCGAGCTTGTCGTTATACACTCGCCACACCGAAAGCGGGATGGTGACCGTCAACAGCATGGCGGCGGTGGCCAGCACCCACGCGGGTCTGATCCACACTCGAAGCGCCGTCTGCTTTGGCGGCAATCCCACTTGCCTCGCCGCCTCCTCGCTCCAGCTGGCAGCCGCGGCGCGAAACGATCCGAGCGTTTGCCGCATGGTCTCCATCTCGGTTCGGCACTGGGGGCACGCATTCAGGTGCGTCGCGGGTGCGCTCGCAGGGATTCCCAGCAGCAAATCAGCGAACTCTTCCGGCTTCAAATGTGCGCTCACGCGGGTGATCCTTTCTTGCCGTCGTCGATGCGGCTGCGTACGGCATGGAGGGCCCGATACAAATGGGTTTTAACCGTGGCCGGACTCATACCTGTCGCGGCAACAATCTCTGGCAACTCCATTTCTTCGACGAACCGAAGAACAAACACACTCCGTTGGCGCGGCGACAACTCTCGCAGTGCCGCCCACACCTGATCCACGCGTTCGCGTGCTAGCAGTTGCGACTCCGAAGAACTCGCGCCGCTGGGCATCTGACTGGCCAGTTCAGAGAGGTCCACAGCGCGCATGCGAGCTCGCCGCCAAAACTGGAACTTGCGCGTCCGGACGCGGTCACGGATCAGGTTGTAGGCAATCTGCAGCAGCCAGCTGGATACGGCGCACTGGCCGCGATACTGCGCGCGTGTGACGTAAGCCTTCAAGAAACAATCCTGCGTAACCGAAGCAGCCTCGTCCGAATCGTCCAGCGAAAATGCCACCAACCGCAGTACTTGGGCACGATAGCGGACGACCAATCCGTCGATGTCGTCCAGCTCCGACATGCGCTCTTCGCAGGTCTCCCATTGCGACATAGAAAGCACGTGTTCCATTCTTGCTGTAAGACGAGGGTTCGTGTCGCGCAGTTTACAGCGACTGCGGAATATTTGCCGGGATCTCAATGGTGGCGCGCAAACCTAGCAATGCCAGCCCCTTAAGGACCCCTGGTTTTGGCTTTGGTCTCTCAGATAGCCGTCGTGTCGAGGATCGTCGGCTTCCACCGGCGCCTAGCCGGATGAAATGATCCGTCCGCCAAGTTGTGAGAATGATCACATGGATGGGTGATTGCAGACACCGCGCTAAGGACACAGACCGTAAAGTATCCCAGTTGGAAGTGTGCCACAACGCGCGATCTCCGCGAGGCAGGCTGCCGTGAAATCTATCAGACACGAGAGGCCCAAAAATGAAAACCGCATTCCATTCGAGGCGTACATTGGCGGTGGCGCTATCGCTCGCTGTTCTAGGTGCTTTGATTGTGGCCGGGTGGAGTGCCCGGGGAGCGCAAAAAGCCGCACCACAGAGCGCATTCCTGCCCCTCAACATGAGCATTAACCAGGTGATGGTGGCCGTGGTCGATGACGCGGCCCACATGATTTGGGAAGGTGGCAACACGCAAAAACCCCTGACGAAGGGTCAGTGGCAAACAATCGAATTGCACACCTATCAGTTACAAGCTGCGGCAACCCTCATCTCGTTGGGCGGAACAGGGAAATCCGATGCGGACTGGACGGCTTCTCCCGGGTTTCAAGCGAACGTGCGGAAGTTACGGGACATGGCCATCGCCACACGGCGCGCCGTCGATACCAAGGACCAGAAGGCGTTGCGCAAGGATGGTGACGATCTCGTCACGATCTGCGAGGGCTGCCATAAACAGTATAAACCCGACGCTCCGACCGAAGGCATCTATCACAAGCCCTACTACGACGAGTGCACCAACACTTTTGTCCCCGAGTGAATGAGAAGAGTGTCTGGATTCTCATAACCTCTGGAGCGGGCTGTTGTCCACCGGCCCGCTCCCGTTGTCGAGCAAGATGTGGCGGGGAAGCATAGCGACGTGAAAGATTCTGACATTCTCAAGGCCGTCGAAGAAAAAATGGATCGCGCTCTGCTGGCCTGTTCTCAAGAGAAGACTGACTCCGAACGTCGCAAACGTCTCATCGACGATCTAAAGAAGGCGACGAACGAATTCCTAGAACTGCGTGAGGAGCTATACCAAAAGATAAGGAGAGATGGGGCGGAAACCGTGCTGGAAGAACTCGTGTTTTGTGATTGCGATCAGAGCGCCGATTGCACCATCGAGCACTGGAAGATATGCAAGCGCCGTATCCAGAAAGACGCGGAAGACTCTCAGCGGCGAACTTGAATGAGCTAGCCCGAAACTCGGCGGCTGGACATGGAGTTGCGGAATTCCCTGACGCGACCCGTTGGCATTTTCCCCCACACATTCCACTTGGACTTACCGTCGGCTAATCGGACATGCACCGGGCTAGTACGGCAACGGCTATTGTGTCCGCGCTGACCGAACATGGTCCAGCGGCTGGCAAGAAGGGCTCAAAAGTGGGGATTCCAAGCACTAGAATTAGCACGGCGGGGTCCGCACGATCTGCCCAATTAATAGTCCGGGAGCGAGAGGGGTACCCATCGGATGGCATTCTCAGGCTGTTTCAGAAGCCGCAACACGGTTTCGATCTGCATTCTTGCGTGGGTCTTGCTTGTCGGGTGCCAGAAACATTCCCCGGCGACCTCCACGATTTCGGTTGGGGACGCCGAAGGCAGAAATCCAGTGGAAGCAACTCCTGCGGCGGTCAGCCAGGGCCGGAAGCTCTACGCTTCAAGTGACTGCGCGATTTGCCACGGCAAAGAAGGCGACGGCAAGGGCGTTCTCGCCAGAGATATCAACATGAACACCCGCAACTGGCACGATCCGAACTCGCTTGCGGCCCTTACCGATGGAGCACTCTTTTTCACGCTCGCGAGAGGCAAGGGCCGCATGCCCGGATACGAGAAGCGCGAGACTCCCGACCAAATCTGGCAGATGGTCGACTACATTCGTTCACTTGGCGGTAAATGACCGCGAATTTACGGCCCCGATGTCACCAGCGGATGACCGAGCGAATGGTTGGTTCGTCAGGGAAGAATGAAGCTCGGGAGTTCTTCGAAACTCCGCTTACCGTCTGTTTGAAGTAATGCTTCATATCTCCGGTAAGCATGAAGGAAAAGAGAAAAACCAAAACCACCTTGACACTAGCTAGCCGGCCTTCTCATGGAAGGAGTTATAATGTTTCAAAGGAGACCGCTTAAAGTGAAAAGAACAGAATTGATTTTGCGATGGTTCTTGGCGCTGATGCTATTGGGACTGGTGACCTTTTGTTCGAAGGCCGAATCAACGATTCGAGTGCACATGATCGACGCACGATCCGGAATGCCTCTTGCTGATAAGCCCGTGCGGCTGTGGACAACCGGCGTCGCCGAATACCGCGACCATCCCGGTTATGCGCAGGCGATGACAGATTCGAATGGTGTGGCCACCTTTCATGTGCCGGATCCGAAGCCCACGTATTTGTACGTCCACACGGGTATGGGCGGCGCGTGGGAAGAATGCTCCTCCAACAACCGGACGGGATACATTGCCAAAGACATCCTGGAGTCCGGCATATCGAAAGAGGGCTTCTGCAGGACGCTTCCAGACATTTCCGGCAAGTTTCAACCTGGCGCCGGAGACGTCTACATCTTTGTTGAGCGCAATACTTTCTTGCGCCGACTGAGAATGCAGCAGGACTAGCGGGGCATCTCTAATCTTGTTGAGCGGAAAGAACGTGCGAACCGTAGCCCGCTCGTTGGCGATTTGTCGCGAGTGACTGAAGACGCTTCGGCGCGACCGGCGAACTCCAGCGGAAAGGGGCCCCATCCCCATGCTTGCAGGTGCAACGCGACTGGCACGCCTGTCATCCCGAACGCGGTGGGGATCTGTTCCCGTTTTCAGCGCAGCGCTAGTGCCGCCATCCGCCCCGGCTCTTCCCCCACCGGGATGCGCGCCACGACCTTCATCGTCTTTACATCCACGGCGGATACGGACCTCTCCGCGCCGTTTGAAATATAGACCGTCTTGCCGTCGGGTGTGAAGGTCACCCAGTTGGGCGACCCGCCGATCGCGTCGTGTCCGGGCGGCGTTACTTCGGGCAGGGGCACGCGTCCCAGGAGTTTGAGGTCGGGCAGCGAATAGACAAAGACGGCGTCGTAGATCCTGCTGTTGACCCAAAGCGTCTTGCCGTCGGGGGCTATGCCAATGCCGTGGCTTGGAGAGCCGCTCGGGACCACGGTGGGCTGATCGTCAGGGAAGGTAATCCTCTCCACTTCCTGGCGTTTTTCAAAGTCGATCACCGCGAAACCGGGCAGGCGGTTGAGCTGCAAGAATAGCCGGTGAGCGGACCCATCCGGGTTTGACTCGATCGCCAGCACATTGGTTCCCATATCGAACTTGCGGTCCCAGGCGATTGTCTGGCTGTGGAGATCAAATACGGTGATCATCCCCGCACCCTCCGAAGTGGTGATCGCATATTTGCTGTCGGAGGTCACAGCGATGTCGTGCGCTTTCGTTTTGAGCGGAATGCTTTTCACCAGCTCGAGGGTGGCTGCGTCGATGATATCCAGACCCCCCGGAGTTTCGGCGTCGCAAACTAAGACCCATCGCCCGTCCTTGGTGACCGTTATATCGTTCGCATGACCGCTGACCGGCACCTCTTTGATTTTCTTGCCTGTCTTGCGATCCACTACGGTGAGGATTTTGTCAGGAAACTGCGTTATGTAAACGCGCTTTCCGTCCGGGGAAACCGCCACTCCCTCGGGCACCTGAATGCCTGTGATCTCCTGCACCACCTTGTTTTTCGCCGTGTCGATCACCGAAACGCTGGTTCCGGCGGTATTTGCCACGTAGACGCGGGAGGAAGCCGCCCCCAGGGGCATGGCCATGGCCAGCATCAGCCAGGGAATGCCCAGTTGCCTGATCCTGCTCAGACATCCTCTGCTTATAGCGGTGAAGTTCATAGCTCGAACACTCCCCTTATCGCCGGGGCAGAGGTTACAAAGGTTGCAGGTCTATAGTCAAGTGAATGGAGTCGGTGGTTGTTCAGTCTGACAGACGGGCGAGTGCGACGGTTGGAGAGGGGAAAGCACGACATCTGCGGTAGGCCGCTATGGTCAACTGTCGGACCGCCCGGTCTAATGGTTCGGTTTGAGGTTCCGGCCGGGGCGCTGCTCGGCGGGCGGCTGCTGGCTGTCTCTTCGGGCTGTCGCAATTATCTTGACAAGAGGGCAAGATGCGCCCACCGTCATTAAGCTACCTGAATCACCCCCCTGGTCAGGACAAACAGCAAGACACCCAAGGAGATTACTACGAGCGCACGGATGCGGGGGGACCAGTCCGGCGGCTTGACGTTGCGCGACCCGGTCAATCGTTATATTTAAGGAGAACTCTACTCGCGACCGCTCAGGTCAACCCGACCTGACAAGCTGGGCTCTGGCGGCAGACATCTACGAAACCGAGAATGAATTGGTCGTAAAGGCCGAGCTGCCTGATTTGCAAGACAGGGACATAGTCGGACCGAATGTTCTCGGAGCTGACCGTATTCGGTAGGGACAAGCTCCGCGTGAGGCGAACCATGTGAGCGTTCGATTCGGAGGTAATTATCTTGGTTGACGTCCTCAATCGAACTTTCGCTCTCCGCGAATGGTCAATGTAGTGTTTTCGATGCGAACGTCACCATGCGGTCCTAACCCTGCATATGGCCAGGCGCGAGGAATCTAAGCCAAAACAGATCAAGATCGGCGTCTCAGCAAACGGCAAGGTAAGTTTCATCCATACATATTGACGCGCGACGGGCGGATGCGGCCCTTGCGCCGACAATCAAGGAGGCATCCGTGAAAGAGCGCAAAGAAATATCCAAACAAGAGACTGTCATGATTGAATGCATTGCAATATCCAAAGAAGATGTCGCTCACCGAGCTCACGAGTTGTATATTCAGCGCGGCGGCCGACCTGGAAAGGATGTCGAGGATTGGGTCAAGGCGGAAAAAGAGCTAAGCACGGAAGTTATTGTTGAACCCATAAGAGCGATGGCCGCTCGAGTCGGTCGCAACCGCTAATTGGCACGACCATCGGATAAGCTTCACGAACGCTCAACCGGACTGAGCATAGCACCGCATGGTTTCGACCAGGTGCGAATCGTTGGATACGAGACGAAAAAGAACACTCATCGTAGACCTACCGAGCTATCTCTGTAATGAGCAAGCGTGCCCGCGGTCTCCCTCACGGGAAAGAAATCAGCCATGAACGCCGCCGATTTACCCACATCCAACCTCGGACGCTTCTTCCTGCTCTATGTTTCTCCGGTCTCATGAAAGTAAGCAGGCTAGGGCCCAGTTCTTCTTCGACAATTCTTTGTAGCCCGCCTCGGGCAACCTAACCGCTGGGGGATACCCATTGGGGTTTGGAGCATTCTGCCTCGAACGCTGGCACCGAGAGGTAGATGATCAGAGAGGCTGGAGGCAGGGACATTCGATTTGATAGCTTGCCCGATTGCAGTGGACAATAGTCGCAATGCCGAATAATTCATCGCGAAGACCCGACCCCGAGCAACTGCTCGCCCAAATCCAATTCGAGGAGCGTCGGAGCCGTCGCGGGCGATTGAAGGTTTTCCTCGGCTATACGTCTGGAGTTGGCAAATCCTTCCAAATGCTAGACGAGGGCCGCCGACGGCGCGAGCGCGGTGAAGACGTTGTCGTTTGTGCAGCGCAACCGCAGTACCCTGCCGAGATTGAGGCAATGCTACGCAAGCTTGAAATTATTCCCACCGTGAAGACTGGAGAGGCGGAATCCATCGATGTTCCTGCCGTCATTCGTCGCCATCCTCAGGTTGCGCTGATCGATGGCCTTGCTTATGACAATCCGCCGGGCAGTCTAAACCCCCATCGCTGGCAGGACGTAGAACAGCTACTCGAAGCGCGCATCTCAGTGGTGACCACGATTAACTTACAGTACCTCGAAAAACTTCGTGACGAGGTGGAACGCATTACCGGGAAGCGCGCTTCGTGCAGCATTCCACGGGGCTTTCTGGATAGCAGCGCGGATGAAATCGTTGTCGTGGACGCACCTGCGATAGAACGCCTGTTGCATCGGGCAACAGCTCCGGATCGGGCCGCGCTGCTAGCAGAACATAAGCTGTCCCGACTTCGCGAGCTGGCTCTGTTGGTAGCGGCGAGCGTAGTGGACCACCAGCTTGAGAGTTACTTGCGGTCGCATGGAGTGGATCAATCTTGGGGCGTGCAAGAGCGTATTCTTGTTTGCATAACGCCCGGATCCAACGCCGCGCAAATGCTAGAAAGCGGCCGCCGCAATGCGGACCGCTTCCAGGGGGAGTTTTACGTTGTCTATGTGCAGCAGTCCAAGCTTCCGCAGGAAAAGCGAGCGATTTTGCAACAGAATCTTGACTATGCCAATCAATTAGGAGCTCAAGTGGAAGTGCTAAATGATCTAAACGCCACGGATGCGATCCTGAAGTTCGCGCGTCAAAAAGGCATCACCCAAATCTTTATCGGGCGAAATACCGGAGAGGGAAAATGGCCTCGGCTTTGGCGCAACCCAATTGAACGCCTGATCCTCGCTACCGAAGGA
>Ga0187863_10003869_pt1 | contig 10881 bp, 10 predicted proteins | sample June2016WEW_11_1_FD_132975 | JGI IMG/M metagenome (GOLD analysis project Ga0187863, IMG submission 132975) | Peatland microbial communities from SPRUCE experiment site at the Marcell Experimental Forest, Minnesota, USA - June2016WEW_11_10 | ecosystem: Environmental > Terrestrial > Soil >...
ATCAGCGATCGACGAATCAACGATCGTCGAATCAACGATTATCGATTCAACGATCAAGTCGCCGTTCGGACCAGCCGCAACCGCTTTGCAGCAGGCGTGCGGGTTCACGAGTGATGCTCCTCCGAGCAACAGGAAGCTCCTGCGCCCTTGGGAGCTACGTATTGCGCTTTGGGGTCGACGGAGTAGCCCTCGGCGTAGCGGTCGTGGTGACGAACCCACGCCATGCTGAAGGCCAAGCCATCTTCGTCGCGGCCCTTGGGCGCGAGGTCAAGAAAATTGTAGGCGCCCACCAGGATGTCAAGACCGCGCGCGTAAGCGGAATACGTGTGGAAGATTTCGCCGGCGTCGTTCTTGTAAAACACGCTGGCACCGGGCGCTTCTTCGGCGGGGAACTCGGCCATCTCGTAGTTGTAGTCCACCTTGCCGTTCGCCATTTCCTCCTTGGTGAAAGACACGTGGTAGTCGTGATTAAAATCGCTGCCGAACGACGACACCCAGCGGAACTGCCAACCCATCCGCTGCCTGAAGGGTTCGATTTGCGCGATGGGAGCGCGCGACACCACGGCGAGCGTGACGTCGCGATTGGCGAGGTGCACCAGGCTGCCGCCGAAATGATCGGCCAGGTACGAGCAACTGGGGCAACCCTGCTCCCATCCCGGTCCGAACATGAAGTGGTAAATGATTAGCTGGCTACGGCCGTTGAACAGGTCGGCAAGCGTCTGCTTGCCGTTCGGACCGTCGAAGACATATTGTTTTTCAACTTTTTCCCAGGGCAGTTCGCGGCGTTGCCGGCTCAGCTCGTCGCGGAGCTTCGTGAATTCCTTTTCCTTCCGGAGCAGCTCTTTGCGGCTGGCGATCCATTGTTGTGGGGAGACTACATCGTGCTCTTTGATTTCGGTGCTGGCGGTTAGGGTGGTCATGGTTCTCTCCTTGATCTCCTTGATATTTTCTGGCGAGAACCCACTTCTCGCAAAGGAGGCCAGAAGTGGGCACCCGCGGTTTAAGTATTAGCGTTCAAACTTCACGTTTCTTCTTTTTGTGCGATGTTGCACGCTTTGTGCCCGGTCTGTCTTTTTCGGCGATGTCCTTAATGCGAAGCAGCTCGTTGGACCACAGTTCCTGGAACGGGCCCACCCATCGTTCATAAATCTGGCGGATGGGCACTACGTTCAGCGAGTTTACCCGCTGCCTTCCGGCTTCCCGCGTCTGCACCAGATGAGCCTGGCGCAACACTTCCAGATGCTTCATCACGCCGAAGCGCGTGAGGTGCGGAAAGGCATCCACAATTGCTGTGGTGGTGCGCGGACGCTCGCGCAGAAAATCCAGGATCGCGCGCCGCGTCGGGTCCGAGAGCGCCTTCCACACCGGGTCGAGTTCGTCCGCTGGAGGAGCCACGCTTTCAGTCACGCCTTTACTCGCAGTCCTTTTTTGTTTGGCTGAGCATGTGGCTCCAGCCGCCGACGACGTTCTTGCGATGCTCGGGATCGATCATGCCGAGCGCGCGATGCCGCAGCACCACCTTGCAGCCTGCCGCGGCCGGTTCGATTTTGACCTCGACGTGATTGATGGCCGGATACGACATGAACATGGGCCCGCTCAATTCCAGCAGAGTCGGCGCCTTGATCACCTGCACGAACCCCCACAAGTGTCCGACCCCGTTTCCGCGGTCGCGGTACCAGCGGCCGCCGGCTTTGGGTTCGAGCAGCATCTCCAGCGATTGGCCGTCGGGCCGGGTGTTGCCTTTTCCCAGGCGATGCAAAACTGCCGCAAACGCCTTTTCTGGCGTGGCTTTGATGTCGATGTGCTGCTCAAGGTCGAGGGTCAGGTCGTCAAGTTTCATGGTTTTCTCTTTCCTGCTCCGGGGAGCGGTTTTCGTTAAACAAGCAAGTTACGTGAGCAAATAGTAACGTAACTATCCACTCACGTCAAGAGAAATTCTGGGTCGAAAAAATGGAGCCCCGTCCGCCCATCCACGAAACGAGGTTGCGAAATGAAGTTACGAAAACAATGCGACGCCTTCCGGAGGCAGCAGCACGCGGACCGCGTCTGCGCCGTGGGCGCTGCCGCGAGCGAGCCAGTGCTTCAGGAGTTTTCGGGAGGACGGCGGGAGGTGCGAAAAGAACATTCCGGCGCGTCCCTGGGCGTCGGTCCAAATCACGTCGGCGTGGCCGCACAGGGTGTGGCCGGCGCCGGGTAGCAGGCAGCGGAACGGCATCCGGGCGCGGGCGGGAATCGGCTCGGGCGCTTGCACGGCGAGTCCCTGCTCGCTGAGGTCGACGCCGATGGCCGGGAGTGTCCCAGTTTCAAGTTCGAGGTAGACCAGGGTCTTGATGCCGGCACGGGCAGAGCCGCGCCGGTCGTTTCTTGTTAACCTCGCAGCCCCGGTTAAACTCGAGAACTTGTTGGACTTCGCAAACTTGGTCAACCTCGCGGAACCTTTGTGGCTGTCACGGTCGCGCTTCCGGCCATTCAGCAGAACTTCCTGCAGAGCGTCCCGCACCTGGGCGCTGGCCAGTGGACTGTAGAGAATGCGGTTGGCGCCCGATTGAAAAGCTTCGCCGGTTCCCGGATATTCTTCGGCGACGGCCAGGACCACCGGTTTCTGCGGAGGCGGCAATAGCGAGGCCACTCGCACCAGTTCTCCTGCTTCGGGCAGGGCGAAGTCCGCGATCAGGAGCGCGCATTCTCCTCCCAGCGTGAGTTCCAGAGCTTGTTGCTGGCAGCGGCAGAGGAGGTAGTCGATCCCGGCTTCGTCGAGGCCGGTCCTCAGAATTCGAAGGGACGGGGCATGGTTGCAGAACACAGCTGCGAACCGTGACGCGAACTCGGACATAGGCCTGGTCATGCACTGAAACTAAGGCGGCCACGAAGCGGGGTAAACGTCACACCAGTAATCAGGAGAAGCGTTACTGGAGTGCGAGAATTAGGAGATCTTAATGCTTGACCGGAAGCAGAGATGGGAGCGCCGCTGAGTGTGTCGTCCCGCTTTGCCCATCGGAATGGATCGAACGCGCGCTGCTATAATCAGGGATTGCACTCATGCCCAGGAAACGACTGATTCGCTCGACTACAGTTCTGTCCGTGCGCCGCGATGGCAAAGTGGTTCTGGCCGGGGATGGCCAGGTTACGCTTGGCGAATCGGTGATCAAGCACACCGCGAAGAAGATTCGACGGCTCTACAATGACAAGATTCTGGCCGGGTTTGCCGGGTCCACCGCCGACGCGTTTACGCTGTTCAGCCGCTTCGAGGCCAAGCTGGAGCAGTATCACGGCAACCTGGGGCGCGCCGCCGTGGAACTGGCGAAAGACTGGCGCACCGATAAGTTTCTGCGTCATCTGGAAGCGTTGCTGCTGGTTTGCGACAAGGAAACGACGTTTCTGTTGAGCGGGCAGGGTGACGTGATCGAGCCCGACGGTGAGGTCGCGGCGATCGGCAGCGGCGGTCCATATGCGCAGGCGGCGGCCCAGGCTCTGGCGCTGCACACCCAGCTCAGCGCGCGGCAGATCGCGGAAGAGTCGATGAAGATTGCGGGCAAGATGTGCATCTATACGAATGATAGTGTGACGGTTGAAGAGCTCTAGGCGCAGGAGTCAGGGGCTAGGAACCAGGGATCAGTAAACAAAGAGAAAACTCAACCCTGATCCCTGACCCCTAATCCCTAGACCCTGAATTTATGGCCATTTACTTACCCAGTTCCGCTGAAGAAGAGCAGTTAGCGCTCGACGAACTCACGCCGCGTGAGATCGTGGTCGAGCTCGACAAACATGTGATCGGCCAGAAAGACGCCAAGCGCGCCGTGGCCATTGCCTTGCGGAACCGCATGCGGCGGCAGAAACTTTCCGCCGAACTCGCCGAAGAAATTATCCCCAAGAACATCATCATGATCGGGCCCACGGGCGTAGGTAAGACGGAGATTGCGCGGCGGCTGGCCAAGCTGGCGAATTCTCCGTTTCTGAAAGTCGAAGCTTCAAAGTTTACTGAGGTCGGGTACGTGGGGCGGGACGTGGAGTCGATGGTGCGCGATCTGGTAGAGATTGCGATTGATAACGTCCGCGAAGAAAAGCTGGAAGACGTGGCCGACAAGGCCGAACTCAACGCGGAAGAGCGGTTGCTGGATATTCTGCTGCCGCCGTCGGCGCCGGCGCCTCCGTCATCTTCATCTGCTTCCGGAGTTTCGGGCGGGGTGGTAATTGACGGGAATACTGCTTTGGCCGAATCTTCCGGCCGCACGCGCGAGAAATTGCGCCAGCAGTTGCGTGAAGGCAAGCTCGACGAGCGCATGGTGGAGATTGATGTTCGCGAGCGGAATTTTCCGTCGTTCGAAATCATGACGAACCAGGGCGTCGAGGAGATGGACGTCAACCTCAAGGACATGTTGCCCAGCATCTTCGGCCAGCGCACCAAGAAGCGGAAGATGAAAGTAAACGAGGCGTTCGAATATCTGATTCAGGAAGAAGAGCAGCGCCTGATCGACATGGATCAGGTAACGCGCATGGCGATTGATCGCGTCGAAAATGCCGGGATTATTTTCCTGGACGAAATCGACAAGATCGCCGGCCGCGAAGGCGGCCATGGGCCGGACGTTTCGCGGGAAGGCGTGCAGCGGGATATTCTCCCGATCGTCGAAGGCACCACCGTCAACACTCGGTATGGCATGGTGCGCACCGATCACATTCTGTTTATTGCTGCCGGCGCATTTCACGTTTCGAAGCCGAGCGATCTGATTCCGGAACTTCAGGGGCGGTTTCCGATTCGTGTGGAGCTGCAGTCGCTGACCATGGAAGATTTCATTCGAATTTTGACGGAACCGAAATCTTCGCTGGTGAAGCAGTACACGGCTCTGCTCGAAACCGAAGGCGTGAAACTGGAGTTCACGCGCGAGTCGCTGGAAGAGATTGCGCACTTCGCGTTTCGCGTGAACGAGAGTACGGAGAACATTGGGGCGCGGCGTCTGCACACGATCATGGAGCGGGTTCTGGACGAACTCAGCTTCGATGCTCCGGAGAAAAAAGGCGAGCATGTAACCATCGACGCGGATTACGTGCGCAAGATGCTCACGGATATCGTGAAAGATCAAGATTTGTCGAGATACATTCTGTAATTAAAGACTGAACCACAGAGGGCACAGGGGAACACAGAGGAAATCCTAGCAGGGGCCTCGGTGTGACTTTGTGCCTTTTGTAGTTCACGTTCTGCATTATGAAAATCTGAATTACTGAAAACTGACATTATGAAAACTGTTGATCGTTCCCGGCTGGCGGCGCTGATGGCTCGCGAGCAGAAGAGGTTTGTCGACGAGCGGCCGAAGTCGAAGGCGCTGTTTGAGCGGGCGCGCAAGTCTTTGCTGGCGGGCGTGCCCATGAACTGGATGGTGAAGTGGGCGGGGGCGTTTCCTCCTTTTGTGAGGGAAGCCCAGGGCACGCATTTCTTCGATGTGGACGGGCATCGCTATGCCGATTTCTGTCTGGGCGACACCGGAGCCATGACCGGACATTCGCCTTCCGCGACGGTGAAGGCGGTGGAAGAGCAGGCGCGGCGCGGCATTACGCTGATGCTGCCGGGCGAGGATGCGATTTTTGTCGGCGAGGAATTGCAGAAGCGCTTCAACCTGCCTTACTGGCAGTTTGCGTTGACGGCGACGGACGCGAACCGGTTTTCGATCCGGCTGGCGCGGCAGATTACGGGGCGCCCGAAGATTCTGGTTTTCAACTGGTGCTACTACGGCACCGTGGATGAAACGTTTATCACGCTCGATCACAACGGCAGGGCGGATGCGCGGCGCGGCAATATTGGGCCGCCGGTGAATCCGGCTGTGACTACCAAGGTTGTGGAATTCAACGACCTGCCCGCGCTCGAGCGCGCGCTGGCTCCCGGAGACGTGGCTTGCGTGCTGGCCGAGCCGGCCATGACGAATGTGGGCATCGTGCATCCGGAGGCGGGCTACCACGCGGCGCTGCGCGATCTTACGCGCAAACATGGCACGCTGCTGATCATCGATGAGACCCATACGATCTGCGCCGGGCCGGGAGGATTTACCCGCGCGGAAAATCTTGAGCCGGACATGCTGGTGTTTGGAAAAGCGATTGGCGCGGGGATTCCGGGTGCGGCTTATGGATTTTCGCAGGAAGTTGCCGACAGGATCATTGCCCGACAGAATCTCGAAGACTGCGACGTAGGCGGCATTGGTGGGACGCTCGCGGGGAACGCGATTTCGCTGGCCGCGATGCGGGCCACTTTGACGAAGGTGCTGACGAAAGAAGCGTTCGATCGCATGATTCCACTGGCGGAGCGCTGGACTGCAGGCGTGGCCAAGACTATCGCAGATGCGGGATTGCCGTGGCACGTTACGCGGCTGGGATGCCGCGCGGAATATTTGTTCGCCGCGGAAGCGCCGAAGAATGGAGCGCAGGCTCATGACGCAATGGATTTTGAGCTGGAGCGCTTCATGCATCTTTACGCGATGAATCGCGGAATCCTGCTGACGCCGTTTCACAATATGGCGCTGATGTCGCCGCAGACCGAAGCGGAGGATGTGGACCGGCATACGAAAGTTTTTCGTGAGGCCGTGAAGGAAATAAGCGGCTAGCGTCCCAGCCCCTAGCCCCTGGTCCCTAGCCACTGCTCTTAGAACCAGATCGACCAGATCCAATCCACGCAGGTATGCGTAATCGCCGAGGCCGGCACGCGCCGCTGCTCCCGCCACGCGCGCCCGTAGAAAATCCCGGCGATCGTGGCCAGCAAAACGTAACGCCAGTTGAAATGCGCCGACCGCTTATTGAAATGTGACAGCCCGAACACCACCGACGCGATCCCCAGCGCTGCTCTGTGCCCCAGTCGCCGCTCCAGCAAGTTCTGCACCCAGGCGCGAAAGAAGAGTTCTTCCGGTACGGCGGTGAAGAAAAATATTCCAATCCACCGCAGCGCCGCCCCGCCCACTCCCGCCAGGTTGCGCGCCAGGAAACTGCGATGCGGATGAATAAATCCCAGCGCCAGCCCCAAAATTAAAACCGGCGGAGTAAGAAACAGCAACTCACGCAGCCCGATCTTCCAGTCATGAGTCTTTCCATCGCCGCTATTCCAGTCATGAGTTTTGTCGTCGCCACTTTTCGCAGCGTTCGTCTTCGGATCGCCGGGTTCGCCGCCACTCGCCTTCCGCTCCCAGTGCGGACAAAAATCAAACCCGGTTCCTTGCAGCCGCCGGACCGCCAGAAACCCGTACAGCCCCACATCCACCAGCAGCAACTCATTCAAAGCCCGCAGTCCCGCCGGCCACGCCGACTCAAACCAGCGCAAATCCACGGCCACCCCCAGCGCCAGCAGGATAATTGCATCGCGCCAGTTGCCGCGCTGCTCCGCGTCGGCCGCTGCCGCCCGATCGAGCAACCACGCCACCACCGCCGGCAGCCCGGCGTAAAGCGCGAACCACTTCCAGCTCAAAGTATGTTGCGAAATCGAAACCGCAACGTAAGGCAGAACAAAAAGTGCGGGGAATACGATCCGCACGCCACGCGGCCAGCGTGCCACAGCCCGCGCGATCGGCTCCGCGGCGCATCCAAAAGCCGCGGCCACCGCCAGTTCTATCGCAAACGCCGCCATCGCCGCCGGAGTCAGATTCTGCACCCGACTATATTAATCGCGCCGACGGTCTCGACCCAGTGTTGCAGTTTGGGAGATGCTCATGTGGGGACAGCCGCCCTCGGCTGTCCGGTCGAGCGAAGCTCGACGGTTTCTTAGACGCGGCGAGCAAACTAACCATCGCCCCTCCGCTTGTCTCCGCGCCACTACCCGACTAGAATGCCAGCGATCCGGCAAAGCAAAGATAAAGAAGGGGAATGAATATGGCCGCCGCTCCCGTCCCGCCCGCAGCTGTGCCCGCTTCCGCGCCCGAGCCGCTCTCGCAGGGCGCGCGCATCGTCGATACCTTCATCGCGCCCGCAAAAACTTTCACCGACCTGAACCGCAGCGCCAGTTGGTGGGCGCCGTGGATCGTGATTTCCATCTTTTCGCTGCTCTTCATCTACACCATGGGCCGCCAGGTCGGCTTCGACCAGATCAGCCGCAATCAGATCGCGCACTCCAAAAACGCCGACCAGTTCGACAAGCTGCCCGCCGACCAGCAAGCCAGCCGGATCAAGCTCTCCAGCAAGTTCATTGGCTACTTCGGCTACGGCAGCCCGCTGCTGATTCTGTTCTACTTTCTGATTGCGACCGTGGTGCTGTGGGCGACGTTTAATTTCGGAGCTGGGGCCACCGCGGGTTTCGGCAAGTCTTACGCTGTGTTTATGTATGGCAGTCTTCCCGGCGTTGTGGGTGCGATTCTGGGAATCATTTCGTTCTTCGCCGGCGTCAATCCCGAGGGCTTCGATATCAATAATCCGGTCGGCACCAACCTGGCCTACTACCTCGATCCGGAGACGACCGGCAAGTTCATTCACAGCATCGCGAGCGCGCTGGACGTGATTTCCATCTGGAGCATCGTGCTCATCGGCATCGGATTCTCCTGCACCAGCAAGGTGAAGCGTTCCACGGCGATCACCATCGTGGCGGTATGGTTTCTGATTTACAAGCTCATCGGCGCGTCGCTTGCGGCTGCGTTCACGTAAGCATCGGCGCCGAATGCGCAGTTGCCAAGCGAATATTTTTTTCGCGCCGGCGGCTCGCGAAGATAATCTGTGAACGTCTAACCCGCAGGCTCGGGATGTTCTCCCGCGCGGCGGCCGGGCTGGTTGACGTGCTCGTGATTGGGTTACTCTGATCGGGTCAAATCTGTCGGGCTAAATTCGTCTGGCCAAATCCTTGAGATCTCTGGAGGCTTCTTCGTGAAACGTATCCCCGCTCTGTGTTTCGTTGCAGTTTCTGCATTCGCTGTATGCTTTACCGGGTCAACACCCAGCTTCGCGCAGGCTTCGTCGGCGATGGCCGCACCTGCCGCACCCGTCAAGGATCCCGTCAGCACGTCGTTGCGCTTGATGCTGTCGGGGCGCGCGAAGAACACCCTCGCCGCCATCGAGGCCATGCCCGCCGACAAGTTCAGCTACAAGCCCACGCCCGACCAGGTAAGTTTTGCGCATCTGGTGCTCCACATCACCGAGTTTAATAACGGCCTATGCGCCAAGGCGGCCGACGTGCCCGCCCCGAAAGTGGACGAACTCAAAGAGACGGACTCGAAAGACAAGCTGCTGGCCGCGGCCAAAGCGTCATTCGATTTCTGCACCGACGTCTTGGGCAAGACGGATGACTCCAAGCTGGGCGACAGCATCGAACTTTTTGGCGGACGCCAAGGTCCCCGTGCCATGGCATCACTGATCCTTGCCAGCGGCTGGTCCGATCACTACGCAGCGGCGGCGATGTATCTGCGCCTGAACGGAATCCTGCCGCCCTCAGCGCAACCGAAGAAGTGAGACTAGGATCTTAGGCTTCGGGCTTCAGCCGAGCACAGGCCATGTGGAGACAGCCGCCTCGGCTGTCCAAGCCTGGGCGAAGCCCGGCGCCGGAGGTCTGACGTCTGATACCTGCGGTCCCCCTTTGTTTTCAGTACGCAATTTGTAAGTGCTTGAAAACAGGCAGGACGCTGCCTGGCGTCATCGTCTCTTTGTTTTCATGGACTTATCTGTAAGTTATTGATAATGCACAACACGGTCTCTAGGCTGGGCGAGAATTCCGATTCAGCTCGCCGTGCAGGATACCCCTGCAACGCACAGATTTGCCTTGTGCTCGTCGTCAGTGGGTGGGAATGGGGAAAACCTCGCCTGCCCGATTCAAGGCGCTGGAATCGCCTGCAAGACGGCCATTATCTCTAAGCTATTGAAAACTAAACCGCACCCGAACAGACAGCGAACATCCGCCGGCGGAATCCGCCATGGACAAGGCAAAGCGACCGGCGCCGCTTGTAACTGACTCAAGTCAAAAGGCATCTCGCCCACTGAAGATTGCGCGGTTCTGTTTGTGTGGCGCGGGCACTCTTGCCCGCGAAATCTAACCAAGAGCAAACCGCAGATACATATCAGAGTCTGCCAGGAGCCGGGCAACAGTTTTGACTTTGTGGAGAATACCCGCTGCTGATCCGCCGCCGGCATTTCGCGGGCAAGAGTGCCCGCGCCACATAACCTGAGGTGTTACTTGATTTGCACGAGATCGCCCGCAGTCACGCTCCCAACCGGATTCTGCGGGGCGCGCCAGGAATCGAAGATCGATACCTGATGCACGCATGACACGGTGCAATGCGGCGCGCACGATTTTTCCGTAACGAACTCGCGGCGCAGGTCGTCGCGGGTGTAGGTTTCCAGCGGCACTCCGGGATAGCCGCGCTGCTGCGAGCAGTAGTGCACCAGCCCGTCTTCGCAGATGTAGAGATAGCGCGCGCCGGCGCGGCAGCGCCAGTCGTTCGGCTTGCCTTGCGCAATATTGTCCTGGAAGGCATTAATGCGGGTGAAGCTGCTTTTTTCCAGCGACTGCATTTCGTGATAGATGCGGCGCTCTTCCTCGCCCAGCGGCTGCAACTGGCCGGTTCCGTCGTGAATGATTCCGATCGTCGAAGTGAACCCGAGCGCGATGGCGCGCTTGCCGATGACCAGCGCATCCTGCGGATGCGAGATGCCGCTGCCGACAACGGAATTGATATTCACGTGAAAGTCGGCGTGTTCGGCGAGCAGTTCGAGTTTGCGGTCGAGGACCTTTAGACTCTTTTTCGAAACTTCGTCGGGATTCACGTTGTCGATGGAAATCTGCAGCCACTCCAGCCCGGCGCGGTTGAGGCGCTGAATGCGTTCCGCCACAAGCAGATAGCCGTTGGTGATCAGGCCGGCGATCATGCCGTTGGCGCGGATGCGGCGGATCACGTCGTCGAGTTCGGGATGCATCAGCGGCTCGCCGCCGGAAAT
>Ga0187863_10003872_pt1 | contig 10876 bp, 15 predicted proteins | sample June2016WEW_11_1_FD_132975 | JGI IMG/M metagenome (GOLD analysis project Ga0187863, IMG submission 132975) | Peatland microbial communities from SPRUCE experiment site at the Marcell Experimental Forest, Minnesota, USA - June2016WEW_11_10 | ecosystem: Environmental > Terrestrial > Soil >...
ATGGAATCCTCCGGGAATACAGAGCGAGCGACGCGGTTAAGCTCCCGCGCGGAGGCAAGATCGCGCCCGAACGGCTTTTCGACAATGACGCGCGCATGCTGCGCCAAGTTCGCAGCACCAAGCCCCTTGATTACGGTCTCGAAAAGTGAAGGAGGGATCGCGAGGTAGTGCACTGGCTGCCGAGCGCTACCCAACTCCTTCTTTATCGTCGTAAACGTGACGGGGTCCTTATAATCTCCACTCACATACTTAAATAGGGATAGAAGATGTTGGAGGGCTGGCCGGTTATCGATCGCGCCTGATCGCTTTATGCTGTCGGTCACTCGCTTGTGCAGACGCGTCAGACTCCAGTTCGGGAATGCGACGCCGATTACCGGAACCTTGAGAGTGCCGCGCTTTGCCATCGCGTAGAGCGCCGGGAAGATCATCTTGTGGGCAAGATCACCTGTCACACCGAAGAGCACCAGCGCGTCTGAACGAGAGGCAGCCATCAGGCATTTCCCTTTGCGGCCACCTTTTCCTTATGGCCGCCGAACTGGTGGCGAAGGGACGACAACAGCTTGTCCCAGAGATCGTCCTCGCCGCGCGAGCTAAACCGTTCGTACCGTGCACCACTGAGTACGGGAGCCGGAACTGACTCGGTCAATGACCGCCTTAGTGCCCTACTCTAATGCCGCTGTGGATCATCTTGACAAAGTGGCCTGTGCCACTCGGAGTGGCAGTGCAGGTAGCCATCTTCCGCGGTGCACCTGACTTTTATCGACCGGGCGTGCGAGGCGCCTCCTCGATACCTGCCCCAGCCGACAAAAAAGAGTACCAATGTGTCTCAAAAACAGCTTCATCACCGCCGATCATCACGCGGTAGCCGCGTTCTCGGCCCCAATCCCAGCCGCAGGTCCTGACATCCACATAGCGGATGCCTTTCGGTTTTAGGCGACTAGCACGGCGCAGGTCACCGTAATAGCAAAAGTTGCCGCCGTCGATGATCAAACATCATCGCGTTCGAGAAGTGGGATGAGTGCCTTCAGCGTCGGACCGACTGCGGCAGCCGGCACCATCATCCGGAACGTGCGGGCGGGCTAGTTCATTTCGGTCTTAACGTCGGCCGCCGCCGCCGTGAAAGCCGCCGCCCCCGGAATGAAATCCTCCTTGTGGTTCGAAACCGTGTCCGTAGGGTTCATGGAAGTCACCAAAAAGATGCGGCCGACCGTAGTATCCACCATAGAAGAATGGTGATCGGTAGATCGCGAAGGGCGAGTAGAAGCCCCAGCCAAACGGGCTATAGAAGATTCCATTTGCCGGAATGAATGTATAAGCGCCAAACCACGGGTCCCAATACCACGCGGAGCCATACCACCCGGCACCACCATTGACGTAGAGCCGCGCTGTATCCGCGTCTGCCTCGGCCAAGTATCCAGACCGCAGCCCCGACCACCGGTACAAATCATCCGCATTCTGTTTGGTATCGAAGCTCTGCGACTTAAGCTTCCCACTCGTATTGAGAGTGACCTCGCGGTTATTGCCAAGGTTCATTTTCTGATCGTTCGCGTGAACCTCTGCCTTCCCTTTGAACACGCGAATCTGGTTGTTGTCCGCATCGAAGTCATACAAGCCGTTCTTCAGAAGCTCGGCAGACGCGCCATTTTCATCGATGCGAATGTTGTTGTTCTTGCTGATGTCTGCGCCTTCCACCATGGCTCGGCCCTTGTCGATTTCAGCTTCGGTGTTCGCCAGGTCCGGCGAGATCATTTTCACTGCACTATTGCTGCCTACGCGGAGAAATACTCCCGGCGTCAGCAGAACTTCCACTTTGCCTGCTTGTGTCGTGAGTGCCTGGCCCTTCCCCAACTCGACCGAACCCGCGGAATTGGGACTCAGGGGTTGCCCGTCGATTGAGGCCTGGCCTTCCACATAGTTAATACTGCCAGGCCGCGCTGGGCGCGCGTTCTGGGTTTGACCCCAGGCAGGAACAACTAGAACCGTTGCAAGTAGAACGCTGCCGATTGATCCAAATATCATAACTTTCGTTGAGGTTCTCATAAATTACCTAGCCTATGGCTATTCGATGCGGAGACAAGCCAGCGGTCGCAAGCCCTGGCAATCCCGCTCTTTTGAGATCACTAGATGAAGCATGCCGGTTACAAGCTCAGACAAATCGACGTCCCACTTCTGGCAATGGCACTTCTTCCGGCCGGTCAACGTCGTCCTCATGAGGCTCTCGGGTTTCCCGCGCACATACCTTCCGCACGGTAAGCCATCCATGGTGGCCTACAAGAGGCTTGGCATGGCCCGGTGCTGGTGAATAGCAACGCAGCCCATGATAGAGACTGCAATGGGATGGAGTCTGTTCGCTTCCAGACACATTCGTTGTTGGCGTCCGCCCTGTCATTCCGGATGAGGAAACGCAGATGGCCCCATCGCAGGAACTGCCAGAAACACTCACACTCAGTGCATCAGTGCAGGTGCGCGGGGGCCCATGGGTGGTCCCGTTTCCGGGAACACCTTACGAGACGACTCGTAAGTGGCAAACGGAATCCCAGGGCTTGCTCTGGGAGCATCAAGTCTAAAACCGCCCAGGGCAAAGCACGCCGGCCCAAGGTGGAGGCAGTTGCCACTGGGCGGCTGACGCGAATGACTAAAACCCAAAAGCGAGCAGGATCGCCGAGAACCGCTGTAAGTCGTTTCCAAAGTTTATCGCTGAGCACTGATCACAGGGATCAAAGGCGTGCTGTAACTTTTGGATACAATTGCAAGGCCAGGCCGCCGAGGACCTGCACAAGTGCCTACACACCTCCTCCGCTCCGAGGGCACGCCGAGGTGCGACTCAGTCGGGAGAATCAATCCCGGAGTCAACGTTCGGGCGAGGGGCCCCGCAATGACCAGCAACTCACGCATATGGCCCGCTGCAGCGGGAGCTATAAAAGAGTTTGCGGACCTCAAATCGCAGCTCTTACCTAAGCCGCGGACTTTGCGCCAACAGCAAGAAGCGCAATACCGCCGACCAGAGCGATTCCACCCAGAATCGGAGGGATGGGGATTGTTTCGTGGGTATCCTTTGTGGCGTGAATTGGACCGACGTTCACGATATCCTTTCGCTTCGTATATCCGATCCCCTGATAAATCAAACCCACGATGCCCAGAACGATCAAGAGAATTCCCGCAATGGAAACCGTTTTCATTTTTCGTCTCCTTAAGCTAGAAAGCGTACCCTCTCGCTAGCGAGATCGGGCCTTCGCTTGCCTCGCGCTACGGGCGCTGGCCCGCATCGGTGAGGTCCTTCAAATGGCCTTTGACGCCACGAAGTCCTGCGCCTGCCCGGTGAATTCCTTTCCCGATTCGACGACATTGCTGACGCGTTCCTTAGTGTCGCGAACTCGATGGGCCATGTCGCCTGAAGCGCCCTCTCGTGTCGTTATTATAAGCCGGTCTTTGGCTTCTCCGAGGAGATATTGGCCCGCGTCCTCGCCGGATTGAGGCGCAAACAGGATACCCAGTGCCGACCGATACCGATGCCCATCGTTATTCCCGTAATCATCGACGACCCGTCGTTACGCCACATTCCGGCCCTCTTTCCAAACTCGATTGAAACTGGAAACAGCCGGTTTGCTCGAGAGGTCGTGGGCTGCACTTCAACCGACTCGGGGTTGGATTCTAAGTCCAATGCGTCCAAGCGGCCATACCCAGAAGGCCTGAGATCACCCAGCGTGTTCTGGTACGGCTTCTTCACATTCCGATTATCCCCCGAAGAAGCAGTCGAGCATGCCGAAGGTGATCGTCGGAACGGTGAAGAAATCCCTTGAGTGGGGCGTCTCGGACAATAACCGCAAGGCGATATATACAACTTATGCGGGTGGGAGGAAAGCAATTGAGCGGGAAGCAGCAGACACCCGAAATCCTCGCACGCTTCTGGAGGGCGCCGAGTGCACCGATCGCGATCAGACGAAGTCGAAGGCAGACATGGAGCGTTAACAAAGTGGAAGAAGAGTAGAAATATATAAGAGCGCGGCAAGCTGCTTTCGGAATTGCTCCAGGAAGAAGGTCTCCAGGTCGAGTCCGTGAAAAGCCCCGAAGAGGTTCTCAGGCGAGCTGCCCAAGTCGCACCCGATCTTGTTCTGCTCGATTTCAAAATGCCGACCATGTCGGGACTCGAAATCTTAGAGCAACTTCGCGGCATGGATTTACCCATGATTTTGATCGGTCCGAGCGAAACGATGGCGATGCGACACCATCTGTACCCCTTCGGAGACGTCGTGCAGGCGCCCGTGCGCGATCGGAACTTAAGGGCTCGGGTCCGCGGGATTCTGCAAAAGGCGCTCTCGGGAACAACGACAGAGAGGGCGGGCCTCGTCATCGCATCCGGTCAGCTCTCATGTACTCGCGGAGCTTCACGATCCCGAGACCGGACGACTCGATGCCAGCCGGATTGCATCCTTGTCTTGGAACGCCGCTTTCAAGTTTTGCCAAATTCTCGGAGGTGAGTGTTGCAGGGCTCCACAAGAGCCCTGCGTCGTTTTCCATGCAGCCTCGCTTGCTTCTGGTTGCGCGGAGCCTGGCGATTCCGACGCAGCTCCTTCCGTCGAAGGACAGCGTGCTGACCTCGATGAATCGCCCCCACCCGATGGGGGGGCCAGACTCCGCTCCATCTGATCCTCGAAGGGAGAGCGCCAGTTGTTAGCAATCTCCTGGAGGCGGCCCTTGCTGAGCAGCCGTCCTAATGTTTCCGGAAAAGCAGTTGGGAGCCCCGTTGCGGAAAATGGTAGGTGTTGTTCTGGAGCTGACGGTGCCAGCGAATGCGCAGGCGATTGGTTCCAGTTACCGGGAACTCACTGGGATCTTTTGCAGGGAGCTGACATTGGCAGGTCTCTCCGTGGACGGGGACAATGCGATGCTAAGGAATGACCGCGTCAGTTTGATTTGAATACGCGCTCTCGATCCCGTTAACCTCGACCGACGTGACGACATAATAGTCCGTGCCAGTGGTTAATCCGCTGTCCGTATAGCTTGCGTAGGGATCCACCGTCGCATTCAATTTAGTATAGGGACCGCCCGACACACTGCTGCGATAAACGTTATAGCCAACCACCTGCGATGTGCCAGCACTCCAGTTGAGAAGGACCGAATATGCCGCTGCTTGCGGGCTGGTGCCGTTTCCTGACAAGGCGATTGGAAGGGGGGAATCAGACGCGTTGCTGACGACAGAAAGCGTACCAGTAGCGCTTCCCGAGGCCGTCGGTGCAAAGTTCACCGAAGCAGTGACGGATTGTTGTGGAGCCAGCGTCACGTTGGATCCGCCACTTTCAGTGAATCCGTTTCCGGAAGCAACGACTGACGAAATAACCAGGTTCGCGTTGCCGGTGTTAGTGAGAGTCACTAGTTGAGCGGTCGAGCTGCCCACGGCGACATTTCCAAACCTCACGGTTGAACTGCTCGCGACGAGCTGTGAGGTTTGGCTGCTTGACGACGTCGCCGCGGTTGCGGCTGTCGACGAAGTCCCTGCCGATTTGGCTGTGCTTCCGGCACATCCTGCGCTTCCGACGATCGCAAAGAACGCGACGGCGCACAGTAGAATGGCCGGAATATTATTTCGACGAAAACTATCATCATAGGAGTTTTTCATTTCCCTTAATTCTGCGGGGTGTAAATCTGCGGCGACTACTGGCCCGAGGTACAAAGATAGGCCAGGTATTCGTTTGTGCCAGCACTGGTGCAAAACCTGTTGAAAAGAGCTGCGTATCCTGCGTTTGTTGTATTGACATGCTTTTTCTGTCTCTGTACGGTGGCTGCTGGTCGCAGTCGATGCTGGTTATTTGCGAATGACCACCAGAATCCTCATTGCCGATAACGACGCGTTCTCGCAAGCCCGTCTCACTGAACTGATCCAAAGTCATGATCACTGGGAGGTTTGTGCCCGGGCCGAGAACGGTCGGAGGGCCTTGTTGAAGGCAATAGAGCTCAAGCCAGACATCATAATTCTCGATTCGGCGATGCCCGTGATGGATGGTCTTGGTGCGGCGCGAGAAATTGGAAAGGTCCTTCCGTCAACGCCGATCGTTCTGCTGCACACCTTCCCGACACCACCGTCGATGGAATTAGAGGCGGAGAAAGCCGGAGTCCGAAAGGTTGTGTCAAAACCTGGTACGGAGGTGTTGTTCGGTGTAATTGAGAAACTTCTGCGGATGGGACCGCGGGCAGCTACTCAGCGAAAAGATTGACCTTCGATTCTATTGCAATGTTCCCTGGCCGTGATATCGGTGTGTTTTCTGGTCTCGTGCTGACGCTCTGGCGGCTGGGCTGTGCTCACAGGCGCGAGGCGGCTGGTTCCGGGCGCTAGAAAGCCAATATAGCACGACGCCCTCAGAGCGCCCGCAACCGTGATAAGGTGTTTAATGCTGGAGGAACCTTCGTGCCCTGCTTATTGTTGATCCTGTTTTTCGCGTTCCCCCGGATCGCTCTGGTGCTGTTGTTCCTGTTCTCGAATTATTTGCAGCGGGCCTACCACGGGCTCTTATTGCCTCTTCTTGGATTTCTATTCCTGCCTCTTACGACGCTGGCATATGCGTGGATGGTGAACTCAAGACTTCCCATAGCGGGCGTTAACTTGCTTATTTTGATTATAGCGGTTGTGGTTGACCTAGGCGGTTTCGGCAGCGGTGAATATCATCGACGGACTCGCTGGAACTAGGAGCGTATCCGAGAATCGCACTTTTCAGCGATTTTTTGCGCCGTAAGTTATTGATTCTTCGTTCGTCAAAAGCCAGCTTCCGCATTACTCGGACACGCATCTGGCAGCCAATCTGAGCTCCTTGGTGTTCAGTGTGGTTGGCTGTCGGCCGGAGCGGCGGTCGCTGGGACTGGCTGCGATGACTTCTGGCGAGCAGCCGTATCAGTGGTCTGCCGAACGATCTCGATCGAGCCCTTGAAATACGCCCCGTCCTCGATCATGATCCGGGCAGTCGTCAAATCCCCGACCACCGACCCATCCTTCTTAATCTGAATTCGGTCCTGTGCGACGAGGTTTCCTGTTGCGTCACCGTAAACGACGATTTCGCGAGCCATAACGTCGGCGACTATCTTCCCTTTCGCCCCGATGGTCAGGACTCCATTTCCAAGCTGAACTTGCCCCTCAATGTTTCCGTCCACGAGCAGGTCTTCGTCTCCTGAAAGTTCGCCTTTGACCCGCAGCCCGGAACTGACAACGTTATTCCCGTATCGGGGCTGGTCGGCACGCTTCAAGTCGTCATAGATTTTGCTCATCTGGTATCTCCTCTGGACGCCACATTCGGGATCAAAACTTTCCAAGCTGCGTCTAACTGGCAGCCAGCGAGCTTCCCGGCGGTTCCATTCGCCCTGCTCATGTGACCAGGCGATGCAGTCGCCCTGCTGGCACCGTTCCGAACGGCCATGACGCCGTAAAACGGCCGTCAGTGTAGCAATTCTTGCTCTTCTGTAACGATCTCCATAAAACCTGGGACCAGTATTAAACACTGGCGGATTTGAAAGTGCAAGGGTGGGGGAGGCAAACACAAAGCGAACTTCGGCGTCACTGTCCAACGACGATCGATGCGAACAAAGGACCCCCAATGGCGCGTCAAGACCCGGGATCGATGAATGGCTGACTGGCTCATTTGTCGGGCGGTATGCCTGCGATTCGGTCTAGGAAACATACGGAAAATCAGAGAAGAATAATGCCGTGTCGAATGCCGAGAAGGACCGCTTCCGTGCGGCTTTCAGCGCCGAGCTGGCCTTAAGATCGACGCCACATGAAACTTGACGGTGTGCTCCGAGATCGAGAGCCTCGCGGCGATTTCTTTATTGGCCCAGCACTCGCCAACATTTGAAGCACTTCCCTCTCGTGGGGTGTAAGGGGCTCGGCAAGGTCTGCCGGCGGACGCGGGGCCGACTCCGGCGAGCAAAACAGGCCATCTGATTCGCTAGGATGCATGACCACGAGCCCCGCCGCCGCGGCTTTGACTAAACGGACATTCCTAGTCAATGCCGACATCATGAGGCCGTTTCAATAGGAATATTCCACGTGCGACAACACGGTTCGATGACCTTGGATTTCAAATTGAATAAGCAGTTTCTTGTCGCGGGTCTGCGCCGTGAAGTACCTCTTTTGCGACACGGGATCCATTAGGCCGCTATACTCATATTCCTCGGCCTTCTCCAAGATATCCGCCACGTCGAGAGTGTCCGATTCTGACGCCACTACTTCAAAACCAGTCACTTTATTGTCAGGACCGATCACAAGCTGCACGCGCTTGCAAAAATCGGGAGCGTCGGGAGCGCTGGCGTTCAGGTGGTCGTCCGCAGCCGGAATGCGACTCACGCCGGATTTGGTCAATGCGGCATCCGGTGTCAAAGAAGCGAACGGCTGATATGCCGGAGTATTCCTGCAGCTAAGCACGTCATCCATCGTCCAAGTCGTGGATTCGCCCTCGAGCTCGGTGCGAAGCTGGTCGATCAACGCCCTGGTTTCAGCCTCCACGGACCAACTGCCCCAGCGCCTTCCGTCAGTCCACAGCTCCTCTCCCGTGTGCGGATCGATCACCGTCATGATCGTGCCTTCAATTCGCACCATTCTCTTGTCCGGACCGTCGCGCTTGACATAATCGCCCAAATACGGGTTGGCAGAAAAGATGAAAAGTACATCGGCCTTCTTGGGATCGTTCACAATCCGAAAGCGCTTCCAAAGGAGGAGCTGCTGGCTAGCCGTCTTGCCCACTTTTTCTAAATCTCTCGGGCAGGCGCTGCAATCGATCGCCGCGGTATCGGCATCCTTGATCCTACCAATGGCGGTGGAACGGTGCACTTCCCGCATTGCCGGTTCATACTGCGCAAGGGTGGACGGCAAACAAACCAATGAGGCAAGAACTGCAATCGGCAAACAGAGAATAACGATTCTGAAGATGCTCGGCTTGCGCGATATGGCCTGCATTCTACGCCTGAGACCATCTAAACCGGGATTCCCATCTGGACCTCCCGGACAACCTGTAACGTACACCGAACTCTGTCGGCATGCAATGCTCCTGCCTTGGGCGCGCACTATCCGACTCCAAGAGCCCCATCAACTACTCTCACTTCTCTGTGTTTTCAGTAATTTGGGGTTCTACCTTTTGCTCCCCAGAAACTCCGAATTTTTGAGCTGCCGGGGCTTCGACAATTTTAAATCCGAGCTGGGTAGCTTTCCATTTTAAATGGTTGATCTGTCGCTGGCGGTGTTGGGCCTCGTAGAATTCCGCTCCTTGGTCCACATGCTTCATGCCGTGGCGTAGCATACGGTAGACCAATCGAGCCAGCTTGGCCGCCATGGCCTTAATTGCCACAGGAGCACCCAGCTTGGTTCTCAGTCGGCGGAACTGCGCTCCGATATAGGTGGTGCCTAGCCGTAGGGTGCTGGCTGCCATCTTCAAAGCGATACTGACCCGATTGTTTGTCGGCAGTCGACCTTTCCCAATGATTTTGTTCCCGCTGATGCGATTGTCTGGGCACAGTCGGAGCCAGGAAACGAAATGGTGCTCGGTCTCCCATTTGCTCATGTCCCATCCCACTTCGCTGAGGATCGTCGTCGCCGTCATGACATCGATGCTGTCGATCAGGGTCAGGTCGGTGCCGGTCATGCGAAACAACTCTCCGCGCAAGTCGAACTGCGGTTTATTGCCGTTCTTCTTCTTGAGCCGTGTCTTCCGCTTCTCTTCCGGCAGACTAGCTCCCTGGCTCCGGTCCTCTCGTCGCTGGAGATATTGTTTAAGCTGCCGATCGCACTCGGCCATTTGCTTCTGGCAGAATTCGTAGCCATCTTGTTCTTGCTTCAACACGAACAAGAGATCTTCTTGCCAGTTACCCTCCAGGCTCCGCGCGATCTGCTATTCGCTCGCCTTCACACGAGGATCCCGAAATGCAGCCAACTTATGTGGATCTCGCTCGCCTCCTAGAATCGCCTTGATGATTGCCTGTCCAGTCATGCCGCTGACGTCTGCCAACACATTGGCCAACTGGAGATTCATCTGCGTCAGTGCCTTCTGGATCCGTTGAATATGTCGGCCTGCACTCTGCACCAGATCATTGCGCTGTCGCCAGTACGTTCGCATCGTACGGATCTCCTGCGACGGGCGGAACGAATTTCGCAACAGCCCACAGGTGTGCAGCTTCATCAGCCATTGACTCTCCTGCACGTCGCTTTTGCGCCCCGGTAGGTTCTTCGTGTCCCGTGCATTCACCAGGTACACTTCCAGACCAGCTTGTTCCAGAATGTCGTATACTGCGATCCAGTACACACCAGTTGATTGCATCGCTACGGTCCGGATCTTGCATTGCTTCAGCGAATCGGCCATTGCCTCCAGCTCGGCGGTGGTGCATCCAAAGCGTCGTACTGGTTGGCTGTCGCGCGTTTGCGGTACAGCTGCGTAGTGAGATTCGTTGCCGATATCAATGCCAGCGGCATCCGGATGTACCATCTCCAGGCTGAGGTCTTCGCTCTGAATCTTCCGTATCATCTCCCGTCGTTGCTTGCGGTTCATGTCGAGCCAATGGCCCGGCGTTGGGCCACAGGTTGCGTTCTTGGTTTTCTCCTGTTGCTTGTCTTTCATGCTAACCGCTCCACGTTGAATTCAACGTGGCCAGGCCCGGTTGACGAAATCTACTCAATCTCCCCAACGGGGTCATGCCTTTATCCTTTTCAGGACAACGCCGCCACCATCTATACAATCGCCATTGCCGGAGCCATGCTCAAAGTCGGGCAGGAACGCTCCAATGAGAAAAATCGGCCTTAGCTGCCAAGCCACGTTGTACCTCAGATTCTAAACGCGCTACGCCGCCCCGCAACCATCGACTGCTTTGAGAGAGTTTCTGGGTCATATAACCACCCCGACGGGGC
>Ga0187863_10003873_pt1 | contig 10875 bp, 12 predicted proteins | sample June2016WEW_11_1_FD_132975 | JGI IMG/M metagenome (GOLD analysis project Ga0187863, IMG submission 132975) | Peatland microbial communities from SPRUCE experiment site at the Marcell Experimental Forest, Minnesota, USA - June2016WEW_11_10 | ecosystem: Environmental > Terrestrial > Soil >...
CCGCATCCACCAATAGAAGATTTCCCAATCCGCGCAGCCCCGCAGGCCAGGCCGCATCGAACCAGCGCAGGTCCACAGCCAGCCCGAGCGTAAGCAGGATCAGAGCATCCCGCCAGTTGCCGCGTTGCTCCGGATCGGCAGCCGCTGCCTGCTCTTCGAGCCAAGTCATGACGCACGGCAGGGCTGCATAGAGCGCGAACCACTCCCATCGGAACATATGCTCCGAAATCGTTAGCACCGCATAGGGCAGGACAAGGAGAGCGGGTGCAGCAATGCGGAGGATAGCCGGCCACTTTCCAATCGCACGGGACATGCGGTCCGCGCCCAACCCAAATGCCGCAGCCGGCACCAGTTCAGCTACAAGAACAATGGCGGCGAGCGGTGTGATGTTCAACATCGGCTCATCTTATCCCGGGTGGTAAGAGGCAGGAAGTCGCGCAGGCCGGATTCGTTCCTGGCCCGACGCGGAGACACTTGCGTCGCAAGTATTTGTAAATTTTGCGATCTAGCGGGAGAATCTATTGTCTCGCCATCGACCACCGACTAGAATTCCATCGAATCATTGCCGAGGAGGCACTCATGGCTGCTGCTCCGGTCCTTCCCGTTTCTCCCTCGCCAGATCCGGCGCCACTGTCGGAAGGCGCTCGCATCGTCAATACGTTTATCGCACCATCGAAGACGTTCACCGACCTTCGCCGCAGCGCGAGCTGGTGGGGACCTTGGATTGTGATTTCCATATTCTCGCTTTTGTTTATTTACGCCATTGGACGGCAGGTCGGGTTCGAACAGATCAGTAAGAACCAGATTGCGCATTCCAAGCGAGCCGACCAGTTCGACAAGCTGCCGGCGGATCAGCAAGCCAAACAATTGCAGCTCTCGAGCAAGATTATCGGTTTCTTCGCCTACGGGAGTCCGGCTCTGATTTTGTTTTACTTCCTCATCACGACCGTTGCTCTGTGGACGACCTTCAAAGTCGGGGCCGCGGCGGAAACATCATTCGGCCAGGCGTATGCGATCGTTATGTATGCGAGTCTGCCCGGGATTATCGGGGCGATTTTGGGAACGATATCCTTATTCGCCGGCGTCAATCCGGAAGGCTTCGATATTAACAATCCGGTCGGAACGAATCTTGCCTATTACCTCGATGCAGATACCACCGGCAAGTTTGTGCGTGGCATGGCATCTTCGGTGGATCTAATCAGCATCTGGACAATTGTTCTGATCGGCATCGGATTTGCGTGCACGAGCAAGGTAAAGCGTTCGACCGCCATTATGATTGTCGCCGGCTGGTATCTAGTCTTTAAGCTGGTGACGTCGGCGTTAGGATCTCTTTCCTAAAGATTGAGGCCCGCAATCGTCCAGAGCGGCTTGGAGTTCCAAGGGTTGCTTGATGGCTTATCCGGCCATGCATTCGATCGCCTTCACCACGTCAGGCGGAAGCGTCAGTTCCAGGCTGGCCAAGTCCTGCTTCATGTGATCTGCGTTGGAAGTCCCGGTAAGTGGGAGAATTCCGACCGCTTGCGCGAAGGCGAAGACCGCTTGCGCGGGAGTCGCACTCAGCTCTCTGGCGACATCCACAAAGGGAGCATGTTCGAGCACCTCGGGGTTGGCCGTGAGCAGCGAGAATCCCTGATAAATGATTTTGTGTTCGCGGCAGAATGACCGTATCTCGCGGTCCCAGCCGAGTCGCGCGAAACATCGGTTCTGCACAAAGGCCGGCATTTCTGCTCCTGCCGCTTTCATTTGTTCCAGATGTTGCAAAGAAACATTGCTGACGCCGAGCCGGTGCGTTCGTCCGGCGTCGCGTTCCTTCCGCATCGCTTCCCAGACTTCTGTATCGGCCTCGGTCCAGTCATAGTTCGAGGACGGTCCGTGCAATAGATAGCTATCGACATAGTCGGTCCCCAGATGCTCCAGCGAACTGGCCAGCGACTGCGCGACTTTAACGGTGAGGCTCTCTGACGGATCGTAGGGCAAGCGGTGATCCTGGCCACGCTGATAAGTAAATTTGGTTTGAAGAAAGACCTCTGCACGCGTTAAAACCCCTGCCGCATAGGCCGAGGACAAAGCCTCCCCAACTCCAGACTCGAAATAGTGGCGCCGCTGGTTGGCTGTATCGATGCCTCGAAATCCTGCTTGCAGCGCAAGCATAGTCAACGAAGCGGTGCGGTCTTCCTTCCATGCAGTTCCGTAGAGAAAAGAAGGGATGAGCGCGTCCGGCATGGCGTCATTGTGACACGAGCAGATCGTGAAGATTTGGGCTGGGTGACCGTTCTATCCTCGCCGGTATATGCTTGAAGCCCCAGGAGGCTTCCATGAAGCAGTTTCTTGCCATCACCTGCTTTTTCGTCTGCACTGTCTTGTCTTTTGCCCAGGCCCCAGCCGCGACGGCGCCAGCCGCACCACAAGGACCAACCAAAGATCCGGTTGCATCGTCACTTCGCATCCTGCTCCAGCGTTCGCAAAACAATACGGTTGGAGCGATTGAGGCGATGCCCGCCGACAAGTTCACGTATAAGCCGACGCCCGACCAGATACCTTTCGCACATCTCGTCGTGCATATCGCACAGTCAAATTACTTTCTTTGCTCCAAGGCAGCGGACGTTCCTGCTCCCAAAGTGGACGAACTGAAAGAGGCCGATTCCAAGGACCAATTGCTTGCGGCTGTAAAAGCGTCCTATAACTTCTGCGGCGATGCCTTAAGCAAGATGGACGATTCGAAGCTGGGCGACAGCGTTGAACTTTTCGGTGGCCGGCAATTTCCCCGAGCCATGGCGGCGTTGGGCCTGGCCAGTGGTTGGGCTGATCACTACGGAGCTGCAGCCATGTATTTGCGGCTTAACGGAATCTTGCCGCCTAGCGCGCAGCCGAAGAAATAAACGTTGTTGTTCGGACCGCTCCTACCGTATCTGGACGAGTTCTTCTGCGGGCGCGGAAGGACTCGACGGTGCCGGGTTTTGCGGGGCGCGCCAGGAGTCGAAGATCGATACTTGATGCACGAACGAGACGGTGCAGTTCGGCGCGCAGGATTTCTCCGTCAGATATTCGCGGCGCAAATCCTCGCGCGTGTAGTTCTCCAGCGGAGTTCCGGGATAGCCGCGCTGCTGTGAGCAGTAGTGGACGAGTCCGTTCTCGCAAATGTAAAGATAGCGGGCTCCAGCGCGGCATCGCCAGTCGTTGGGGAGACCTTTGGCAATGTTGTCCTGAAACGCGTTGATCCGGGTGAAGCTGCTTTTTTCGAGCGCTTGCATCTCGTGATAAATGCGGCGTTCTTCGTCACCCAACGGCTGCAACTGTCCGCTGCCATCGTGGATGATGCCAATGGTCGAAGTGAACCCGAGTTCGACTGCTCGTTTTCCGATTACCAGCGCATCCTGCGGATGCAAAATGCCGCCGCCGACCACGGAATTAATGTTCACGTGAAAGTCGGCGTGCTCGGCCAACAGTTGGAGCTTCTTATCAAGAACCTTCAGACTCTTTTTCGACACGTCGTCAGGATTGACGTTGTCGATGGAAATCTGCAGCCATTCCAGACCCGCCCGGTTGAGCCGTCGTATGCGCTCGGGAACCAGCAGGTAGCCATTAGTGATGAGTCCGGCGATCATGCCGTTGGCTCGAATGCGACGGATCACATCGTCAAGTTCAGGGTGCATCAAGGGTTCGCCACCCGAGATCGTGACAACCGCGGTGCCCAGCGCGCCTAACTTATCGATGCGCCGATACATTTCATCAATCGGGACCGGCTTCGAAAAGTCATCGAACTCGTTGCAGTACGTGCAGGCAAGATTGCAGCGCCGCATCGGAATGATGTGTGCCAGCAGAGGATGGTCCGTCGATGCCAACGCGCTGACGGCCATTTTGGCCCCGCGCAGGTTACGGTGCAGGGCTTTGGCGCGGCGGCGCAAGAATGTAAGAGCAGAAGGCATGCGAGTGATACCTTCTATTACAACACAGGCATCGCCCTGTTGCATGCGCGGACAACAGCCTTCTGCAAGAATTCTGGGGCGAATGGCGGAAATCCGGAGTCGTCAGGCGATCCGTTCGTGCCCGGCCTCTAGCAGATTTTTCAAAGCGGAATCTACGAATTCTTCCTGGATCAAAACGTAATCTGTGTCGTAAGTCGACATTGCAAGGATCGGGATTTTATTGCCGGAGAGTGGCTCAATGAACGAGAGGAGCACTCCGGTCTGCGAGAAAGGAAAAGGTCCTTCGAGTTTCAGGCACATCCATCGGTGCGGCGACTTCACTTCTTCCGAAACATTTTCTGCAGGGCAGACGATCGAGAGTTCGTCATGTGTCCGCGTGATCGAAGTAAACTCACCCTTCGTCGCCCACAGAGGGACCGCGGCGTCGGGTGCGAAGCGGACGATCGCATAAGCACCGAGTAACATACGAAACTTGAGTTTGCTTTTATTTTGCATTCGGAAGTCTCTTGCGTCAGCCCTCGACCGCCTTGCGCACCGCAGCGCGGGCCAAAATACGAGTGGAGTCGAGGGTTGGCAACGGCGAAGATTCGGGAGTTACGAGCAGAGGAAGTTCCGTGCACCCAAGAACAACGCCGTCACAACCTTCATCTTTCAGCGAACGAATGACTTCGACGTAGTACGCCAGGGATCGCGGCAGAACTTGGCCGGTCACCAATTCATCGAAAATGATCTGATTGATGCGTGCTCTCTGTTCGGGACCGGGAACGCGGTGTTCGATTCCCGTGGCTTTCAGTGCGTCTCGATAGACCGGTCCTTCCATTAAGTATCGAGTGCCGAGAACGGCGAGCCGGTTGTATTGCCGACGTTGCGCTTCGCTGGCTACTTCTCGCGCAATGTGGAGCCAGGGACGCGGTGATCGATGCTCTACAAGGTCAAAGACCTGGTGAATCGTATTGTCAGGACAGATGAGAAAGTCGACTCCAGCCCGCGCTAGTTTTTCGGCCGAAGCCAGCATGAGTTCAGCCACAGCTACCCAATCGGTGCGATCGATACTCTTCATGTATTGAGCGAGAGAAAACGAATGCAACGAAACTTCGGGATGGTCGTGCGGCCCCAGGGTTTGAGCTCCTTCGATCGAAATGGTGCGGTAACAGAGCGCGGCTCCTTCGGTGCTGCACGCGACGATACCGATGTGTAACATCAGGGTCGATTTCTCTGAAGCAGGATCCGCTCAGAAAGATTCACAGCGGTGTTTCAGCCCTTGATTGTAGCCGGAACGGGTGTATACGGGCTGGCAGCGCGATAGCGCTTTTCAAACTCCTCTCGGGTGCAGACCGTCTTGAGATCGATAACGCGGTCGATGGCCAGGATGCCGTCGAGATGATCGATCTCGTGCTGTAAGAGTTCAGAAAGACTGCGGTCGTCGCCCGCCTCGAACTCGAGAGTTTCGCCTCGGACATTCTGGTACTTCACGGTGATCTCCCGAGAGCGTTCGACTTGCATGAAGATCGAGAGAAAACTTAGACAGGCATCCCAAACGATAATCTTCTCGTCACTGTGCCAGATAATCTCCGGATTGATCAGCAGCCAAGGTTCCGCACCTGGAAGCTGGAGGAAGATAACGCGCCGCAGCACGCCGAGTTGCGGCGCCGCAATGCCGCGTCCGTAGCCGGTGTTGGATCGCCAGTGAGCCAGAGTGTCCTTCAAGTCCCGGATCAGGGTCACCACTTCCGCCGACGTCGCGTCCGTTACTGGAGTCGACTTTTCCCGGAGGACTGGATTGCCGAGTTGAATAATGGGACGAACGGCCATGCTATTCAATCCACGAGGAGAGCAATGACGAACTAGCGCGCCACTGCCGCATCGAACAGACTCAAAAGCTCCAGCTTCTTTTCCGCAGGTAGAAACGAGGCCTCGAACGAATTGCGAGCTAGTTCACGCAGGTGCTCGTCGGTGAATCCGAAAGTTTCCTGGGCAATCTGGTACTCGTGGCACAGCGTCGTACCGAAGAGTGCCGGGTCATCCGTGTTGAGCGTGATCATGATGCCCTGATCGAAGTAATTCTTCGCAGGATGTTCCGCAGCCGACTTGCACACTCCAGTGCGGACATTGCTGGTTATGCAAATCTCCACGGGAATCTGCCGGTAAGCGAGCTCCTCGATCAGATCAGGGTCTTGCGCGGCGCTAAGGCCGTGACCGATGCGTTCTGCGCGCAGATTGAGCGCTCCCCAGATGGATTCCGGCGCCGCGGTTTCGCCGGCGTGTGCTGTCAATCGCAGGCCCTGATCTTCGGCGTACGCGTACACGCCGCGGAAGAGCTCCGGCGGGGCTTTCTGTTCATCGCCTCCGATGCCAACACCGACGACGTGCCGGCTCTTATACAGGGCGGCCAACTCGAACACTCGCTGTGCGTCTTCGACTCCGAAGTGGCGGGTAGCGTCAAAAATCCAAAGCAAGGAAACACCAAAATCGCGTGCTCCTCGCGTGCGCCCGCGCTCCATTCCTTCAAAGATGGCGGCGAAGTCTTGCTTGCGATAGAGGCAGACTCCAACCGCAACGTATACCTCGGCATGCAGAACGTTGTTCTCCTTGAGTTGTTGCATGAGCCGATACGTGACCAACTCGAAGTCGTCGGGCCCGCGAAGGTGTGCGCTGACTTCTTTAAACGCCATCAGGAAGCTGGGGAAGTCGGTGTAGCGATACAACAATTCGGTTTCGGCAAGGGTCGCCGTGTCGCCGTGTCGCCGTCGGAGTTCAAGCAACGTGGCCGGTTCGACGGCACCCTCCAAGTGCAAGTGCAGCTCCGCCTTGGGAAGCTGACGGATAAAGGCATTGGGCGGGCGGTCTGCGGAGGAGGCGGACATAATGTCAGATTGTAGATGGCGGCCGAAAGATTTGCGAGGAGGGCTCGGACATCATTCTCGAGACATTTCGTTTACAATCCGTTGTTCTTATTTGTCCGAGGGAGATGCCATGAAGCGTTCACTCGTCCGTAAGTGGATCGAGATCTCGATCTTATTGTTCACAGTGGCGACCATGTACGCCGCGTCGTCCGATCTTCAAGTGAAAACCACTTCCGGGGTGGTCGAGGGGAAAGACGACGGAGCCGTACACTCGTTTCTCGGAATCCCTTACGCTGCTCCGCCTGTGGGCGACCTCAGATGGAAGCCGCCGGTAGCTGCTGCGAAATGGGATGGAATCCGCAAAGCCACAGAGTTCGGTTCACATTGCCTGCAAGGAAAAATTTACGGCGATATGAATTTTCGCGACGGCGGGGGGAGTGAAGACTGTCTGACGCTGAACGTCTGGGTGCCGGCGAAAGCTCCGTCCAAGAAGCTGCCAGTGATGGTTTGGATTTATGGCGGCGGCTTCGTCGCTGGAACCACATCAGAGGCAAGGCAAGACGGTACGCATCTGGCGCAGCAAGGTGTGATCGTCGTCTCAATGAATTACCGCCTGGGGGTCTTCGGGTTCCTGGTTCATCCCGAACTGGCGAAAGAGTCGGGTCGAAACTCAGCAGGAAACTACGGGCTGATGGATCAGTTAGCCGCTTTAAAGTGGGTTCACGAAAATATTGCAGCATTCGGAGGAGACGCGGCAAACGTCACCATCTTTGGCGAAAGCGCTGGATCTTTCTCGGTAAGCGCACAGATGGCTTCTCCTCTTGCGAAGGGCCTGTTCCAGAAGGCGATCGGCGAGAGTGGCGCCGCGTTCCACGGCAGCGGCCTGTCGTTCGAACCGCTTTCGCAACGAGAAGGGAAGGATGCGAAGCTCGTCAGCGAAAAGCTGGGAGTTTCGACTTTGGCCGAACTACGCGCCGTGCCTGCCGAGAAACTGTTGGAGGTTTTCGGCAAGCCGGGGCCTGAAGGGTTCGCGTTTGGTCCGGACGTCGATGGCTACTTCCTGCCGGAGTCGGTTCCAGCCATTTTCGCTGCAGGGAAGCAGAATGACGTCCGCTCCTGGCTGGGTGGAACCACGACGAAGGCAGTTTCGAGGTTGCATTTGCCCCGCAAAAGCCGACTGCAGACAGCATGAAGACCAACGCGCAAAAAGAGTTTAGCGACAAAGCGGGAGAATTCTTGCGGCTTTATCCGGCTGGCTCGGACGAACAAACGCTTCGTTCGGCTCAGGATTTCGCGGGTGATAAGTTCATCGCATTCTCCACTTGGGACTGGATGGAGGCGCAGAGTAAGACTGGTAAGCAGCCGATTTATCGTTATCGGTTCGATCTCGGTCCTCCTGCTGCAACTCCGAACGCCCCAAAGATGGGAGCGTATCACTCTGCTGAGATTGAATACGTCTTTGGACAACTTGATTCGAAGGCAGATGTTCCGTGGCGTGCAGAAGATCGTGAACTGAGCGAGGAGATGCAGAAATATTGGTCGAACTTCGCGCGCAGCGGAGATCCGAATGGTCCCGGCTTACCAAGGTGGCCGGGTTATTCGGCGGCGGACGGCTGGCAAGTGATGTTCCTTGACGCAAAGTCGAGTGCACACAAGGACGACTTGCGGGACAGGTATTTATTCCTGGCTACGCAGTGGGCGAAGTAGAGCGTCTACTTTTTCGCGAACTCGCTTCGGTGACGGCTGTACATGAAGTAGATCGTCAGTCCGATAGACAGCCATGCGAAGAAACGCAGCCAAGTCAGAATCGGAAGCCCGGACATCAGCAAAACGCAGAATAAAACGCTGAGCACGGGCGCAGCGATGCCGCCCGGGGCGCGGAATCCGCGGTGCCTGCCTGGATCCCGATAGCGCAAAATGATCACGCCGATCGAAACCAAGGCGAACGCGAAAAGCGTGCCTATGTTGGAAAGATCGGAAAGGGTGCCGATGTCTAGGATCCCAGCCGGAATGCCGACAACGAAACCGGCGATCCATGTGGCCGTCGAGGGAGTACGGAACCGAGGATGAACGCGCCCGAAGAGTTTGGGCAACAGGCCGTCCCGTGACATGGAGAACCACACGCGGGCCTGTCCAAGTTGGAACACCAGCAGCGAAGAAATCATCCCCATCATCGCACCGAACAGGACGCCGAGTTCGATCCACCGCAGTGTGTTCGAGCCCGTGTGAGCGACCAGAGATTTCAGGCTGTTGGCTACCGGTGCAGCATCATCGAGCATGGACTGCCATGGCACCAGACCGGTTAGCACGACGGCTACCGAGATGTACAGGACCGTACATACCACCAGGGTCGCGATGATCCCGATGGGCAAGTCGCGCTGCGGGTTCTTTGCCTCTTCCGCCGCGGTCGATACGGAATCGAAACCGATATACGTAAAGAAAATGATCGAGCCGCCTGTCAGAATGCCCGACCAGCCTTGTGGGGCAAAAGGATGCCAGTTTCCCGGGTTCACAAAATGCGCGCCTGCGATGACAAACGCGAGGATCGCGGCGATCTTGAGGATCACCATAGTGTTGTTGGCTTCCGTGGATTCGCGAATGCCCCGCACCAGAACGACCGTCAAGATCATCACGATCAGAAACGCGGGAATGTCGAATCCAAAGTGAAGGCCGGGCGCGTAGAGGACGTTCCCCTTCAGATCCGTGAGGCCGCCGGGGAGGTATGCGGGCGAAATCCAACGCAGCGCAGGATGCCATCCGAACCAATCGAACATGCCAACGAGATGGGCGGCAAACCCCACGCTCACGGCCATATTGCTGACCGCGTATTCAAGAATCAGGTCCCAGCCAATGATCCAGGCGATCAACTCTCCCATCGTCGCATAGGTATAGGTGTATGCACTGCCCGCGATGGGGATCATTGAGGCGAGTTCTGCGTAGCACAGAGCAGTGAAACCGCAAACGATCGCAACCAAAACTAGCGAAAGCGCCAGCGCCGGACCCGCTCCCGGCCTGCCGAGCGTGGCATGATGTCGGATCATGTAATCGAGCAAAGGCGCGTTGAGTATCGACGATGTATCGAACTTCTGGCCTGCAATCGCGGTTCCGATGACCGTAAAAATGCCAGAACCGATCACTGCACCTATGCCAAGCGCCGTGAGGGAGAGCGGGCCGAGAGTCTTCTTCAGCCTGCGCTCAGGATCTTCAGAATCGGTAATCAGCTTGTCGATCGACTTGCAGCAAAAGAGCTGACTGTCAGAGGTGCGCACAACTTCTTTGGAAGGAGGTTGAGTGGTTGTCGGCTGTGACAAAGGGACCGTTTCTCCTCAGCGGCGCAACTAGCAGAGAGCGATTAGGCACTTGGCATTCGCCCGAGATGATTCGGTGTGGAACCGATGGGCTGAACGCCAAGTGCCAAGCGCTGAATGCTGTCTCTACCGCTTCGCCTGGCCGCGGGCCAGTTTCTTGACCTTCGGCTTCTTCGATCCGCGAGGATAGTCGCGGGCCTTCAGAGGCTTTTCAGCTTTGCGCTTCTTGCGCGCGGTTCGTTTGGCTTTCTTGCGTTCATCTTTGCTAAGCGTTGTCGTGTTTGCCATGAATGTATTTATTTATCCTCTTCCAATCAGAAATTGCTGCTCAGAATGGCGGAAACCGATCGGTTGATCCCCAGCATTCAATGTCATCGCTCCACCAGACTGCGCCGTCTTCGTTCGTTTGCACGACGCGCGCGCCCTGTGCAGTCGTGAATTCGATGTAAGGCCAAGTCGCTGAATTCGGCTTCCTCGTCTGGATCGCCTTTGTTACCAGCGTATTCCAAGTTTTGCAATCACGCGCGCCATGGATATAAACGTCGTTTGCCGCATCCAAAGGATTTGCTGTGTAGAAATTGAAAATCTGCAGTCCCTCGGGTTCCAAATTTCCATCCGAGTTCATCACCTGCAGCTCGATCACGAAGGCCCATACGTCGATGGGCTTTCCAGTTCCAACCTCGGTATCGTGATGCAATTCCAGTAAAACTGGTGTTCCATCGAGGATCGAGAAATATTCGCCGCTCGGGGCCGGAGTCGACGGCGGAGAGGCCACGGCGGAGGCCGCAGGACGCCGCG